>Ga0299912_10000146_pt1 | contig 77997 bp, 75 predicted proteins | sample RVTome_2_FD_207667 | JGI IMG/M metagenome (GOLD analysis project Ga0299912, IMG submission 207667) | Soil microbial communities from uranium-contaminated site in the Upper Colorado River Basin, Wyoming, United States - RVT95D214 (version 2) ... | reverse complement strand
TATCAGAAGGCGGAGGCGAAAATCGAGATCAAGCCCGGGGCCAGGGTGGAGAAGAACTGGGTGCTGAAAAGATAGGATTTACCACAGAGCCACGGAGAGCACGGAGAGAAGAAGGCTTTAGGCTTGAGGCATGGGGCTTTTAGCGGTTGCGCGGGTGGGGGCACCCGCGCCCCGAAAGCAAGGTAGCCGCGAGCGCGCTTCGGTCGCGGAAGCGAAAGAAGAAACAATGACACGAAAGCTGGTATTCGGGGTGATGGCCGGCTGGCTGGTGGCTTTCAGCAGCCTGAGCCAGGAGCCGAAGAAGACCAGCGTGGCAATTTATCCGATCAAGGCCGCGGGCGCGGTGGACAAGGCCGTGGCCCAGGCTTTGAGCGCGCTCCTCAGTTCCGAGCTGACTCCCTCCCCGAAGCTCCGGGTGATTGAGGAAGCGATGCTGAAAGAGGTGATGGAGCGGCAGGCGATGAACATCTCCGACGCCTGCGACGACACGGTCTGCCAGGTGGAGATCGGGAAACTGGTGCAAGCGCAGAAGATCGTCACCGGCGACCTGGTCAAGCTGGGGGCCAAGTATATCCTGTCGCTGCGGTTGATTGACATTCAGACCAGCACCACGGAATTCAGCACCAAGGACGAATGCACCTGCGCGGAAGATCAGTTGGACCAATTGGTGGCTGTGGCCGCGGTCAAAGTGCGGAATTATTGCGGGGATAACGTTCCGCTCCCCGCGCTGGCCCAGCAACAGGCTCCGGCCGCTCCCGCAGGGGCAGGAAGCCTGCCGGCAGATTTGGGACCAATTCCATTGGGCAAGGCGAGAATCTATATCTTTTTAAGAATGCCCGATGATCAAGGCCAAGCCGCTATCCAGGAAATGTTGCCGAATCAATGTATGGTAGCTGATGCAGACCCTGGACCCGAAACTTTTGGTAATCTGAATTTAAATGTTGAGGCGGGAAAGACGTATTATATTGAAGCCACTTGGATCAACTCGGAGCCTCAGGGATGGATAAGCGCCATCTTGGTGCCCGAAGCCCAAGGCAGGCAATGGGCACAGAATTGCAAAAGACCGGAAGAGATGCAACCGCCGGAAACCAAGAAAGCGAAGAAGAAAACAAGAAGTAAGTAAGGATGGGGTCAGAACTTTACTTTAAACTTTACATAATTGCATAAAAGTTGAGAGCGGCGGCAAGCCGCCGCCTTCCCGACGAAGAGAGGGGATTCGATGAAAAGGATCGCGATGGTCATTCTGGCGGGGTTGAGTTTAATGGTGCTGGCCGCGGGGCCGGAGCCGGCTCCGCCGCTGACGCTGAAGTCGGTGGACGGCCAGACCTATTCCCTGGCCCAATACCAGGGCAAGCTGGTGTTCCTCACCTTTTTCAAGGAGGGTTGCGTGCCCTGCAAGAAAGAGATCCCCTTCCTGAGCCAGCTCGCGGCCAGGTATCCGGACTACCTGCAGGTGCTGGGCGTCGGCTACCAGGAAAAGAACCCGGCCAAGCTCAAGGCGGTGGCGGCGGACATGGGCGCGCGGTTTCCGGTGCTGGTGGATGCAACCGGCATGGTGGCGCGGCGCTACCGGGTGACTTCGCTGCCCCTTGGGGCGCTGATAGACGAGAATGGCAAGATCATCGGCAAGTGGTATGGCTTTCAGCAGCAAGAAGTGGAGGCGATGGTCCAGGCCGGGGTCCAGCGCTTGAGCGCCCAGCAAAGGTCCGCTGCGATCACGGTCGGGGTTTTCACGGAGGCCACGGCCGCGGCCAAGCAGGCGGGCCTGGGGAAAAAGCTGCAACGGGCGATTGCCGCGGGTCTGCAGGGCCGGGGCATGGAGGTGGCCGCGGCCGGCGCGGCCTCGGCCTACACGGTGGAGGGATCGGTTTCCCGGATCGGGCCGGTGACCGGGGTTTCGGTCCGGATCTTTCAGACTGGTTCCAAGCTCCAGATGGATGAGTTCTCCCAATCGGTGAGCGGCGAAGATTACGGCCCGCTGATCGCCGAGCTCGCGGCCAAGCTCAAGAAGCTGCCGTGACCGGGCCGGCAGCCGAAGAATTCGTTCACGTTCACGTTCAGGTTCACGGGGCGAGAGCATGGGTTGCGGATCGGCTACTCTGGGGTTAAACCGGGGAACTGGCGCCCTAGATTGACACCGGCAAGGAAATATTCTATAAAGTGCATTGCAAGCATGGCTTTTTTCATCTAATGTAAGGGGTTCACGGGCGTGGGCATCAGTTCAAGCACACTCCCTTTTAACGACTGACACAGGAAAGGTCGGATCTGGCTTGAAAATACTCAACCGGTAAGGAAAGAAGGAGGACAAAATGAAAGGGATGAAGAAGATTGTGGCGTTGCTCTTGGCTTTGGGGCTGGTCGTGGCCCTGGCCGCCTGCGGCGGGGGCAAGAAGGAGCCGGAGGTCACCAAGCAGACCAGCGTATCCGGCGCGGCCAACGAGCCGGCCTGGATCACCCGGGGCGCGGGCGCGTTCAAGGAAGACACGGGCGGATTGGCCTTTTACGGGGTGGGCATCGCCCAGGGGATCGCCAACCGGGCCCTGGAAATGCAGACTGCGGACACCCGGGCGCGGACCGACCTGGCGCGGGCGCTCGACACTTATGTGGCCAACTTCATGAAGGACTACATGGCCTCGGCCGTGGCCTCGGACATGTCCAGCTCGGAAGAAGAGCAATTTGTCTCCAGCATCACCAAGAGCATCACCGAAACCACGCTGGTGGGTTCCCAGATCATCAACCACTGGCGCGGGCCGGACGGCACCCTTTACTCTCTGGCCATGCTCAGCTTTGACGATGTGGCCAACGGCATGAAGCGGGAAATGAAGAAGCGCTCGGCCGAGATCAAGATGAACGCCGACGATGCCATGAAAGAGCTGGATGTTCAGTTGCAAAAGCGCCGGGAGAGCGGGAACTGACCGCTGACCGACGGGCAGGAACTGAGAGGAACCCTTCGGGTAGGGCGCGGCATCCCGTGCCCTGGCCTTACCCCGGCTTGACGGTATCCCAAGAAGCGCGGGGGTTGCCCGCCTCTATTGGTGGCAACGAGGGCTAAACCCTGATCCCTGACCCTGGCTCCTCGGAACTGGGAGAATGCCCGGACACTGGAAGTCAATCCTCTTCCTAGCCGCGGTGACCTGGCTCTGGTGCACCCGGGTCGGAGAAAACCCCGCCTGGGCGGCTTCTCCACCGGAGACGGAGAACTGCCGGTTAAAGCTGGTCGTTGCCGGCAAGAGCGAGCCCAAAGGCATTTATTTCCTGGATGAGAAGCGGGCCGGTCCGATCCCGGACGAGTTCGAGGCGGCGCCGGGCCCGCACCGGCTGACCGTCCTGTTCGAGGAGCGGGCCGGCACCCAGGAGAAATGGGTGTGCAAGCCCGGCCAGGAGAAAGAGCTCCGGCTCAAGCCCGGCAAGGAGCAGCCGGCCCCAGCCTGGGTGGACGGGGGCGCCCGCTTCCAAAATTCCGGCGAGGAACTGTTCTTTGAAGGAGTAGGCGCGAGCACGGCCTGGGGCCCGAACGCCTGGGTGCAGGTTCTGCTCGCCGACCTTCGCGGCCGCATGGACATCGTTCGCACCATGGACAATCAGACCGCTTCTTTGCGCCGGGACTACGAGCAAAACCAGGACTATCACCTGCAGAATGCCTCGCGGTCGGTCATCCTTTTCTCCTGGGATCCTGGCCTGGTGGCTGCCCGGTTTCAGGTGGAAGACCGCTGGCTCAGCGCCGAGGGCGTGCTCTATTCGCGGGTGACCTTGCGCTTGCCCGGGGCAACTTTAAGCAAGCAGACTTCTTCCCCTACCTGCGGCCAGCAGGGCCGGCTGGTCTTCTTCCACGAGATGCTGGACCAGAAGACCCTGGACCAGGTGGCCATCCTTTGCGGCCCGGGCGAAGGGGGCTTCGGCGATTTGGCCCAGGCGCTTTCCGGCAGCGAAGGGGAGGTCTGGTCCGCCAAAGATCGCATTGCCTGGCCGGAGGGGAAAAGCTTGTGCATTGGTGATATCCAGCGGTTGGGCCGTTGCACCAAGCAGGGGGCCGACTACGTGGAAAGCATTGGACTCTACCTTTATCCTGCTCTGATCCCGGTCGGCCTGTTGCACAAGGATTATTCCAGCGAAAATCCCTACGGATGCGAATTCCGGTGAATGGAGGACGAACATGGAAAGCCTGAAAAGAGGACGCCGCCTGGCCTGGCTCGTGATCGTTTTCTTTCTGGCCTGGGGCGCAGGTTTTCAACCTGCGATTGGTAGCGCACAAGAGCTCCGGCGGGAAGGACAAATTCAGTCGGTCAGCGGCGCGGTGACGGCTCAGAGTGTGGGACAGGACAAGCCCCGGCCGGTTTCCCAGGGAGACCTGGTCTATGCCCAGGACCGGGTGGTGAGCGGCCCGAACGGCAAGGCCCAGATCAAACTCGATGACGGCAGCCTGATCACCCTCCAGCCGTCCTCCCGGATCCAGATCCTCGACAGCCGCGCCAATGCCCGCCATTCCAGCTCGCTGCTGTTGCTCAAGGGCTGGCTGCAGGCCCTGGTCGCGCCGGAAGAGGGCGCCAACCTGGAGGTGCAGACCGCCACCGTGGTGGCCGGGGTCCGGGCCACCAGCTTTACCGTGGCCGGGGCCGCGGACTGCTCCTCCCGCGTGGCCGTGGAAAAGGGAAAAGTTGAGGTTCAAGGGCACTCCCAGGGGTTGACCCTGGTGCCCAACCAGCAGATGACCGTGGAACTGACGGATAAGCCCTTGGCGGCCCAGGCCTATGATCCTCAGACCGCCAACTGGGCGGGTTTCCTTTCCGAACGCTCCCGCCGCCTGGCCAAGAACGCCGACCACATGGCCCAGGAAATGGACCGGGAACTGGAACGCCGGCATCAGCGCGCGGTGCAAGCCCAGCAAACCCTGGCCAAGGAATTCCAGGGAGTCGAACGCGCGGCCCAGGAAGCCGAGGCCACCAAGGACCAGCCGGAAGTTTACGAAGGTAAGCTCAGTGCCTTGAAACAGTCCCTGGAGTTGAACTACTCCCAGGCCCGCGACCTCCAGCACCAGGACGGTTATTTGATCTCCTGCGATGAGATGTTGAAGCAGCTCATCCAGGACGTGAAGGAACATCCGGAGAATTACTCGGCCGCGGCGCGGAAAAGAGTGGCGGCGCTGGAAGCCCAGGTTTATGCCCGCGACGTCGCCGGCACCCACCAGGCCACCCAGGCCACCCTGGACAGCTACACGAGCAAACTGGACGCGCTGGTGGCGAAATACGAGTTGGGCCGCGAACTGCAACAGCGCGAGTATTTTGAGAAGCGGCAGCAGCAGGAAGAGGAATGGCTGAAGAAGTGGCGGGAATTCCAGGAACAGCACCGGCCGAGATAGGAATTTTAGATTTTGGATTTTAGATTGGAGATAGAAGGAAGCGAACATGAAAGAAAGCAGAGGAGAGAGGGGACAAAAGCTGGCCGTGCTGGTGGCCTTGGCTTTGGGGATTCCGGTTCTGGCCTGGGCCGGCAAGGTTCCGGACTGGGTGACCGGAGGGGCCTCGGCGGAATATCCCGCGGGAAAATACATGGTGGGGATCGGTCGGGCCAAGGGTACAGGCAACGAGGTCAAGGACCGAGAGACCGCGGAGAACTCGGGCCGCGCCGAGATTGGGGGCCAGATCCGGGTGCAGCTGGAATCCACCCTCACCACCCGGGTGGCGGAAGAGCAGAAGTATGCCCAGACCAAACACCGGAGCAAGGCCCGCACCCGCGGCACCCAGGAGGTGGTCTCCGACATCATGGCCAAGGTCAACCTGGAGCTGGAAGGCATCACCATCGCCGACACCTATTACAACAGGAAGGAAAAGCAATACTATGCGTTGGCGGTGATGGAGCGGCGGGTCGCGGCCGACAACCTGCGCAAGTTCATCGCCGAGAAGCGCGAGGCGGCCGGGGGCTTCTTCGGCGAAGGCAACTCGGCGCTCAAGGCCCATGACGCGCCCCGGGCCTTGGTCAATTACCAGAAGGCCCAGAATGAACTCGTGCAGCTCGAGGGCAAGGAGGCCATGCTCGCGGTGATCCTGGGCCGGCCGGTGCCGGTGGCCGCGGAGGCCCTGACCGTCTGGAAATGCCAGGCGGCCATGGACCAGGCGCTGGAGTCCATCCGCTTCGTGGTCCAGATCTTCGAAGTCAATCCTTCCATGCAAAGCGCCCTGGTCCAGAACGCGATCATCCAGGGCCTGCGCCAAAAAGGGTTCAACGTGATGGACAACGCCGCGGCCTTCCGCGGCGCGAGTTACGACTCGCTCGGTAATGCCTCGGTCGAGCAGTTGCGCAGCCTGCCCGGCCTGCGCGGCAACTACCTGATCCTGGGCGACGCCGAGGCCCGCGAATCGTCCAAGATGATGATCGGCAGCACTCCGGCCTACTTCTTCCTGACCTCGGCCGAGTTGAAAATCGTCAACCTCGACAACGGCAAGATCCTGGTCAACGAAGCTTTTGACTGGGGCGATAAGACCAAGTGCGGCAAGCCCTCGCGCGATAAAGCCGCATCGTGTTCGCTGGAGCGGGCCGGGGAATTCCTGGCCGAGCAGGTGAGCCAGAAAGTCGAGGAAATCTTCAAGTCCCTGGAGTGATCAGGTCAGGGAGGTAAGACCATGATTAAACGCAGAACCTGGGTCTCACCTGCTTCCTTGCATCGCATCCTGCGTCTGGGGCTGATGATCTTGTGCGTGGTGTCCCTGGTGCCGGCTCTGGCCCTGGGCCGGAGGGGCAGGGGGGAGCACCGGGAGAAGGACAAAGGGCCGAAGAAATTCCAGCGGGCGCTGACCTTGACCGACGTGGCCCCGCAGTTGGACTCCTTGGCCGGAACCCGGTCCGATCCATTCGAGAAGGAGCAAGTCTATTTCGGCGAGGTGGGCATGCCGGCCTACGACGAGGTCTGCATGCACGCCGCGGTGGCTTACGGCAGTCTCAAGGTCGCCCAGACCATGCTCGCCGACGCCCAGGAGAACCTGGTCAAATACGCCAAGGACCACGTGGCCCGGGGCGAAGCCAAGCGGCAACTGCAAGAATTGAAGCAGGAGACGCAGGTGGCGGAAATGGCGCCCCCGCCGGGGACCGAATCGGGCCCGGCGCCGGCCGAGGCCTCCACCGCATCACCGGCCGGCGAGCCGGCCGCCGAGCCGGAGTGGACCCCGGAAGAAGCGGCTTATGTCATCAAAGAGGCCAAGCGGCAAAAGGGCCAGTTCACCCGGGACGAGATCACTTATTTCGCCACCATGTCGGTCAACCTGGCCGTGGCCGGGTATGTGTTGGGCAAGGGGGTCCAATCCGAAGTGGAGCTCGGCCGCCAGATCCCGGACCTGATCGGCTCGGCCAGGGAAGACTTCCGCGGCCCGGACGCGCTCAAAATTCCTTTTGTGCTCCAAAACCTGAACCAGGCGCGCAAGCATTTGCAAGCCTTGCCGGGGGAAGGGAAACGGACGGCGATTGATTTGGCCAAGTATGCGGCCATCGTCAAGGAGCTGCACGAGGAGACCAAGGACCTGACCCCGGTGGATTGACCGAGGCGACACTGAATCTGGAAAAAGGAAAATCTGCCATGAAAACTTTGTCGGTGAGAAACCTTACTAACCCATTCCGGCTGATTCCGATCATGCTGATGATGGGCTGCCTATCCCTGGCCTCGCCGCTCGAAGCGCGGAAGAAAAAGGCCGAAGAAGAAAAAGCCACGGCCGCAGCGGCGGCGGACCTCTCCATGCCCTCGGGCTGGAGCGATCAAATGCTCGATCAGCTCACCCGGGGCCAGGACCCGCGGCGGACCATTGCCGTGCTCGAATTCGAGGGGGCGGAAAAAATCCCGGTCGAGCTGGGCCTTTCCCTGGCGGACATGGCCATCACCTATCTCCACAACACCGGCAAGTTCAACGTGGTCGAGCGCACCCGCCTGGACAAGGTGATCCGGGAGCAGGAGTTCCAGCTCTCGGATATGGTCGGCACCCAGGTGGCGGAGCTGGGCCGCCTGCTCGGGGCCGACGCCGTGGTTTTCGGCACGGTTACCGGCACCAGCTACGAGGAGGTGCAGAAGATTTCCTACAACATCCTGCAGACCGAGGTGCAGGTGGACATCCGCTGCGTGGATGTGTCCACGGCTAAGGTCATCTACTCCGAGCAATCGGTCGGCCGGGTGGACAAGAAACTGATCCTGGACTCGCGGGGCAACATCGTCTCCGGCAACCGCGATCCCAAGTCGGAATACGCCGAGGCCTGCCGCAAGTCCCTCAGCCAGGCTTCGGCCCAGATCGCGGCCAAATTTCCGCTGCTCGGCTACGTGGTCTCGGTTTCCGGCGACCAGGTGCTCACCGACGTCGGCTCCACCCGGGGGGTCCAGCCCGGCTCGCAATTCATCGTCTTCCGCAAGGGCGAACCCATCCTCCATCCCGCCACCGGCCAGAAGCTGGGCTGGTCCAAGGAGATCATCGCCCTGATCCAGATTGACTCGTCCGAAGAAAAGATGTCCAGCGGCCGCATTCTGGCGCTCAAAGACGCCAATGATCGGCCCCGGGTAGGGGATCTGGTGATCCTGAAATAAGGCGAGATCATCCGGTCCGCCACCGCGGAACCCCAAGGCTTCGAAGGACAGGAGGGGGGACCCGCCCCCCTGCCCGGGCGCAGGGTTTTTTCTGCACACCATCATTGACAAGTCTTGGAACGAGTGCTATGAAAATTATACCAAGGCAGGCAAGGGAACCAACATAGGCGCTGCAGTCAATTCAAGAGCGGGAACAATCTTTTCTGAAGCGGGCTGGATCATGGACCGATATTTTTTAAGGAGGGTGGCAGTCATGCGATCAGGGGTAAAACTTGCATTCTGGATGGGAGGGTTAATTCTTTGCTCCAGCATGGGCCTGGGTCAGGTCCCCGCGGAAGACGCCGTCAACCTGGGGTCAATGGTCAATTCCAAAGACCGGGACTATGCCCCCTTTGTCTCGCCGGACGGCAACACCCTGTATTTTGCTTCGGACCGCGAGGGAGGGCTCGGCGGCCAGGACATCTGGGTGAGTCATCGCGGCCCGGACGGCCACTGGGGACAGCCGACCAACCTGGGTTCGTCCATCAACACGGCGGGTAATGAAGGACCCGACACCTTTTCCGCCGACGGGCGCATGATGTTCTTCAGCGCCTGCCAGCGGCCCGATGGACTGGGCGCGTGTGACCTTTACGTTTCCCAGCTGGGGCCGGACGGCGCCTGGGGCCCGCCCCAAAACCTGGGCCCGCCGGTCAACAGCCGCTATAACGAAGCCAATGCCTCGCTCTCCCTCGACGGCCGCGCCCTTTACTTTGTTTCGATCCGGCCGGGCGGCCTGGGAGGCTGGGACATCTGGACCGCTCACCTTACCGACCAGGGTTGGAGTGAGCCGGAGAACCTGGGCCCGAAGATCAATACCCCCGGGAACGAGTTCATTGCCTTTATCCATCCCAACGGCGAGGAACTCTACTTTTCTTCGGACGGCCTGGGCGGTTTCGGCGGGTCCGATATCTTCTACACTTCCAAGACGCCGGCCGGATGGAGCGATCCGGTTAACCTCGGCCCGGTCATTAATACCCCGGCCAACGACATGTATTTCACCATTCCCGCCGCCGGGGATTTGGTTTACCTCTCTTCGAACCGGGACGATTCTTTGGGGAAAGAAGATATCTACTCCGTGGCGATGCCTTTGGTGCTGAACCGGCTGAAGCTGATTGCGCTGGCTCCGACCCCGCGGCCGCCGGCCCCGGCGCCGGTCGCCCAGGCGCCGATGACGGAGGCGGCCAAGCCGGCGCCGATTATCCCGGAAAAAGTCACCCAGGAGATCATCACCCGCGCGGCCGCCACCCAGGAGCCGGTGGTGCTGAAAAATGTCCTCTTCGACCTGGACAAGGCCGACCTGCGTGCCGCCTCCAGGGCGGAGCTGGAAAACCTGATTCAATTGCTTCACCAGAACCCGGACCTGAACATCGAAATCCGGGGACATACCGACTCCACCGGATCCTACGAATACAACATTGACCTCTCCTTGCGCCGGGCCTTGGCCGTGCATACCTATCTCATCCACCAAGGCGGCATAGACCCGCGCCGGCTCAGCTGCTCCGGCTGGGGGGAGGTGGAGCCGATTGCCGGCAACGACACCGGGGAGGGCCGACAAGTCAACCGGAGAGTGGAGTTTAAGATCGCGAAGCCCTAAGGCGGGATGGCTCTGCCGAGGCGGCTTGAGTCTTTACGCTTTTCGGGTTCTCAGAATCCGGCAAAAGCTGCGCGCGTTCCGAATCATCCCGCCACCACCACCCGCGCCGGCCGCAGCACCCTGCCGTCCCGCATGAAACCCGCCTGGAGCTCCTCCACGACCTCGCCCGCTTTGGCCCCGGCGCGGGCGATGACCGAAACCGCCTCGTGCAACTCCGGGTTAAAAGCCTCGCCGATCGTGGTCAGGCGCGTGATCCCGTTCTTCTCCAGGACCTTGTGCAGCTCTTTCTGCACCAGGAGCAGACCCTCGACCACGGCCGGGTCGGCTCCATGCTCCCGAGCCCAGGCCAGGCCCCGGTCCAGGTGATCCACCAGCGGGAAAATATCGGCCAGCGCCGCTTCTTTGCCCAGCCCGGTCAGCCGGCTCCTTTCCGCCTCGGCATGCCGCCGATAGTTGTCAAAGTCCGCCTGCAACCGGACATACTGATCCCGCCAAGCTTCCTCGCCTTCCTCTTTCTTTAGGGGCGCGGGTGACCCCACCCGCGCATCCGTGCTCTCCAGCTCCGGCTGGTCCACCATCACCTCGGTCTCCGGCCGGCACTCGGCCTCGTCATCGCCGGCTACTCGAATAGGGATCCGCCGACTCATGCTTTACTCCTTGACCAGGTGCGACCGCGGGTTCTCCGGGTTGCGCTCCGCGATCTCCTGAAATAGTTCTTGGGTCCGCTGGTCCGGATGCTTGGGCACCGTGACCTGGACGCGCACGTATTCATCGCCCCGGCCCGAGCCGTTCGGCCGGGGCATGCCCTTGCCCCGCAGCCTCAGCATCTGGCCGCTCTGGGTCCCGGCCGGCATTTTCAGGGTGGCCTTGCCCTCGAGCGTAGGCACCGTGATCTCCGCCCCCAGCGCCGCCTCCGAAGCGGTGACCGGCACCTCCAGGTGCAGGTCGTCCCCCTCGCGCCGGAACAGCGGGTGCGGCCGCACATGGACCACGATGTGCAAATCGCCCCCGGCCCGGCCCTTGCCCCGGATCCTGAGCTTGCCCCCGTCGCGCACGCCCGCCGGAATCTTCACCGTCAAAGTCTGCGGCTCCGAGATCAGGCCCTGGCCCCGGCAGCGGCCGCACACCTGCCGGCCCGACACTCCCCGGCCGCCGCAAGCCTCGCAGGGCCGCTCCACATTCAGGGTCAAGGTCCGGCTGCCCCCGCGCACCGCCTCGTCGAAATCAATGGTCAGCTCCGCTTCCACGCTCTGAGCGCCTCCGCCCGGGTTAAAAGGCACTCCGCCCGGAGCGTCTTCAAATCCAAAAATCTCGCTGAAAATGTCCCTGATGCCGCCCGGCCCGGCTTGGCCCGAGCGCTTGCCCCGCCGGCCAAAGAGGTCCTCCATATTGATGCGCACCCCTCCCGGACCCCCGGGGGTATAGGTGTAATAGTGCTCCGCCCCGGTGGGATCAAAGCCGGAGAACCCGGCCTGGCCGAACCGGTCATACTGGGCGCGCTTCTCCGCGTCCCCGAGCACCTGGTAGGCCTCGGCCACGTCCTTGAAGCGCTCCTCCGCCGCCTTGTCCCCCTTGTTCCGGTCCGGGTGATACTGCCGCGCCAGCCGCTTGTAAGCTTTCTTGATCTCGTCCGGAGAAGCCTTCCGGCCGACGCCCAGCACCTCGTAAAAATCTCTTTTGGGCATACTTGTCCACTCCTGTTAAGCCGGTGCCAATACAAGTGTAAGCACGAACCTCCCCAAGTCAACCGGCCTCGAGTCCCGCCCCGCGCGCCCCCCGCGTCCAGCCGGCCTCCGGGCCTCCTGACGGTCAGGACACCAGCCTCCATGCCCAGGTGATCAGTCCGGCGAGGATGAAGGTGAAGTCCACCAGGAACTCGGCGCGCAGGCCCTGGAAGGTGGTGCGGCGGGAAAAGAGCGGGATCAGCCCGCCCAGGTAGGCCACGGCCAGGAGCAGGCCGAAGCCCAGCGGCGGCGCCAGCCCGAGGCCGGCGCTGAGACTTAGGCCCAGGAGCAGGGCCAGGGCGAGGGAGAAGAGCAGCCACCGGGCGCGGCGCTCTCCCAGGGCGATGGGCAGGGTCTCGTGTCCGACCAGGCGGTCGCCCTGGAGGTGGCGGAAGTCCTGGAGCGCGCTCCGGAGCAGGACCAGGCCGAGGACCAGGAGGGCCGCGACCGCGGTGGCGGGCGAGGCCAGGTGGAATCCCTGGCTGGCCAGAGGCAGGATGGCGGTCACCGCGGTCCAGCCCAGGGCCATGAAGATATCCTTGGAGCCGGGGATGTCGGCCAGGGCGCGGAACGGGAGCCGGGGAGCGCGGGAGCGCCGGAGGATGCGGACCTGGTAGAGGATGCCGGGAATGCCGGCGCCGGTGAAGATGAGGAAAGCTTTCCAGCCCAGGATTGCGGCCAGGACCCAGGCGAGGAGCAGGCTGAGCAGGGAGAAGAAGATCCAGAGTTCGCGGCTGTGCTCAAAGGCGCGGGAGCGGGCCGGCTCGTTGAGGGCGATGGCCTCGCGGTTGATGAGCACGTTGAAGGTGTGCACCGAGAAGACGTAGCAGAAACTGACCAGGAGTTCGAGGGGTTGCAGGGCCAGGCCCTGGAGGCGCGTCGCGGCCGCGCACAGGGAGGCGGCGCCGAGCGCGACGAAGAGATTGGACAGGACCAGAAAGCGGGGGAAGGTATAGAGGAAGCGCAGCGGCCAGGGCTTGCGCTCGCGGTCGCGGCGCGCGAGCTCCTCATAGACCCGCCGGATCAGCCACTGGGGGGTGCTGGCCCCGGCGGTAACCGCCACCCGCTTGAAATCCCGGAGCCGGTCCCATTCCAGGTCCGCCTCGGTCTCCACCCGAAACGCGGGAATGCCCTGGGCTTCGGCGACCTCGGCCAGTCGCTTGGTGTTGGCGCTGTTTTTGCCCCCCACCACCACCACCGCTTCCACTTCCCGGGCCAGTTCTTTCACCTCGCGCTGTCGGCGGTGAGTCGAGTCGCAGATCGTATCCTCGACCACCAATTCCCGCGCTCCCAGCTCGGGGTAGCGCCGGCGCACCGCGGCGATCACCTCGGCGAACTTTTCCGGGCTCTGGGTGGTCTGAGCCACCACGCAGACCCGGCCCGCCTCCGGCAGCGCCGCCGCCTGGTCCGGGCCGGAGATGACCGCGGCGCGGCCCTCGGCAAAGCCGAGAATGCCTTCCACCTCGGCATGGCCCGGGTCGCCCACCACCACGATGAAGTAACCCCGGGCATGGTGCTTCTTGACCACGCCGTGGACGCGGCCCACCCGGGGGCAGGTGGCGTCGCAGAGCTCAAAGCCCTGTTCGCGCAGGCGATGGCGCTCCTGTGGGCCGATCCCGTGCGAGCGGATCGCCAGGCGGGCTCCAGTCCCGGGCTCGGGCTCGCGTACCGCGCGGATGCCCCGGCGCTCGAGCCACTGGACCACCTGGTCGTTGTGGATCAAGGGGCCCAGGGTAAGGAGTTCGCCTTCACCGGCGCGCGCTTCTTCCAGGACCAGGTTGACGGCCCGGCGCACGCCCATGCAAAAGCCCGCGGTTTTGGCGACGCGAATTTTCATTGGCCAAGGGGAAAGATCGGCCTTTGTTTTTTAGTGTAACATGGATCGGGGTGGGTGACATCTGCATTGCAATCTGGCAACATCTGTTGATTTGGAAAGATAATTTTAACCGCAGATCAACGCGGATGAACGGGGATAGAAAAACAGAAAAGATATCTATCCACGAAGGGACACGAAGAAACGAAGCCGTATTCAATTCTCTTGCCTTCGCGCTTATTCGTGTCTTTTCGTGGATAAATCTTTTCTTCCTCTTTATTTGCGTTTATCTGCGTCCATCTGCGGTTTCCAATTTTTCTTTGGTTGCGGCTCGCCGCGCTGGGGGGTTGCGAGGCTCAAAGAAACCTGTTAAACTGAAGGCGTTTTGAGCCGAGGACGGCAGAAATGAAAGGATGGTCCATCGAGTCCTTGCCCCTGCCCGGGTGGTTGATTACCCACAGCCTGCGGATCGGGTTGATCCTGCTCCTGGCCGGAGCCGGCCTGTGGTTGTTGAGTTTCTTGATCCACCGGTTGAGTAAACGGCTGGCAGCGCGGGAAGAGGTGATTGAGACCACCAAGCGGATGCATACCATTTCCCAGGTGATCCGCAGCATCGGGGTGGTGACGATTGTGGCTGTCACCATCATGCTGGTGCTCTCGGAACTGGGCATTGACATGAAGCCGCTCTTGGCCGCGGCCGGGATCGGGGGCCTGGCGATAGGCTTCGGCGCCCAGAGCCTGGTCAAGGACGTGATCAGCGGTTTTTTCCTGATCCTGGAGAACCAGGTGCGGGTGGGGGATGTAGTTCAAATTAGTGGTGTGGGGGGAGTGGTGGAATCCATCACCCTGCGGATCTTGACTCTGCGCGACCTGGCCGGGAACGTCCACATCATCCCCCACGGCCAGATCAGCCAGGTGCAGAACATGACCCGGGATTACTCGCGTTACGTTTTTGACGTGGGGGTTTCCTACCGCGAGGACGTGGACCGGGTGATGGAAGTGCTCCGGCAGCTGGGCGCCGAGCTGGAGCAGGACCCGGACTTCGGGCCGGACATCTTGGAGCCGTTCGAGATCCTGGGTCTGGATCGCTTCGAGGACTCGGCGGTGATTATCCGGGCGCGGATCAAGACCCAGCCGATCCAGCAATGGCGGGTGGCCCGGGAGATGAACCGCCGGATCAAGAAACGGTTTGACGAGTTGGGGATTGAGATCCCCTTTCCGCATCGCACTTTGTATTGGGGGGAGCCGAAAACCGGAGAAGCGCCTCCCCTGCGGGTGGTCAAGCGCGACGGCTAAGTCCTTCGATTCATAAGTTCGATGACGAACTTATTTACTCAAGACTTAGTGCCGTTCGGCCCGAGCTCACGGCCGAGGGCTGAATGAGCAAACTCATCGAGCAAGCAGAAATGATATGTTATCGTATTTGCGAATCGAAGCACTAAGGGAGTCGAACGCGCAAGCAAACAAAGGAGACAAATCATGAAACGGTGGCAAGGGATTCTGATCTGGGGCATGAGCTTGGCATTGATCGGTCCGGCCTGTCAGCCGAACCCCCTGGCGGAGGGCCAGCGCCGGATGGCCGCGGGCGAGTATGAAAAGGCGGTCGAGACTTTCCAGGCCGTCCGCGATCAGCACCCGGATGATCCTCGGGTGTATAACGAGCTGGGTCTCGCTTATGCCAAACAGGAGAAATGGGAGGACGCGGTCGGGAATTATCAGAAGGCCCTGCAACTGAACCCGGAGTTTCCCGAGGCCCATTTCAACCTGGGCACCGTTTACCTTCGGCAAATGGCGCTTCCGCTGGCCCAAAAAGAATTGGAGGCGGCCATCCAGCAGCGGCCGGATTACGTCAAGGCTTACAACAACCTGGGCCTGAACTACATGAACATGGGCCTGTTTGGGGAGGCGGAGAAGAATCTGAAAAAGGCGATTGAGCTGGACCCGGAGAACAGCGTTTATAAAGACAACCTGGAGTACTGCCAGGCCCTGGCCAAGACCAACGAAGAGAGCTTGAAGCGTTACCGGGAGGAGCGGAAAAAGGAAAAAGAAGGCCAGCAACCGACCGAGGGCTCGGGCCAGAAGCCGCCGGCGCCGGCCCCGGCAGAAAAGGCTCCTCCCGCCCCCAAACCCTAACCCGGCCAAGCCGGAACCTAAAGAAGAACTTCACGCCAAGGCGCCAAGCCGCGAAGTTATTGCGGGCGCATCTCCACCCCGGGGCCTTACCTCGCTGCTCGCGCCCTACAAATTCTAGGGGCGTAGGGCAGGTTCGGATACCTGCCAGAAGCCGTTGGTAGAAAATCAAATAGAAAACGGTATAACAAGGCATCGGGCGGCGTTGCCCTCAAAACCCCAGCGGGTTGTCAAAGGCGGCTCGAACCAGCTCGAGCTCGGTCCCTCCCTCCGCTTCCAGGACGGAAACCACATCAAAGCGGAGAGGCACTCCTTCCAATTTTTTGCGGGCGACAAAAACCTGGGCGCAAAGGGCCAGGTGCTTCCTTTTGCTGCGGGTGACGGCCTCGAGCGGGAGCCCGAATTCCAGATGGCTTCGGGTCTTGACTTCGATGAAACACAGGACCGGGCCTTCGCGGGCAATGAGGTCCACTTCGCCGTAGCGGGTCCGGTATCGCCGGCGAAGAATGGTGAAACCTTGCCGCTTTAAGAAAGCCGCGGCCAGCGCTTCCCCGCGCCGGCCTCTTTCCTTGCGGCCGGGTGCAGAGCGCACAGGTCAGGGTTTGAAGATTTGGCGGGCCCGGGAGCGCACAAACCGGTCAATCCGGCGCTGGTCCTGGCCCCGGATCTTGCGGAAGACCACGGTCATTCCCGAGATCCCGCTTCGCCGGCGGGCGTCGTCCAGGGAGGTGCGATGCACGACCTCCCCCTCGATCGCAATGGTTTTTTCATCGCCGGGCAAGATCAATTCCAGGTCCAGCAAGGTATTTTCGGGCAAAGGCTTCGGGCTTTTGATAAACATACCTTCCTGGCTCAAGGTATACAATAACCCGTTGAATTCCCGGTTCCCCACGCGGTAGCTGACCGGCAGGGAAACGGGCGCCCGCACATTTCGGCGCGTGCTGTCCTCGGTGGATTGATAGAGTAATTCATTAATTTTGAAAAGGGCTTCTTCGGGAGAGTGGCAGTGGGCGAGGAGCCGCTGAATTTGCAGTGCCGGGTCGTTGCGCCGACGGTAAGGACGATTCTTCTGCTCCGCCATTTCCGGCCCCTCTTTGCCGAGCTAGGGTTTTCGGGGTGGTGCGGGTTGAGCCTCGGGCTCCGCCCGGTCAGCGGGAACGCTTACGTCCCGGGTGAAATCCGGGCAGTGGACGCCTCCCTGCTTGGAAATAGAATATTTTTTCTGGCAATTTTCCCGCCAGGCACACACTACACATATTTTAGCATCAGGCATTTATAGCCCTCACCCCTCTGCTTAGACTATCACAGCCTTTGGAGCCGCGCAACTGGCCGGCTCATTTGCCTCCGGCTGCCTGGAAACCCGGGTTCTTGATGATCGTCAACTCCATGTCCACATGCCCGATCCAGGCCTCGCTGCGGACCCGGAGCAAAGGGCGGGGGCCGTCTTTGGCCATCCAGAATTCGAGGGTCTTGACCACGGGGCTCTTCTGCGATTCCCGAAGCCGGAGCCGCTCGAAAAAAGGGGGGGTCTCGCCCGCGAGCCGGCGCGGTAATTCGATCAGGATCGGAACGAACTTGACGGCCGGATAGGTGCCCACCCGGACCGTGACCTCCTCCTCGGCCACGGCCCGCAACACCAACAGGTAGCGGTCCTGCCCGTCCACCATTTCAAAGCTCCGCTCGTCGCCGGCCTTCCAGTCCAGGCTTCGGATGAAGAAAGCCAGGCTGAGGGGGTCAAAGGCGTTGTGAAATTCGATCTCCCGCTGCTTGACCTTCCCGCTCCTGGTCTTGGTGCTGGTGGCCACGCCGCGGGCATGGTCAAAGCGGACTTCCAGTTCGTAGCGCAGGGAAGGCTCGCGCACGTGCATCAGGAAGGTTGCCGGCTTCAGGTTCTGGACCAGACATTGGGACTCCACGCTGTCTTCCATTTTCCAGAGCAGACGCGCCAGGCCCACCGTGCTCGCCTTGGCTTGCAAATGAAAACTGTTACTCCCCTCCGGGCCGGGGGAGACGCTGATCTCTCCCTCTCCGGCCCGAATCCCGCTCCAACTGAAGTCATAGTGCAGACTTTCGCCCAAGGCGAAGGAAGGTTTGGGGATCTGGTAAACCGGGACTTCGACGGCTCCGGTGGGATAGGGGACCTGGGCCCGCAGCGGAAAGGCCAGGCCCCAAGTCAGAACCATCCAGCAGATCCGGTGTCGGCGACGCATACCGTGTTGTCTCCTGGCGGAGCGAAGCCCCCTTAACCTTGACCGAGCGCGGCCATCAGCTCGGAGTGGGGAAGGAAGTCCGAGATGTCTTTACCGTAATGCACGAAGGCGAGGGCGCCGCTCGGCGCGATCACGAAATCCGCGGGAATCTGGAACTCGTTGCCTTCAAAGCGGCCGTGGAGATGGCCCCTGAGCGTGGCCTGGATGGTCGCTTTAAGCACGGCCGGGGCGACGAATTCTTTGAAGCCGCCGCTCGGGACCTGGTAGAGCGAATAGAGCTTGCGTTCGGTGTCCGAGAGGATGGGGAAAGGGACCTTCTTGCGCTCGGCATATCGCTTGACATGGCCGGGCCGGCTTTGCACCACCACGATCAGCGCGGCCCCGGCCGCCGGGTAGGCGGAGTAGTTTTGCAGCAGGTCATCCAGCTTCATCAGGCAAAGGGGGCAGCCCAGGTAGCGCAAAAACGAAAGCACTATCTTTTTTCCGCGGAAGCCGTCCGGGACTACTAGCACCTGGTCTTTCTGGTCCGTGGCTTCAAATTGAGGGGCGGGTTGGCCGATGGTCAAGGGCATGCAGGTCTCCTTGAAGGTTATTGGGGGAGGGGATCATAACCCTTTCCCAGGTCTTTCACTTGCTCCAGGGTGCCTCGATGGGCCTCCCAGGAGGTGGGGAACGAATAGGACTCGCCCGGCTTAAGCGTCACCTGGGGCGAGAGGATCTCCATCTCGATCAACCGCCCTTTGGGGTTATCCGGGGCCACGCGCAGGGCGTGCTTGTGGATGAACTCGCCCTTGCCGGCCACCCAGACCTCGAAGCTCGAGTTGTCCGGGTATTTCTGGCCCGGGAAATAGGGGAAGCGCTGGACAAAGGTCTTGTTGGCGGCGCGATCTTCCAGGGCCGCCCAGCCGGCGCTGGCATCCAGGCCGATCTTCCCTACCAGATTTTCATAGGTCACCACCATCCAGCGCTTGTCATAGTCCGGCTTCCAGTTGAAACTGGCCGCCTGGCCGAACATGACGTGAAAGCCCTCGGGCCAGCGGCTCTTCAAGTTGAGCGGGATGATGATCCGGGCCCGGTCGTTCCAGGTCTTTTCGTTTTTCGCCCGGAAGTCCATCTGGGTCACCGACCAGATGCCCCAGGAGACGGTGCGGTCGGAGACATTCTTCATGGTGGTGAGCAGATAAAGCCGGGAGGACCCGTCGCGCAAGGTGAACTCCCGGCTGAACTGCACCCCGGCCCAGCCGCCCGCGGCAGAGCCGGTGATGCGCACCTTCACCTCTTTCCCCTTGGCTTTCAATATTTCATAAGTGTAAGGCGCTTCGATCACCACGTCGCCCGGGCCGGGCCATTGCTCCTGGGTGTCCCAACCCTGGGGCGCCGGCCAGATCTTGTCGCCGCCATAGTTCTTCCAGATCTCCATATAGGCATTTTCTTCCACCGGGAAGACCTTGCCCGCGAGCTCCGGATTGGTCCATAAAAACGGGTGGCCCTGAAAAGCATACTGGATGATGCGGCCGCCGATCGCCGGCGCGATCCAGACTTCGGTGTTCGCGTTCGAGAGCTTGAGGCAATTCCAGCCCTGGTAGCTCACGTTATCTTCCACCCTGGCCGCCCAAACGGCTGAAGACCACAACAGGGCCGCCGCTACCCACGCGAAGCCCAAGCACTTCTTCATTGGTCCTGATCCTCCTTGCTTGCGCCGCATTTAAGTCCAGCGCCTGATCGCGGTCAAGAGTTTGACGGGATGACAGTGAGGGTGGGGGAGCAACTGTCCACGCCCGGTGACTTTTCGAGAGATCAACGCGGCTTCTTCTTGCGCGACTCTTCGGCCCGGCGCTTGAGCAGCTTGAGTTCTTTCATGAACAGCTCCGAGGTCAGTTCTCCCATCTCCTTCTTCATCATCAAGTTCAACAGCTCGTCAAACTGGAACTCGCGCTCACCGACTTCCGACTTCAGGTCTTCAATCAACTTCAAGCGCGTCTTGACCGCCTTGGCATCGAGAAAGTCTTCGCCCAGCTCTTCCAACTCGGAAAGCCGCCGCCTGGCCTCCGCCATCTTTTCCGAGTCTTCCGGCGCCGCCGGAATTCGCTCCATCTCCCCGGTGGCAATGTCCGGCTCCGAAGGCTTTTCCCGCTCCCGCTCCACGTTGAAAAACATCTCTTCCTCACTCAACTCCGGCTGGGGAAGCTCCTTTTCGGCCAGAGCGGAAAAATCCGGAACGTCGGGCCGGTCGGCCAGGTCTCCCTCAAACGCAGGTTTGGGCGGAGGTTCTTCGAATGGGAGCCGACTTTCCGGCGAGAATTCATAATCCATCGAGGCAGGCGGCAGGTCGAATTCCGGGATCGGAGGAGCGTGCGGCTCCAGGACCGGCGGCGGAAAACTTTCCTCTTCGGTCGCCTCGGCCAGATCCAGGGACGGGGGGGAGAGTTCCGGCGGCTCCAGAGGAGGGGGTGTTGCCGGAGGGGGCGGAGGAGCAGCCTCGGCCGGGGCCGGCTTTGGCGGCTGGATCGGCGGAGGAACGGGGGGCGGTGCCGGGCGGACAGGGGGAGGGGCGGCAGTCGGCGGGGCCGGGGGTTTCTCGGGAGGAGCTGGAGGGACCGGCGCCGGTCGCACTCGCGGAGAGGGAGGAGGAGTTGGAGGGACCGGCGGCCGCGGAGGCGGCGGTTCGGTGAACTCCGGCGGCAGGTCCAGGTCCGGGAGGTCGAGGTCATCCGGGGCCGCGGGCGCCGGCGCGGGCGGGGCCGTCGGCGGACGGAAAAATTCGTCCTCGGCCGGGGGCGCCGGTTCCAGCGGCGGCATCTCGGTCACGGATTCGTCGGCAGGGGATCGCGCTAAGCTGGTGTCGGCCTTGAAGGCTTCCCGTTCAAACAGGGACCGGTCCAGATCCGTCCGGGCGTGCTCCGCGCTCACCCCGGCCTGGGAGACCTGGGACTGGTCCAGGACCGGAACAAATTCATGGGCGCCCACCAGTTCCATCTCCGAGTCGTCATCCTCCGGTAACTCCAGGTCCAGACCCCGCTCGGCCGGGACTTCGGGCTGCGGGCCGAGCGGAACTTCCGGCGCGCCGCGTTCGATCTCCATTTCCGGCTCCAGAAACGGAGACTCTTCCAAAGGCGGCGGCTCCAGGTCCGGCGGAGCTGCTGGCGGCCTGGGCGGGGGCGCTGGAGGCGAGGGTGCCCGGGGAGGCGCGGCCGGTCGCGGGGGTGGCGGGGCTGGAGGAGCGGAGGGTCTCGCCGGAGCAGCGGGCCGCGGGGCCGCAGTTGGAGTTGCGGGGGGCCGGGGCGGCGCCGCTGGCCGAGGAGGAGCCGCAGGTCGAGGCGGGGGCGCCTCGATGCCGGCGCGGATCATGGTGACCTCATCCCGGATGATCTCGATGTCGTCATCCGGCTTGATGCCCACGCCTTCTCTTTCCAGACTCTCCTCGCTCAGATCAAAAACGCCTTCCCCCACCACCTGGGGCTCGACCGCCTTGGGCGGCTTGGTCTTTTCCGCCTCCTGGCGGTGCAGCTCCGCGGGCGTGGCCCCCCAATGGGGGCCGGCGATCATTTCCGGGGAATAGTCTCCGTAATGAGAGAAGACTTTGGCAATGGCGGAATCGGTGGCCAGCACCGGCTCGATCTTGCAATTGGTCAGGAACTGGATCTCATCCACCGACTGCAGGTCGGAAGGGTCGGACATGGCCAGGACCAGGGTCTTTTTTCCCGGCGTGTCCTTGACCACCACCGGGACCACCTCGTATTTCCGGGCCACGGCTTCCGGCACTATGGCAAAGGTCTGGGGCGCGATCCGGGAGCGGGTCAGGTCCACCGCCCGCATCTTGAAGCGCTGGCTCAAGAAGCGAAGCATGGCCTCTTCCTCGATGAAGCCCTGGTCCACCAAGCACTTGCCCAGCTTGCCGCCCCACCGCCGCTGGTAGCCCAGGGCTGACTTGAGCTGGAGCTCGTCAATCAGACCGGCCTGGACCAAAAGGTCACCGAGTTTCAGTTGCTTGCCGGGCATGGCCGCTGCTCCTGTAAGCTAGATCACGGAAATCTCGTATTGCTCCTGGTGGAAGTTGTTGTTGGCGGTGACCTGGAGCTTGAGGTCCAGGCTCCGCTCCAGCCCTTCCACCCCGGCCCGCTCTTCCTCCAACAAGAGGTCAGCAATCTCCGGGTGCACGAACAGGTTCACCCCCTGGCCCCGGTATTGATGGGCCATCTTGCGGATCTCCCGGAAAATCTCGTAGCACACGGTCTCCCGCGATTTCACGAAGCCCCGCGCCTCGCAGTAGGGGCAGGGCTCGCACAGGATCTGGGAGAGGCTCTCCCGCGTCCGCTTGCGGGTCATCTCCACCAGGCCCAGCTCGGAAATCTTGAGGATGGTGGACTTGGTCTTGTCCCGCCGGAGCGCCGCCTCCAGCGTCTGGAAGACCCGGTCCCGGTTCTGCGCGTTGGCCATGTCAATGAAGTCAATGATGATGATCCCCCCGATGTTGCGCAGCCGGAGCTGATACACCACCTCCTTGACCGCTTCCAGGTTAGTCTTGAGGATGGTGTCCTCAAAATGGCGCTTGCCCACGTAGCGGCCGGTGTTGACGTCCACCGTGGTCAGCGCCTCGGTCTGGTCAATCACCAGGTACCCGCCCGACTTGAGCCAGACCTTGCGGTCGAGCGCCCGGTTGATCTCGTATTCGATCCCGTAATGTTCGAACAGACTTTCCTCTTTCTCCCACAACTCCACCGTCTGGCGCCGGCTGGAGAGGAAGGTGTTCATGAAGCGCATGATCTCCTGGTATTGCTCGGGCGAGTCCACGATCAGCTTCTCCACCTCGTCGGTGTAGATGTCGCGGATCACCTTGAGGTCGAGGGAGAGGTCCTGGTGCACGATGCTGGGGGTGGAGGCGCGCCGGGTCCGCTCCTGGATGTCGGCCCAGAGCTTGAGCAGGTATTGCATGTCGGCCGAGATGTCCTTTTCCGGCTGGTCCTCGCTGACCGTGCGCACGATGAAACCGCCCGCGCCTTCCGGCCGCGTCTTCTCCACCATCTTGCGCAGCACCGCCCGTTTCTTCTCGTTCTCGATCCGCCGGCTGATCCCGATCCGGTGCATGGTCGGCATGTATACCAGGTAGCGGCCCGGGAGCGAGAGGTGGGTGGTCACCTGGGCGCCCTTGGTGCCCACCGGCTCCTTGGCCACTTGCACCACCACCTCCTGCCCCTCCCGGAGCAGGTCCTGGATGCTCACGTCTCCCGCAAAGTAGCGGGAGCGCTCCCGCTGGTCCGCCCGCTCGATCTCGACGTCCTCCGACTCCTCGCTGAACGGCATCAATTCCCGGGGATTGGCGAGCACGTCGGTGACGTAAAGGAAGCTGGCCCGCTCCAGGCCCACGTCCACAAAGGACGCCTGCATGCCGGGCAGGACCCGGACCACCTTGCCCTTGTAGATGTTGCCGACCATGCCCCGGTCGCGGTTGCGCTCGAGGTAGAGTTCGGCCAGCACTCCGTTCTCCACCAGCGCCACCCGCGTCTCCTGGGACGTGACATTAATCAAGAGAATACTCTGCATTCCCGCCTGACCCGATTACCGCTTCCGCATCCGGACCGCCTGGCCGGGAAAGCGCACCGCCCGGCTCTCCTTGAATTCCGCGCGCCGGCGCGTGATCGTCAAGTCCTTCACCTCGTCTTCGCTCCGGCCGAACACGTGCTGAACCACCTCGCCCGGCTTCACCCCCGGACCCGCGCCCGCCCGCAACAGGAGCCGGAGCGCGCCCTCCGGGGTGATTTCCATGCCCTTGACCCGGTCTTTCAGGTCTACGGTTCGCTCGCCCTTCTCTCGCTTTTGTAATATAGGCAACTTATCACGTTCGGCGAAGGCCAGCAAGGCTTCCCGCGGGAACCACTCCGCGCCCTGTCCCTGGGGGGCCTCGATCCGGTATTCAAACAAGTTAATCATAGAGGAAATGGCGGGCGACTGCAAGGGAATTTCCTGCGCCTCTTGGACCGGCATCCCTTCCGGCAGGACCGCCTGCATGCGCCGGCCCACCTCTTCCGCGGGCAGGCGCTGGTTCAGCTCCAGCTCCAGGTATTCGGCTTCGCTCGCCACCCCCACCGGCGGCGCCGGACCGAAGATCAGCCGGGGCAGCGGATGAAATCCCTGGCTGTAGCGCATGGGCAGGCCGGCCCGCCGCACCGCCCGCACGAACAAGCGATTGATCTCCAGCTGTCCCAGGAAGCGCGCGTCGCCGCGGCGGGAATACCGCAGCCGGTAGCGGAAGCGGATGTCCGGCTGGGCCGGCAGCCGCTCGGCCGGCCCGCTCTCCGGCGGAAACGGGAGGGGCGGGCTCAGCCGCGGCTGGATCACTTCCAGGTCGCACACCGCGCACGATTCTTGGCAGCCGCTGATCCGGCAATCCTCGGTGAAGGCCTCCTCCAACGCCCGCCGGCGCTCGCGCACCAAAAACTGGCGCGAGACCCCCGCGTCCAAGTGGTCCCAGGCAAACACTTCATCCTCGGCCCGGGGCCGGGTGGTGTAAAAGTCCGGGTCCACTTGCGCGGCGGCGAGCGCCTGCTCCCAGCCCGGGGGGTTGAATTTTTCGCTCCAGCCTTCGAAGCTAAAGCCCCGCTCGCGCGCCTGGAGCAATAAGCGGGCGAGCCGGCGGTCGCCCCGGCTGAAGATGCCTTCCAAGTTGGAGAGCCGGGGGTCCTGCCATTTCAGGCGGATGCGGCCCCGGCGGAAGCGGCGGCGGAACTCGGCCTGGATCTGCAGAAGCCGCTCGGTCTCCACCTGCGGCTCCCACTGGAAGGGGGTGTGGGGCTTGGGCACAAAGGCGGAAATGCTCAGGTTGATCTGGGGATGGCCGTAGCCGCGGCCGAGCTGATCCATCCGCTGGACCAGGTCGGCAATGGCCTCGACGTCTTCATCGGTCTCCGTGGGCAGGCCCACCATGAAGTAAAGCTTGATCGTCTTCCAGCCGTGGGCAAACACCTGCTCCACCGTTTCCAGAAGCTCGGCGTCGGCAAAGGGCTTGTTGATCACCCGCCGCAGCCGCTCGGTCGCGGCCTCGGGCGCCAGGGTGAAGCCGGTCTTGCGCACCTTGAGGATCGCCCGCATCAGGGGGGTCTTAAGCGACTGCACGTGCAGGCTGGGCAGCGAGACCGCCACCCGCTGGTCCAGGTGCTCCCGGATGATCCGGGAGAGCAGGGGCTCGATCCCGGAATAATCGCCGGCGGAAAGGCTGAGCAGCGAGCATTCCTCGTAGCCGGTGGCCCGCAGGCCCTGGCGCAAGAGTTCCAGCACCTGCTCGGCCGGCCGCTCGCGGTAGGGCCGGTAGATGATGCCCGCGTGGCAGAAGCGGCAGCCCCGGGTGCAGCCCCGCGCGATCTCCACCACCACCCGGTCGTGGATCGCTTCGGCGAAGGGCACCAGGGGCCTGGTCGGAAACGGCGCCGCGGCCAGGTCCGCCACGATCCGGCGCTCGACTTTTTCATAGCCGGCCCGCCGCGGCCGGACTCGAGCAATAGTCCCGTCTTCCCGATAGTCCGGCTCGAAATATTCCGGGACATAGACGCCTTTGATGTCGGCCAGCCGGGCCAAAAGCTCGCCGCGGTCCGCGCCGGCTTTTTTCCAGGCCCTGACCGCCGCGGTGATTTCCAGGACCGCTTCTTCGCCTTCGCCGAAGAGGAAAGCGTCAAAGAATTCGGCCAGGGGTTCCGGGTTGCTGGCGCAGGGCCCGCCGCCCAGGACCAGGGGCCAGCGGCCTTCTTGCCGGTCTTGGCTTAAAAGCGGGATTCCGGCCAGGTCGAGGATGGCGAGCACGTTGGAATAGCAAAGCTCGTGGGCAAGGGAGAAGCCGAGGATGTCGAACTCCCGGAGCGGCCGGCGCCACTCGTGCGAGGCGAGCGGGATTCCCTGCTCCTTGAGCTTGGCGGCGAGGTCGGTCCAGGGAGCGTAGGCCCGATCGCAGGCCACGCCTTCCTGCGCGTTGAGCACGTGGTAGAGAATGCGGACGCCGAGGTGGCTGATGCCGACTTCATAGACGTCGGGGAAGGCCAGGGCGAAAGTGACCTTGGCCGCGGCCGGATCCTTGCGCACGGCATTCAGCTCGCGGCCCAGGTAGCGGATCGGGCTTTGCAGGTGCGGCAGCAATTGATCGAACTTATCCATCTTCTCTGGCGACGCTGAATCAGTTGGATTGAAACGGCAAGCAAAACGGCCCGGCCTGACGGCCAAGGCCGATATTGCTGGGCCGGCTAAACCAAAGAGGAAGAAAGCGATCGCTGGTTTTTTCCCTGGCCTCGGGGGCGAGATCCTCGCCCGCCCTGGCTGAGAGGGGGGCGGCAACTGCCCTCAGCTTCATCGCTTTCTTCTCTCTTTCTCAGAACTTCTCCAGTTGTCTTTCTGGTATTATTTTAGCAGATAGCGCGCCACTTCGCCACTCCTAAGGAATCGTGCAAACCGGAAACGGGAATGCGGGGAGAGGGGCTTTAGCCAGATTGGGCGGCTTCATGGTGGCAGGCATTGTAGCATAATCGGGTTGAATAAGGTTGCGCGGCTGAGGTCAGCCGCGCATCCCAAAGTCATGTCAAGAAGTTACGCGTTTTATCTAGTTTAAAGCTATTGCCTTGAGAATTAAGGTATGCTAGGCTGGTGAGCGCATGGGTTGAAGCAGTAGTTCAAGCAGCCTAAGTCCAGTTTATACATTTAAAACTAATAACGAAAAACAGGAGGAGTGGGATGGCTGGCATTGTTTCTTTTGGCGCCTATCTGCCCCGGTTGCGGCTGGAGCGGATGGGGATCATGCAGAGCATGGGCTGGCTGGCTCCGGGCCTGATCACCGCGGCCCAGGGCGAGCGCAGCCTGTGCTACTGGGATGAGGACGCCCTGACCATTGCGGTGGCGGCGAGCCGCGACTGCCTGGTCGGGATGGACAAATCGAAAATTGACGCGGTGTTCCTGGCCTCGACCAGCCTGCCGTTTGCGGACCGGTCCAATGCGGGGATGCTCGCGGCCACCCTGAACCTGAAAGAGGAGCTGAGTTCGGCCGATTTCACCTCGACCCAAAAGGCCGGGACCACGGCCCTGGTTGCGGCTCTGGATACGGTTCGGGCCGGGGACAAGAAACAGGTCCTGGTCACGGCTTCGGACCACCGGCTGACCAAGTCCTCATGGTTTTATGAGATGTGGTTCGGAGACGGGGCGGCCTCGCTGCTGCTGGGCAAGGAGAACGTGATCGCCGAGCTCCTGGGCTCGCACTCAGTCACCCTGGATTTCGTGCCCCACTACCGGGGCAGCCACGAGAAGTATGACTACAACTGGGAGGAGCGCTGGATCCGGGACGAGGGCTACATGAAGATCTACCCGCAGGCCATCAGCGGACTGCTGAAAAAGACCGGAACGAATATCAAGGACGTGGCCAAGCTCTGCTACCCCTGTTTCCTCGGCCGCGCCCACGGCGAAATCGCCAAGGCGCTGGGCGCTGCTCCCCAGCAAGTGGCCGGCAACATGCACGCGGAAGCCGGGGAGTGCGGGACCGCGCACCCGCTGATCCTCTTGGTGCGGGAGCTGGAGCAGGCCAAGCCCGGCGACAAGATCATCGTGGCCGGGTTCGGCCAAGGCTCGGACGCGCTCCTGTTCCAGGTGACCGACCAGATCAAGGATCTGCCCAAGCGGTCCGGGGTTTCCGGCAGCTTGGCCCGGCGCAAGCCGGAGAAGACCTATACCAAGCTCTTAAAGTTCAACGAGCTGATCGAGACCGAGATGGGCATCCGGGCCGAGGTCTCCAACCAGACCGCCCTTTCGACTTTGTTTCGCGACCGCAAGCTGATCCTGGGTTTTGTCGGCGGCCGCTGCCAAAAGTGCGGGACTCCCCAGATCCCCAGCCAGCGGATCTGCGTCAAGCCCGGGTGCGGGGCGGTGGACAGCCAGGAAGATTACGAATTCGCGGACCAGCCGGCCAAGATCCTCACTTACACCGCGGACATGCTCGCGGTCTCGGTGGACCCGCCCGCCTTCTACGGCATGGTGGAGTTTGAGAAAGGCGGCCGGATGATGATGGACTTCACCGATTGCGACGCCAAGGCGGTGGAGGTCGGGGTGCCGGTCAAGATCACTTTCCGGAAAAAGTATTTCGACCGCGAGCGCGGGTTCACCGGCTATTTTTGGAAGGCGGTGCCGCAGGCTTAATTGTGCGCGGGTGAGGCTTTCGGCCGTGAGCTCAGCCGAACGGGCACCCGCACCACTTAGGAGGTTTGGAAAAATGGCGACGGGAATTCGAGACAAAGTGGCAATTCTCGGCATGGGCTGCTCCCGCTTCGGCGAGCGCTGGGACATGGGCGCCGAAGAGTTGATGGTGGAGGCCTTTTTGGAGTGCCTGGAGGATGCCGGGATCGAGAAAGACAAGATCGAGGCGGCCTGGCTGGGTTCGGCCATGATCTTCGTCAACGTGGGCCTTTCCGCCCTGCCCCTGCCCATGGCGCTGCGGCTGCCCAACATTCCGGTGACCCGGGTGGAAAATTTCTGCGCCACCGGCACCGAGGCCTTCCGGGGGGCCTGCTATGCCGTGGCCTCGGGCGCGGTGGATATCGCGCTGGCGCTGGGCGTGGAGAAGTTAAAGGACACCGGCTACGGCGGGCTGCCCAACATGGGCTCCAATGCCGGCCCCTCCCGCTTCTTGCAGATGCCCAACATCACCGCGCCCGGAAGCTTTGCCCAGTTGGCCTCCGCCTACCGGGCCAAGTATAAGATCAACCGCGACGACCTGAAAAAAGCTTTGGCCCATGTCTCCTGGAAGAGCCACAAGAACGGCGCCTTGAACCCCAAGGCTCACCTGCGCAAGGAAATCTCCATCGAGCAAATCATGGCTTCGCCGATCATCGCCGATCCGCTCGGCCTCTTCGATTGCTGCGGGGTTTCCGACGGCTCCGCCTGCGCCATCGTCACCACCCCGCAAATCGCCAAGGACCTGGGGAAGAAAGACATCATCAGCGTCAAGGCGCTCCAGCTCGCGCTCTCCAATGGTTACGAGGCCCAATACAACGAATGGCAGGGCGACCATTTCGTCACCACCGACATCTGCAGCGGCCGGGCCTATAAGGAGGCCGGGATCCGGGAGCCCCGCGAGGAAGTGAGCATGATGGAGGTGCACGATTGCTTTTCCATCACCGAGCTGGTGACCATGGAAGACCTGCACATCTCGCCGCGCGGAGGGGCGATCAAGGACGTGATGGACGGCTTTTACGACCGGGAGGGCGGCCTGCCCTGCCAGGTGGACGGCGGCTTGAAGTGCTTCGGCCATCCCATCGGCGCCTCGGGCATCCGCATGCTCTACGAGATGTATTTACAGCTTCTGGGCCGGGCCGGCAAACGCCAGCTCAAAGACCCCAAGTTCGGGCTCACCCACAACCTCGGCGGGTTCCCGTTCATGAACGTGTGCTCTATCGCCATCATTGGCAAATACAACGCGTAAGCAGGGGCAGGCCCCTTTGCCTGCCCTAAAACGTGAACGTGATCGTGAACGTGAACCAATAAGGTTGCGCGGGTGGGGGCACCCGCGCCACTATAGAGAATGTAGCCGCGACCGCGCTTCGGTCGCGGTTTCATTTGGGGCGGGATGACCTCCTTCTCGGTTCGCGGGGCAATTTCTCAAATCGAAAAAATTCGCGCGGTTCCACTTGGAGAGCTTTGGCGATTTTCAGCAGCGTTCTCATCGTGATATTGGCCGGACGCGAGCCGGGCGACTCGATCCGCTGATAGTATTTATAAGGAATCCCGTGGTCTTCCATATCCTCCTGCCTTAAACCTCTTGCCTGCCGTAACTGCTTGATCCGTCGGCCGAGCTTCAGGAAAAAATCCCTTTCCTCCATGACCCGGCACTTTACAAAAAATGCTTGACAAGCTACACCTAAATATATTAGGGTGTTAGCCGGAGGATAGGTAAGGACTACGGCCTTTTCAAAAAGGACAGAAGGGCTTAACAAAGGGAGGAGCAAAAATGAAAAATATGAACAACAAGTCTTGGTTCAAGGCGATAGCGGTGTTTGTGGCCCTGGGGATGATATGTATGATTTTGGGCTGCGGGGGAAAAATGACCCTCATTCAGACAAAACCATCAGGAGCAGAGATAAGAGTCAATGGTCAGATCGTGGGTGAAAGCCCTACCCAAGTAAAATTGAAAAAGAAGAAGTCGGTCATACTTGCTGAAAAGGAAGGTTATGAAGATGCGATGCAAATTACTAAAGGGGAAGCCAATGGTGGTTGCATAGCTGCCGTTGTTATTGTTGGGCTTCTTCTCATGCCTCTTGCTTTGTTTGCGTTACCTGCCTGTTGGGAAGCACCAGATAATGTATATTTAAAACTCGAGCGAATCGAGGGAGAGGCAGGTCGACAATCAAGCAATTAACTGAGCCGAGCTCTATCCTTTAGTCTCGAAAGGAGCGCGACCGAAGCGCGGTCGCGGCTACTCGAATTGAATTCGTGTCCTTTCGGGGATACTTCTACACCTTCTTGATTCGGCGTGAACTTGGGCTGGAAGATGTGCGGAAGCAATTGAAGCGATTAGAGCAGTTCGAGAAAATGGTCCAATTCCATTTCTGCCTGTTTCAGAATGCGGGCCAGGGTGGTCCGCTTGACCGGGAGATGAGCCGGCACAATGATTTTAAGGGTTCGGTCCGGTAAATTCTTTTGCAGGCGGATATGGCTGCCGCGCTGGCGAACCACCACCCATCCCTCACGCCGCAAGGCGCGAATAATTTCCCGGTAGGAGAGGCTCGGGACCTTACTCACAAAATAAGTTCCTTGACCTTGGCTTTCCCGCCCGGAAGCGCATCGTCCTCCACATCCTCCAGATAAAGCTCGATGGCCTCCCGGATATTGGCCAAAGCCTCTGCTTCCGTGTCTCCCTCGCTGATACAGCCGGGGAGCGAGGGCGCATACACGGTAAAGCCGCCTTCCTCGCTGGGTTCCAGGATAATTTTTAGCTTCATGGAGATATCCTTCCTGACTTAAGTATAAACGGAGACCCGAGTCTCTTGCAACCCGGCGTCTCGGCCCAATCGCCGCCCTCTTCCGCCTGATGGACTACTACTTTCAGTTTCATGGTTTAGCTCCTTCTCGATCCTGTCTTCATTCTAGCGTGATACGTGCATGCTTTCAAGCCTACTTGATTCTATTTTCTCTCTCTGTTACTTTTCATACCCATGGCGATCCTGGAATACCTCCACCAACCCCTCGGTCAAGAGGTTGAAGCCATTGCCGGCCGCTACGTCCTGGCCAAGGAGCTGCGGCTTCCGTTCTCGGGCCGGGAGGTCTTGTGCTTGATCGGCCATGCCGCGTTTGACACCGCCTGCTGCGGCGCGGGCGGATGCGGCTATGCGGTGGTGCCGGGATTCTTGGGAAAATGGATGTCGGGAAAGGCCCCGGCTGGTGAGCCGATTTCGGAAGTGGAGCCAGTGGCAGACGAGACGGTGCGGCGGGAGATTGAAGCGATCCTGAAAAAGCTGGAAAGCGTCCACCAGGTCAACTTCTGGTGAGGCCGGGCCATGCTGCAAATCCGGGTGATCATGAATTCAACCATTGAAGAGGTGCTGGACTTCAAGTGCTGCAACCTCCGCGAGCAGAACCTCGAGATCCACGTGACCAATACCGGCCCGGAGGCCCTTCAGGTCAAGAGCGGCTGCGACCTGGAAAGCGAGGCCGAAAGCCTCCGCCTCGACTACCTCTACCCACCCGGGCTCCAGACCATCCCGCCCGGCGAGACCCTCGCTTTTTACTGCACGCTGGAAGAAACCGTCCTGGCCCGGTTTCAGCGCATCGTGTTTTACGATTCTCAGGGCCGGCGCCACGCGAGCGAGATCCGGCCGGCCCCTTGATCCTTGCGGCTAGGGAAAAAGAATAGCCTGGGCCGGGGATCCCTTGCGCACATAGACTGGAAATTCCGAGAGGGCAAAGATCCTCTTCAGGCAGGTGCCCCCTTTATAAACCCGCCCCGGGTCATTGAGCCAGATCCAGTCGGACCCCTTCGGGAACACCACCTGGCGCTGGCCGCCGGCGCGCAGGATCGGCGCCACCAGGAGATCATCGCCCAGCAAATACTCGAACCGGCCCTCGTTAAGCGGCGTCACCAGCGAGCGGCCTTCCCGCCAGGCGGCAACGGCTTTGTCCATCAGCCACGGGTTCAGCCCGGCGCGGAGCTGAGAGTAAGCCCGGTAGGTTTCCAGGGTCTCCGGGTCCATCGCCCAGGGCCGATGGTCCTGGATGCCGCCGTTCTCCATCAGGGGCGAGAAGGCGCCCAGCTCGGCCCAGCGCAGGAAGACCTCCTGATTGAGCGATCCGTTGCGATAGCCGCCGATGTCGGTGCCCACGACCAGGTAATCGGCTTTGGCAGAGGCCAGCAGGTTGGTGAGCGCGATCCGCAGGCCGGCAAAGGTCGGGTCCTGGTCGCCCATCCAGCTCATGTAGCTCACGTCCAGAGGCGCGAACTGGAGGAAGAAGCCCAGGTGGAAAGGATTGGTCCAGGAAGGCAGGCCCAGGGTTTTCTCGTTCACCTGCTCCAAGGCCCGGGCCATGATCACGGTCTTTTGGCCGGTCCTTTCCCGGGTGTAATGGTAAAAGTCCGAGTAATAGAGCTGGCGGTATTGCTCCCGGAAATTCCAGCCCTTCTTGAGCGCGATCGGGTCGGTGCCGTCCACCTTCCAGCCGTCAATTCCAAGAGCGATCGCTCGGTCCATCCGCCGGTGCCACCATTCCACGGCTTCCGGGTTGCGGTAATCCAACAGCCCGCCTTCGCCTTTCCACCATTTCTGCCGCAGGAGGCCCGGCACCAGATAGCCCTGCTCTCGCGCGTAAGCATAGTCCGGGTCCTCTGTATTGACCATGCAGGTCACCCAGAGGATGACTTTCAGCCCCTGGGCGTGAAGATCATCAATCAGTTCCCGGGCGCCGGGGTAGCGCTCGGCGTCGAACTCGAAGGTGTTATAGGCCGTCTCCCAGGGCGAGTCAATGATCACGCCGGCAATGGGGATGCCGTTCTCCTGATAGCCCTTGACCAGCGCGCGCACGCTCGCGGTCGTGCTCTCGTCTTCCCAGACGAACTGGCCCAGCACCCAGTCCGGGAAAGGCGGCTCCGCTTCCGCCGCCGGCGCGGGCAGGGGCCAAAGGATCGCGAGGACAGAGAGGAGCGCGATCCGGGCGAGACTATTCCGACCAATTCTTCTCGAAATGCAGTCCATGGATCAACCTCTCGGTCAAGGCTTTCACCTCGCGGTTGACTTGCCGGCGGAGCGCGGGCCGGGTGCGGTAGAGCCGGATCAGTTTCTCGCGGAGGAACCGGCGCTGCTTCTGGTCGCGCAAAGCCAGGGCCAGGTAGGAGTGGAAGCGGAAGAATTCGGCGCGGGGCGGGAACACGTGGGTCCGGCGCGTGGCGATCCAGGCCGAGAACTCCTCGACCTGTTTGACCAGGAGCGGCGTGCCCAGCGGCCCGCGGTCCACGTATTCCTCCACGCAGCGCAAAAAAGTATTGGCAAAAATTTCCTCGAAGAGCTTGCGCTCGGGCGCGCCCCGAGCATGTCCGGCCAAAATTTCGAGCAAGAGCTCATAATAGACGCCCGAGATCTTGTATTTGAGCTTGCCCCCGGTCGCCCGGAGCAGCGCCGCGTAGGCGCCCTTGCCCTTGCCCGAGTCAGGCGTGGTGCCGCTCCCGGAATGGATCGAGAGCAGCGCGCCGTCAAAGCCGGCCGCGATCGCGGCGAGGGTTTTCGCGCGCGCCTCCAGTTTGCGCCGGCTGCCGCCAAAGTCGGCCCGCTTCTGGAAACCGAGGTTGGGCGCGAAATAATCCACCGGCGCGCCTCTCCGGGTCCACTCGCTAAGATAAAAGAAGGCGTCGGCCGGCGGGGTCAGCCCCTCGGTCTCGTCCATCGAGATTTCAAAACTGAAAGGGCGCCGGAGCTCTCGCTGGATGCCCCGGTAGAGCCGGAGGCTGGCCTCCAGGCTGGCTTGATACTTGAGCCCGAGCCGCATCACCTGGAGCCGGCGGAGCCGCAGCCGCACCCGGGCGCCGTCGGCCGCGGGGAAGCTGAAGCTGCGCCCGGCATACTCCTGAAGCAGGCGCTTTTGCTCGGCCGGCGGGAAAGCGCGCTGGAACTCCCGCTCCACCTCGGCTGGCCGGAAGCCGTCCGCCTCCAGGCGGAACAGGTCCGAGGTGTCGGTGGTGAAGCACCCGACCACCCCGACCGCGGCCGCCTCCGCGATGCCGCGCAAGCTGTAATCCAACGAGGCTCGAAGCTTCTTTGGGTCATAGGTTTCGCGCGTGTGCACGCCGGTGATGCGGGCGGCCGCGCGCTCGGGCGACCCGATCACGATCAGGTGGTCGGCCTCGATCTCGACCGGGACCTGGGCCCGGCGCGCCGCCTTGGCCGCGGCGCTCTGGTAGGCGCGGATCGAGGTGCCGGTGTGGCCGAGCGTGATCGGGTAGCGGCCGGCCGGCGCCTGGATCACGGCCTCGGGCGCGGTCTCGCGGCCGAAGCTGAGCATGAGGCCGGCTGCCACCCGGTGCTTTTTCAGCGCGGCGATAATGCCGGGCAGGAAAATTTCCGGAAGCCGGATGCCGAGGGCGGGATGATGGAGTTTGCCGAGACACTGCGGGCCAATCGGGTGCTTCATGGTCCGGCTATCATAGTGCGGCTCTTGACTTGAAATCAAGCGCCGGAAGTTTGGCGGACCGCCTCGACCAGTGCGCGGGCGACGAACTCGACTTGTTCCGGGCAGAGATGCGGATGCAGGGGCAGGGAAAGGATCTCTTTCGCCGCCGCCTCGGCTACCGGGAAATCTCCGGGCCGGTGGCCCAGGTAGCGGAAGGCCGGCTGCAGGTGGATCGGCCGGGGGTAATGGACCAGGGTCGGGATTCCCTTCTCGGCCAGGCGGGCCTGCACGCGGTCGCGCTCGGGCACCCGGACCACGTAAAGGTGAAGGCAGGAGGCGGCGCCCTCGCGCTTTCCCATCCGCCGGATGGCCGGCTCTTTGGCGAGCAGGCGGTCGTAAAGCCGGGCGAACCGGGCTCGCCGGCGGTTCCATTCCGCCAGGCGTTTGAGCTTGACCGCGAGGATCGCCGCCTGCAGGGTATCCAGCCGCGAGTTCCAGCCGATCCGGTCGCTGCGGTCGCGCTCCTGCCGGCCATAGTTGCGCAGGACCCGCACCGCTTCGGCCACGGCCGCCCGGCGGGTCACCACCATGCCCCCGTCGCCGAACGCGCCCAGGTTCTTGGTGGGATAAAAACTGAAACAGCCGGCGTCGCCCAGGGCGCCGACGCGTTTCTTGCCCAAGGTCGCGCCGTGGGCCTGACAAGCATCCTCCACTATCCGCAGTCCCTTTTTCTTGGCCAGGGCGAGAAGCGAGTCCAGGTCCGCCGGCTGGCCGTAGAGGTGGACGGGCAGGAGGACGCGGGTGCGAGGCGTGACCGCGTTCGCGGCCGGTTGCGGGTCCAGGGTCAGCGTCTCCGGCTCCACGTCCACTACTCGAGGCTTGAGCCCGGCGTGGACCACGGCCATGGCCGTGGCCGTGGCCGTGAGCGCGGGGATGAGGACTTCGGTCGCGGGCTTTAGTCCCAGGGCGCGCAGCGCCAGATGGATGGCATCGGTGCCCGAAGCCACCCCCACCGCCTGCCCCGCGCCCAGCCAGCGAGCGAAGTCCTTTTCAAAACCGGCCACCGCCTCGCCCAGGATATACTGGCCGGATTGATGCACCGCCGCCACCGCCGCCTCGATCTCGGCTCGAAGCTCGCGGTAATCGCCGGCCGGGTCGGAGAAGCGGATCGGGTCCATCGGGGCTAATGGGAGGTTGGGGGGTCGTCCAGGTGCACGGCGGCTTTGAGGAGTCCGGTGAGCTTGTTGAGCGCCTGGTCCAGGATTTCATCCGCGCTCAAGAGCAGCCGGCCCAGCCCTTCCTCTTCCGCCCGCGGCCGCGGCCCGGCCGGACCGGATCCGGCATGGATTTCCTTCTCCACTTCGATCTTCAGGAGCAGGGACTCGCGCATCACCTCCCGGATCCGCTCGAGCTGGTCCTGGTTCAAGTCCTGACGCCGCTCGCCCGCGGCGATGATCAGCTCCCACTCTTCCGGGTTCAGGTAATGGCGGGCCTTTTCCCAGATCTCGGGATGTTCGGGGAAGAGAAAGTCGCGGACCAGGTTGAGATAATACTCGGGTTTGCGCGCGGCCGCGGTGGCCGCGGCCCGGGCCGCCTGGGTCCGGGCCTCTTCCTGGATCTGAGGCAAGAGCTCGGCCCGGAGCCGCTCGGCGATCTCGTGGCGCATCTGGGCCTCGATTTGGAGGCGGAGGGTTTTTTCCAGTTGGTCGCGGACCTCGACCGCTAACGCCGGCTGCAGGATGATGCGCAGGTCTTCCTTCACCTCTTCCCGCACCTCGTTCCAGAGCGCCTGCCGGAGTTCCTCTTTCACCTCCCGGCTGATCTCGGCGCGGACCTCGGCCTCCACCTGGGGCCGCACCTCCATCCGCATCTGCCGGCCCAACTCCTCGCGCAACTCCGGCTCCAACGCGGCCCGCATCTCCTCGCGCACCTCGTCGGACAGCGTCATCCACAACTCCTGCCGCAACTGCTCCCGGACCTGGGGCTCCAACTCCTCGCGCAACACTTCCGCCGGGGTCTGCTCCGCCTTGGCCCGGACCTCGGCTTCCACCTCCCGGACCAGGAGCGGCCAGAGCTCGCGGCGGAGCTCGTTGATCACCTTGGCGCGCAGCTCCGCCCGCAACTCCTCGCGCAAGCCCGCTTCCAGGTCGCGGCGCGCCAGGGCCTCGACTTCCTCCCGCACCCCGGGCAGGAGCCGGCGGCGGAGTTCCTCCCGGATCCCCTCCACTTCCTCCTGACCCAGGGCCTCACCCGGCGGCACCGGGATCGCGGACCGGGCCTGCACCGCGATCGCCGATTCCAATTCCGCATAGACCTGGGAGTAAAGGTCGCGCCGCAGCTCGGCGCGGACCTCTTCCCGCAGCTCCCGGCGCAACTCTTCGAGCAGGGCCGTCCGCTGCTGCCGGCGGAGCTCGGCCTTGAGCTCTTCGTGCACCATCGGGAAAAGCTCCGGCTTAAGCTGCTCGGCCACGGTCCGGCGCAGCTCGGCTTCGATCTGGGGCCGGACCTTCTGCCGGATCTCGCCCTCCAGCTGGGGCCGGAGTTCGCGTTGCAGCTGGGCCCGGACCTCGTCGTGCACCGCCGGCCAAAGCTCGCCGCGCAGGCTGGCCATGACCTCCGGCTTGAGCTCCTGCTCCAGGCGCGCTTCCAGCTCCGCGGCCAGCCGGGCCGGGAGCTCCTGGGCCAATTCCTCTTCCAGCGCGGGCCGCAACTCCTCCCGCAGCCGGCCCTTGACTTCTTCCCCCAGCTCGCTTTCCAGACGCGGCTTGATCTCCTGTGCCAGTTTTTCCTCAAGCTCGGCCCGCACCGTGGAATTCAGCTTCGCTTCGAGCTCCGCCCGAATTTGCTTCTCCAATTCCTTTTCCAGCCGTGCCTGGATCTCCGGCTTCAACCGCGCCTCCAGCCCGGTCCTCAACTCCGTTTCCAGTTTGGGCAAAAGCTCGTTGCGGAGCGCCTCTCTCACTTCTTCCGCGGAAGGAGCCGGCGGGGCAAGCTCCTCGGGAAAAGGCGGCGGGGCAGGCAAAACCTGTTCGAAGCGCGTTTGGATCCGGCGGCGGGTCTCGGCCGGGACGCTGTATTCGCGCTCCAGCGTGGTCAAGAAAGGGGAAAGGTCCGGCCGTTCGCCCGGCTTAAGGTGGGACAGGAACTGATCGAGCAGGGGCGGGAGCAGGCTTTCAGGCATGTATTCCACAATGCCGGCCTCGAGACAGGCCCGGCGCAGGCCCTCGCGCATTTGGTCAAGCGGTTCGTTTTCGGCCATGGGTTTTGCCTTTTTGTAACACGTAAGCTATATAAAGGCAAGGGCGGGAATGACTTGCCACCCCCATTTTTTACGTGCACCGCGTATTTTCGGCCGGTGTAGGGGAGCAATTCATTGCGCCCCGGCTTTGTCAGGGCGCGATAAATCGCGCCCCTACGATAGACCCACCGAAAAAATGGGGGTGGGCAAGGGCGGGAATGAGTATTGAATAAGCTCTCGGATAAGACCTGGTTCTGTTTGATCGCCGGCCTGGCCCTCCTGATCCGGCTGCTCTACCTTTATACTTATTACCGCTCGCCCTACTGGGCGATCATGTCCCTGGACCCCGAGACCCATGAGCTGCTCGCCCGGCGCCTCGCCGAGGGGCTGGGGCTCGGCACCCGCGCCTACTTCCGCGCCCCTCTCTATCTCTACTTCCTCGGCGCCCTCTCCAAACTTTTCGGACCCGGCTACCTGGCGCCCCGGCTTGGCCAGGCCCTCCTCGGCTCTCTCTCCGCCGGCTTTACCTTCCTCCTGGCCAGGAAACTCCTTTCCCGGGCCGGAGCCGTGGCTGCCGGGCTCCTGGCCGCGCTCTCCTGGGACCTGGTCTATTTTGACGGGGAGCTTTTGCTCGAGAGCCTGGCCACTTTCTTCAACCTGGCCGGACTTCTGGTCCTCTACCGGAGCGAAGCAACCCAACGCCGCGGGCTGTTCCTGGCCGGCATCCTCTTCGGCCTGTCCGCCATCACCCGGCCCAACCTGCTTTTGGTCGTGGCGGTGATCCTCGCGCTCCTGCTCCTGGCGAAGCCGCGCCTGGAGTCGCTCCCGCGGGCCGCGGCGCTCTTCGCCGGAATTTTCCTCGCGGTCTTGCCGGTCACCCTGCGCAACGCGATCGTGGCGCACGACCTGGTGCTGGTGGCGAGCCAGGGCGGAATCAACTTCTACCTGGGCAACCATCCCGAGGCCGACGGCCTCACCGTGGCGGTGCCTTATCCCCGGCGGCTGATCCCGCGGGAGTTCCAGGCGCGGTATGCCTCGGATCCCTGGTTCAAGGAGGACGTGTGGCTGTCCTCGGTGTATGGGGCCGAGCAGGCCCTGGGCCGGCCGGTCAAAGAATCCGAGGTCTCGTCCTACTGGTTCGGAGAGAGCTTTCGCGAAATGGGGCCGCACCCGCTCAGGTGGCTCGCGCTTTTCCTGCGCAAGACCTATTTCCTCTTCCACCGCACCGAGGTCAGCAACAACCGCGACCTCTACTACCACCGCGCGCAATTTCCTCTCCTCCGGGCGCTGGCCGTGGTGAACGTAGCCTGGCTGGCCCCCCTGGCCCTGGTCGGCTTTGGCCTGGCCCTGCCGGAATTCCGCCGCTTCCGCTGGCTGCTCACTTTCGGGGCCGCCTACAGCCTGAGCGTGATCCTGTTTTTCGTGAACTCACGCTTTCGCGCGCCGCTGCTGCCGCTCGCCTTTATCTTTGCCATGCTGGCGGTAGAACGCATGGCGGGATGGGCCCGCAGTCGGGCCTTTCCCAAGCTTTTCGGGGCGCTCGCGGCCGGGTTAATTTTGCTGGGGTTTTGCAATGCGCCCTGGCTCAGGTGGAACGACCGGCCGCTGCGGGCCGCGATGCACTTGGACCTGGGCCTGGCCTTTGCGCGTCAGGCGCAATACCCGGAGGCAGAGGCCGAGTTTCGGGAGGCGCTCCGGATCAAAGACAACATCCCCGAGGCCCACCTGAGCCTGGGCAACGTGCTGGCGCTCCAGGGCCGGGAAGAGCAGGCGATCCACGAGTTTATCATCGCGCTCCTGGAGCAGCCGGACTATGCGGAAGCGCATTACAACCTGGGGCTCACCTTTCAGCGGCTGGGCAGGATGGAGGAAGCGGTCCGCCGGTTCGCGGAAGCCCATCGCCTGGCCCCGTCCCTTTACCCTGCCGCTCCTCCAAAGCCCGAGCTCGAGGGCCAATGATCCGGGACAACACGCCCCTGCGGTTTATTTCTTGATCTCCAGGCCTTATAATGACGGGAACAATGAAGCTTTTCGAGCCCTTGTCGCTCCGCCCACTTTATGCCGGGTTCTCGGGCCTCCTGGCCAATGGCTTGAACCCGTCCAAAGTCGAAGAACTCCTTGGCGCCGACCCGTTCGTCCGCCTCCGGGCGGGAGCGCCCTTCGCGTTGGTGGCCCGCACCTATGACAAAGGGAGCTGGGTCTATCGCTTCCAGGCCGACCTGGGCGAGGGCGAGCAGCTTTATTACGTGAAAGTGGTGCGGGAGAAGGAGGTCTGGCAGGTGATGCTCGGTCGCATGTTCTCCAGCCAAGGGCTCAAGCGGCCGTTCCATTACCCGAAAAAATTTATCCGCATGCTCTTCGCTCCCTCCGAAGCCGCGATTTCCTGGAAGGTCGCGCAATTCCTCCATCAGCACGACATTGCCACGCCCGAGTTCGTGGCCCTGCTCATCCGCCGCCGCAAGGGCCTTCGCGAAGAGTTCCTGATCTCCCGGGCCGTGCCCCGGCTTTTACAAGCCAACCTCAAGGAATACCTGGTCCGACAATTCGGCCCCGGGGCCGACCACTATGACCTCCAGGCCAAGCGCCGGCTGCTCGCGGAACTGGCGCACTTCCTTCGCCGCCTGCTCGAACTGCCCATTCACTTTCCGGACCTCAAGCTCCATAATCTCCTGCTGCAGGAACCAAAGCCGGGAAAGTTCCGGTTCCTGATCATGGACCTGAACGAGGTGAGCGAGAAGAAGCCGAAGCAGGAAGAGGTGATCATCCTCGACCGTTTCAACCGGAGCATCCCCTTTACCGATGTGATCACCCAGACCGACCGGTTGCGGTTCCTCAAGGCCTACCTGGCCGCGGGCAAAGATTCCCGGGACGGGCGCTCTCTCTCTCAGACCATTGCGGCCCGCAGCCGCATCCATCAAAAGCCCCATAAGCCATTTGGACCGTTGAAGAAATAAATGGCCTCTTATATTGATGGCATGGTAAAATGAGCCCATAAGTTTCCAGGGAGATTAGTCATGAAAAGATTCTGGAAGATGTTTTTAATAGGCTTCTTGTTGGTGATACTTTTTTCAATCCAGGCGAATAATCAGGAACAAAATGAGAATCAGGATGGTGATGATCAGGCTAAATGCAAAGGTCATCCAACCCAAGATCCTGATTCTCCAGATGGGATTTACATACCCGCAGATTTGGAAGATAGTCTTCAAGAACTTGATAAAATGCTTTGCCCTGAAACCATCCAAAAAATAGAAGAAATGAAAAGAGAAGATTTTGGTGCTGGAGCTCATTTCGGGCTAGGAATGTGGATAAGAAACAATTGGGGACTTTGGGGCGAATCCCGATTGGTCTTTTATTTTAACAGCATATGCATTTACCATCCTGATGACATGTCAACCATTATCCTTGATGCATTTTGGTGCCGTTTGCACAGCGAGCCTTTCAATTTAGAAGAACATATTCAAGAAAGTAAAAACTATTGGGGCCAGGAATGTAAGCCTCCCAATATAGGTTCGTGCACCATTTATCAACCTGGACTTGTTTATAGAATAAAGGTTAATTTTCAGACGCAATTGAAAATGATGAAAAAGAGGCTTTTATATCGAACTCATGGCGGACCGATGGTCTATGTTCCACCTGGTGATTTCTGTATGGGATGCAATCCGAAGATTTATGCTTATTGCCTTAGAGGAGAAGTTCCTTACCATAAGGTTTATTTGGATGGATTCTTTATTGATCAATTTGAAGTCACCCAGGCCGATTATGATGAGTGTATTCAGGCGGGAGCTTGCGCCAGGAATGAAAGAAATCTTGAAAAAACTGATCCCCGTCAACCAGTAGTCGGAGCAACCTGGGAAGATGCCCTGAAGTATTGCTCTTGGGCTGGAAAAAAACTGCCGACCGAGGCTGAGTGGGAAAAAGCTGCCCGAGGATCCGATGGCAGGATTTTTCCCTGGGGAAATCAGAGAGCCACTAGCGAGCTTGCAGTAATGGAAGGAGGAACTGTGGGCTGCGGGGGAAGTGAAAGGCAGAATTGTGAGGTTGGGAGCAAGCCGCAAGGAGCTAGCCCTTATGGAGCCATGGACATGGCTGGAAATGTCTGGGAATGGGTGCAGGATTGGTATTCTGAAGAATATTATAAGGAAAGTCCTCCCCAGAACCCTCCAGGCCCTTCAGGCGGTGATGGCCGCGTCATTCGAGGTGGTGGTCGGGGAAACAATGCATGGCACTTGGCTACATTCAGGCGTATCGGTTCAGAAAATGTTGGAAACTCCGATCTCGGTTTTCGTTGCGCGATGGATGAGTGAAGAGGCCGGGATTATAAAGTTTTTAATGATAAAAATTTAGATGAAAAATCTTGCGCGGAAAGCAGTAGGGGCGACCGGGCGGGCGCCCCGACTCAAAGGAAAATGATTGCGCCTCACTGAATTTTTCGCGCTGATTGCCTCTGCCGCTCGATTCTGATATACTAATTAAACAGGCGAGGATAAGTCCTCCCGATTGTCTCGTTATCCGATGCCAACTAAGGGAAAAATCGAGATTCAGGTGGAACTTTGCAAGTCCTGCGGCTACTGCCTCAAGCATTGCCCCCAGGGCTGCATCCGCCTGGCCGCGCGTTACAACCAGAAAGGCTACTACCCCGCGGAATTTTCCGGCGGCGAGTGCACCGGCTGCGCCCTGTGCGCGGTGGTGTGCCCGGAGACGGCGATCGAGGTCTGGAGAGCGTGAGGAATTTGGGATTTTAGATTTTGGATTTTGGATTGGGAATACCGGTGACTGTCCCTAGTATTGAAAAGCAGTTAATGAACGGCAACCACGCGCTGGCCGAGGCCGCGATCCGGGCCGGCTGCCGCTTCTATTTCGGCTACCCCATCACTCCCCAAAACGAGGTGCCGGAATACATGGCCGAGCATCTGCCCAAAGTCGGCGGCACCTTTATCCAGGCCGAGAGCGAGATCGCCTCGATCTACATGGTGCTGGGCGCGGCGGTGACCGGCGCCCGGGCCATGACGTCGTCCAGCAGCCCGGGAATTTCCCTCAAGCAAGAGGGCCTTTCCTTCCTGGCCGGGCAGGAACTGCCGGCGGTGGTGGTGAACATAATGCGCGGCGGGCCCGGGCTGGGCAACATCGCCGGCAGCCAGGCCGATTACCATCAGGCCACCCGCGGCGGCGGCCACGGCGATTACAAGGTGGTGGTGCTGGCGCCGGCCTCGGTGCAGGAGCTGGCCGACCTGACCTACCTGGCCTTTGACCTGGCCGACCGCTACCGTAACCCGGTGATGGTGCTGGCCGACGGGCTGCTCGGCCAGATGATGGAACCCGTGGTCTTTCCCGATCCGATTGCCCAGCTCCCGGAAAAAGACTGGACCCTGCGGGGCGCCAAGGGCCGGCCTTCGCGCTTTTCGCGCTCCTTGATCCTGGACACCAAGCTGATGGAAGAGCACAACTGGAAGCTGCAGCGCAAATACCAGATGATTACGCAGAAGGAAGTGCGGTTTGAGACCTGGGAGCTTCAAGACGCCAAGATGGCGGTGGTGGCGTTCGGCACTGCGGCGCGGGTGGTGCGGGGCGCGATCAACCGGGTGCGCAAGGAAGGTCTCCAGGTCGGCCTGATCCGGCCGATCACGCTCTGGCCCTTCCCGGCAGGGGTAATCCGGCAGGCCGCGGCGCGGATCAAGGAGTTCCTGGTTTTTGAGTGGAATGCCGGGCAGATGGTGGACGACGTGGCGCTCGCGCTTCAGGGTCAGGCCGAGATATTCTTCTATGGCCGGCCCGGCGGGCCGACGCCGACGCCAGTGGAATTGGCCAAGATCATTGCCAGCCGCTACTACCAGCGGCTCCGCAAATAAAACAAAATGGGCCACGGGCTTAAAACCCGCGGCACGAACCTGTGGCACTAAGAAAATGAAAAAGGTATACAGTCGGCCAAAGTATTTAAAGCCGGTGCCCAACCACTACTGCCCGGGCTGCGGCCACTCCATCGTGCACCGCCTGATCTGCGAGATCATCGAGGAGATGAAAATGGGCGAGCGGGTGATCAGCGTGGCCCCGGCCGGGTGCGCGGTGCTGGCCTATTTTTATTTCGACTTCGATACGGTGGAGGCGGCCCACGGCCGGGGCGCCGCGGTCGCCACCGGGATCAAGCGGTCGCTGCCGGAAGCCCTGGTCTTTTCCTACCAGGGCGACGGCGACCTGGCCGCAATCGGCACGGCCGAAACCATCCACGCGGCCAGCCGGGGCGAGCGGATCACGGTCATCTTCATCAACAACGGGATTTACGGCATGACCGGCGGCCAGATGGCGCCGACCACCCCGCTGGGCATGAAGGCCACCACCGCGCCCGAGGGCCGCGATTCGCGGCGCGAAGGATTCCCCCTGGATATCAGCCACCTGCTGGCCGAGATCCCGGGCTCGGCCTACATCATCCGCACCGCGGTGAATTCGCCCAAGACCATCCGCCAGACCAAGAAGGCGATCCGGGAAGCTTTCCAATGCCAGCTCGACGACGAGGGTTTCAGCCTGGTCGAGGTGCTCGCCATGTGCCCGACCAACTGGAAGCTGGATCCGGAGCAGTCCTGCGCCTACATTGACCAAGTGATGAGCCGGACCTTCCCTCCGGGCGTGCTGGTGGACCGCCGCCAAAAGCAAAAGCCGGCGGGAGAAGAAGAGTCATGATCATCAAGTCGTTTTTTGCCGGGTTCGGAGGGCAGGGCGTGCTCTCCATGGGCTACACCCTGGCCTATGCCGGCATGTTGGAAGACAAGCACGTTACTTATCTGCCGGTCTATGGCGCCGAGGTCCGCGGCGGCACCGCCCACTGCACGGTGGCGATCGGGGATGAGGAGATCTCCTCTCCGTTGGCTTCGGAGCCGGAATACGTGGTGGTCATGAACCTTCCCTCCATGCTCAAGTTCCAGAACCAGGTGGCTTCGGGCGGGATGTTTTTCCTTAACACCACCCTGATCGAGGACCGCCCGATCCGGGGCGACCTCGAGCTGGTGGAAATCCCGGCCACTGCTTTGGCGGAAGAGATCAAGAATCCCCGGGGCGCGAACATGATCATGCTCGGCGCTTTTGTCAAGAAGACCGAGTTGGTGGCGCTGGACTCGATCCACCAGGCGCTGGAGCGGATCTTTGCCAAGAAAAAAAAACTGATCCAGGTCAACCGCAACGCCCTGGATCGCGGATTCCAATTATTGTAAGGGAGCGGACATGGTTTTGAAACAGTTGTCGGTGGCGCTGATGAATCGGCCGGGCGAGTTGTCCAAGCTCAGCGACCTCTTGGGAGACGAGGGGATCAACGTCCGGGCGATTGCCGCGGCCACGGAAGCCGAGACCTCGGTGGTGCGCTTTGTGGTGGACAACCCCCGCAAGGCGCTGTCCGTGTTCCAGAGCCGCGGCTACCAGGTCACCACCCATGAGGTCTTCGCGGTCGAGGCCCCTGACCATCCGGGCGGGCTCAACGCCGTGCTCAAGCCCCTGAAAGAAGCGGGCATCAACGTGCTCTACCTCTACCCCTTCATCGGCCGCTTCCACGACAACGCGGTGATCATCGTCGGGGTGGACCGGACCGAGGACGCCATCGCCGTGCTCCAGAAGAACTACATCCCGGTCTTGCAGAAGGAGCTTTATTCGATTTGACTGTAGGGGCACGGCCTGCCGTGCCCCTACCCACGGATGATTATCTGGAGGGTGGATGCCGGGCCCGGGCGCTGCATATCAACGTCTCGCCAGGTGGATGACGGCCGGGGCGATCCTGGCACTAATCCCGGCTGCTTCCCTTGCCGCGGAGCGGGTGGAATTGCGGGTCGGCTCCGCCTCCGCCATCACCTTTACCGATTTCCTCCGCGACGGCGAACTCCTCTTCCTTCCCTTCCCCCAGGCCATCACCGCCCTCGGGCTTACCGGCTTCGCCGATCCGAAAGGCGGCTCGCTCTTTATCCGCGCCCGGGAAAAACTGATCGTGGTCTCGAATACGGGCCTGGTGGCAGTAGAAGACCGCTCCTTCCCGCTCCAGCTTCCGCCCCGCTCAAAGCAGGACGCCTTCTACCTGCCCGCGGAATTTTTCTCCGGGCCGCTCGCGAAAGTTCTGGGCCAAACCATCAGCGTGAAATGGGTCCCGGAAGAGTCCCGGCCGGGAACCCCCCGGCCCATGGCCGCCCGCCAGACGCCGGTGCGGCTGGTGGTGATTGACCCGGGCCACGGCGGGACCGAGACCGGAGCGCGCGGTCCCGGAGGACTCTGGGAGAAAGACCTGACTCTGAAGCTGGCGCGCCTGCTCCAGGCCGAACTCCGCCGCGACCCCGGCCTGCGCGTGATGCTGACCCGGGAGGACGATTCCCAGGTGGACCTGCTCAAGCGGGCGGAGGCGGCCAACAACCTGCGGGCGGACCTCTTCATCAGCATCCATGCCAATGCCTCGGAAGTGGTGGGCGCGGCCGGGTTCGAGACTTTTTTCCTCAGCCTCGAAGCCACCGACGATGAAGCCCGCAAACTGGCCGCGCTGGAAAACGTGACCTTGAACCTCAAGGCCACGCCCGACTCCCGTCTCAGCGACCTGGAGCTCATCCTGGGCGACATGGCCCAGTCCGAGCACCTGGCCGAGTCCGAACTCTTCGCTTCCCTGGTCCAGGAGCGCCTCAGTCGGGTGATGCAGACCGAGAACCGGGGCGTCAAGCAGGCGCCCTTCCGGGTGCTGATGCAGGCGGCCATGCCCGCGGTGCTGGTGGAGGTGGGTTTTCTCAGCAACTTCAACGAGGCCCGCAGCATCACCCGGCCCGAGACCCAGACCCAAATGGTCCAGGCCCTGGCCGCGAGCGTCTTCGCCTTCCGCGATTTGCAAGCCCAGCGCCTGGGACTATCCCCATCCAAAACAGAATGAAGATTTTCACGCCAAGACGCAAAGCCGCCGGGGTGCTGGACTCTTATGTCCTGAAGCCTTTGCGTGAGAATTCCTTATTATGAAAATTATTGTCGCCACCCGCAACCCCGGCAAGCTCCGCGAGATCCGGTTGGGACTTGAGGGTCTGGCAGTGGAGTTGCTGTCGCTGGCCGATTTCCCGGCGGCGCCGGAAGTGGAGGAAGATGGAGACAGCTTTGCCGCCAATGCGGTCAAGAAGGCCCGTGCGCTTTGCGCTGATACCGGAATTCCGGCGCTGGCCGATGATTCCGGGCTGGAGGTGGACGCGTTACAAGGAGCGCCGGGAATTCGCTCGGCCCGCTTTGCCGGGGAAGGAGCCACCGACGCCGAGAACAACGCGAAGCTGCTTTCGCTTTTGCATGGGGTCCGCCCGGAAAAGCGGACGGCCCGCTTCCGCTGCGTGATCGCCCTGGCCTGGCCGGACGGGCGGGTGGATACCGTGGAGGGAATCGCGGAGGGCAGGATCCTGGAATCCCCGCGGCGAGGTCAAGGCTTTGGCTACGACCCCATCTTCTATTCGTCGGAGCTAAATGCCTCCTTTGCCGAAGTGGTAACAGAAGTCAAACTGCGAGCATCGCATCGGGGAAAAGCCTTGGCGAGAATCCGGCAGATCCTGCAATTTGATGTGAAGCGGCCAGAAGGCTCAGGGACTTGACAAAAGTTAACCTGCGGGTTAACCTGGGAATCAAGCCGTTGCTTTTATGAGAACCATTACTTTTTATCGAACCGCCGATGGCAGGTGTCCGATCCAGGATTTTTTGGACGCTTTGCCCGGGAAGGCCGCGCAAAAAGTAACCTGGGTTCTCAGGCTTTTGGAAGAATTGAATTTGGTTCCGGCCACCTATTTTAAGAAGCTGGCTGGGACTGAGGAAATCTGGGAGTGTCGAGTCAACTTCGGCTCGAATACTTATCGGCTCTTTTGTTTCTTTGCCGGTCATTCCGTGGTGGTGTTGACTCACGGCTTCATGAAAAAGAGTCAGAAGACGCCCAAAGCGGAAATCAAAAAGGCCGAAGCTTATCGGAGAGATTTTTTGGAAAGGAGCAGAAAACATGAGTGACTTGAAAAGATACATTGCGGAGAGGAAAAAGCGGGATAAACCCTTCGCGCAAGGATATGACGAAGGCTATGAGCAATTCAAGGTGGGGGTCATGCTCCGCCAGGCCCGGGAAGCCGCGGGCTTGACCCAGGAAGAACTGGCGCGGAGGCTCAAGACCAAGAAGACCGCGATCTCGCGGATCGAGAACCATGCCGAAGACATCAAACTCTCGACCCTGGAACGAGTCGCCTCTGCCCTGGGAAAACGGTTGGAAATCCGAATTGCATAGGGCCACATCCAGGAGCCCTTTAAGGGAGATCAGGGCTTAGGCTACGACCCGCTTTTTTATTCCCCTGAGTTGGATGCTACCTTTTCCGAAGTGGCGGCCGAGTGCAAGCTCCGGGTTTCGCACCGGGGCCGGGCGCTGGCCCAACTGCGGCAAATGCTGCAAGGGATGGAGAAGAAACCATGATCCGGCCCAAGAGCGGAGATGCTCTGGATGAGGAAGAGAAGGCGCTCCGGCGGCTGCGGGGCGCGGTGGACCGGCTGTGCGAGGAGATCAAGCGGGGTTTGTCCGGCGAGGAGTTGCAGCGGCGGGAGGCGGAGGTGCGGGCGCTGTGCGCGGAGCTTTTCCCGGACAAAATCGAGATCTTCGATGAGCTTTACGGCCGGCGCTTCCGGCGGCTTCAGGAACAATTTTCGCCGCGAACCGGGCGCGATTCGGCCTGATTTTTCAAGGGAAATTGATCTTCCGAACCTCCGGCGGTGTTGTTGTGCGCTTCACAAAAACTTGACGAATTTGGATTATTCTTGCATTCTAATACAATAATACCCGGGATTGGTCCCGCGGCTCCGGCGCTGTTTTGCCGGCCGCGGGAAGAAGAGTGAGGAAATGGAACCTTTTGGGGTGAAAGACTGCGCGCTGATCGCCCTGGCCACCGGGGTGCGGGCGCAGAACCTGCGGGAGCTGCGGGACGGGATCCAGAAAGTGCCGGCGGCCAGCCTGTATCAGCATTTCTGGGGCCGGCTCTTGCAGCCCCGCTTCGACGAGCCGGAGTTCAACAACGATTTTGCGGCCTGGGCCTCCCATGGCCTGCACGACAAGAGCCTGGCCGAGCGGTTGAGCGTGATTGACCCCTCGGATTTCGACGACCTGGAAGGGCTGCGCCAGGAACTGGTCGAGACCATCGAAATCCGGCTGGACGAGAGCGAGTTCGTGCCCTGGGCCCGGACCGATAACCAGTTCCACTTCATCCTCTCCCAGATCGTGGTCTTCGACACCCGCCGGCGCCTGAAGAAGCCGAATGAACTGGCCCGCCGGGTGCGCAATCTTTCGGCCGGCAGCATCTTCTATCACTTTATTGACGCGCGGCGCCGGCCGCCGCACCGGGTGGACGACTTCAGCGCCTGGCTGATGGGCTGGGGCGACACCTACGCGGAGCTCCTGCCTCAGCTCGCCGCCATTGACCCCTATTTCGCTTCGCTGAAAGAGCTGCGCCGGATCCTGGCCGACCTCTTCGCGTTGTATTTCCAGGAAAAAGCGTCGTGAAAGACCTGCTCCAGCAATACGCCGCGGTGGCCGGGCAGGACGTGGTCCAACACCTCCGCCAGTTAGCCCGCTCTTTGCAAGGGCTTAAGGTGGTCCACGTCAATTCCACCCGGGAAGGCGGGGGAGTGGCCGAGATCCTGACCAAGCTGGTGCCCTTGATGCAGGCGCTGGGGATCGAGGCCGGTTGGGAAGTGATTAACGGCGAGCGGGAGTTCTTCGAGTGCACCAAGGGGTTTCATAACGCCCTGCAAGGCCGGCCGACGGTGCTGACCAAATCCATGATCGAGGCTTACGAGAAGACCAACGCCGTTAATGCCGAGCGGCTGCGGCCGACCCTGGAGGCCGCGGACCTGGTCTTCATCCACGATCCCCAGCCGGCGGCGCTCTTGCATTTCTGTCCCGGCCGCAAAGGCAAATGGATCTGGCGCTGCCACATTGACGCCAGCCACCCTTACCGCGCGGTCTGGAAATACCTGCGCAACTGGGTCGCGGCTTACGAGGCCAGCGTTTTTTCCCTGCCCGAGTTCGCCCAGGTGCTGCCGCACCGGCAATACCTGATCCCGCCGAGCATTGACCCGCTCAGCGAAAAGAACCTCGAGCTCCCGGACGAAGAAGTGCAGACAGTGGTCGGGCGCTTCGAGCTGGACCCGGAGCGGCCGATCGTGCTCCAGGTTTCCCGCTTCGACCGGTTCAAGGACCCGCTGGGCGTGATTTCCGCCTACCGCCTGGCGCGCCAGCTCACGCCCTTGCAACTGGTGCTGGCCGGGGGGAACGCGAGCGACGACCCGGAGGGAGAGGCGGTGCTCAGGGAAGTGATGCAGGCGAGCAACGGCGACCCGGACATCCATATCCTGCTTCTCCCGCCCGACGCCCACCGCACCATCAACGCCTTGCAGCGGGCCGCGGACATCGTGCTCCAGAAATCCATCAAGGAGGGGTTCGGCCTGACCGTGGCCGAGGCCATGTGGAAGGCCAAGCCGGTGATCGGAGGGGACACCGGGGGCATCCGGCTGCAGGTGATCAACCACCAGACCGGCTTCCTGGTGCGCACGCCGGAAGGCGCCGCGCTCCGGATCCGCTACCTGCTCCATCACCGCGACCACTTGCTCGACATGGGGCAGCGGGCCCGCCGGTTCGTGCGCGAGAATTTCCTGATTACCCGGCACCTGCGGGAATACCTGGTGATGATGATCAGCCTGCTCAGCGGCCAAGAAGAGCGGATCGAGGTGGAGTGAAACCTGAGCTTAATTCTCCGGAGCTGGCCCGGTTCTGGGAGCGGCTGGTCGGCGCTCCCCAGCGCGTGCTCATGCTCGACTATGACGGCACCCTGGCGCCGTTCCGGGTGGAGCGCGACCACGCCTTTCCCTATCCGGGAGTGCGCGAAGCTCTGGATAGGATCCTGGCCGGCCGCACCAGCCGGCTGGTGCTGGTCAGCGGCCGCTGGACCAAGGACTTGATCCCCCTGCTCGGACTGCGCGAGTTGCCGGAGATCTGGGGTTGTCACGGCCTGGAGCGTTTGTTTCCGGACGGCCGCTATGAGATAGCCCCGATGGATGAGCGGTCGGTCCAGGCGCTGGCGGAAGCGGACCACTGGGCGGAGGCGCAAGGCTGGGGGGAGCGGTGCGAGGCCAAGCCGGGCAGCATCGCCCTGCACTGGCGGGGTTTGGCCCCGGCGGAGCAGGAGGCGCTTTCCCGCCAATTTCGAGAGGCCTGGGCCGTCCGCGGTCCGGCCTCGGGCCTGGAGTTGCATGACTTCGACGGCGGGCTCGAGCTCCGGGCGCCGGGCCGGAACAAGGGCGATGCGGTCGAGACCATTCTGGCCGAGGCGGGACCGGAAGCGGCGGCGGCCTACTTGGGCGATGACCTCACCGACGAGGACGCCTTTGGTGCGATAAGGGGAAGAGGCTTGAGCGTTCTGGTGCGAGAGCAATGGCGGGAAACCGCGGCGGAGTTGTGGCTGAGGCCTCCCGGGGAGCTAGTGGAATGGTTGAACCAGTGGGCCCGGGGCTGCGCCGGGAGGGTTTAGCCGGCTGGCGGGGCTGGGAGGAAGCCTGATGGAGCCGCGACCCGAAACTCGTTTGGTGGTGGTCTCGAACCGGCTGCCGATCACCTTGTGGCAGGAATCGGGCGAGTGGCAAGTCCATCCGGGTTCCGGGGGCCTGGTCACCGCCCTGGTGCCGGTCTTGAAGAACCGGGGCGGGCTGTGGATCGGCTGGCTGGGCACCAGCGAAGCGGTGGAGTTCGAGAAGCTGGAGCCGGCCACGGAAGATCTGGGCTACAAACTGATCCCGGTCGGGTTGACCGCGGAAGATGTCAAAGGTTTTTATTATGGCTTTGCCAATGAGATCATCTGGCCCCTGTTTCACGACTTGCAGACCCGCTGTAACTTTGCGCCGGAATACTGGCAGGCCTATGTGGAAGTGAATCGCAAGTTTGCGGAGGTAGTGGCCCGGGAAAGCCGGCCCACCGATTATATCTGGGTGCACGATTACCACCTGATGCTGGCGGGCCGGACCTTGCGGCAGAGGGTTCCGGGTCTGAAGACCGGCTTCTTCCTTCACATCCCCTTTCCGTCGGTGGACATCTTCCTCAAACTGCCCTGGCGGGTTCAGGTTCTGCAGGCGCTGCTCGATTACGACTTGATCGGTTTTCAAACCATGCGCGACCGGCGCAATTTTATCGAATGCATCCAATATCTGCACCCGGAGATCAAAACCCGTGGCCGGGGAGCGGTGCTTTCGATCCCCTGGGGCGAACGCCAGGTGCGAATCGGAGCTTTCCCGATCGGAATTGACTTTCACGGCTTTGCGGAACGGGCGGACTCGCAAGAGGTCGCCGACCAAGCCTGGCTGATTCATGAGGCCCTGCCCAACCGGCAGATTATTCTGGGGCTGGATCGGCTGGACTACACCAAGGGGATTCCGGAACGCTTGGAAGCGTTTCGCAATGCCCTGAGCCGCTATCCCGACCTGCACGGGAAAGTGACCTTGGTGCAGTTCGTGGTGCCCAGCCGGGAAGAGGTTCCCATGTATCAAACGCTCAAGAGCCAGATCGAGCGGATGGTGGGGGAGATCAACGGCCGTTTCACTCGGCCCGGTTGGGTCCCGATCCATTATCTCTACCGGAGGCTGGAGTGGGATGAACTGATCGCCTATTATCGAACTTCGGAAATCGCCCTGGTCACTCCGCTCAAGGATGGGATGAATCTGGTGGCCAAGGAATACTGTGCCTGCACCTTGGAGGAAAATGGGGTGTTGATTTTATCCGAATTTGCCGGGGCCGCGGCCCAGTTGCATCGGAACGCGCTCCTGGTCAATCCCTATCACATCGAGGCGGTAGCGGACGCGATCCATCGCGCCTTTCAGATGGAAGAGGGAGAAAGAAAATTCCGGATGCGGAGGCTCCGTGAATCCATCCGCACCTTCAACGTCTTCGATTGGGTGGATTCGTTTCTTCAAGCCGCTTTTGCGATAAAATTGAGGGATTTCCCAACCCTGGAAGAGTATCATCCTCCCATCCATGCTGGCGAAAATCCGCCGAAATAGTATAATTTAATACACTTGCGGGTGCATCAACCCGCCCGATCATGACCCCGGCCACGCCCATCATTCAACTGGACCGCCTGCACAAACGCTTTGGCGCGATTCCTGCGCTTAAGGATTTAAGCCTGAGCATTCCGGCCGGAATTACCTATGGCTTGATCGGGCCTAACGGCTCGGGCAAGACCACGCTGATGCGGATCCTGGTCGGGATCTCCCGCCCGTCTTCGGGCACGGCCGCGGTCCTGGGCCGGGTGATGCCGGACCGGGAGACCGCGAAAGTCATTGGTTACATGACCCAGGCCGAGGCGCTCTACCAGGACCTGACGGTGGAGGAGAACCTCCGGTTTTTCGGCCGGGTCTATGGTGTTTCCGGCGCGGGGCTGAGTCGCCGGGTGGACGAGGTCCTGGAGCTGGTGGACTTGGCCCCGCGGCGGAAAAGCCTGGTGGAAGAGCTGTCCGGGGGCATGCGCCGGCGGGTGAGCCTGGCCTGCGTCCTGGTGCACCAGCCGCGGCTCCTGATCCTGGACGAGCCGACGGTGGGGGTGGACCCGGAGCTCCGTATTCAATTCTGGGATTACTTCGAGCGTCTCACCCGGACCGGCACCTCGATCCTGGTCTCCACCCATCACCTGGACGAGGCCTGGCGCTGCCTTCGCCTCGGCCTGCTCCGCGAAGGAGAACTGATGATCGAAGGCGCGCCGGAGGCGCTCCGGGCCGAGGCCAAGGCCAACACCCTGGAAGACACTTTCCTTTATTTTGCGCGGAGGCGCTCCTTTTCATGATTCCCTTCTTCTCTTTTCCTGCCAACTATCTACTGCCTAACCCGGCAGAGCCGGAACCCAAGAGGAAGAGGAGGGTTTCACGCAAAGACGCCAAGACGCTAAGGGTTCAAGCTTTCGGAGGAAAGAGAGCGGCTCGGATTTCAAGTCTTTCCTCTTATCCCGCGGCCGCGCCGCCCTCGGCCGTGAGCTCGGGCCGAACGGCAAAGAAGCAAAGTCGCAAAGGAACAACCCTTGGCGGCTTAGGGTTCTTGGCGTCGGCTTCTTTCTTTCTCCACATCTTGGCGACTTTGCGGCTTGGCGTGAAATTCTTTTTTCCGCCCCGCGTCGAATCGTGTCCAGTTTGGCAACGATTGCATCCCCAAGGGAATACTCTCTACCGCTCCGCCCGGAGGCGCGGCGGATGAGGGGGGTCTTCGCGCTCGCGCTCCGCATCCTCCGCCAGTTCCTGCGCGACCGGCGCACGCTCGCGCTCATCTTTCTCGCCCCGATCGTGGTCACCGGGCTGCTCACCTGGATTCTCCGCGCCCAGGCGCAGCCGCTGCGCGCCGCCATCCTCGCGGCCACCCCGGAGAGCGCCCTGATCCGGGATTTGCTTTGCCAACTCCTGGTCCAGAACGCCAACGTCGAGCTGGTGGAGGACGTGAGCGAGCCCGAGATCATGGCCGCGCTCCAGTCGGGCCGGATCCAGGCCGCGATCGTGATCCGGGCCGGCGGGCTGGAAGAATTGAAGCAGGGCCGGCGGGCCCAGTTGGAGGTGGTGCTGGAGGGCAGCGATCCCATGACCAGCCGGGATTTTCTGCGCGAGCTGCAGCGCATCCAGCGGCCGCTGCTGGACGCGATGCGCTCGCTCCTGTTCCTCTCCGACGAGGACGTGGAACTGATCCTGCCGCCCAACCTTTCCTTCCAGTTCCTCTATGGCGGCGCGGAGTTCACCGAGACCGATTACCTGGCGCCCCCGGCCATCGCCTTCATGGCTTTTTTCTTCGTGTTCCTGCTCACCGCGGTCAGCTTCTTGCGCGAGCGCGCCCAGGGCACCATGGAGCGGCTGATGGCCAGCCCGCTCAGCCGGTTCCAGATCATCGCCGGTTACTTTTTCGGGCTCCTGCTCTTCGCCCTGGCCCAGACCGGCGTCATCCTTTTCTTTGTCCTTTACATCCTGAAGATCCACTATCTCGGCCACCTCAGCTCGATCCTGATGGTGGAGTTGATCCTGGTGATCGGCGCTTCCAACATGGGCATCCTCTTCTCCAGCTTTGCCAAGAACGAGTTCCAGGTGGCCCAGTTCATCCCCCTGGTGATCGTGCCCCAGGTGTTCCTGTCCGGGATCCTCTGGAGCATCGAGTCCATGCCCAAGCTCCTCCAATACCTCGCCTATGCCCTGCCCCTGACCTACGCCAACCTCGCGCTCCGCGCCCTCATGATCAAGGGCTTCTCCCTGGGCCAGGTCCTGCCCGAGCTCGGCGTGCTCGTCGGCTTCGCCCTGCTCATGATCGCGGGCAGCATCTTCACCATGCGCCGGAGTTTGTATTAAGCCGCCGGCGGGTTTCGCTTAAGCTTCTTCTCTTTCCAGAAATGCGGGCGATGCCGGCTCGCCGGCCGGGGCTGGGGGGAGCGCGGCCAGGTCGGTGAGGGCCGGCCGCAGGGAGACCAGGCCGATCAGGCCGCGGCAGATGGAGCGGGCAAAGGGCAGGAACAGGCTGAGCGCGGCCAAATTTTCTTCGCTGCCGAATTCCCCGAAGAATGTCATCCAGGCCAGGGTGGTGGTGCCGAAGCCGGCCAAGGCGATGGGCAGGTCCATGATCAGCATGACCAGGGGCGCGACCACCAGGAAGTGCCAGAAGGGGACGCGCACCTCGAAGGCCAGGGCGAGGAGGTAGAAGCCGAAGAGCACGAAGAGCATGGGCGCGAGGGCGAGGGCGCCGGTGGCGAGCCACTGGCCGCGGGTGGCCAGGCGGAAGGCGGTCCAGAACTCGCTTTCCCGGTCGCGGACCACCAGCTTGCTTAAGCCGAAGTGCTTCTGATGGTGCCAGACGACCCAGGCCTCGACCATCCAGGCGACGCCGAAGATCAGGAATCCCCACCAAACCCAGAGGTTGAGCCTGGCGCGCTCGGCCAGGCCGTAGTAATGCATGGCCAGGGTGGCGGGGATCAGGAACAGGGTCAAGGCCCACATGGTCATGCCGAAGCGGAAGAGCAGGATGCCGGCGAACCGGCGCCAGGGGATGAGGGTGCGGCGCTGGATATACAAAAGCGTTCCCCCGCCGGCCAGGGTAGGGTTAAGGATTTGCAGGATGTAAATGGCCCCCCGCACCCAGAAGTAAGGGCGCCAGGGGAAGGGCGCGTGGAACCAGGTCATGGTGCGCTCGGTCAACAGCACTTCCAGCGCCCAGTAGATGAGTTGGGGGACCACGATCGCGAGCAGCGCCAGCCAGAGCCGGGCATGAGCAGTGGCGGCCCAGAGCGCGGTCCAGTCCTGGTCATGGAAGTAGTAGTAGAGGATCAGGAGGCTGATCAGGGCGGGGACGGCTTTCTTGGCCCAGGCCGGCACCCGGGACAAGAGTTTCGGAGCCGCGTTTTCCATCGTTGTTTTCTTTAGTGCTCCAGTTCATAATTTCGATGAAGTATTTTCACTGCTCGGTCCCGCCTTGCCCCATCACGCTCCCCCTCACCCTCCCCTCTCCCCCCAGCGGGGGAGAGGATAAGGAGAGGGGGGTAGCCTTTCGGTGTCCCAGGACTGACATGAAGATCAAGAATACGTAATGATATCTATGAAATAGCCCACTTAGATCGTCCGGGCTCCCGGACTGTTCACCCGCCGGCCCGGGCCGACCACTTCTCCGTCAGTGGGACACCTCCACCCCCTGGCTTTGCAGGTAGGCAATGTCCTGCAGGGCCTGGTCGCTGAGCGGGTTCTGGACCAGATTCACTTGTGAATTTTCGCCCAGCCCTCCGGCATCGCTGTTCTGCACCAGCGCGGTGAGCTGAGAGATATCATTGGAATGCAGGTCCAACTGGCGGAGTTGGGTCAAACCGGCCAGCGGCGCCAGGTCGCTGATCCGGTTGGAATACAGAGTCAGTTCCTTGAGCTCGGTCAGGCGGGCCAGGGGTGAAAGGTCGGAAATCGCATTGTTCCACAAGGCGAGCCTGGTCAGCCGGGCCAAGTGCGCCAGCGGCTCGAGGTTACTGACCTTGTTGTCGCCGAGCTGGAGTTGGGTGAGGTTGGTCAGCTCGGCCAGCGGGCTGAGATCGGTAATGGTATTGCCCTGGAGATCCAGGCCGGTCAAGTAGATGTGCTGGCTCAGCGGCTGGAGGTCCGAGATCTTGTTGTCCGAGAGCAAGAGCGTGCGCAGATTGGTGAGGTCAACGAGGGCAGTGAGGTCGGCGACGGCGTTCATGTGGGCGCGGAGCACGGTGAGTTGGGTGAGCTTGGCGAGCGGCCCAAGGTCGCTGACCGAGTTGCCCCCGAGGTTAAGCTCGGAGAGCTTGGTGAGTTTGGCGAGGGCGCTCAGGTCGGTCAAGTCATTGGCCGAGACGTCCAGGGCCGTCAGGTTGGTGAGCTTGGCCAGGGGCTTCAGGTCCTTGACGCCGGTGCGCTCCAGGCTCAAGCGCCGCAGCCGCTCGAGCTTTTTCAGCGGCGATAAGTCGGCGATCGGGTTCGAACCCAGGTCGAGCTGGACCAGGGCCGAGCAGTGCTCCAGGCCGGAAAGATCGCGGATCGCGCGGTCTTCGGCTTTTAAGGTTTGGAGGCCCTTGAGGTCGTCCGCCGTGATTTTGCCCGTGGGTTTGCCCAGTGCTTCCCGCACCGCGGTCTCGAGGTTGGGGTCGGAAAACGGGCTTTTTCCACAGCGGGAAAAGCAGGATGAAATACTGGCCACGCCCCCCAAGATCAAGGCCAACCATACTAGCCGGAACGAAAATTTCTTCATGGTCTTCCTCCTTCTGGCACCGACCACGGTCTTTCTTCTTTGCTTATATAGGCAACGGCCCGGAAAATCAAGCCGCGCCTGTCCCCCGCCCTCACTTCCCGCCCCGGCCGTGCTTCATTTTTCCGCAGTTTCCGGCTCCAGGATCAGCGCGGCCAGCGGGGGCAGGGTCAGAGAGAACGACTGGGGATACAGATGCCAGGGAACCGGCTCGGTCTGAATCTGGCCGGCATTGCCAAGGTTGGAGCCGCCGTAGTGGTAGGAGTCCGTGTTCAAAAGCTCGCGGTAGGTGCCGGCGCGGGGCACGCCGATGCGGTAGCCGTAGCGGGGCACCGGGGTGAGATTGAGGATCACCACCAGGTGGTTGTCTTCGGCCAGGCGCAGGTAAGCGACCACGCTCTGGTCCGCGTCCTGGCAGTCAATCCAGCGGAAGCCCTCGGGCCGGTGGTCCCATTTCCAGAGCGGGGCCTGCTGGCGATAGAGCCGGCCGAGGTCGGCGAGGAACCGGAGCAGGCCCTGGCGCATCGGCTCTTCGGCCAGGTGCCAGGGCAGGCTGTGCTCGGGGTTCCATTCCAGGTCCGGGGCCAGCTCGCTGCCCATGAACAAGAGCTTCTTGCCCGGGTGGGTGAAAAGGTAAGCGTAGAGCAGGCGGAGGTTGGCGAACTTCTGCCATTCGTCGCCCGGCATCTTGCCCAGGAGCGAGCCCTTGCCGTGCACCACCTCATCGTGGCTGAGGGGCAGGATGAAGTTTTCGGTGTAGGCGTAGAGCATGGAGAAGGTGAGGTCGTTGTGGTGGAATTTGCGGTGGACCGGCTCTTTGCTGAAGTAGAGCAGCGAGTCGTGCATCCAGCCCATGTTCCACTTGAAGCCGAAGCCGAGGCCGCCCAGGTAAGTGGGCTGGCTCACCGCGGGCCAGGCCGTGGATTCTTCGGCCACGGTGAAAGCGCCGGGGTAGCGGCTGTAAATCTGCTCGTTGAGCTGGCGGAGGAAGTCCACGGCTTCCAGGTTCTCCCGGCCGCCGAAGCGGTTGGGGACCCACTCGCCCTCCTGGCGGCTGTAGTCCAGGTAAAGCATGGAGGCCACCGCGTCCACCCGCAGCCCGTCCAGGTGATATTCGTCCAGCCAGAAAAGGGCGTTGGCGAGCAGGAAATTTTTCACTTCGGTGCGGCCGTAGTTGAAGATCAGGGTGCCCCAGTCCGGGTGCTCGGCCAGGCGGGGGTCGGCGTGCTCGTAGAGAGGGGTGCCGTCGAACCAGCGCAGGCTGTAATCGTCCTTGGGAAAGTGAGCCGGCACCCAGTCCATGAGCACGCCCAGGCCGTTCCGGTGGCAGAGATCCACCAGGTATTTGAGGTCATCGGGCGACCCGTAGCGGTGGGTGGGGGCGTAGTAGCCGGTCACCTGGTAGCCCCAGGACTCATCGAGCGGGTGCTCGGCCAGCGGCATGAACTCGAGGTGGGTAAAACCATATTTTTTGGCATGGGCCACCAGCTTCGGCGCCGCCTCCCGGTAGGTCAGCCAGCGCCGGCCTTCTCCCGGATTGCGCATGAACGAGCCCAGGTGCACCTCGTAAACGGCCATCGGCGATTCACGCAGGTTGCGCCTGGCCCGGGCCTTGATCCACTTGGCGTCGCCCCACCGGTAGCGGCCGAGCTCATGGATGATTCCCGCGGTCTGCGGCCGGAGCTCCATGGCAAAGGCCAAGGGATCGGTCTTGACCCGGAGGTCTCCGGCCTTGGTCTTGACCTCGTATTTGTAAAGCGTGCCGGGCTCCAGCCCGGGCACGAACAACTCCCAGATCCCCGAGGCGCCCATGCTGCGCATGGGCAGGGTCAGGCCGTCCCAATGGTTGAATTCTCCGATCACGCTCACCCGCACCGCGTTGGGCGCCCACACGGCAAAGCTGACGCCCGAGACGCCGTCCACCACCCGCGGGTGCGCGCCCAGGCACTCCCACAGCCGGTAATGGGTGCCCTCGCCGATGAGGTAAAGGTCAAGCTCGCCGAGAGTGGGCAGGAAACGGTAAGGATCTTCCCGCTCCCGGCTCTCGCCGTCGGCCGAGCGGAAACGCACCCGATAGGAGAACGGCCAGGTCCGGCCAGCGACAAAAGCGGCGAACACGCCGGCCGGGTGAATCGAGCGCAAGGGAATCCGGGCGCCGTCGGAGAGGATCAGTTCCGCACTGGTCGCCCCCGGGTGAAAAGCGCGGATGGCGACCCCGCGGCGGCCTTCCGCCTCGCCCGGGTGGCCGCCGAGGATCGCATGCGGGTTCGAATGGTCGCCGCGGACCAGGCTCTCGAGTTCCGCGGCCGGACCACCCAGGGGCCCGAGCGAATCAATCGCCGCTACGACAGTTTTGGAAGAAGTGGGCACGATTTTACTCCTGGCTCAGGCCGGCTCGAAGACGATGTCGAGGTTGAATTGGTCGGCCAATTCTTCAAGCTCGACCCGCAGCCGGGTGGCCTTGGTTTCGGCCGGCACGCTCAGTTGCGCTTCGAGCGCGAAGACGGGCGTGCCCGAAACCGGGGCCGAACGCACGTGGGTTTCCATGGACTCGATGTTGACGTTGCGGGCGTGGAGCAGGCGGGTGATCTCGTGGACGATGCCGGGATGGTCCAGGCTCTGGGCCAGGAGCCGGTAAGGCAAGCCTGGGCTTCCGGTCCGCTCGCTCGGCGGCCGGGTGGTCTTGAGGCTGAACTCCAGCCCGGTCGCCCGGGTGATCTGCCCCAGGTTCTGGCGCAGGTCGGTCAAGGCGGGCTCCGGCCCGGAGGCGAGCAGGATCATGGCGAACTCCCCGCCCAGCACCGCCATCCGCGACTCCTCGAGGTTGATCTCCCGCTCGGCCAAAAACGCCGTGACCTCGTCCACCAGGCCCGGCCGGTCCGAGCCCACGCCGGTCAAGACCACGTAGCGGTTCATCCGGCCTTTCCTCCGGAGAGGCTCCGCGCCCGCTCCAAGAGGAGCGAGCGGAAACGCTCGCCCAGCTCCGGGTGCTTGAGCGCGTAATGCAGGGTCGCCTCCAGGTATCCCAGCTTGTCCCCCGCGTCGAAACGCCGTCCCTGGAAGACCCAGCCGTAAACGGCGCGCTCGCCGGCGAGCTTACGGATGGCGTCGGTGATCTGGATCTCGCCGCCCCAGCCGGGTTTGGTCTCCTCGATCGCCCGGAAAATTTCCGGCGGAAACACGTAGCGGGCGACAATGCCCAGGTTCGAGGGAGCCTCTTCGGGCCTGGGCTTCTCGATCATGTCCCAGATCCGGTAAAGGTTGGGCGCGACCGGCTCGTGCTTGACGATCCCATACCAGGAAATCTGGTGCAACGGCACCTCGATCAACCCCACCACCGCTTCGCCCCGCTCCTCGTAAACGTCCAGCAACTGGCGCAACCCGGGCCGGCCCTCGCCGTCCACCAGGTCGTCCGGCAGCATCACCGCGAAGGGCTCCTCGCCCACCACCCCCTGGCCGCAGAGGATGGCATGGCCCAGGCCCAGCGGCTCGTGCTGGCGGACGGCGACGACCTCCACCAGCTCCCGCAGCTTGACGCACAGCTCCAAGAGCGCGTCCTTGCCCCGCTGCTTCAGGGCGTCCTCCAGCTCGCCGGACACGTCGAAATGATCTTCCATCGCGGTCTTCTGCCGGCCGGTGACCAGCACCACCTGCTCGATCCCCGAAGCCGCCGCCTCCTCCACGATATATTGCAGGATCGGCTTGTCCACCACCGGAATCATCTCTTTGGGGATGGCCTTGCTCGCCGGCAAAAACCGCGTGCCCAGCCCCGCGGCCGGGATTACCGCTTTGCGAATGGGACGATTGCCACGAATCATAAGTGATAAAGTTAGCAAATTTTCATGCGGATCACAAGCGGTCAGGAAAGGAAGGAAGAAAATACAAGAATGATTAATCCACGAAGGACACGAAGGGCACCAAGCTTAAGAAGATGAGATTTCGAAAGAGCCTTGAAGGATCAAGAAGCGAGGGGGGCTGGTGGATTTTTTTATTTGACCAGTCGCTTTCATTCAAGCCGGCCCGAACTGCCGAAGTTGAAAAGAAGTCCGACTCGCATCCCGCTCGCCTTGAGATAATTTAAAACCTGCGCCTCTTCCTGGCCGGAGAGCTGATCGAGAGCCTTCAACTCGACCACTATCTGGTCGAAGCAAACGAAGTCCGGCATGTATTCCTTTTTCAATTGGTTCCCTTTATAGGAGATGGTTAGTTTCGGCTGGATCGAATACGGGATGCTACGTTCGCGCAATTCTATTTCCAATGCTTCCTGGTAAACGCCTTCCAAAAAGCCCGGACCCAATACCCGGTGAACTTCGATGGCTGCACCCACAACAGCATAAGCTTCGTCTTTCAAGATCAATTCGGTCATCCGCTCCTTACCTCCGAGTTCTTCGTGACCTTCGAGTCCTTCGTGGATAATTTCTTTTCTTAATCTTTCTTCCGGGGATGGTATTGGTCCAGGAAATGAAACAAGCGCGGGTGGGCCCACCAAAAATGAAAATGACGGAGCATATCGGCTTTGGCTTCCTCGATGCTCCAGCCCTGGAACTCGATCCGAAAGAGCGCGGTCAGGACGCCGGAACGGTCGGCGCCGCCCTCGCAGTGCATGAGCACCGGCCGGCCAAAGACGACTTGGCCCGGGCCTTTGCGGGAACAGCGCTGGATCACGCCGGCATAGCGGTCCAGGTCCACCGGCTTGCCCTCCACCAGGTCGAAAAACAGCGCCGCCTGCTCCGGCGTGGGCGGGTCGTCGGCCTTCATCTTGAGGATGATCCAATCCAGGCCGTTGGCCTTGGCATACCGGATCACCTCCGGGTCTTCCCCGTTCTTCAGGCTGAGGATGGTCTGGACTCCGTATTCCCGGTGCAGCCGCTCGATGTCGCCCAGGCGGGGCTGGGCCGAGCGCAGGAGCACGCCCGGCTCGACCACCTCGAAATTCAAAAAGGTGTTTTCCTTGTCCAGGGCATGGGCGCCCAAATAGAGCCCGGCGCCCAGGACCACACTGGCCAGAGCCGATCCTCCGATCATGGCCCGCAAGCTTTTTCGCAACCGAGTATCCTTTCCAGAATGCTTCCCAGGGGTTTTTCCAGAATAGCACAAATTCGCCTTGGCTCGAAGGGTTGCCGGCAGGAGCCGGGTCAAGGCGATGATGGAGCTCGGCTATTTGGTCATCAGAATCATGGGGTATTGACCAAACTGGCCGGAGAGACGGGGGAACGCTCCTTCCAGATGAAAGATCAGGTTGAGAAGTTGTGATCCCCAGAGCCGGGGCCGGATGAACGTCTGCAACAGCTTGAGGTTCAGGCTTTGGTAGCCGAGAATGGTAAAATCGAAATTCAGGTTGGACCGATTGAACCAGGAGCGGCCATGGGTATAGAAATAGAGCGCCGGCTCCGGATCGGGACGAGCATCCGGTGGGGGAAGCCGGCGGATCTTTCTCCAGATTTCCTGGAACAGGGTTTGCGGCCCTTTCACCAGAATATGCTTTATCGCCCGCAGCACTTTCATGGGAAGGACCTGATCTCCCCAGGAATAGACCACCACCGCCGAAGAGCCGGGCTTCAACACCCGGTAAAGTTCCTGAAACGCCCGGCCCTGCTCATCCGCGGGAACATGATAGATCGTGTGCAGGGAAATGACGGCGTCCATGGCGTTGTCGCGGATGGGCAAGTTGGTGATATCCGCCAAAAGATAAATTCCCTTCTCTCCCAGCATGGTCTTGGCCCCCTCAAGCGCCCGCCGGGAAAGATCCACGCAAATGCGAAAATCAAAGTCGTGGGACAGGGCCAGCGACCCGGCGGAGGGAATCGGGCCCGAGGCCACGTCCAGGAAGTAGCCGCCCCGGGCCGGGAGGTATTTCCCGATGCGGGAGTAACAGCGGCTCGTGTAATTCTTGACGATCGGTCTTTGATCGGTAAACCTAACGGCATCCGAGTATTGGCCTTGCTTATCCTTTTGCCATCCCACCTGGTCGTAAAATTTCTGCACTTCCCATTTTTCCTTGCGCAGCTCCGCTTTCCTGTTCTGAGCGCCCGCCCTTGGAGTCAAGACGATGGCGTCTGTGGTCAGCAAATGAATGATCCCGTCCTCCACGGCATAGGCATATTCGCCCCGCGCTGAACCATAGCCCGAGGCAATCACCCGAGTCACCGGCCGGCCATCGCAAAAAACCAGCTCCCCTTGGGCGATGGACCGATTGATTTGCGCAAGCCGTTCCCCTTCTATGGTCTGCAGCCGCTCGTGGGTCACGGGACAGATCAGAATATCTTCAAGTGGCACAGCCATAGTCCTCTTCCCCCTCGCTCGCTTCCCGCCAACTCTTCGTTCCAGAGCGGCTTCCGCGAAGGAGTGGGCGACTTTAAAGACTTAGAGTCCAGGCCGCCTGGGTCTCCCCGTTCACTTTGACCGCGAGCCGGTAGTCGCCGGAGCTGATCCCTTCCGGGAAACGGAGCATCACCTCTCCCACTTCTTCGCCCTGGGCGACGTCCTTTTCCAGTAATGTGGCGATCACCTCCACTCCGCTCGGGTCCTCCAGCGTGACGACGAGCTGGGCATCCGCCGGCGCGGGATTCGGGAGCCGGAAGAGAAAGCTGCTCTTGGGCCTGGCTTTGACCGCCCCGGTCGGCTTGTATATAGCTCCGGTGCCGAAATCCTTAATCAGGAAAATCGCTCCCACAAAGCCGGGGCAACACCAAAGCCACAGGCAGTCCATGATCAAGACATTGGTGTCAACCTTGTCAATGACCTCGCCGAAAGATTTGCTGCTAGGTATCGGTTGACCTACCCGCTCGGGATACAACCTGGCGCCACACTGCGTCGTGGCAAAAAGAAGAGCCGTTAGTGCCACTACCGCCGCCATTCGAGACTTGAAAATGCGTTGCATGATCCTTTGCCTCCTTCTCAATTTTGTCCGTGAAGAATACCTATCTCTCCTTCTCGCGATCCAAGTTTTTGACTCATCTTGATTACCACGCGCAAACCGGACCGAGCCCTCCCCTGCTCGCGGCGGCGAGGCGCTCCGATTATTGCAGCGGCGCTCTCGGCCCGGCGGATCTCCAGGGAACCCGGCTGAAACCTCCGGCCGATGCGGCCCGCGGCCTTACAAGCTCAAGTTCCAGGTCGCCTGGACCTCCCCGTTCACTTTGACCGCGAGCCGGTAGTCGCCGGGAAGCAGGCCCTCGGGGATGGTCATCTTCAGTTCCCCGACTTTTTCTCCCGAGGCGATATCCCGCTCCAGCAGGGTGGCGAATACGGCGACGCCGGCCGGATCTTCCAGGGTGACCGCCAGCGCCACATTTTCCGGGGCCGGGTCGTTTAACCGGAACAGAAGCGTGCTCTTGGGTTTGGCTTTGACGGTGTCGCCTGGCAAAAATAAAGTGCCATAATAAAAGTCAACAAAGAGAAAAATGGCGCCCACAAAGATCGGACAACAGAGTAGCCAGACCCCGTCCATGATCAGGACCGGCAGGTCAATTTCACCCTTCCGATCAGAAGTGGTGTCCCTTCGTTCCGGGTATAGAATGTAACCGCACTGGACCGATGCCAGCATCACCGCGGCCAAGACCACCACCGCCACGACCCGAGATCTTCCGATGCGTTTCATTTCCCTTTGCCTCCTTCTCAAGCTTTCCTTTGCCAAAACCTGCTCCGCCCGCGGCGGGGAGACCTTTCTGCTTTTGCCTCAATGATCTTGAGTTTAATTTTTTCCGTTGGACTTGTCAAATCCCGTTCCCCTTCCTCCCTTTGCTTGGGCCAGACATTAATCTGCCGGAATTCCTTGACGGGCACAGGGGATTCCGTTATCCTATTTTTGAATTCACCACTTGCTAAAGGAGGCCGGCCATGAGTTACTATTTCAGCAAGACCTTGAGCAGTTCCTTTGAAGCCGCGGAGAGCCGGGTCCGGGAGGAACTGAAGAAAGAGGGCTTCGGGGTGCTCACGGAAATAGACGTGAAGGAGACCTTGAAGAAGAAGCTCAAAGTGGAGTTCAAGCGGTATAAGATCCTGGGGGCGTGCAATCCGCCCTTTGCCCATCAGGCTTTGCAGGCCGAGGACAAGATCGGGCTGATGCTGCCTTGCAACGTGATCGTGCAGGAGTTGGCCGAGGGCAAAGTGGAAGTGGCGGCGATTGACCCGGTGGCCTCGATGCAAGCCGTTAAGAACAACGCCCTGCTGGGAGTGGCCCGGCAAGTCCAGGCCAAGCTGAAAAAAGTGATCCAGAACCTCTAGTGTTCCGTCAACCTGGAATAGATGGAAGTAGGGCAGGTTTGGATACCTGCCCGTTCTCGCGGCGGAATCGGGCGCGAATCCAATCGCGCCCTACAGGAGGATAAAATACCATGATCCAGACCCACCAGTTGCACCTGCTTTTCCTGGCGCTGTGGGGCGGGGTGGTGCTCGCCGAGTCGGTGATCGAACTCTGGGGCCGGCGGCGGGAAGAGTTGCTCCGGCCCACCGTCATCTTCCACTATTGGATTGACCTCCTGATCGAAGCGCCGATTATCCTCGGGGTGCTGGCCTCCGGCGTCCTCCTGCTCCTCACCCTCGACCGCCTGGTCTGGCTCCATGCCGTCAAGGTGGCCGTCGCGCTCTTGGCCGTCAGCGCCAACGCTTACTGCATCGTCCAGGTCCTCGCCCGCTACCGCGACCTGCGCCGAGGCGCGGATTCCGCCCAACTCTTGGCCCGGACCCGCCGGGTGTTCCTCTCCGCCGCGGTCGGCATGCCCTTTGCCGGGGTGGCGGTGGTTCTGGGCTTCCTGCTTACCCTGCGCAGCTTTCAAGCAGCGGGAATTCTTCCTCCCTGAAGGTGGGGCGAGTTCAGGCGGGAGCTTCGACGCTGGGTCTTTCCAGTCCCAGGGCCTCGCGCACTTGGTCGAGCTTGCCGAAGCAGAGAAGCGCGTCGCCGCTCTCGATCCGGTCGTCGGCCCGGGGCACCGCGGTGATCTGCTCGCCCCGCTCGATGGAGAGGACCAGCACCGCGCTCTTGGTGGTCCCGAGCTGGCGCAGGGTCTTGCCCACCAGATTGGAATCCGGGTGGATGGCGACCCGCATGATCCCGTAGCCCTTGGTCTGCTCCAGGATCTGGTCAAAGGCATAGGTGGAGAAGGCCTCGCTTTTTTGGAGGCGGGCGTGGATGCGCCGGCGCAGGGCTTCGCCCAGGCGGGAGGACTGGGCCAGGCGGATGAGGAGCAGGATGGCGAGGACCACGATCAGGGCGTTGACGGCCGTGCCCTCGATGCTCCGGCCGGTGAAGCCCCGGACCATCGAGGCGAAGACGGTGACGATCCCGGCGTAGCCCAGGATCATGAGCGCGCTGACGATGCGCCGGCGGGTGGGGTGGCGCACCACCATCTCCGCCTCGGTGGTGGTGAAGCCGGTGCCGGTGAAGGCGCTGAGGGACTGGAAGCGGGACTGCTGGGGATCGAGCCCGGTCATTTCCAGCATGACCGCGCCGACCCGGACGATGAGGAAGGACCCGAAGATCACCGAGATTAAAATGACAATGGCCATGAACCTGCTCCTGACAAAACTGGTCTTCGCCTGAAAAAGTTGAGGCCGGCCCTCCCGGCGAGGGAGTGCCTCTTCCTTGCTGCGGCCAAGTCCGAAAAAAGGGCGCAAGCTTTTGCGCCCTTCCCACTCTCAAACCTGAAGCCCGCGATCCCTGGACCGGAAAGGGACTCCGAAAAATCAGTCCTGGTTGTCCGGATTCGAACCTCCCGGCCGCGGACCCCGGTCTCCGCGGCCGCCGGCGGAGCGGCGGCGGGGCTGGCGATCCTGCTCGTCCTCGTCTCGCGGCGAGTGTTCCGGCCGCGGGTGGGTGGAGGGGGGCTGCAATTCCAACACCGCCTTGCGGGAGAGCGAGATCTTGCCGTCGTCCCCCACGCGCAGGCACTTGACCACCACTTCGTCGCCCTCGTGCAAGACGTCGGTGACCTTGTTGACCCGGCGGTTCTCCAGTTCGGAGATATGGAGGAGTCCGTCGGTGCCGGGAAAGATCTCGACAAAGGCGCCGAACTCGGTGATCTTGCGCACCTTGCCCCGATAGACGGCGCCCACTTCCGCTTCCTGGGTCAGTTCCCGGATCAGGCGCAGCGCTTCCTCGTTCTTCTCGCCGTTGACCGAGGCCACGTGAATGGTGCCGTCGTCCGCCACGTCAATGGTGGCGCCGGTCCGCTCGATGATGCTGCGGATCACCTTGCCGCCCGGACCGATCACGTCCTTGATCTTGTCCACCGGGATTTTGATGGTCACGATCCGCGGGGCATAGCGCGACAGCTCGGCCCGCGGCTTGTCAATCGCTTTGCCCATCTCCTGCAGGATAAAAAGCCGGCCCGCGGCCGCCTGGGAGAGCGCCTGGGCCAGGATCTCGCGGGTCAGGCCGCTCACCTTGATGTCCATCTGGATGGCGGTGATACCCGCGGCGGTGCCGGCCACCTTGAAGTCCATGTCCCCGCAGTGGTCTTCGTCGCCCATGATGTCGGAGAGGACGTGGAACCGGTCGTCGCTTTCTTTGATCAGGCCCATGGCAATGCCGGCCACCGGCGCCTGGATGGGAACGCCCGCGTCCATCAAGCTTAAAGCGCCTCCGCAAACCGTGGCCATGCTGCTCGAGCCGTTGGACTCCATGATGTCCGAGACCACCCGGATGGTGTAAGGAAAGTCGTCGTGGGCGGGCAGCACCCGCGCCAGCGCCCGCTCGGCCAGCATGCCGTGACCCATCTCGCGCCGGCCCGGACCCAGGCGGTTGCTCACTTCTCCCACGCAATAGGGCTGGAAGTTGTAGTGCAGGTAAAAGGTCTTGTAATACTTCTCTTCCAACCGCTCGATCAGCTTCTCGTCCTCCCGGGTGCCGAGGGTGGACACGCACAGGGCCTTGGTCTCGCCCCGGGTGAAGAACGCCGAGCCGTGGGTGCGCGGTAGAATCCCGACCTCGCACTCGATCGGACGGATGTCGGCGAGCCCGCGGCCGTCGAGCCGTTTCTGGCTGGTGATGACCCGCCGCCGGACTTCGTCCCGCTCCAGTTCCCGAAAGAAGGTCTTGATCTCGCCCTCCCGCTCCGCCAGCGCCGGCTCCCCGGCGAGCAAGGCGGCCAAGGCGGAGCGTTTGGCTTCGTGGAACCGGGTAAGGCGTTCCACCTTGGTGGGCAGGTTCAGGGCCTCTTCCAAAGGCTTTTGGAAGAGGGCGGCGACCTTTTCCCGCAACGCCGCGTCCACGGTGCGCGCTTCAAACTCGCGCTTGGGCTTGCCGATCTCCTCGCGGAGCCGGTCCTGCAACTCGAGCAGGGGCTGCATTTCCCGGTGGGCGAAAAAAAGCGCCTCGAGGATGTCGTCCTCGGGAACCATGCGGGCGCCCCCCTCGACCATGACAATGCCGCCGCGGTTGCCGGCCACCACCAGGTCGAGGTCGCTCTGTTGCATCTGTTCGCGGGTGGGGAAGAGGACAAAGCGGCCGTCCACCCGGCCGAGGTGGACCGCGGCCACCGGTCCCTCGAAGGGGATGTCGGAAATTTCCAGGGCGGCGGAAGCGCCGACCAGGGCGAGCGGGCCGGGGTTGGTGTCCTGGTCCGCGCTGAGCACGGTGGGAATGATCTGGGTTTCATAGGGCCAGCCCTTGGGAAACAAGGGCCGGATCGGACGGTCAATCACCCGGCTGTTGAGGGTCTCGGTGTCGGTGGGCCGGCCCTCGCGCTTGAAGAAGCCGCCGGGGATTTTCCCGGAGGCATAGAACTTTTCCTGGTAGTTGACGGTGAGGGGGACAAAATCAATCCCCTCGCGGATATCGTCGGTGGACACCGCAGTCACCAGGATGATGTTATCGCCGTAAGTGACCAGAACCGCGCCGCTGGCCTGGTTGGCCAGTTTTCCCGTTTCCAAACTGAGGGTTCGTTCCCCGAAGGTGATGCTGACTTTCTTATACATCGTCGAATTTACTCCTTAGGTTGTTCGCCTCTGCGTTTTTCACCTGGGCTACTTGCGCAGCCCGAGCTTGTCAACCACCTCCCGGTAACGGTTGATATCCACTCGTTTCAGGTAATCGAGAAGCCGCCGCCGTTGCCCGACCAGCTTGAGCAGGCCCCGGCGGGAATGATGGTCCTTGGCGTGCACTTGAAAGTGCCCGGTTAAATCGTTGATCCGTTCCGTCAGCAGCGCGATCTGGACCTCGGTCGAGCCGGTGTCCGTCTCGTGATGCCGGAACGCTTGAATCACTTCCTGTTTTTTCTCCTTTGCCAGCATATCCTTTTCACCTCCTTTCCGCCGACCTCCGGGATGACACCCGGAGAACTCTACTTCTTGCCAAATTTTGTTCCTCGATGATTTAAAGTTTGATTATCTTAACATGCTTCGCCCTTCTTGCCAAGCACGGTCCGCGAGCACCGGCCGGGGCCAGAGCCAGATTCCGCCCTCGCGTTCCCGGGCCTGGCCGATCGCGACCAAGTCCTCCCGGACCAGCCGATAATGCCCGCCCGGCTTCAGCTCCCGCCCCCAGCCGGGAATGGCCTGGCCCTGGCAAAGGGCGCGCTCTTCCTCCGGCGTGACCGCCACTTCCGGAAAGTCCGGGAGACACTCCCGGAGCGGGATGAGCGCCCGCGCCGCAGTCGGGAGCGTGAGCGCCTCGCCCGGCGCCGCCTGGGCCAGGGTGAAGCCTCCGCTCCGGAGCCGGCGGAGCGCAGCCAAATGCCCGCCCACGCCCAGGCGCTCTCCCAGGTCGTGGGCCAGGCTGCGGAGGTAGGTTCCCGGAGAGCAGACCACCCGCAGGACCACCTCCGGCAGCTCCACCTTTTCCACCTGGAGCTCCTGGATCTTCACCCGCCGCGCCGGCCGGGGCACTTCCTCGCCTTTCCGGGCCAGGCGATAGAGCGGCTGGCCGCCGCGCTTGAGCGCCGAGTGCATGGGCGGCACTTGCTCGATCTCGCCTCGAAAGGATTGAACCGCTTCCTCGACCGCCTCCGGGGCAAGGCCGGCGAGAGAGCTTTCCGCCACCAGCTCGCCGGCCGCGTCCCAGGTGGTAGTCTCCCGGCCGAGCCGCACGATCGCCCGGTATTCCTTTTCATGCCCTTCGAGAAATCGGGCCAGGCGGGTGGCCTTGCCCAACAAGATCGGGAGCACCCCGGTAGCGAGCGGGTCCAGGGTGCCGAGGTGCCCGGCCCGCTTCTCCTGAAAGAGCCGGGCCACGGCCGTGGTCAGGGACCGGGAGGTCCGGCCTTGGGGCTTGTCCACCACCAGGATCCCATCGGCGCTCATGGCCAACTCCGGGTAGGGGCGTGATTGATCACGCCCAAGTCAGAGGGCGCAATCAATTGCGCCCCTACGATTGTTGCCAAGATGCCGTCTCCGGACATGATTACTCGGAGGCTAAGAGGGCTGCGGCCAATTTTTCCTGGACCTGAAGCCGCACGCGCTCCAGGGAGCCGAGGAGCGTGGTCCCGGCCGCCAGGCGGTGCCCGCCGCCGCCCAACTCCTCCGCGATCCTGGCCACGTTAATGCCGGGCGAGCCGTCGCCCTGCACCCGGCCGCGAAAACTCACCTTCCATTTGTCTGGTCCCTGCTCGCGGAAGAGCACGGCCACTTTGACGCCTTCCACCGAGGCGGTGTGGTTGATAAAGCCCTCGGCATCCTCCGCGCTGGTGCCGGTCTCCGCGAACATGGCCTGGGTCAGGACCATTTCCGCCACCCGGCCGGGGGCATCGAATTCCAGGGTGGAGAGCACCCGAGCAAGGAGCTTGAGCTTGCCCTGGGGCTGGGTGTCGAAGACCTCGCGGGCCACGCGGGCCGGGTCCGCGCCGGCGCGGACCAGTTCGGAGGCGATGCGGAGCGCGTTGGGCGTGGTGTTGGGGAAGCGGAAGGAGCCGGTGTCCATGAGGATGCCGGTGTAGAGATTGGTGGCAATATCCGTGGACAGTGGACGGTGCCCAGTGCTCAGTGAAGAACCGGAGAGCAGAGGATTCTGTGCACTGTGCACTGTGCACTGTGCACTTACAATCAACTCATACACGATCTCACAGGTGCTGCTCGCATCCGGCCGGACCAGGTTGAGAGCGCCGAAGTTATCGTTGGTGTCGTGATGGTCAAGGTTGATGATCTCGCGGCCCTGGGCGAATTGGGCAAAGGCCGGGCCGGTGCGCTGGAGGTCGCCGCAGTCCACCACCACAATCAGCGCGGGCTCGCCTAAATCTTCGACCCGGCGGGTCATGGTGTCGGCGCCGGGGAGGAATCGGAGGAAGCTCGGCACCGGGTCCAGATTATAGGCCCGGGCGTCCTTGCCGGCGCTCTGGAGCCAGAGCGCGAGTGCCAGGGTGGAGCCCAGCGCGTCGCCTTCGGGGTTCTGGTGTGCGGCGACGGCCAACTGCGCGGCGGGCCGGAGGCGGTCAAGAATCTTCCGGATCATCGGATTCATGGGCGGGGCTGACTTCTTTCAGGATCTGCTCGATGCGCTCGGCGCGATCGAGCGTCTCGTCGTAATGGAACTCCAGGTCGGGCATGAAGCGGAGGTGGAGTTCGGCATCAATGGTTTTCTTGAACAGCCCGGCGGCTCCGACCAGTCCCTGCCGGGCCGCTTCCTTGGCGGCGGCGTCTCCGGACAGGCAGTAGTAAACGCGGGCGAGGCGCAGGTCCCGGGTCAACCGGACCTGGGTGATGGTGACCGGCAAGATGCGGGGGTCGTCGAGCTTTTGCCGGATGGTGTCGGCGATGATCTGGAAGATCATCTGGCCGACCCGATCGGCCCGGGAATACCTTTGCATGGCTCTTTTCCAGGTGCCAGAGTGTCAGGGTGCCAAGGTGTCAGGGCCGCTTCTCACCTTGACACCTTGCCACCTTGCCACCTTGACACCATCAGAGGTGAATGATCTCGATCTGGTGGTCCACCAGCTCGGCGGCGCCCAGGCGGTCCACGAAATTGAGCACCTGATCGAGGCAGGAGTTGATCACCGGCGCGCTCGAGCCGACCGCGGCCACCCCCAGTTCCGCCACTTGCCACTTGTCCTGTTCCCCCACTTCCGCCACTGCCACATCGAAATGGTTACGCACCTGGGCGATCACCTTGCGCAAGGGACCCCGCTTGGCTTTGAGGGAATGGGCCTCGTGAAAGTGAAGCGAAAGCCGGAGCACTCCGATAACCATGCTTCTTGCCGGCAAGGCCTCCGGCTCAGGCCGGGGGCACCACTTCAATCGCGTAGGCCTCGATCACGTCGCCGAGGTGGATGTCGTTGTAGTTTTCCAGGGCCACGCCGCATTCACTGCCGGTGGCGACTTCGCGGGCATCGTCCTTGAAGCGCCGGAGCGAGGCGATCTTGCCATCGTGCACCACCACCTGGTCCCGGAGCAGGCGGACCCGGGCGCTGCGGGGGATGCTCCCGTCGGTGACATAGGACCCGGCCACCGTGCCCACCTTGGTGACGTTGAAGAGGTTGCGGACCTCGGCGTGCCCGAGCACCTTCTCCCGGGTCACCGGCTTGAGCATGCCCTTGAGCGCCGCCTTCATCTCGTCGAGCAGGTTGTAGATGATCTGGTAAAGCTTGATCTCCACGTCCTGGTGCTCGGCCACCTTCACCGCCGAGCTCTCCGGCCGGACCATGAAGCCCAGGATCACCGCCTGGCCGGCCGAGGCCAGGAGCACGTCGTTCTCGGTGATGCCGCCCACGCCGTCGTGGATGACCTGGATTTTGGTCTGCTCGGTGTTCAGCTTTTCCACGGCCTGCTTGATCGCTTCCAGCGAGCCCTGGGTGTCGGCCTTGAGGATCACGTTGAGCTGGCGCACTTCCTCTTGCTGAGCCTGGCGCAGGAAATCTTCCAGCGAGATCTTGGAAAGCCCGGCCATGCCCCGCTGCCGCATCTCTTCGGCCCGGTGCTCGCTGACCAGCTTGGCCTTGCGCTCCTCCGCCACGGCCAGCAAGGTGTCGCCGGCCATGGGCAAGCCGTCCAGACCCAACACTTCGGCCGGAAGCGAGGGTCCGACCTCCCTCTGCGGCCGGCCCTGGTCATCAATCAGGGCCCGGACCTTGCCGGCCGAAGCCCCGCAGACGATGGCGTCGCCCACCCGCAAGGTGCCTTCCTGGATCAGGACCGCGGATACCGGCCCTTTGCCCCGGTCCAGACGCGATTCCAGGATCACGCCCTTGGCCTTCTTGTCGGGATTGGCCCGCAGCTCCATCACCTCGGCCTGAAGCAGGATCCCCTCGAGCAGATCCTCGACCCCCTGCCCGGTCTTGGCCGAGCATTTCACCACCATGGTAGTGCCGCCCCATTCTTCGGGGGTCAGGCCCAGCTCGCCCAGCTTTTGCATGACCCGGTCCGGGTCGGCGCCCGGCAGATCAACCTTGTTGATGGCCACGATGATGGGCACCTCCGCCGCCTTGGCATGGGAAGCCGCTTCCCGGGTCTGAGGCATGATCCCGTCATCCGCGGCCACGACCAGGATCACGATGTCGGTGACCTTGGCCCCCCGCGCGCGCATGGCCGTGAAGGCCTCGTGGCCCGGGGTATCCACGAACACGATCCGGCCGGCCGGGATATCCACCACCGAAGCGCCGATGTGCTGGGTGATCTGGCCGGCCTCCTTTTCCGCCACCCGGGTCTTGCGCACGTAATCGAGCAGCGAGGTCTTGCCATGGTCCACGTGACCCATGACCGTGACCACCGGCGGCCGGGGCTTCAATTCCTCGGGCCGGTCCGGCGTCGGGAACATTAAAATCTTGGCCTCCTCAAAGGTGGTTTTGACCGCTTCAAATTGAAACTCGGCGGCGAGCAAGGAAGCCATCTCGTAATCCAGTTGATTCTCCGAGCCAGCCGCATGCCCCATCGCGGTCAGCTTTTCCACCAACTGGCCGGCCTTGATCCCCATCCGCTTGGCCAGGTCCGGCAGATTGATGGTTTCACCCATGTGCACGATCCGTTTGGAAGGCTTGGGGACCGTGACCTTGGTCTTCTTGGGCGCCGGCTTCTTGCCCGGCCCTTTTTTCTTGCGGGCCGGCGTATACATCCGCTCGGCGCCGAGCAGCTCGATGCCGTCTCCGCCCAGGTAGGATTTAAAGGCAATTTTGCGGCGCAGACCTTTTTTCTTGGCCGGGAACTCGCCCTTGCCTTTCTTTTTCCCAGGCCGGCCCGGCGCCTTTTCCTCTTCCTCGGCCAGGGCCGCCAGCGGCTTGCCCTTTTTCTTCTTGGAGGGCGAAGGAGGGGGCACCACTTTTTCCGAGGGCTTCAGCGGCTTGGCCTCGGGCAAAGGAATATTGTCGACGGCCCGGGCGGTGCGGCGAATGCTGGGTTTGAGATAGGGCCGGCCGGCCCTGGCCCGCTTGGGAGGAGCCTTGGCTGCCTCGGGTTCCGGAGCAGCCTCAGCCGCCGGGGGCGGCGCCGGTTCAGGAGAGGGCGCGGCCTTGACCCGGGGCGGCTCGGGTTTCTTTTCCGGCTCTTGCTCCGGGGCCGGAGCGGCCGCGGCTTTGCCCGTTTTCTTGACCCCGGCTTTCTTGAGCGGGGCTTTCTTGGCCGCGGGTTTTTCTTCAGCCGAAGGCGGGGGCAAGGTCGCCGGGGCCGCCCCTTCAAGCGGGGGTTCAGCCTTGAGAGTCCGCCGGCGGATGACGTTGGACTTGACGCGCTTTTCCACGGTGGCGCTAAGAGATGGAGCGGCGGCCTCCTGGGCCAGACTGTTCTTCAGCTTCTCCACCTCCGCGGGTTCCAGGAGGCTCATGTGGCTTTTGACCTGGATCTGTAAGTCCCGCAGTCGGCTCAGGATCTCCTTGCTGTCCAGCCCCAACTCTTTGGCTAGCTCGTAAACCCGTTTCGCCATCCCGTCCACCTGCCTTGAAGTTAAAAGTATCCTGCCTTCATTCCCGCAACGACTTAAGGACCCGCCTCGGATTCCGGGCCTTTCTCTTCCGGCTCGGCCTCGGCTTCGGTCGGCTCCGGACCGGCTTCAGCCGCGGTCGCCTCTGCCTGGGCCGAGTCGGCCGCCGCAGCCGGCGAAGCCGATTCCGCGGTCTTCGGCGGGGCCGCTGCCGCTTCGGCGGCTTCTTGGGCCGCTATCTTGGCCGCCTGGATAATCTTTTCCGCCTTGACCTTGCCGATGCCGGGCAGCGCGGTCAACGCTTCCGTATCCGCCTTGGCCAGGTCGCTGGCGGTGGTAAACCCTTCCAGGTAAAGCTTCTCCGCGATCACGCCCCCGACCCCGGAGATCTTGCCCAGGGTGTCCTGGGCCTTCTTGGTCAGATCCTTCATCTCGGTCTCGCCCTTGATGTCAATGTTCCAGCCGGTCAGTTGCACGGCCAAGCGCACGTTCTGGCCGCGCCGGCCGATGGCGAGCGAGAGCTGGTCGTCGGGCACGATCACCAGCATCATGTGCTGGTCGTCGTCAATGATCATCCGGGCCACCTCGGCCGGGGCCAAGGCGTTGCAGACGTTGCCGGCGATATCCCGCGTCCAGGGGATGATGTCAATCTTCTCGCCCCGCAGCTCCTGGACCACCGCCTGCACCCGGGATCCCTTCATGCCCACGCAGGCGCCGACCGGGTCCACCCCGGAATCGCGGGAGAGCACCGCGATCTTGGTGCGCACGCCCGGCTCCCGGGCGATGCTTTCCACCGTGACAATGCCTTCCGCAATCTCCGGCACTTCCATCGCGAAAATTTTCTTGACAAACAGGGGCGAGCGGCGGGACAGCACCACCTGGGGTCCCCGGGACTCCTGGTGCACCTGCAGGACATAAGAGCGGATGCGGTCGCCGGCGCGGTAGGATTCGCGGGGCACCTGCTCGGAGTGAGGCAGGATCCCCTCGGTCCGGCCCAGGTCAATAATCATGTTGCCTTTCTCAAAGCGGCGGACCGTGCCGTTGATGATCTCGCCCACCCGGTCCTTGTATTCCTCGTAGATCATCAGCCGCTCGGCGTCGCGCACCTTCTGGATGATGACCTGCTTGGCGGTCTGGGCCGCGATCCGGCCGAAGTTTTCCGTATCCAGCTTCACCCCCAGGCTGTCGCCGATTTCCGCCTCCGAGTCCAGCTTGCGGCCGTCCTCCAACGAAATCTGGGTCAGGGGCTCGGTAACTTCCTCCACCACTTCCTTGAACTCGAACAGCTCGATCTCGCCCATGTCCATGTTGAAGTGGGCCTCCAGCTCCAGGTCGGCGCCCATCTTCTTGCGGGCCGCGGTGAGCATGGCCATCTCCAGGGCCTCGACGATCACTTCCCGGGAGATTCCCTTGTCCTTCACCACACTGTCAATGACATACAAAAGCTCTGAAGCCATTTCGCCTCACTCCTCAAGTGGTGCGGGTGCCCTCACCCGCATCCAAGTGGTGCGGGTGCCCCCACCCGCATCCATCCTTATTTGTCAAACTCATATTCCAGGTTCGCCCGCACAATTCCTCCCAGCGGGATGACCACCGACTCACCATTCACCTGCAGGGTGATTTGGCTGTCATCCGCGGCGATCAGCAACCCCCGGAACCGGCGCCGGCCCTGGATTTTCTCCCCGGTTTCCACTTTCACCTTGGCCTGGAGAAACCGCTGGAAATCCCGGGGCTTACGCAAACGACGGTTGAGACCGGGAGACGACACCTCCAGGATATAGCTTTCCGCGATGAAATCTTCCACATCCAGCAGGCGACTCAACTCCCGGTTAAGCTCCGCGCAATCTTCCACCGTGATCCCGCCTTCCACCAAGTCCACAAAGAGCCGGACCAGGAGCTTACGGCCCAGCCGGGTCACCTCCAGGTCCACCAGTTCCATGACCCGTTCTTTCAGTAAAGGCTCAGCCAGCGCTTCCACTCGGGTTGTCAACTCCATCATGGCCGTCATCCAGGAAATAAAAAGCGGGTCTTTTGAACCCGCTTTCAGAGAAAGCAGACCTTGGTTCATCTCTTATGATACCCAAATCCAAAAAAATTGCAAGAAAAAAGTAGGGGGACCGAGATTTTATGCCGGTCAACTGAGAAGGGGTGAATCTCCCGGTTTTCCTAGAGGTTCACGATGATCTGCACCTCCGGCCCGATCACTTGCTGCGTGTGAACCTCCGGATCATAAGGCAGATCCACCTGCACCAAAATCGTCCCGCTCCCGTCCGCCCGCACCACCATCTGCGCCACCCCGTCCAGCGCGGTCAAATCATACCGGCCCGAGCCCGAGATCCCTTCTCCGCCCAGGAGCGTCCCCGCGCCTGATACAATAGTGAATACCACCCCGAACCCCGCCCGGGGCTTGGTCAGATCCTTGGTCAGCTCCACCTGGATCCGCACCGTGTCCCCCTCCGCCACCGTCGCCCCTCCGATCGGCGCCACCAAGCTCAGCTCGGTGGGCGAGCCGGCAATAATGCCGCTCAGCTTGCCGTTGAGGATCAGGGAGATGAGGTTCT
>Ga0299912_10000145_pt1 | contig 78021 bp, 74 predicted proteins | sample RVTome_2_FD_207667 | JGI IMG/M metagenome (GOLD analysis project Ga0299912, IMG submission 207667) | Soil microbial communities from uranium-contaminated site in the Upper Colorado River Basin, Wyoming, United States - RVT95D214 (version 2) ... | reverse complement strand
CCTGTTCGTCACCAAGGCGATCGAGCGCATGGGCGACCACGCCAAGAACATGTCGGAATACGTGGTCTACATGGTGAAGGGCAAGGACGTGCGCCACACCTCGCTGGAAGAGATCGAAAAAGAAGTGCTGTAGCTTTCGGCGCGGCCCATGCAAACGGGCTCCCGCGGGAGCCCGTCTTGTTTGTGGCCTGCCGGAATTACCCGCAAGGGGTAGGCCGTGGTTGTAAAGCCGCTGAAGCGTCAACAACCACGCACTACTTGGCGGGCGGAACGTAGCCAGCTGCGGCGTCGACACTGCCGCCGCCGAAGAAATAGCGCTCCATCTGCTCCATCAGGTAGCTGCGCGCCTGCGGGTCGGCCAGATTGAGGCGGTTTTCGTTGATCAGCATGGTCTGGTGGCGCTGCCAGCCACTCCAGGCTTCCTTCGACACGTTCTCGAAAATCTTCTTGCCCAGTTCGCCCGGCACCGGCTGGAAGGCCAGGCCTTCGGCTTCGCGCCCGAGCTTCACACAATTCACCATCCGCGTCATTTCCTGCTCCTTCAAATATTCAGTCGTCGGATTCTAACCCAACCTAGAAACTACAGTTGGGCGCACCCGATGGTGTGTCTGGGCGTGTGGCTGCCGCGAAGCGAGGAGGCGGCAGGCTGATGCCTGCAACGACGAGCGACAAAGGCAGGCGCACGAACAGGCGCGACAGCGGGCGCGCAGCGCGTTCACCCTGAGGATACGCAGATCGAAGGCGGAATAGGTCGCCCCCATACCGGACGCGTTATGGCAATGAGCGGTCAACTGTGGTTTTTAGGTTGCAGCCGCTTTTCGATTCGCCGGGCAAACACCGTCATTTCCTTGGCCGCCTGCTTGTCGCCGCGCGCCTCGGCCACGGCGATGCCCTGCCGGTAGGCGGCCAACGCGTCCTGCCAGGCCTCCATGTCGGTCAGTGCGCGGCCCAGCAGCTTCCAGGCGGCCGAATACTTCGGGTCGTGCTCGACCGCGCGGCGCAGGTGTTCCGCGGCCTTGGCTGCATCGCCCTGCTTGAGGAATTCGTTGCCGAGCGAATAGCGCAGCAGGGCGTTGTCGCGGCCCTGTGCCAGCATGGCGAGGAAGTTTTGCAGTGGTTCAGGCACGCCAGAAGGTCCGGGTGAACAGCACGAACATGGTCATCAGTTCCAGCCGGCCCAGCAGCATGGTGAAGGTGCAGACCCAGGTCTGGAAATCGGTCAGCACGATGTAGTTGGCGGCCGGGCCCACCTGGTTCAGCCCGGGCCCCGCATTGTTGATGCAGGCGATGATGGCGGAGAAGGCTGAAATGAAATCCAGCCCGCTGGCCACCAGGATCAAGGTCAATACGATGATGCTGCTGATGTAGAGCATCACAAATACCTGCACCGCGAAGACCACCTGGTTAGCCACCGGACTGCCTTTCAGCTTGATCGGCAGAATCGCGGTGGGATGGATTTGCCGCTGCAGTTCGCGTTGGCTCTGCTTGAACATCAACAGGCTGCGGATCATTTTGAGGCCGCCGCCAGTCGATCCGGAGCTGACCGTCACACAACTGAGGAACAGCATCCACAAGGGCACGAAAATCGGCCACTGGTTGAAGTCGACGCTGGCGAAGCCGCAGTCCGTCGCCAGCGACACCAGGTTGAAGCTGGCGTGGCGCAAGGCGGTCCAGAAACTGGGGTAGGTGCCCGCCTGCCAGATATAGAGAGCGGCCACGACACAACTGACCAACACCAGCCCCAGCATCGGGAGAACTTCCGGATCGGCACGATAGGCCTGCAGGCTGCGGCTGCGATACGCCAGAAAATGGCTGGCGAAATTCATCGCCGCAAGCAGCATGAAGACGATCAGGACGGCCTCGATCGCCGGGGAATTGAAATAGCCGATACTGGCATCATGCGTGGAAAACCCGCCCAGACTCATGGCGGAAAAGGCATGAGAGACCGCATCGAACCAGTTCATCCCCGCGACTTTGAGCGCCACGATGCAGGCCAGGGTGATGGCCGCATAAACCAGCCACAGCGACTTGGCGGTGTCGGCGATGCGCGGGGTCAGTTTCGAGTCCTTCATGGGGCCGGGCGTTTCGGCCTTGAAAAGCTGTCGTCCACCGATGCCCAGCATGGGAAGAATGGCCACTGCCAGCACGATGATGCCCATCCCGCCCAGCCAGTTGAGCAAATGCCTCCACAGATTGATGGAGGGCGGCAGCGTGTCAAGGCCGACCAGCACGGTCGCGCCGGTTGTGGACAATCCGGACGCGGTTTCAAAATACGCGTCGGTAAAACTCAGACCGGGGAGGTAATGCAGCAGGGGCAGGGCGGCAAAGGCAGGCAGAACGGCCCATACCAGCACCACCAGCAAAAAACCGTCGCGGGTTTGCAGTTCACGCTTGTTGTGGCGCGTAAACAGCCAGATCAGCAGACCCGATACGAAGGTGATCAGAAAGGCTTCATCGTAGGCATAGAGCGCCGCATCCCGCCAGGTGAAGGCAACCGCCAGGGGCAACAGCATGGTGAAGGAGAAAATCAGGATCACCAGTCCCAGCACATGCAGGATAGGAAGCACGCGACGCATGATTCAGAAGAAGCCGAAGCCGACCTGGAGCAGTTTTTCCACCTTGGGAATGATGCGCTTGTTGAGCGCGAACAGGATGAGGTGATCCTCCGCCTCGATCAGCGTGTCATGGTGGGCGATGATGACATCGTGGTTGCGGATGATCGCGGCGATCGTCGCGCCCTCGGGCAGGTCGATTGCCTCGATGCGCCGGCCCACCACCCGGGAGGTCTTGGCGTCGCCATGCACCACCACCTCCAGGACTTCAGCCGCGCCGCGCCGCAAAGAATGCACCGCCACCATGTCGCCGCGGCGAATTTTGGACAACAACGGCCCGACTGTGGCCTGCGCCGGCGAGATGGCGATATCGATTTCGCCGCCTTGCACCAGGTCGACATAGGCCGAGCGGTTGATCAGCGCGATCACGCGGTGGGCACCCATTCTTTTGGCCAGCAGCGCGGACATGATGTTGTCTTCGTCATCGTTGGTGAGCGCGCAGAACACGTCCATGGCGTCGATGTTTTCCTGCTCCAGCAACTCCTCATCGGTCGCATCGCCCTGCAATACCAGCGTGTGGTGAAGCTGTTCGGCCAGCAGGCTGCTGACGGCCTTGTTGTGATCGATGACTTTCACGTCGTACTCGCGTTCGATCCGTGCCGCCAGCCGCCGCCCGATATTGCCGCCGCCGGCGATCATGACTTTCTTGACCGGACGCTCCATGCGGCGCAGTTCGCGCATCACCGAGGGAATGTCCTGTTTGCGCGCCAGGAAAAACACTTCGTCGCCCGGCTCGATCACGGTGATCCCTTTGGGCACGATGCCGCGGTCGCGCCGGTAAACCGCCGGAATGCGGCATTCCAGATTCGGCATGTGGCGCTTGATGTCCTGCAGTTCGTGGCCGACCAGCGGCCCGCCATGGTAGGCGCGCACCGCCACCAGCCGCACCTTGCCTTCGGCGAAATCCAGCACCTGCAGGGCTTCGGGGTGTTCGATCAGTCGCCGCAGGGTATCGGTCACTTCCTGTTCGGGGCTGATGACGTCATTGACCCCGAAGTGCTCGGCCAGAAAGCCGGCTTCCAGTCCCAGGAAATCATTGGAGCGAATGCGCGCAATGCGCGTGGGCACATTGAACAGGGTGGCGGCGAGTCGACACGCCACCAGATTGGTTTCGTCGCTTTGCGTGACCGCGACCAGCATGTCGGCGTCGTCTGCACCCGCCTGCTTAAGAACCGAAGGGTGTGCCGCATGCCCGCGCACGGTACGCAGGTCGAAGCGGTCCTGCAACAGCGCCAGCCGGGTGGCATCGAGGTCGATGACAGTGATGTCGTTGTTTTCCGCCACCAGGCTGGCGGCCAGGTTGGCGCCGACCTGGCCGGCGCCGAGGATGATTATTTTCATAATGAGGTGAGGGGTAAGGGGTGAGGGGTAAGGCGGAAAACCGAGGCCTTGCCTCTTGCCGGGGGCAGTTCATCCCTCACGCCTGACGCCTCACCCATGTCACAGGTCTTCGTCGAGACGCCGCCCATGCCGGATATTCAGCTGCTTGAGCTTGCGGTAGAGGTGGGTGCGTTCCAGCCCCGACTTGTCGGCGACCCGCGTCATGCTGCCGCCTTCCTTCTGGATCAGATGCTCGAAATACATGCGCTCGAAGGCGTCGCGCGCCTCGCGCAGCGGGATGTCGAGCGGGATGCCATGCGCCACGGCGGGGGCGGCCTGTTTCATCGGGGCCAGCACGCGGTTGACGTCGGCAGCGTCGATTTCGCTCGACAGCGCGGTGACCGCCAGCGTGCGTACCACGTTGTTGAGCTGCGGCAGATTGCCCGGCCAGTCGAAATTGCGCAGCTGGTTCATGGCCGGCGTGGTCAGGCGCCGCACCGGGCAGACGGCTGTCTCGATCAACTGCGCCAGCATGAAATTGGCGATCTCGGGCACGTCTTCGCGATGCTCGCGCAAGGGCGGCACCTGGATCGCCAGGCTGGACAGGCGGTAATACAGGCGGCTGTCGAATTCGCCCGCGGCCACCATGGCGTCGAGACTGCGGTTGGCGGCGCACACCAAGCGCGCGCCGCTGCCTTCGATGCGGTCGAGCAGCAGCCCCAGGCCCTTCTGCTCCAGGCGCCCGAGCTCGCAGGCGTCGGGCAGAAATAGGGTGCCGTTGCCGAGCGCTTCGACGAAGCTCAGCGGATCGGACACCAGGCGCGCGCGATCCTTGATCTCGACCCAGGGGCTGGCGGGCTGGTGCAGGAAATGCGCACAGACCTCGAAGCCGCTGCCGGGCTCGCCGAGCAGCATCACCGGCGCGGTATTGCCGGCGATCTGGGTGAGGCGCTTCTTCAGTTCGAGAATCATCGGACTGCGCCCGAGCGCGGACAGGTCCATGCTGGGGCTGCGCCGCGGCAAGGCCACGCCGCGCTTGATCGCCTTGCCGACGGTGTCGATCAGCTTGGCCAGCGAAACCGGTTTTTCCAGAAAATCGGCCGCGCCCAGCTTGGTGGCCTCGACCGCGGTATCGATGGTGCCGTGGCCGGACATCATCACCACCGGCATGGTGAGCTGGCCGCCGCCCGCCCATTCCTTCAACAAGGTCACGCCGTCGGTGTCGGGCATCCAGATGTCTAGCAGCACCAGATCCGGGCGGCGCAGCGCACGAAAGGCACGGGCCGCCTCGGCGTTCTCCGCCAGATGCACGTCGTAGCCCTCATCGGTGAGGATCTCCGACAACAATTCACGAATGCCCACTTCGTCATCGACGACGAGAATATGCCCGCTCACACCTGCCCCCCGGATGCCGCAAAAACGGGCAGCGCAATGCGGATCGCCGCACCGCCCGATTTGAGATTTTCGATCTGGATTTTGCCGTGATGCTCTTCCACGATTTTTTTGACGATGGCCAGGCCCAGACCCGTTCCCTTGGCCTTGGTTGTTGCATAGGGCTCGAACAGCCGCGTCATCAGGTGCTCCGGAAATCCGGCTCCATTGTCCGTTACGGTCAAACAAACTGCATTGTTGTTGATGCGCGTGCTGACCTCGACACTCGGTGCGGGATGGCCGGTCAGTGCATCCTGCGCATTTTGCAACAGATTATGTATCACCTGGCGCAATAATGTGGAGTCTCCCGCAACGCGCGGCAGATCAGGCTCGAGCTTGAGCTGAAGTCCGAGCGCTTTGGTGTCGTACAGCGCCAGCACTTCGCCCACCAGTGCGTTGAGGTCGAGCGCTTCGAGCCTGGCGCGCGGCATCCGCGCATAGCCGGCAAACGCATCCACCATGCTTTTCATGGCAGCAACCTGATTGACGATGGTTTGCGTGGCGCGCGCGATGAACTCGGCATCCGCCGCTTCCAGCCGGCCGTCGAGCTTGCGCGCGATGCGTTCGGCCGAGAGCTGGATTGGGGTGAGCGGGTTCTTGATCTCGTGCGCCAGCCGGCGCGCCACTTCGCTCCACGCGGCGTTGCGTTCGGCGTCGATCAGCTTGGTGACGTCGTCGAACACCAGCACGCAGCCGCGCTCGACGCCGGGCGGCAGGCGAGTGCCGCGCAGCAGCAGCGTCTGGTTGCCGCCGCGGCCCGCATAGTCGACCTGTTCCTGCCATTCGCCCTCGTGCTCGGCAAAGCGCGCCGCAACCGTCGCTCCGAATGCATGCAAGGCGTCGCCCGGCTGACCCAGACCGGTGAGCGGCCGGGTGTCCAGCAGCGCGGCGTTCACCCCCAGAATCTGGGCTGCCGCGCCGTTCATGGTGCGCACCCGCAGCGCGTCATCCAGGACCACCACGCCGGACGACAGGTTGGCCAGCACCCGTTCCAGGAAGGCCTTGGCCTGCACGGTTTCCTGATGGTTCTGCGCCACCTGCTCGCGCGCCTCGGACAGCTGCCGGGTCATGCGGTTGAACGACTGGATCAGCACGCCCAATTCGTCGCGGCTCTTCAACATCGGCATCTGCGAAAAGTCGCCCTTGGCCACCGCGCGGGTGCCGCGCGCCAGGGTGCGCAGCGGCGCGCCCAGCCGCTCCGACAACATATAGGCAATGACCAGCGTCATCAGCAGGGCCAGCATCAGGGTAAGGGTGAGCGCAAGGCCGTAGATGCGCTTCAAGCCCAGCCGCGACACCGCGATCTGCTGGTAATCCTGATACGCCAGCTGCACCGCCTGGGCATCGCGCGCGAGGCCGGCGGGCACCGGCTGCACCAGTTGCAGCACGCGCGTTTCGCTGGTCAGCGCGCTGGTATAGACCGGCACGATGACGCGCATGATGAGGCCGCGCTCGGCGACTTCCTCGATGCGGCTGTAGGGCTGCTGCTGCCGCACCTGCCACAGCACGCTGCGCTCGGGCAGCACCGGCAGCAGGGTGCCGCGCTCGCCGCTGACGTGGGCAATCAGGCCGCCGCGCTCGTCGAACAGGGTCAGTTCCTGCACCGCACTTTGTTCGCGCAGGGTGGAGAGGCTGGTGATGGTCGACCCGATGCCTTCGTCCGACAGCGACAGCGCCATGCGCTGGGCTTTTTTGTCCAGCTCGCGCAGCAGGTCGTCGAGCGCCGCCTGGCCGAGGTTGACGCCGGAGGCCAGCGCGTTGTCGACCCGCACGTCGAACCAGGTTTCGATCGAGCGGTTGAGAAAGAACACCGAGGCGCCATACACCACCAGACCGGGCAGCATGGCGACGACGCCGAACATCAGCAGCAGCTTGAGCGTGAGCTTGGAGCCGAACACGCCGCGGCGGATGCGCTTCTGCAGCCACCACAGGCGCCAGCCCAGCAGCACCAGCAAGGCCGCACCGAGCACGCCGCCGCCGATGAACAGGGTGGGCAGGGTGTCGGAGAAGGCACTGCTGTCGCTGCTGGCATAGAACAGCAGCGACAGCAGCACGATGCCCAGGATCAGGGCGGCGGCGATCAGGCGGCGCATCAGGGCAAGGGCGGCGAGGGCGAGGGCGCGGGCACGACAGGCGCGTCAAACGACCAGCCGTACCAGGGGGTGGCCAGTTCCCACTTGTCGCTGGTGACGGCGCCAATGGAAAGCGGCTTGGGCAATTGTGCGGTGTCGAGACGCAAGCGCAGGCGGGCGTCGTAGCGTTGCCCGGTTTTGAGCATGCCGCGGTCCAGCACCTGCCAGTCGTCCACCCGCCCCAGCAGGGCCAGCGCCTCGTCCAGGGTGGCAGCGGTCTTCGTGACATAGCCGGTTTCGACGACGTAGCGGCGCAGCAGCAGATGGTAATAAATCCGCATCCTGCGCACCGGCTCGGCGATGTCTTCGTCGAGCCACCAGTCGCGCGGACGGGTCAGCTCGAGTTCGAGCAGAAAATACAGGTTGATGCCCTTGCCGAGCGCGTCTTCCAGCGTGGGGTTGAGGACGAGATTGATATCCGCATCCAGCACATAGCCTTGCGGCACGGCCTGGATGGCGGCCTGTTTGACCAGGTTTTTGTCGTTGGCCAGCGCGCTGCCGGCAACCGCCAGCCAGCAGCCCAGCAATAGCCCGGCCAGCCAGCGAAATGCCGGGTCAGGTCTTGCGCAGCAGGGCATAATAAAAACCGTCATGTTCGGCATCGGGCAGCAGAGGCCCGTCGGACAAAGGTTCAGGAAGCGGACAGCGTTCGGCGTCCCCGGTATGACGCGCCAGGAACGCCTGCACTTGCCCTTCGTTTTCTTCATGGAATATCGAGCAGGTGGCGTAAAGCAATGTACCACCCGGGGCCAGCAGTCGCCAGAGCGTCTCCAGCATAACGGCTTGCTGGGCGGTAAATTGAGCGATGTCTTCAGGACGGCGCAGCCACTTGATGTCGGGATTGCGGCGCACCACGCCGGAGGCGCTGCACGGCACGTCGGCCAGGATGCGGTCGAACGGCCGGCCGTCCCACCAGGCATCGGGCTGCGCCGCGTCGCCTTCGATCAGCGTGGCATTCAGTTGCAGCCGGTCGAGGTTTTCCTGCACCCGCGCCAGCCGGGCCGCATCGACGTCGAGGGCGATGAGATCGACGTCGCCGCGCTCCAGGATGTGGCCGGTCTTGCCGCCGGGCGCCGCGCACGCATCGAGTATCCGCTCGCCCGGCTGCGCATCGAGCAGGCGCGCCGCCCATTGCGCCCCGGCGTCCTGCACCGACACGTCGCCCGCATCGAAGCCGGGCAGGCTGTGCACCGGCACCGCGCGGTCGAGGGTAACCGCGTCCGGGCCGGTTTGATGCGCCGGCAGCCCGGCCTCGGTCAGGCGTTGCAGATAGCCCGCCACATCGCCGCGACGGCCATTGACGCGCAGGGTGAACGGCGGGTGCAGCAGGCTGGCTTCGAGGATGGCTTGCCAATGCGCCGGATGCTCGCTTTGCAGTTTGGCGATCCACCAGTCGGGATGCGACCAGCGCGCAGAAGGCAATTCTTCGGCGATTTTTTCCAGCTCGGCGCGACGACGCTGAAAGTTGCGCAGCACCGCATTGGCCAACCCGCGACGCCAACCCTGGCCCGCCGCGCTGACGGCGTTGTGCACCACGGCATGCGCGGGCGCACGGGTGTAGGCCAGTTGGTACAGCGCCACGCGCAGCAGCCAGCCGAGTTCGGGATCGGTCAGCGGACGCTCCAGCAGCGCGTCCAGCCAGGCATCCAGGCGCCCCAGCTGGCGCAGGCTGCCGTACACGATGTCCTGCAGGGCGCCGCGCTCGCCCGGGGTCTGCAATTGCTGCAGGCGCCGCGGCAGCACCTGGTGCAGCGCCGCGCCGGCGAGCACCTCTTCGAGCGCGCCGGCCGCCAGTTTTTGCAGATTACGCATGGTGGGACAGGCCCCGCTTAGTCGGTTGATTCATGGGATTCCAGCCACAGCGATGAGCGGCGGATGATAGCAGGACGCGCGTTGCGTGATCCGGGCTCAATGGCCGAAACGGGCGCCGTGCGATAGCGGCCGGCCGGCGAGAAACGCCGCAGCGGACATCCGCTTGCTTCCCGCAGGCTGCACCTCGCGCAAGGCCAGCGCGCCGTTGCCGCAGGCGACGACCAGTTGCTCCGCGTCGGCGCGCAGCGCCTCGCCCGGATTGCCCGCGCCGGCAACGGCCTGCGCCGACCAGATTTTCAGCGGCGCGCCGTCCAGCAGCGTCCACGCGCCGGGCGCCGGATTGTAGGCACGCACCGCACGCGCCAGCACGTCGGCCGGCTGGCGCCAGTCCAGTTGCGCTTCGTCCTTGCTGAGCTTGGCGGCATAGCTGGCCTCGCGGTCGTCCTGCGCCTGCGGCACCAGTTCGGGGTAATGCGCCAGCGCCTCGACAATGGCGCGGGCGCCTGCCGCAGCCAGGGTGTCGTGCAGGCTGGCTGCGGTGTCGGTTTCAAGAATCGGCACCGGCGTTTTCGTCAGCATCGACCCGGTGTCGAGCCCGGCGTCCATCTGCATGATGGTGATGCCGGTTTCGCTGTCGCCCGCCAGGATGGCGCGCTGGATCGGCGCGGCGCCGCGCCAGCGCGGCAAGAGCGAGGCGTGGATGTTGAGGCAGCCGAAGCGCGGCAGGTCCAGCACCGCCTGCGGCAAAATCAGTCCGTAGGCGGCGACCACCATGACGTCGGCATCCGCCGCGCGCAGTTCGGCCTGGGCCTCGGGCGTTTTCAGGCTGGCAGGCTGGTAGACCGGCAGCCCGTGCGCCAGCGCCGCCTGCTTGACCGCGCTGGGGGTGAGCTTCATGCCGCGCCCGGCCGGACGGTCGGGCTGGGTCAGCACCAGGGCGATGTCGTGCCCGGCATCCGCCAGGGCATCGAGGGCGGCAGCCGCAAACGGCGGCGTGCCGGCAAAGAGGATGCGCACGGGCCGGCTCAGAGCGACGCGCGAACGGGCGCGGCGTCGGGCCGGTGTTCGCGCGCCTGCTTCAACAGTCTGGCCTTGATGCGGTTGCGTTTGAGGTTGGACAGGTAGTCGACGAAGACCTTGCCTATCAAGTGATCCATTTCGTGCTGGATGCACACCGCCAGCAGGCCGTCGGCGTCGAGCTCGAAAGGTTTGCCGTCGCGGTCGAGCGCACGCACGGTGACGCGCTCGGCGCGCTGGACCCGGTCGAACACGCCGGGCACCGACAGGCAGCCTTCCTCGCTTTCCTCGCGGCCCGACTGGGCAACGAGCTCGGGATTGATGAACACGCGCAGTTCGTCGTGGGTTTCGGAAATGTCGATGACGATGACGCGCTCGTGGACGTTGACCTGCGTGGCCGCCAGCCCGATGCCGGGGGCGGCGTACATGGTCTCGGCCATGTCGTCGACCAGTTTGCGGATGCGTTCGTCCACCGCCTTCACCGGCTTGGCGACGGTGTGAAGACGCGCATCGGGATAGTGCAAAATATCGAGTCTGGCCATAAAAGTTTTACGAATGAAGGAACTGGGTGTGCACTTTGATGCAGAATCTGCGCTTAGTTGCGCACAACCCTAAATATCAGCCGGCGGATAGCCGTAAGCTAAGCGCACAGTATATTTTCAACGCAAAATTAGACAAGGTCTAAATGGAGGGTTCCCCGTGCGTCATCTCGTTGTTACTCTTGCACTGCTGCTGGCCGCGCCCGCGCTGGCCGACACCCTTAAACTGCAGGACAACGCTCCCGACACCTATGTCGTGGTCAAGGGCGACACCCTGTGGGACATCTCCGGCCGCTTCCTCAAGGATCCCTGGCGCTGGCCGCAGATCTGGAACCTGAACCGGGACCAGATCAAGAATCCGCACCGGATCTATCCCGGCGACCTCATCGTGCTCGACCGCAGCGGCAAGGAGCCCAGGCTTTCGCTGGTCAAGGGCGACCAGGGCGGCATGCAGGCCGTCAAGCTCTCGCCCGGCGTCCGCGCGACCGATATCGGCGACGAGGCCATTCCGGCCATTCCCATCCGCGTGATTCATCCCTTCCTGTCGCAGCCGCGCGTGGTGCCGCTGGGCGCGCTCGACGACGCGCCCTACATTCTGGGCAGCAACGCCGAGCGGGTGGTGCTGGGCACAGGGGACGACGCCTTTGCCACCGGCGGCAAGCCCGGCGTCGCCAACTGGAGCGTGCTGCGCCCCGGCAAGACATTGAAGGACCCGGAAACCGGCGAGGTATTGGGGTACGAAGTCGAATACCTGGGCGATGCGCGCACCCTGGTGGAAGGCGCGCCGCAAAAAATCCGCATCACGCGGTCGGCGCAGGAAATCCTGCCCAAGGACAAGCTGGTGGAAGCGAGCGACAGCTCCACCTTCGAATACCTTCCGCACGCGCCGGAGGGCCAGGTGAGCGGGCGCATCATTTCCGCTTACGGCGGGCTGTCGGACAGCGGCCGCTATCAGACCGTGGTCATCAACCGCGGCAGCCGCGACGGCCTGGAACCCGGCCACGTGCTGGCCGTGTTCCGCGAAGGGCAAGCGGTGACGCTCACCCGCGACGAAAAGGACCGCATGACCTGGGTCAACGAAAAAACCACGGGCGTTCCCGACGGCGCGGCCTGGTTGTACAACGACGTGCGTTGCCTGAAGGAAAACAGCAAGGTGACCTACGACCAGAGCGCCGATGTGCGCAACACCTTCCGCAACACCTGCCTAACCACCAGCAGCGAGAATGCCATCAAGCTGCCCGACGCCCGCAGCGGCCTGGTGATGGTGTACCGCGTATTCGACCGCGTATCGTATGCGCTCATCATGGATTCCGACGGGCCGGTCTACCTGCTGGACCGGGTGAAAACCCCCTGAGCATGCCCGCCCCGGAAAGACGCCACGAGCGTGCCTGACGCCTGGCTGCACCTGGCCCTCGCTCCGGGGGTCGGCAACACCAGCCTGATTCGCCTGTTAACGGCCTTCGGTTCCCCGGAGGCCGTTTTGGCATCCGGCCGCGCCGCACTGGCGGCCCATCTTTCCAGGGCCCAATGCGACGCGCTCCTGTCCGGGCCCGACGCCGCGCAGCTCGAGGCCGCGCACGCCTGGCTCGGCCAGCCCGGCAACAGCCTGATGACGCTGGCGGACGAGGACTACCCGAAAACCCTGCTGGAGATCCCCGATCCCCCTGCCATTCTGTATTGCAAGGGACGGCGCGCGCTGCTGAACCAGCCCAGCCTTGGCATCGTCGGCAGCCGCAATGCCACCCCGCAGGGGGTGCGCGATGCCGAAGCCTTTGCCCACGCGCTGTCCGACGCCGGGCTCACCATCGTCAGCGGGCTGGCGCTCGGCATCGACGCGGCGGCGCACCGCGGCGGCCTGGCGGGCGCCGGGTCGAGCGTCGCCGTCATCGGCACCGGGCTCGACCGCATCTACCCCGCACGCAACAAGGCGCTGGCGCATCAGCTGGCGGAGAACGGTCTGATCGTGTCGGAGTTCGCGCTCGGCACCTCGCCCCTGCCGGGCCATTTCCCGCGCCGCAACCGGCTGATCAGCGGGTTGAGCCGCGGGGTGCTGGTGGTGGAAGCCGCGCCCAACAGCGGTTCGCTCATCACCGCGCGGGTGGCGACCGAACAGGGGCGCGAAGTGTTCGCCATTCCCGGCTCCATCCATTCGCCGCTTTCACGCGGCTGCCACGCCTTGATCAAGCAGGGGGCCAAGCTGGTCGAGTCGGCCGCCGACATTCTCGACGAGCTGGCCTGGCAGCAGCGGCTGGCGCCGCCGGTCCTGCCCGAAACCCTGGCCGACCCGGTGCTGGACGCGCTGGACGGTGCGCCCGCCAGCCTCGACGCACTCGTCCAAAGAACCGGGTTGACGCTGGATGCGCTTTCGGCGAAGCTGTTGGCGCTTGAACTGGACGGGCGCATTGCATCCTTGCCCGGCGGGCGCTACCAAAAAATCCACTGACTATGCTCGACATCCTGGTTTACCTCTACGAAAGCTTCCGTATGGCGGAGCTGGCTCCCGATCGCGACGCGCTGGAAAAACGCCTGTTTGCCGCCGGCTTCGAAGAAGCCGACATCAACGCCGCGCTCGACTGGTACGGCAATCTGAGCGGCAGCGCCACCCACGAACGACTGGCCCTGGCGTTCGACCGTCACTACGCGCCCGAAGAACTGGAGCGCCTGAACGAAGCCTGCCGCAGCGAGCTGAGCTATCTGGTCAGCGCGCAGGTGCTCGACCCCGAATCGCGCGAATGGGTGATTTCCGGGCTGATGGCGCTGGGCGGCGAGGACATCGAGCCGGAACACGTGCGCTGGATGACGCTGATCGTGCTGTGGAGCCGCGGGTTGATCGAACATTTCACCCACCTTGAAGACATGCTGCTGAATCACGAGCCGGGACGTCTGCACTAAGGAAATGCCTCTAACACGTACACGTCATTCCGGCACATGCCGGAATCCAGCCCAATCAAGCATCTGGACCCCGGCGTTCGCCGGGGTGACGACGTGTTCAGTGCTGTACTAATTAAATAATCATGTCCAAACTCGTCATCGTCGAATCGCCGTCCAAATCCAAATCGCTGAAGAAATACCTCGGCGCCGATTACGACATCCTCGCCAGCTACGGCCACGTGCGCGACCTGGAGCCGAAGACCGGCGCGGTCGATACTGAAAATTTCAGCATGAAATATCAGATCATCGAGCGCAACGCCAAGCACGTCGAAGCCATCGTCAAGGCCGCCAAGAAAGCCGACGAAGTGCTGCTGGCGACCGACCCGGACAGGGAAGGCGAGGCGATTTCCTGGCACATCAGCGAAATCCTCAAGGAACGCAAGGTCAAGACGCCGATGAAGCGCGTGGCCTTCTACGAGATCACCGAATCGGCCATCCAGGACGCGGTGCGCAACCCGCGCGAGATCGCAACCGATCTGGTCGACGCGCAGCAGGCGCGGCGCGCGCTGGACTATCTGGTCGGCTTCAACCTGTCGCCGCTGTTGTGGAAGAAGATCAGCCCCGGCCTCTCCGCCGGCCGCGTGCAGTCGCCGGCCTTGCGCATGATCGTCGAGCGCGAGGAGGAGATCGAAGCCTTCGTGCCGCGCGAATACTGGTCGCTGCACCTCGACAGCCACAAGGGCGCGCAGCCCTTCGTCGCCAAGCTCACCCACTTCAAGGGCGAGAAGCTCGAACAGTTCACCGTCGAGCACGAAGCGCGCAGCAAGGAATGGCTGGCCACCCTGGAATCCAAAGATGCGCGCGTGATGCGCATCGAAAAGAAGCGCCGCGCCCGCCATCCCGGCGCGCCGTTCACCACCTCGACCCTGCAGCAGGCCGGGGTACGCCAGCTCGGCATGACCACCGACCGCGTGATGCGCACCGCGCAGCAGCTGTACGAAGGCATCGACCTCGGCGAAGGCCCGGTCGGCCTCATCACCTATATGCGGACCGACTCGGTCAACCTGGCGCAGGAAGCCATCACCGACATCCGCAAGTACGTGGGCGCCAACTTCGACAAGGAGTTCCTGCCGCCGACCGCGATCGCCTACAAGGCCAAAACCAAGAACGCGCAGGAAGCGCACGAAGCGGTGCGCCCGACCTCGGTGACGCGCACGCCCGAGGCAGTGAAGCAATTTCTCACGCACGACCAGGCCCGGCTTTACGAGCTGATCTGGAAGCGCACCGTCGCCTGCCAGATGACGCCGGCGCAGTTCGACACCGTCGCCGCCGACATCACGGTGGGCGAGGGCACCTTCCGCGCCACCGGGCAGACGCTGGCGTTCGCCGGCTTCCTCGCCGTCTACCAGGACGACGAGGAGGAAGAGGGCGAATCCAAGCTGCCGGCGCTGGTCGAAGGCGAAACCCTGCCAGTCGACCGCCTCTACGGCGAGCAGCACTTCACCCAGCCGCCGCCGCGCTACACCGAGGCGAGCCTGGTGAAAGCGCTGGAGGAATACGGCATCGGCCGGCCGTCCACCTACGCCAGCATCATTTCCACGCTGCAGGACCGCGAATACGTGGTGCTGGAGAAAAAGCGCTTCGAGCCGACCGACGTCGGCCGCCTGGTCAACTGCTTCCTGACCCGCCATTTCAGCCACTACGTCGACTACGACTTCACCGCCAAGCTGGAGGACAAGCTCGACGACGTGTCGAACGGCAAGCGGGTGTGGACGCGTCTCTTGGGCGAATTCTGGAAGGAATTCGACGGCGACCTCAAGGCCAAGCAGGGCGTCGAGCGCGGCTGCCCGATCCTGGAAGCCTGCCCCAAGTGCGGCAAGCCGCTCTTCATGCAGGCAAGCAAACGCGGGCTCTTCATCGGCTGCTCCGGCTATCCGGAATGCGATTACACGCGGCCGTTGCACGCCGCCACCGCCGAAGGCGACAACATCCTGGGCAAGGATCCGGCCAGCGGGCTCGACGTCAAGCTGCTGTCCGGCCGTTTCGGCCCCTACGTGCAGATCGGCGAGATGCCGGAAGACAAGAAGGCGCCGAAGCCGCGCCGCGCCTCGTGGCCGAAGGAGATCCCGCTCGACAGCGCGACGCTCGAGCTGGCGCTGAAATTCCTCTCGCTGCCGCGCGAAGTCGGACACCACCCGACCACCGGCCTGCCCATCGTCGCCAACAACGGCCGCTTCGGCCCGTATCTGCTGCACGACGGCAAGTTCAAGTCCATCCCCAAGACCGACAGCGTGTACGAAATCGACCTGCCGCGCGCACTCGAAGTGCTGGCGATGGAACGCGCGCCGCGCGGCGCCGACTCGGCCGCCTCGGTGCTGAAGAACCTGGGCCCGCACCCGGAGGACGGCAAGGACATCACCGTGCGCAGCGGCCGCTACGGCCCCTATGTGAAGCACGGCAGCACCAACGCCACCCTGCCGAAGGACATCACGCCGGAAGAGATCACGCTGGATGAAGCGCTGGGGCTGATCGCCGCGCGCGTCGCCAAGGGCCCGGCCAAGAAGCCGGTAAGAAAGGCCGCGGCCAAGCCCGCTGCCGCGAAGAAGGCCAAGGCCGCCGACGCCAAGGAAACGAAGAAACCCGCCACGAAAAAGGCGCCCGCCAAGAAAGCCCCCGCCAAGGCCGCCGCAACCAAGAAGAAGCCAGCCAGCAAAAAACCCGCCGCATGAGTTCGCCCCCCAGCCTGCTCATGGTCAATGCCTTCATCGGCACGGCCGGCTACAAAAAGCTGTATCAGGAACTCGGCTTCGCGGTCGTCACCGAATGGTCGGAGCGCAAGGCCATCAGCTTGGTGCGCAAGAGCCCGCCGGCGGTCATCGTCGCCGACTTCTACCACCAGACGGACTTCCGCGACCGCCTGTCCAACCTCGAATCCCTGCTGGCCACGGCGCAAGGCGCGCCCGGCACCCGCATCCTGGTGTTCTACGAGCCGGCCCATCAGGCGGCGCTGGACAAGGTGCGCCAGCGTTTGCGCATCGACGTCGCGCTGGCGCTGCCCGTAGGCGAAGCCGTTCTGCGCGCCACGCTGACCCCCTGGCTTGATGGTTGCAATCCCCGATAAGGCCGGCCGGCGAGCGTTTGATCACTCACGATTGGAGGCAAACATGCTGCGTTATTCCCTGATTCCCCTGATGCTGCTGGCATCCGTGGCCCATGCGGCCCCGCTCACCCTGGGCATCGTGCTGGGCGAGGACGAACCCGTCACGGACCCGGCCACCACGCAGCGCTACCGCGCGTTCGCCAAGGATGTCGAGAAATCGGTCGGCGAGCCGGTGCGCCTGCAGTATTACGTGCGCGGCTTCTCCGCCATCAAGCAGGCCAAGGCCGGCACCCTGGACATGGTGTTCGGCCCCGCGCAGGTGATCGCCAACATCGGCAAGTTCAAATTCGAGCCCATCGTCAAATCCGATGAAACGACGGCGGTGGCTTTCGTCGCCGGTCCCAACTACGCCGGCACGCTCGGCGCCAAATCCGGCGCCAAGCTCGGGGTGCCCGATTACGAGTCCCTGATGGGCGGCATGGCGCGCAGCGAGATCAACAGCCGCGGACTGGCCAAGGCCGACTTTGCCGAAATCAAGTTCCACCGCATGGCCGAAGCCCCCTTGTTCGGTCTGAAAATCGGCCGCTACGACCTCGCCGCCGCCTCCGCCGAGGAAGCCAAGGCCTGGACCGCCGCCAACGGCGGACGCATCGTTTTCACCGGCGCCGCGGTGCCCTTGCGCGCGCTCAGCGTGCAGACCGACCGCGTGCCGGCCCCGGCCCAGCAGCGGCTGGCGGCTTCGCTGCAACGCGGCAACGGCCTCAAGCTCGCGCTGAACGCGGCCAGCAAGGCGGACTTCAAGAGCATCGCCTCGATGCTCAACACCACCCCCACCAGCCTGCCGGGCGCCAAGGTCATTTCCGCGGCCGAAGCCAAGGACCTGATCGCCCAGGGCGTGCCCGTGTACGACGTGCGCGTGGAAGACGAATACAAGAATGCCCACGTCCCCGGCGCCGTCTCCGTGCCCTACAAGGAAGGCAGCGCCAAGGAAGTGGACTTCGACCGGGCGGACGACCAGTTCGCGCTCAACAAGCTGCCCAAGGACAAGAACGCGCCCTTCATCATGTACTGCGACGGCACCATCTGCTGGAAGAGCTACAAGTCCGCCGTCATGGCGATCGAGGCCGGATGGAAAAACGTCTACTGGTTCCGCGGCGGTTTTCCGGAATGGAAGGAAGCTGGGATGCCGATCATTGCCAAGAAAGAATAGGTCGGCATGCACACATGCAAAGCCCGGTTTTGCCGGGCTTTTTTGTGGCTGCGAGATGTCTGATACTCGGCCGAAGTTGCCGGTCAGGTTGACCGTTCCATATGTCAGGTCTTCGGCTCTAAGCAGTCAAAGCGCCGTTTAACGTTTGACATAAGCGGCCTGCCGAGGGCAGGTCCGCTTGTTGGAATGGTTAGGCATCACTTTCTTGAAGCCAACTTCTTTAGGTCGATTCGTATTCCAGCAACACCGGGCTTAAGTTCAAGGGCTTCGACAAACCGCTGCCACATTGACTCGCGTTTCATTGGGGCTGCGCTCGCATAATTCCATTGCAGCTGATCATCGAGAAGCCGTCTAGCCTTGTTGACAACTGCCGCGGCGTCCGATGGACTCAAACTTGTGAAGGGGATGATTGTGAATTCTGTCGATGACGGTTTGAACTCTGACAATGGCTGGGTCGAAATCAGGAGCCCGGGGAGCTTCCCGCGCACTTCATGCCAAAGACCTTCAACTCCCCGCATCTCGGCGCCAATCTTGGCTGCATACCTTTTATTTGGCATTAGCAACGATACAGAACTGCCATACATCTCCCCGAGGTCCTCAAGCTCGTGCTGCACCGAGCGAGTAAACGCCTGCTGCTCCCGCACATAGTCTTCGAAGAGGTAATAAACGAAGAGCTTCGCATCAGGCTCATTTGCTCCAAGGTACGTCTGCGTGACCCACATGGGTGTCTCCTAGTGATGCTTAACGAGGCCGTAGAAAAAGTCCTCGACGCAGTGGACGAGATAAATACGGGGGTACGCGAGCCATTCCCAGAGGGCAGATCGTGGCGTGTACGCGATTCTGAGAGGCCAATTTTCCACTGAAATCTGCATTTTTTTCGAAAGGGGTTTTTCTACACCGTCAACCTTGAGCTTGAGGGGCGGCCGGCTGCTGGCAAAGCGAGTTGTTGGCCCGTTCGAAGCGCTTGTTAGCCATTGTCCTTTACCAATCCTGCTGTCTAATCCGTTTGTCCATGAGCACCGCAAAGAGATATGACGGGCCTCGCAAGCGCTGAACAGGAATCCTTAACTCTCGCCATCGAGTTTTCGCGCCGCGAGAAGCCCGCCAACTACCAGCCTCAGCTTTGGGAGTAGTCCTCAACCGATCCAGCCTTGAAATCATAGGCTGCTATGATTGCCCTGACTATTCCAAGTTGGCCGCCCAGCGCAACAGAGGACTCTCTTTTCGGAGGGGCTCCACCCCGCGACGCTGTTGTTCAAACACCTGAATATTTTTCAGCGCCTGGACGTCTTCGGGCGAGTCGACGTCATCAGTTTGATCCTGCCGGATCGACTCCTCATGACAACTCATTTGCTCGACGACTAGAGAAAACTGTGAGAGTTTCATAGCTGTAGGCTCCGCTCCATTCGCTTGATGTAACGCGTGTTCAGAACGCCATCGAAGAAATGCTTCCGCTTCAGCCACACCAATCCCTCGCTTTTCGTAATTGCCGCCACGTCAATAGGGCCACCAACCTCTTCTGAGGCAGAAGTTACTCTTTCCTTGAGCGACTGAAGCACAAGGAGCGTCTCAGCGAGATGTGCCATTTCTTCTACGCTAAGGCTGGTGAGAACGTCCATTAATGGATGGTAGTTCTCTTCCCAGTTTTTTCGCGTCCACTGTTTCATAAACGAGTCATGTACTGTTTTGAGTATGTCATCTTTGTCCGCATCGGGAACCTGCATGCCACGCGCTTGAAGCTCATCGAACACTTTCTGTAGTGATGAAGCGCCCGTTTCACTAATGATTGTCCAAAGAGAATATCCGAAGCCATCAGTGAAAAGATCGATCATCGATTTTTGCGCGAGTGGAACGATCAGGGAGCCTTTCGTGTGAGTTATCTCGTCCGACTTGTCCCTGCTCGTGAAGAGCTCGTTACCGACATGACCGTGGATGTAGCATAAACGGTACCCAGGGAATATTTGTTGCCCCCCGAAGCCCGCGACTACTAAGCCCGTAGAGCCCAGTCGTTTTTCCGGGTACGCATAGCGATGCCGATGCGCAAGCTCCGCAAGTTGAAGCGCATTGATTGCCGCCAATTTTGGAGATTGAGCGAGCTCTGCGGATACTCGGTCCTCCCATGTGGGCGCTAAATTTGCTAGCAGCGCATCAAGCTGGGCCTGCCCGAGGGGGGGCGCTACGCCTTCGGATACCAACACGTCTCTGATTCCAGCATACGCCCGCGCCCAGGCCTCTTGCCTCTCTGCCAGCGGAATACCTTCATCAAATACCGCCGGATCGGTCTTATTGACAAGCTCGAGGATGTCGGTGCCCGCGTTGTCGAATTGACTTAGAACAAAGCCTTCTAGCAGTGATGCTGGGAACAATTGGTTGTTTGCTCGCAGAAATGCGAGCAAGTGATCCATGTACTCACCGACTGTAGACAGTATGGCCGAACCTAACGAGTGCCTGAAGAGCTTGATAGCCAATTCCCACGGGACTAGATCAATACTCGCCCCCCCAAAAATGGCTACAGCGACATTCCCATGATCCGAGAGTTCGAATATCTTGGTCGCTGATTTTGAATACCGTGGCCTCGCGTCGGTCGAACCATTGGAACTTGTGACAGCACTATCGGCAGCAACAACAACAGCCCGCTTGTTGAAAATGAGCACTTCACTTGTCAATTTCAGCCTCCCCCGTTTTTGTTTTAGCTGGATCGCACCAAAGAAGGATGCCATAAATTGCTGCAGAGAGTCGCCGGTCACGCCACCGATCATGACGATTTCCCGATTTTCAGCCCGCTTATTGCGGAAGGTCAGTGTCTCAGGAACAGAGAAATAATGACCGTTGTCCTCTTATGGATCAGACATTCGACGAGCGAGCAATGTCTGACCGCTTTGGGTTGGGCCGGCCGACTAATATCTATCGCCAAAGCGGCCGTTCAGTATCGAAAGCAGAGCCAACGACCGGTCTTGCGAGTACAGCGGACGCGGTCAATTGAAAGGCCGGTGTCGCCTTCGGCCGACGATCTGTCGTTCATAATGGGGTGTCGACCGTCGCAGGCCAAAGCGGACGGTCGCGGTTGCCAAAGGGCTACCGTCAACAAACCGCACGAATGTCTACTTTATTGAGACGCTTAACTGGTGCAGTCGACCCTAAGCAGACATTGATAGTGTTCCAACGATGCGCAACAGTCCCCTTAGAACTAGTGCAACAGCTTCGTCAACGTGGACAGTTCGCGCGAGTGTTGCGTTTTCATCTTCATTCAAGCCGTTCCGAAGCGCACTTGCGTCGAGAGTGGTGAAATCATTACGCCCGGGCCACGGATTAATCGGGAATGATCGGGGTGCGACCAGTTTGATTTCCTCGGCGATGTCCCGTGCGCATCCGCCAAAACCACCCAATATGAAGAGGGGCTGGGCCGCTTCGATAGCGCAAAGCGCCTCTTCGGCGATGCCCGGCATCCGACCCTTGAATCCCGAGACCCGACCTCCGAGCACGATCCGGACATCGCTGACATCGGTCAATACGCGGCGCATGGCACTCAGGCTGGCGGACCATTCCTCGCTCGTCGCGAGTTTCGCAGGCTCTGCATGCAGCGCCTCCATCGTCAACTCTTTGCCTTGAGAATCGAGACAGTGAAGTTCAGCCAGCCCGTGGAGATCGCGCGCGAGCGATCGCATCTCCTCCGCAGGCTTGGCACTGTGGACGGGCCACGGTAAGTAGCTCAGCACGGCGGGCCGGTTGTCGCCTACGTCGGCGTCCCTTCGATAGCGCGCAACAAGCTCGAACAGGAGCTCTGTGAAGCCGTGGTCGCGCAGGTCGCCGCCATACACTAGCCGCGCACCCATGGCCAGCAGGTGTCGTGCTACCTCCGTCATGGCATCGCGCAGATGTTCTTCGGCCAGCCCCAGAACCGACATGTCCGAGCTGTCGGAAATCGAAATCGCAACGGTAGCTTGGCTGAGCGGTTCTTGATAGGTCAATTAGCCGCCTCCGATTCTGCCAACCACTCGGTCAGGCTTCGCAACCGAACCCTGGGAGCGATCACCTCGAAGAGCCGCTGCTCTTCTGACCCCAGCGGCGGATCTGGATAAACAAGTACAACCTCTTCCTCCTCACTGTCACCGAGCACGGCCAGCGAGATGAGCTCCGGCGGACGGGGAAGAAACACAACACCGTCGGAAAGATCGCCGGAGGCGAGCTCTATCCTGCACCGCCAGAGGAAATCCTTCAGCACTTCGTCCAGCAACCGGGCGATCACCTGGTCGATCCGATTCACCTTGTCCGGGTCCATCCTGACCGCCGGGACGTTGCCCATGTAAGGAAAGCCGCGCTCGTCTGTGTCGGAGATGCAATTGGCGACGACCAAGGGAACGTTCCACCGCTTGGCTTCAATGATTTCGCGCCGACACCACTCACGGGATGAAAAGCTGTCAGTGTAGATCGCGACCACCGCGCTGACCCGCACTTGCTGCAAAATCACCTCGTCAAAGCGCACGCCCGTCGGGATATCTCTGACATCAAAGAATGATGCGAGGCCGTCGCCCTCAAAGAGTTGCTGTCGGATCAACTTCGCGATCCGCTCGCCATCCGTGTCGCGCTTGGAGTGACTAAGGAAGACTTGTACCTTCTTCAGGTACTGCTCCAACGCCGCTTCATCCTCGTCCGGCCGGCGAAGCTGCTCAAGATACGACCGGAGCATTCGACAAAACTGGTAGGTCAGGTCGGACGTCAGTCGCCGCAGCCGCTGCTCATCGGTCATGCCAACCAACCGATCCCAACGCACTGCCTGCTGGGCTACGCCCACGCGGGTCAGCGCGCCATCGATGGCAACCGGAAATACCCGAGCACCCAAGCCGGCGGCGTCAGCTCGGGCCATGAGGTCCCCTGCCCATGCCACGTAAGCCGCATCGGCCGCAAACTGCTCATCGAAGAGCACTACGACCGCCGCAGTTTCTCCCTCGGCGAAGTCGATGTGACCAGGTGCTGAAGTGCTTGGATCGGGAGTGCTTCGGTAGATGACGCTCAGGCCGGCGCCGCCGGCAACGTTCTCATACAGATCGCGACGGTAGTGATCATAGAGTTTTTTCGCGATCACCCGCCCTTCTTCGAAGGCTGGATGCCACGCGACGTATACGATAATAAATGGACGCGTCGAAACAGGCACTCTCAAAACCCTAGCCGGTGATGACCTTGTGCTTCAAACTTGGCAAGCTTGTTGATGCGAAGTCGCGAACAGGCACTCTTGCCGTTCGGAGCAATCGTTGTGGACGCTACGGTGTCCGTACACCTCTGCAATGCCACGGCGAAAGTCAGCGACGCCGCCGTAGCTTGGGTGTCGAACGATCTGCACCTCCACGCCAAATCGTTTGGCGTATTTGGATGCGTCCTGGCCAATCGAGATGATCCGCTTCACACCCAGCCACGCAATCAGCGACGCGTTCAAGTCGTCGACTACCGCAAGCTCCCTGGCAGTGAAGCGCCGATTGGTCAGCGAACTCCCTCGTTCATGCGGATGGAAAGGGAAGACGTTCCAAAACAGCGGCGGGCGCGACACCGCTCGAAGCGCGGCCCAGATTTCCGCTGCGGTACGTTCAGCCACGGCACTGCCATGGGTGGCGCGGGAAAACGTTGCGCCGGGAAACATCTTCTGTAGTTCGACCAGATGATGCTCATCCGTCAATGCCAGCCCGGTGCGTCGTCCGCCACGGTACCCGAGGTCCCGTCCCATCCAGATCGTGTCGATACCCATGGCCTGCGCGGCACCGAGATAGGTGCGGAGATTCTTTCGACGGGTTGCGGCCGCATCGTCTTTGTCGTAGATAGCACAGGTGTCCGCGTAGGGATTGAAGACATTATCAAGCGCGATGGCGGCCAAGCCTCGTACGAAAGAGGTTGGGTTCATGGCGTAATCCTAGAGGGCGGTTTGAATGTCAAAGTATGGTCAGCCATATTTACGAGCACCGTGCCTCCACGGTGCTCTGGTTTGCGCAGCTCGCGAAAGACGCGAAAGCCATCAAGTATCGCCTGCTCCCACTGCCACAGGGGACACGCATCGACATCATAGCCGCTCACCATGCTGTGGATCTGTTTCAGCAGTCCGTAGTCCAGTTTGCCGACTGGCACGTCTTCGTAGAAGCGGCGCTTCTTGGCGTGGTTGAATATCCATGTTGCAATGCCTTCCTCGATGATCATCGCGCGGGCGCCATCTTCGTTCTCGTCGACCTTCGGGTTGGACTTGCGCTTGACCTTCAGCAGCGCCCGGATCACAGGCGACCAGCCCAGGTGGGCGACATAGGCCAGATGGAACACATCATGGAAACGGTAGTCATCAGGCTCATTGCTGTTGTCCGTCAATCGGTCGCCGATGTACACGCCATTGAGACGTTGAACGACGTAAGTTCCGCGCGAGGTTTCGCGCTCGATGAACTCCATCGGGATTTCGCGCGGCAGCTGTTCGTGTTCAGCAAGGCCATCGTCGAACAGTCGTGCGTACATGCGTTCCTGCCCGGGCCATCGGTTGTGGATTTTGACCAAGTTGTCGCTGGCGACGTCTTCGAGCTTGAGCATGAACGATGCGCAAACGAGGCCAAGCATGGCCAACAGTTGGCCGAGCAAATCGGCCTGCGTGGACTGTTCGAGGGCGAGTTGCGACCGACTGCCATACCCCACCACTTCACCGCTCATGCGTGCAAGCTCCCCCAGTAGCGCGACGCGGCGCGCCTCCAATCCACTCTCGTGAAATGCGATGAGGCCGTCGATCTGCCGGAAGTTGATGGCGCCTTGGCTGTCGCGGTCACTTTCCATGAAACGCTTGCGCAGGAATGCCAGGCAACGAAGCCCCAAGGTCTGCGGGTCGATCACCTGTGCGTTCGCCATAGCGACCAGATACCACAGCGCATCGCCGATCTCTTCACCGGCGACTTCCGTTTCCGATTCGCGCAGTTGGTCACGATTGACCTTCTTCAAGGCGGCGAGCAAGCCGCCGACTTCGCCAAAGAACCCAAAGGTCAGCTTGCTCGACCCTTCGGGAATTTCCACGAAACGATCCGTTTCCTGGGCTTTCGCAGCGTACTCAGCGACGGTTAATGGGGGTTGCTGTGCAAGTGCGGTAACCATGGAAGTCCTTGAACATAGAAGTACCCCCGCCCTCACGCGGCAGGGCGAGCCCAGGTCGACTGTGGTCTCTGCCACATGAACGGCGGGCCCACAAACCCCTGAATGCCTAGTGACTCAAACCAATCGACAAAGGCTTGTATGAACTCAGCAGGGAACCTCGACTTGTGCCCGCGATTCAGGCGGATAGAGTGGCCACCGAAGTCAAGAAACTGCTCAGGAACCTCAAGCGCACTGCTGCCCCAGTAGGCGAAGCGTCGACCGATCAGCACGCCCTGGGACTTCGTATCGTTGGTGATATTTCGCGGATTGGGAGCGCCCTCAAGACTGTGATGTGAGTCGGATTGCAGCCAAACGCCCGTCGTATCGCGGTGGTAAATATTGTCCCCGAACAGCTGCTTCACGCTGCCTGAGCGAGACGGCTTCTTGAACTGGAAACGAGCATCACTCCAATACGCGTCATAATTGAGTATCTCGTCCACCCTCATAACGTATACCAAACTCGGCACTCTGCGATTGGCGACTGAGGCCATGCCTACTATCCAATCGCCGACCCCAGCTTGCTGGCGGATGCCGGGCTTGCACGTAGCCAGCGTACACACGCCGCCAAAAGGATTGGGGGCAAAGCCATAGTCGCGTGCTACCACGTAGGAAAAGAGCCGCATCGTGGACGCTAGCAGGAATATCGGGGCACAGCACGCGCGGACGTCGGCTCGCCGTCAGGCATCTCTCGATCGTTAATGCTGCCTTCGATCGCGTCTTTCACACGTTCGCTTTGCCAGCCGACGATCGCGTCCGCGTAGCGGTCCAACGCCTCTGGGATATCGCACTGGGCTTCACCATGGTCCCAAACACCGACGATACGCTTACCCATACGTTCAGCGCATTCGATTTCTCGGCTGACCCACTCACTGTTTCGCGTTTCAGGTGAGATCAACACCACCAACACCGAGGCCCAGCGAATACGGGGCACCAGTATCTGGGACATGATGTACTCTGGACTCGATGCGTTGTTGGGCTTGTCACTGTTGATCGAGCCATCGCGTACCTCCATCCCTGCGTTACTCATCAGGTCCTTGAGCGGCCCAAGCCGGTGATCATCCTCATGGATGTGACTGATGAATACGTGCCGCCGACCTTCTGCCATGCCCGACTCCCTTGTCGCTTGGCGATCGCCAATAACCTACTGCCCTTGTAGCATATTTCGTCATCCTAAGCATCCGCCCAGGTACGAACTGACCTGCCCGATGCGCGATAAGGACGTTGAATTCGCACCGATAAGCAGACAGCGATAAAAGAAAGGCCAACCCATTTGGGTTGGCCTTTCTTCTTGTTCTCATGAAATATTTTGGCTGCTGTTGCTTTACACGTCGAGGTTCCGCACCCCCAGCGCATTGCTCTCGATGAAAGCTCGCCGCGGTTCGACTTCGTCTCCCATCAGGGTCGTGAAGATCTGGTCGGACGAAATCACGTCCTCGATCTGCACCTTCATCAGGCGGCGCACCTTGGGGTCCATGGTGGTTTCCCACAGCTGCGCGGGGTTCATTTCGCCCAGGCCCTTGTAGCGCTGGATGCTCATGCCGCGTTTGACTTCGGCGAGGAACCAGTCCATCGCTTCGCGGAAGCTTTGCACCGGCGCTTCCTTCTCGCCGCGCTTGGCGCGGGCGCCCAGGCCGATCAGGTCGCGCAATAGATCGCCGACCTTGACCAGCTGGTTGTAGTCGCCGGATTCGAGCAGGTCCGCCTCGAGGAAGTTGACGTAGGCGTTGCCGTGGGCATGGCGGGTGATGCGCAGGCGATGGGTGTCGGTTTCGCTGAGGTATTCGGCGGCGACCTCGAATTTATGCGCGTCGAGCGCCGCGCCCAGGCTGGCTTCCGCCAGCATGGCGGCGCCGCTGTCGGCGAGAGACAGGCGCGGGATCTTCATCAGCACCTGCAGCACGTCGGCGGGCAGCAGGCGGCCCAGGCGGTCGCATACGGCCTCGGCGAGGAAGTATTCGCGTGCCAGCGTTTCCAGCGCTTCGCCGGCGATCGGCATGGCGCCGTCCATCGGCGTCAGTTCGGCGTCCTTCATCGCCTCGGCCATCAGGTGTTCCTTCAGCGCGTGCTCGTCCTTGATGTAACGCTCGGAGCGGCCGTGCTTGACCTTGTACAGCGGCGGCTGCGCGATGTAGATGTGGCCGCGCTCGACCAGCTCGGGCATCTGCCGGTAGAAGAAGGTCAGCAGCAGGGTGCGGATGTGGGCGCCGTCGACGTCGGCGTCGGTCATGATGATGATGCGGTGATAGCGCAGCTTGTCGGGGTTGTAGTCGTCCTTGCCGATGCTGGTGCCGAGCGCGGTGATCAGCGTGGCGATTTCCTGGCTGCCGATGACCTTGTCGAAGCGCGCGCGCTCGACGTTGAGGATCTTGCCCTTGAGCGGCAGGATCGCCTGGAACTTGCGGTCGCGGCCCTGCTTGGCGGAGCCGCCGGCGGAATCGCCCTCGACCAGGTAGATTTCGCACAGCGCGGGGTCTTTTTCCTGGCAGTCGGCCAGCTTGCCGGGCAGGCCCAGGCCGTCCATCACGCCCTTGCGGCGGGTGATCTCGCGCGCCTTGCGCGCGGCCTCGCGGGCGCGTGCGGCGTCGACGATCTTGGCGCACAGCAGTTTTGCGTCATTGGGGTTTTCGAGCAGGAATTCGGCCAGCTTCTGGCCGACGACTTCCTGCACCACCGGCTGCACCTCGCTGGAAACCAGCTTGTCCTTGGTCTGCGATGAAAACTTGGGCTCGGGCACCTTCACCGACAGCACGCAGGTTAGGCCTTCGCGCATGTCGTCGCCGGTGGTTTCGACCTTGGCCTTCTTGGCCACCTCGTTTTCCTCGATGTACTTGTTCAGCACCCGGGTCATCGCCATGCGCAGGCCGGTCAGGTGGCTGCCGCCATCGCGCTGCGGGATGTTGTTGGTGAAGCACTGCACGGATTCGGAATAGCTGTCGTTCCACTGCATGGCAACTTCGACGGTCATGCCATCCTTTTCGCCGACGGCTTGGAAAATCTTCGGGTGCAGCGGTGTCTTGAGGCGGCTGACGTATTCCACGAAGCCTTTTACGCCGCCCGAATGCGCGAAGTTTTCGGTCTTGCCGTCACGGTGGTCGATCAGTTCGATCTTCACGCCGTTGTTGAGGAAGGACAGTTCGCGGATGCGCTTGGCGAGGATGTCGAAATGGAATTCGACGTTGCCAAAGATTTCCTCGTCGGCCAGGAAATGGACTTCGGTGCCGCGGCCCTCGGTGTCGCCGACGACCTGCATCGGCGAGACTTCGACCCCGTTCTGTATCTCGATCGGGCGGTCGAGCACCTTGCCCTGGTGGAAGGTCATCGCGTATTTCTTGCCGTCGCGGCGGACGACGAGCTTCAGCCACTTCGACAGGCCGTTGACGCACGACACGCCGACGCCGTGCAGGCCGCCCGACACCTTGTAGCTGTTCTGGTTGAACTTGCCGCCGGCGTGCAGCACGGTCATGACGATTTCGGCCGCGCTGCGCTTGGGCTCATGCTTGTCGTCGAACTTGATGCCGACCGGAATGCCGCGCCCGTTGTCCGAAATCGAGATGGAATTGTCGGGGTGGATGATGACCTTGATGTCGTCGCACCAGCCGGCCAGCGCCTCGTCGATGGCGTTGTCCAGCACCTCGAACACCATGTGATGCAGGCCGGTGCCGTCGGAGGTGTCGCCGATGTACATGCCGGGGCGCTTGCGCACCGCCTCCAGGCCTTCCAGCTGCTGGATGCTGTCTTCGTCGTAGCCACCGTTCGTGTTTTCGGGCGTTGCGTCGTCGGGCTTCTTGCTCATGGTGTTCCTGTCGGTTGTTGCTAGGGGTCAGCTGCGATGCTGCGCGGCCGTCACCCCGGCGAACGCCGGGGTCCAGCTGTCGTGTTCAAACTGGATTCCGGCTTTCGCCGGAATGACGGGTAGGGATGTTTTCAGCACAGGGAAATATCAAATCCGCATCGGCATCACGACGTACTTGAAGCCCGGTTCGCCTTCGCTGGTCAGTAGCATGCTGCTGTTGGCGTCGCCGAGCGACAGCGTGATTTCATCGGTGTTGACGGCGCCGAGGCCGTCCAGCAGGTAGGTCACGTTGAAGCCGACGTCCAGCGGGTCGCCGTTGTAGCTGACCTCGATCTCGTCGGCGGCTTCTTCCTGTTCGTTGTTGTTGCAGACGATGCCGAGCGTGTTCTCGCTCATCACCAGGCGCACGCCGCGGAATTTCTCGTTCGACAGGATCGCCGCGCGTTGCAGCGCCTGCGTCACGCTCTGGCGGTTGGCCTTGAGATGGCGCGGCTGGTTGGCCGGGATCACGCGCTGATAGTCGGGGAATTTGCCGTCGACGACCTTGGTCACCAGTTCGGTTCCGGGCAGGGTGATGGTGACCTGGTTGGCGCCGATGCGCAGCTCGACAGCATCGTCCACGTCGGCGAGCAGCTTGGACAGCTCGACCACCGTCTTGCGCGGGATGATGACTTCGCGCGCTTCGGCTTCCGTCTCCAGTTCGGCTTCGGCATAGCTCAGCCGGTGGCCGTCGGTGGCCACCACGCGCAGCTGCTTGCCGCCCAGCACCAGCAGCATACCGTTGAGGTAGTAGCGGATGTCCTGGCTGGCCATGGCGAACTGCACCAGCTGCAACAGACGCTTCAGCGTTTTTTGCGGCAGGCGGATCGCTTCGCCCAGACCGGCGCCGGTTTCGACGCGCGGGAAATCGGCTGCCGGCAGCGTCTGCAGGGTGAAGCGCGACTTGCCGGCGCTGACCACGACCTGGCTGTCCTTGGTGTCGAGCTTGACCTTGGCGGCGTCGGGCAGGGCGCGCACGATGTCGAACAGCTTGCGTGCGGCGATGGTGATGGCGAAGTCTTCGCCCGCCTGCGCGTCGAGCTGGGTGCTGACCTGCAACTCCAGGTCGGTGGCCAGCACGGTCAGCTTGTCGCCTTTTTTCTCCAGCAGGAGGTTCGACAGGATGGGCAGGGTGTGGCGGCGCTCAACCACGCCAACCACAGCCGAGAGGGAAGCCAGAAGGGCGTTGCGTTCGCTTTGTATTAATAGCATTTATATATTCCTGAGAATCATAATAAAGGCGGCTCAAATCTGGGGATAAGCCTTTTTACTCAATTTAATCATCCGCTTGTTATACATTTTGGGGTGTGGGTAACCCCTTGGCAGCCTGGGAGGGGTGGGGATGGAATTTCCCGCACCGTCCGCAAGGACCGCCTTATCCACATTTCATCCTCAGCCTGTCAGGCTTTGCAGCAACACCAGATAATCGCGCCCGATATCGGCTTCGGTCTCGCGCAACTCGGCGACCTTGCGGCAGGCATGGATCACCGTGGTGTGGTCGCGTCCGCCAAACGATTCGCCGATCTCCGGCAGGCTCTGGTTGGTGAGTTCCTTGGCCAGCGCCATGGCAATCTGGCGCGGGCGGGCCAGGTTGCGGGTGCGTTTCTTGGAAAACATGTCGGCGACCTTGATCTTGTAGAAGTCGGCGACGGTTTTCTGGATGTTCTCGATCGACACGATACGCGAGGTCGACGCAATCAGGTCGCGCAGCGCTTCTTTCACCAGCTCCAGCGAAATCGGTTTTTCGTGGAAGCGCGAAAACGCGATCACCCGCTTCAGCGCGCCTTCGAGTTCGCGCACGTTGGAGCGCACCTGCTTGGCGATGAAGAAGGCGACGGTCTCGTCGAGCTTGATGTTTTCCGCCTGCGCCTTGGCCAGCAGGATGGCGACCCGCATTTCCAGCTCGGGCGGCTCGACGGCCACCGTCAGGCCCCAGGCGAAGCGCGATTTCAGCCGATCGTCCAGCCCGCTGATTTCCTTGGGGAAGGTGTCGCAGGTGATGACGATCTGCTTCTTGTTTTCGATCAGCGAGTTGAAGACGTAGAAAAATTCTTCCTGGGTGCGGTCCTTCTTGGCCAGGAACTGGATGTCGTCGATCAGGAGCAGATCGAGCGACATGTAGCGCCGCTTGAGGTCGTCGAACTGCTTGTTCAGATAGGCCTTGACCACGTCGTCGACATAGTCGTTGGCGTGGATGTAGCTGATGCGCGCCTCGGGGTTGGCCTGGCGCACGGTGTTGCCGATGGCCTGCAGCAGGTGGGTCTTGCCCAGGCCCACGCCGCCGTAAACAAACAGCGGGTTGTAGGCGGTGCCGGGATTGTTGGCGATCTGCAGGGCGGCGGCACGCGCCAGCTGGTTGGCGCGGCCGGACACGAAGTTGTCGAAGTTGAAACCGGGATTGATCCGCAGGCCGACCTGGGCAGGCACGGGGACGCTGGCGGCCGGAGCGGCGCTGGTCGCGGCGGCCGGGGACGCAGCCGAGCGCGGGGCGGCGGTTTTCTTGCCCAGCGCATAGGTGATGGCCACCGGATGCGCATAAAATTCCTGCGCCCAGGCGTCGATATGCTCGGCGAATTTTTCGCGCACCCAGTCCATCACGAAATGATTGGGCGCCAGAATGCGCACGTCGCCGCCTGCGTCATCCAACACCAGGGGCTTGATCCATGTGCTGAATTGCTGCTGGGTCAGGTTGGCGCGGAATCGCTCTTGGCAAAGGTCCCAGAAGGAATCCATAGTCGGGTGGTTGGAGACGGAAAGCTGCATGGGATTCAAACGCGGATCTTACTCCCCTTCGACCAGGTTATCCACAGGCGGCATCGCCGCAGGCCACGTCGCGAACGTCAGGACGAACTTGACAGCCCCCCTGGGGGACGGGTCTAATACGCGGTTTTTCAACAGATTTTTTTGTGTTGTGCCATCCCGTTTCGGCGGGGCGCGGCCAACGCCAGCCTGAAAGGATACGCCATGAAACGCACTTACCAGCCCTCCACCGTCCGCCGCAAGCGCACCCACGGTTTCCGCGCCCGCATGAAAACCAAGGCAGGCCGTGCCGTGATCAACGCACGCCGCGCCAAGGGCCGCGCGCGCCTGGCTGTCTAATCGACACGCAACCCAGCAAAGCGGGTGGCGTGCGCCTCCGAGACGCGCGCCTGGTCGACAAGGCCGATTTCGATCGGGTGTTTGCCGACAACCAGCGTGCCCGGACCGACTATGTGATGGTGATGGCGCGTCCCAATCAGGTGGGGTATCCCCGATTGGGAATGGTGGTTCCAAAGCGCCTGCTTGCGCGCGCAGTGGACCGCAATCGCGTCAAGCGCTGCATACGCGAAAGCTTCCGGCAGGCGTTGCCGGAACTGCCTGCATGCGATTTCGTGGTTCGCCTGATTGCCAAGCCGGTTGCCGGCGATGAGGCACGCGATCTGTTACGCACGTTTCAACGTGCCGGCCTCCGGGCCATGGCAAAATGGCCAAGCGCGCCGGCAGGCGATGCCGCGCCGGAACTCTCCCCCAACTAAACGCGTCCCGTCTCAATGGATAACCAGCGGCTGATTCTTTTCATCGTTTTCTCCTTCTCGCTGCTTTTGTTGTGGGAGGCCTGGCAGGACAAGAACGCACCGGCGCCGGTTGCCCCCAGCACGACGAGCGCGCCGGCCACCGGTGCCCCCACCCCCAGCCAGGCGCTGAATGCGCCCGCCGCCGCGCCGGCGCAGACCGGATTTGCCAAAGGCCAGCGCGCCGTGGTGGAAACCGATGTGCTGCGCGCCACCATCGATGCCAATGGCGGCGACCTGCGTGAACTGCAGCTGCTGACGTACCGCGAAACGGAAGACAAGGACCAGGTCTTCACCCTGTTCGAGGACGCCAAGACCCGGCCGTATCTGGCGCAAAGCGGCCTGGTCGGCAAAGGCCTGCCGACGCACCGCAGCGCGTTTCAGCTGAATCCCGGCACCTACCGCCTGGCCGGCGGCGCGGCCCAGTTGGAAGTGCCGCTGGTGTGGCAGGACCCCGCCAGCGGCGTGCGGGTCGAGAAGACCTATATCTTCAAGCGCGGCAGCTATCAGATCGCGGTTAGAACCCGCGTCATCAATGGCGGCAGCAAGCCCATCGATCTCACCCCCTACTACCAGTTCACCCGTCACGGCGAAGCGCCGCGCGGCGAATCCTTCTTCCTCTATACCTACACCGGCCCGGCGTTCTATACCGACGCCAAGAAATTCCAGAAGGTCAAATTCAAGGACATCGAGGAAGGCAAGGCCGAATTCGAGAAAACGGCCGACAACGGCTGGGTCGGGATGGTCCAGCACCACTTCGTGTCGGCCTGGCTGCCGGAAGGCAGCGTCAAGCGCGAGTACTACACCCGCCCGCTGGGCGACGGCCTCTACTCCGCCGGGGTGATCCTGGCCGAAGGCACGCTGGCGCCCGGGCAGCAGAAGACCTTCACCGTGCCGCTGTACGCCGGGCCGCAAGCCCAGACGCTGCTGGAAAAGACCGCGCCGGGACTCGATCTCGCGCGTGACTACGGCTGGCTGACGCCGCTGGCCTACCCGATTTTCTGGTCGCTGGAAAAGATCGAGCGCATCGTCGGCAACTGGGGCTGGGCCATCATCATCCTGACCATCCTCATCAAGCTGGCGCTGTATCCGCTGTCGGCGGCGGGCTACAAGTCGATGGCCAAGATGAAGAAGCTGACGCCGCGCCTGCAGAAGCTGAAGGAAACCTACGGCGACGACCGCGCCAAGCTGCATCAGGCGATGGCGGAGATGTACAAGACCGAGAAGATCAATCCGCTCGGCGGCTGCCTGCCGATCCTGATCCAGATTCCGGTGTTCATCGCCCTGTACTGGGTGCTGCTGGCGGCTGTGGAAATGCGCGGCGCGCCCTGGCTCGGCTGGATCACCGACCTGACCGCGCCCGATCCCTGGTACATCCTGCCGATCGTCATGGGCATCACCTCGATCCTGCAGGTGAAACTCAACCCGCAGCCGATGGACCCGATGCAGGCGAAGATCATGATGATCATGCCGATCGCGTTCACCGTGATGTTCGTGTTCTTCCCGGCCGGCCTGGTGCTGTACTGGGTGATCAACAACATCCTTTCGATCGCGCAACAATGGGCGATCAACAAGCAGGTCGAGGGCGGTGGCAAACCCGCCTCCGGCAAGGCCTGACCTGATCGCCGCCATCGCCACCGCGCCCGGGCGCGGTGGGGTGGGGGTGGTGCGGGTGTCGGGGGCGGACATCGCCCCGCTCGCTGCCGCCATCCTCGGTCGCGTGCCCGTGCCGCGGCATGCGACCTATACCCGTTTTCTCGACAGCCAAGGCGAAGTGCTCGACGAGGGCATCGCGCTTTACTTCACTGCGCCCCATTCCTTCACCGGCGAGCACGTGCTGGAGTTGCAGGGCCACGGCGGCCCGGTGGTGCTGAATCTCATCCTTGAGCGCTGCATCGAGCTCGGCGCACGGCTGGCCGAACCGGGCGAATTTTCCCGCCGCGCCTTTCTCAACGGCAAGCTCGATCTGGCGCAGGCCGAGGCGGTGGCCGACCTGATCGACGCGGCCTCCACCGAGGCGGCGCGCTCGGCGGTGCGCTCGCTCTCCGGCGCCTTCTCATTACGCATCGCCGAGCTGGTCGAGGGGCTGACCCGCCTGCGCATGCTGGTCGAGGCCACGCTCGACTTCCCCGAGGAGGAAATCGATTTCCTGCGCGATGCCGACGCCTTTGGCCGGCTTGATGCCATCGACGCCAGCCTTGCCGCGGTGCGGGCGCAGGCGAAGCAGGGCGTGCTGCTGCGCGAGGGCCTGACGGTGGTGCTGATCGGCCAGCCGAACGTCGGCAAGTCGAGTCTCCTGAACCAGCTGGCCGGATTCGAGGCGGCGATCGTCACCGAGATCGCCGGCACCACCCGCGACACCGTGCGCGAGGCGATCCAGATCCAGGGCGTGCCGCTGCACCTCATCGACACCGCGGGCCTGCGCGACACCGACGACGCGGTGGAAAAAATCGGCATCGCGCGCACCTGGGCCGCGGTGGAAAAGGCCGACGTGGCGCTGCTGCTGGTGGACGCCGCACACGGACTGGGCGAGCGCGAGGCGGCGATCCTGCAGCGCTTGCCTGAGGTGGCGCGGCTGACCCTCCACAACAAGATCGATGTCACCTTTGATGCGCCGCGCGTGGTGGGCGACGAAATCTGGCTGTCCGCCAGGACCGGCGCCGGGGTCGACCTGCTGCGCGACAAGCTGCTAGAGACAGCCGGCTGGCAGGCGGCGGGCGAGGGCGCGTTCATGGCGCGCGCTCGGCATCTGGATGCGCTTTCCCGCGCCGCCGGGCATCTGGCCGCTGCGCGCGAGTCGGCCGCGCAGCTCGAACTGTTTGCCGAGGAACTGCGGCTGGCGCAGGCCGCGCTGTCGGAGATCACCGGCGAATTCACCGCCGACGATCTGCTCGGCGAAATCTTCAGCAAGTTCTGCATCGGCAAGTGAGCGGGCGCCCATGCTGACCTGGCGCGGAATCTACGAAGAACTCAGGACCCACCGCCGGCGCCTGCTGCTGGCCAACTTCGTCGCCCTGCTGGCGGTGGTGGCCTCGGTGCCCGTGCCCCTGCTGCTGCCGCTGATGGTCGACGAGGTGCTACTGTACTATCCTGGCAAGATGGTCGCCGCCATCGGCGCATGGTTCCCGCAATCGTGGCACGGCCCGGTGCTGTTCATCGGCGCGGCGCTCGCGCTGACGGTGGCGCTGCGGCTGACGGCGATCCTGCTCAACGTGTGGCAAGGGCGCAGCTTCTCGCTGCTGGCGAAGGAGGTGGTGTATCGCATCCGCGTGCGCATGCTGAACCGCCTGTCGCGCATCGCGCTCTCGCAGTTCGAAACCGTGGGCGCAGGGCGGGTGACCTCGCATTTCGTGACGGACCTCAACGCCATCGACAGCTTCCTCGGCGCCTCGGTTTCGGGGCTGGTGGTGTCGGTGCTGACGCTGGTCGGCGTCGCCGCGGTGCTGTTCTGGATGCACTGGCAGCTGGCGCTCTTCATTCTGCTGCTGAACCCCATCGTGATCCTGTTTTCGACCCGGCTCGGCAAGCGGGTGAAGGACCTGAAGAAGTCCGAGAACCGTGCGTTCGAGGTGTTCCAGGACGCGCTTGCAGAAACCCTCGACGCGCTGACCCAGATCCGCGCGATGAACCGCGAGAAGCATTACCTGGCGCGGGTGACCGAGAAGGCCGCCGACATCCGCCAGCACGCGGCGGCCTTTGCCTGGAAATCGGACGCGATGAGCCGGTTTTCCTTCTTTGTGTTTCTTGCCGGCTTCGACGCCTTCCGCGCCGGCGCGATGCTGATGGTGGTGTTTTCCGACCTCTCCATCGGCGAGATGCTGGCGGTGTTCGGCTACCTCTGGTTCATGATGACGCCGGTGCAGGAACTGGTGAACATGCAGTATTCGTGGTTTGCCGCCAACGCGGCGCTGGGGCGCATCAACGCGCTGCTCGGTCTCTCCAGCGAGCCGCAGCACCCGGCGCTGCGCGATCCGTTCGCCGGTCGGTCCACCGTCGGCATTGCGCTCAAGCACGTGAGCTTTGCCTACGAGGAAGGGGAGACGGTGCTGGACGACGTCAGCCTGACAGTGGCGGCGGGCGAAAAAGTGGCGCTGGTGGGGGCGTCGGGCGGCGGCAAGTCGACCCTGGTACAGGCGCTGCTGGGGCTGTATCCGGTGAAGTCCGGGCAGATTGTCTATGGCGACGTGCCGGTCACCGAGATCGGCTGGGAAGCCGTGCGCGAGCACGTCGGCGTGGTGCTGCAGCATCCGGTGCTGTTCAACGACAGCGTGCGCGCCAACCTGACGCTGGGGCGCGAGGCCGACGATGCCACGCTGTGGCAGGCGCTGGAGATCGCCCAGCTGAAGGACTACATCGCCGAATTGCCGCACGGGCTGGACACGGTGGTCGGGCGCCAGGGCGTGCGCATGTCGGGCGGCCAGCGCCAACGGCTGGCGATTGCGCGCATGATCGTCGCCAACCCCAAAATCGTCATCCTCGACGAGGCCACCTCGGCGCTCGACAGCGACACCGAGCGGCACCTGCACCAGGCGCTGGGCACCTTCCTCGCCGGGCGCACCACGATCATCATCGCCCATCGCCTGTCGGCGGTGCGACAGGCCGACCGCATCCTGGTGTTCGAAAACGGCCGCGTGGTGGAGGAGGGCGGCCACGACGAGCTGATCCACCGCGGCGGGCTGTACCACAAGCTTTACCATGTCTGAAAATAAAGCTCGGGAAAATCAGCGTTTTCTGATACACTCCGCCGAGTTGTGCATACAGCAGTGGGCAGGTCAGGCTTTTGCCGCCGTGCCTCGGGACTGTTCTCACAGCCCCATCGTCTTCGACCTCTCTTTTGTGCCGCCGGTTAAGTTTCGCGACCGGCAGTGACAAGTCTTGTGGTTGGCGCCGATGTGATCGACGCGACCCGTTGGGCGTTTTCATGACGCCGCTTATATCCGGTTCGTATTTTATGACCTGTCTGGTTCTGAACCGGGCGCAGGTTTGTTTTGCGCGTTTGAGCGCACTGAAAAAAGGTTTGCCATGAGCTTTTCCGAACTGGGGCTTGATCCCCTCATCCTTAAATCCGTCCTGTCCGCAGGCTACGAAAACGCCACTCCGGTTCAAATGCAGGCGATTCCCGCCGCTTTGAGCGGCCGCGATCTCCTGGTGTCCTCGCACACCGGCAGCGGCAAGACGGCGGCGTTCCTGCTGCCGTCGATCCAGCGCATGCTGGCCGAGCCGACGATCAAGAGCATGGGTCCGCGCGTGCTGGTGCTGACCCCGACGCGCGAACTCGCGCTGCAGGTCGAAAAAGCAGCCATGACCTATGGCAAGGACATGCGCCGCTTCCGCACCGCCTGTCTGGTCGGCGGCGCGCCGTATGGCCTGCAGCTGAAGCGTTTGAGCCAGCCGGTGGACATCGTGGTGGCCACGCCCGGCCGCCTGATCGACCATCTGGAGCGCGGCAAGATCGACTTCTCGCGCCTGGAAGTGCTGGTGCTGGACGAAGCCGACCGCATGCTGGACATGGGCTTTGTCGACGACATCAAGGCCATCGCCGCGCGCTGCCCGGCCGAGCGCCAGACGCTGCTGTTCTCGGCCACGCTCGACGGCGTGGTGGGCAACCTGGCGCGCGAATTGACCCGCGACGCCCAGCGCATCGAGATCGAAGCGGTTCCGCACAAGGAATCCAAGATCGAGCAGCGCCTGCTGTTTGCCGACAACATGGACCACAAGAACCGTCTGCTCGACGCGCTGCTGCGTGACGTGGAGATGACGCAGGCGATCGTGTTTGCTTCGACCAAGCGCAGCACCGAGGAAATTTCCGATCTGCTGGCCGAGAGCGGCTTTGCCTCCGACGCGCTGCATGGCGACATGCAGCAGGGCCAGCGCAACCGCGCGCTGCAGCGCCTGCGCGAAGGCCGCACCAAGGTGCTGGTCGCCACCGACGTCGCCGCGCGCGGCATCGACGTGGCGGGCATCAGCCATGTCATCAACTTCGACCTGCCGCGTCAGGCCGAGGACTACGTTCACCGCATCGGCCGCACCGGTCGTGCCGGCCGCACCGGCATCGCGGTGAGCTTCGCCGGCATGCGCGAAGGCGGTCTGGTGAAGAACATCGAGCGCTACACCGGCAACCGCATTGAGGTGCACACCCTGCCCGGCCTGGAGCCGACCCAGAAGCCGTCTTCCGGCCGCCCGGCAGCAGCAGGCCGTCCGCGCAGCAACAGCGGCCCGCGTGGCGGCTTCGGCGAAAAGCGTAGCTTTGGCGATCGCAGCGAACCGCGCAGCTACGGCGACCGTCCGCCGCGTGGCGACAGCCGCGACAACCGTGACCGCGGTTATCGCGCCGATGCGCGCCCCGCCGGCGACCGTCCCGCCCGCAGCGATGCGCCGCGCGGCAACCGGTTTGAAAATGCCGCGCGCGGCCCGTCCGACGTGCCGCGCATGACCGGCGACCGCCCGCCGCGCAACGAGGGCTATCGCGGTGCCGCTGCGGCGCCCGCGCCCAAGGGCGAAGTCAACGGCAACAGCGTCGAGTACTGGGAAAAGCGCGAGCGCGAGGCGAAAGCCAAGGCCGCGGCCACCCGCAGCTACGGCGATCGCGGCAACAGCGCCCGGCCGGCCCAGCCGCGCAGCTTCGGCAATGACAACCGGGGCGGCAGCACCCGCGTCGGCGTCCGGGGCCGTTTCAAGGACTGATCGCTTGCAGGATCTGCCGTAAGGGAAAGGGGGGTTTCACGTGAAACCTCCCTTTTTTGTTGTCCGCTTGGCGGGCGACCAGCCCGGCGTTCACGTAGATGCTGCCGTTGGGCAGGGCGAAGGCGTTGATGTGCTCGGCATTCAGCGGCGCGCCCTGAGAGTTTGGCCTTGAATTCCGGATAGAGCCGGTCCATGATGCCTTGCGGGTAGGCGGTCAGCACCGGGTCGGTGTTGACTTTGCCGGCACGTGCGCCGACGCGGCCAGCGCAGGCTGAGCGACGCAACCGGCAGGCGCCTCAATGCGGCCCCAGGTAAGTCTGGTAGAGCGCGCATGAGATCGTCGACATCGGCCGTGTTCCGCGCCTGGCACTGCTGTCGACGCTCACCCACTGGACGTCGCCGGTCTTCAAGTCGCCAGGCCGGCCGGTTGATAAAGGACTGTCCGAGCGGCAGGGCGACGCCCAGGCGCTTGGATCGCCGCAGCCGTAAACGAACCCCGACTGCGTAACGCGGTCATACGGCCCGATATGGGCATCGAGCTGGTCGAGATCGGCGGGGGCAAATGGGCGCGCGGGCACCAGTTCGAACAGGTGCGAATGCTGCGCCAGCCGGGTGGCGGCCGTGAACAGGTTGCCCATGGCGGCCAACGCAGGCGTTGCCATTACACTTGCTGCTGTCAGCAGCGCCACAGCCACACGGATTATTTGCCGCGTCATGCAACGCACACAGAAGAAACCCCACCCTAAGGGTAAACCGAAATCCGCTCGACCATCCCCACATCCGGCCTGGCGCTGGGTGAGCGAACGCGGTTTGCGGGTGTCGACCGGCGATGCAACGCTCGCGCGTTACGCAGAGCTGGCTTGCCGGAAGTTACCGGAAATAGAGGACGTGATACCGGCAGATGGAAGCCTGTTGCTCGTATTTAGGCAGGGGGCACCGATCTCGGCGGAGTTGTGCGCGGCATTGGCGGCGCCGCTCGCGGAGGCGCTCCCAATGACAGGCGCCCTGCATGAAATTGCGGTCGAATATGGCGGGAAGGCCGGGCCTGACTTGCGGGCGCTGGCCGCGCGGGCTGGCATGGACACGTCCGCTTTTGTAAGCAGCCATGCGGCCGTGGAATACACGGTCGCCTTTCTGGGGTTTCAGCCCGGGTTCCCGTATTTGCGCGGGCTGCCAGCCGATTTGCACGCGCCGCGCCGCGCGTCCCCGCGGGTCCGGGTGGCGGCGGGAAGCATCGCGATTGGCGGCGCATATTGCGGGATATATCCGGCTGGCGGCCCGGGTGGCTGGCACATCATCGGCCGCACCGCAGTCGTCTTGTTCAACCCGGCGCGAGAAGCGCCCGCCTTGCTGATGCCGGGCGATCGCGTGCGTTTCGTCCCCCTGTGATCGAGATCTTGCGCGCCGGCTTGTGCGATCTGGTGATGGACCCAGGCCGGCCCGGCTGGGGCGCGCTTGGTGTGCCCGCGGGGGGCGCGGCCGATCCGGCCGCGCTGGCGGCGGCCAACCGCTTGGTGGGGAATGACGAGGCGGCGGCGGGGCTGGAAATCGCCCTGTCGGGGCCGCTTCTGCGGTTTCCGGCAGGCGGCGTGGCGGCGCTGACCGGTGCGCGCTTTGCGGCGGAGCGCAGCCGCGGTGCAGCGGTGGCATGGAACGAAACCCTGGTCATGGCGGCGGGCGAGACTCTGAGCCTGGGCGAGGCTCAGGACGGCTGCCGCTGCTGGCTGGCGCTGCGCGGCGGCCTGGCGGTGCCGCAGGTGATGGGGAGCCGCAGCACCTTGCCGTCGGCCGGTTTTGGCGGGCATCTCGGCCGTGCGCTGCAGGTGGGGGATGCGCTGGCTTGTGAGCCTGGGGCAGGGGAGGTTCGTCTGTTGCGTGCGCATCCTTCATCCGGCGAACGGGACGCGCCGCTGCGTGTGGTGGCCGGACCCCAGGCCGGCTTGTTCGACGACGCAGGTCTGGCCGCGTTTTTTGCTGGAACCTATCGGGTGGACGCCACGTCAGACCGCCGCGGATTGCGCCTGACCGGACCCGCGGTCACGCATGCGCGGGTTGTCTTGCCGTCCCAGGGTGTGCTGCCCGGCGCGATCCAGGTCCCGCCCGACGGCCGGCCGATCATCCTGGGCTGGGATGGCCCGGTGACCGGCGGCTACCCGGTGATTGCTGGGGTGATTGCGGCGGATAGGCCCAAACTGGCGCAATTGCGGCCCGGCGACGCCGTGCGCTTCACGACGATCGAGCTTGATGCCGCCCGGGCACAGACTGCCGCGCAGTGGGAAATCGAGGAACTGGGGTGATCGAACTGAATGCCGACATCGGCGAGGGCTGTGACGACGCCAGCTTGATGCCGTATCTGGCGCGGGTGTCGATTGCCTGCGGCGGCCATACCGGCGATGCCGCCAGCATGGCCGCCGCGTTGCGGCTGGCTGCCGAACATGGCGTGGCGGCGGGCGCACACCCGAGCTACCCCGATCGCAGCCAGTTCGGGCGGCGGGTGCTGCCGGCATCCGGCGACGAGATTGCCGCCTGGGTGACGCAGCAGACCGAGGCGCTGGCCGAGCAGGCGGCGCGGCTGGGGCTGCGGCTGACGCATGTCAAACCGCATGGCGCCCTCTACAACGTTGCGGCGCGCGATGCAGGCGTGGCCCGGGCGATTGCGTGTGCGGTGGCGTCCCTGGATCCATCGCTGGCGCTGCTGGGGCTGGCTGGTTCACAGCTGATCGCGGCCGGGCAGGCCGCCGGGCTGGCGGTGCTGAACGAGGCGTTTGCCGACCGCCGCTACCAGCCCAGCGGCCGGCTTGTTTCACGTGAAACTGCGGGCGCGCTGATCGTCGATCCGGTCGCCGCCGCCGAACAGGCCCGGGTGCTGGCCGAGGGCAGGGCGGTTGCAACTTTTGGCGGCGGTTCCGTTCGTATCCGGGCCGACACGATCTGCCTGCACAGCGACACGCCGGGCGCATTAAATATTGCCCGGGCCGTCCACGCGGCGCTGAATCGCGGATAATTCCGCCCCTGTGTTTTTGAACCGCTGACCCCATGCCGCTCCTCACCTTTGACCGACTCGAACTGGCCTACGGCCACTGGCCGCTGCTCGACGGCGCCTCGCTGGTGATCGATGCGGGCGAACGCATCGGCCTGATCGGCCGCAATGGCACCGGCAAGTCGAGCCTGTTGAAGATCATCGCCGGCATCAACTCTCCGGATGCCGGCGAGGTGTGGCGCAAGCCCGCCCTGAAGTTGGCCTATGTGCCGCAGGAGCCGCAGTTCCAGCCCGGACATACGGTGTTCGAGGCGGTGGCCGAGGGCGTCGGCGCGGCGCAGACGCTGCTGGCCCAATACCATGCTGTGGCGCATGCGATGGCGGAAGGCGATGAGACGGTGTACGCCGACTTCGAGCGGCTGTCGCATGAGCTGGAGGTGGCCGACGCCTGGCGGCTCAACAGCCGGGTGGAGGAGGCACTGCAGCGCCTGAGCCTGGACGCCGACCGCGCGGTCGAGACGTTATCCGGCGGGCTCAAGAAACGCGTCGCGCTGGCGCGCGCACTGGTCACCGATCCCGAATTGCTGTTGCTGGACGAGCCCACCAACCACCTCGACTTCGCGGCCATCGAATGGCTGGAAGGCTTGCTCAACGACTTCAAGGGCGCGTTGCTATTCATCACCCATGACCGGCGGTTCCTGGACAACGTCGCCAATCGCATTGTCGAACTTGATCGTGGCCAGTTGCGCGAATATCAAGGCAACTTCACCGCATATCAGGCCAAAAAGGCAGAACAGCTTGAAATTGAGGCGGTCCATAACCGCAAGTTCGACAAGTTCTGGAAGCAGGAGGAAATCTGGATACGCAAAGGCGTGCAGGCCCGGCGCTGCCGCGACGAAGGCCGGGTGCGGCGACTCGAAGCCCTGCGGCTTACCCGCGAAGCGCGCATCAACCAGACCGGGCAGGTCGGCTTCCAGATCGACGCGGGCGACCGCTCCGGCAAGGTGGTGGCCGAGCTTGAGCACGTCACCTACGGCTATGATGACCGTGTGCTCATCCGCGATTTCTCCACCACCATCCTGCGCGGTGACAAGCTGGGCCTCCTGGGTCCCAACGGCGTCGGCAAGACCACCCTGATCCGCCTGATCCTGGGCGACTTCAAGCCGCAGTCCGGCAGGATCAAGCAGGGCACCAAGCTGGAAGTCGCCTATTTCGACCAGTTCCGCAACCAGCTGAACGACGAGGCGACGCTGATCGACACGATTTCGCCCGGCTCCGACTTTGTGGAAATTGCGGGGCAGAAAAAACACGTCATCAGCTACCTGGAAGATTTCTTGTTCCCCCCCGAGCGGGCGCGCGCCAAGGTGTCGGCGCTGTCTGGCGGTGAGCGCAACCGGCTGTTGCTGGCACGGCTGTTTGCCCGCCCAGCCAACCTGCTGGTGCTCGATGAGCCGACCAATGACCTGGACATCGATACCCTGGAACTGCTGGAGCAGCTGTTGCAGGAGTACAGTGGTACCGTGCTCATCGTCTCGCACGACCGTACCTTTCTGGACAACGTCGTCACCCAGTCCATCGTGTTCGAGGGCGACGGCAAGCTGACCGAGATCGTCGGCGGCTATGCCGACTGGCTCGCCTGGCGGCAACGCCAGCAACGCGCTGTGTCCGAAAACGCACAGGCGGCGAGCCCCAAGGCCGCTGCCCAGCCCGCACCGGCGAAATCCGCGCCCAAGAGCAAGCTCAGTTACAAGGAAGCACGCGAGCTTGAGGGCCTGCCGGTACAGCTGGGGGCGTTGGAAGCCGAGCAGGCGCAGATCGCCGAACGGCTGGCCGACCCTGTGCTGTATCAGTCCAGCCCGCAGGAAGCCGCTGCGCTGCAGGCCCGCAGCGAGGCCATCGAGGCCGAACTGCTCGACGCGCTGGCGCGCTGGGAAGCGCTGGAAGCCAAGGCAGCCGCGGCTTAGCGGCTGTTTTCTCAGGAAGTGAAACGCGGGCGCCTTGTCGCACGTGGCCATGTTTCACGTGAAACGGACGCCGGCAACGGGTAGAATGGCGGCCATCATGAAATACCCCGATTCCTTCGATGTGATCGTTGTCGGCGGCGGCCATGCCGGCACCGAGGCCGCGCTGGCGGCTGCACGCATGGGCGTGAAGACGCTCTTGCTGACGCACAACATCGAAACCCTGGGCGCGATGTCGTGCAATCCGTCGATCGGCGGCATCGGCAAGGGGCATCTGGTCAAGGAGGTCGACGCGCTGGGCGGCGCGATGGCGCTGGCCACCGACGAGGCGGGGATCCAGTTCCGCACGCTCAATTCCTCCAAAGGCCCCGCGGTGCGCGCTACCCGCGCGCAGGCCGATCGCGTGCTGTACAAGGCGGCGATCCGGTGGCGCCTGGAAAACCAGCCCAATCTCACGATCTTCCAGCAAGCGGTCGACGACCTCGTGCTCGACGGCGACCGCGTTGTCGGCGTGAAGACCCAGCTCGACATCGTGTTTTCCGGCCGCGCGGTGGTGCTGACCGCTGGCACCTTCCTCGCCGGCCTGGTGCACGTCGGGCTGGAAAATTTCCAGGCCGGGCGCATGGGCGACCCGCCCGCGGTCTCGCTTGCCGCGCGCCTGCGCGAACTGAACCTGCCGGCGGGACGGCTGAAGACCGGGACGCCGCCGCGCATCGATGGCCGCACCATCGATTTCAGCCAGACCCAGGTGCAGCCGGGCGACGACCCGGCGCCGGTGTTCTCCTTCATGGGGGATGCCGCGATGCACCCCGAGCAGCGCCCGTGCTGGATCACCCACACCACGGCGGAAACGCACGCGATCATCCGCGGCGGCCTCGACCGCTCGCCGATGTACACCGGCGTCATCGAAGGGGTGGGGCCGCGCTACTGCCCGTCGATCGAGGACAAGATCACCCGCTTCGCCGACAAGGCGAGCCACCAGATCTTTCTCGAGCCCGAGGGCCTGACCACCCACGAAATCTACCCCAACGGCATCTCGACCTCGCTGCCCTTCGACGTGCAACTGGCCATCGTGCGCTCGATTCCCGGACTGGAAAACGCGCACATCCTGCGCCCCGGCTACGCGATCGAATACGACTATTACGACCCGCGCAACCTCAAGGCTTCGCTCGAAACCAAATCGATCGCCGGCCTCTTTTTTGCCGGGCAGATCAACGGCACCACCGGCTACGAAGAAGCCGCCGCGCAGGGTCTTCTCGCTGGCATCAACGCAGGCCTGCAGGTTCGAGGGAACGACGCCTGGAGCCCCGGCCGGCACGAGGCCTATCTGGGCGTGCTGGTCGACGACCTCATCACCCGCGGCGTGTCTGAGCCCTACCGCATGTTCACCAGCCGCGCCGAATACCGCCTGCAGCTGCGCGAGGACAACGCCGACATGCGGCTGACCGAAGCCGGGCGCGAACTCGGCGTGGTCGACGACGCGCGCTGGGACGCCTTCAACCGCAAGCGCGACGCGGTCGCGCGCGAGACCGAGCGTTTGAAGTCCGCCTGGGTCAACCCGGCGACCCTGCCCGCAGACGAGGCCACCCGCCTCATTGGCCAGCCGATCGATCACGAATACAGCCTGTTCGACCTGTTGCGCCGGCCCAATCTAGGCTACGCGCAAGTGCTCGCGCTGCCGGGCGGCGGAGCAGGGGAGGCCGATCCGCGCGTCGCCGAACAGGTCGAGATCGCCGCCAAATACCAGGGCTACATCGATCGCCAGAACGAGGAAGTCGAGAAACACCGCGAGCAGGAAACCCTGCGCCTGCCGCCGGACCTCGACTACAGCCTGCTCACCGGACTGTCGATGGAAGTGCGCCAGCGCCTGCAGAAGGCGCGTCCCGAGACGCTGGGTCAGGCGGCACGCTTGCAAGGGATCACCCCGGCGGCGATTTCGGTGCTGCTGGTGTATGCCAAGCGCGGTTTCAAACCCGACGCCGCCCCCTCCCCAACTCTCCCCCGCATGCGGGGGAGGGGGCAAGCGTAATGCCCAAACCGATTAACGAAAACCGCATGAGCGTCGAACAACAACTCGCGGCGGGGATCGCCGCCCTGGGCCTCACATTGCCCGACGGCGCCGAGGCGAAGCTCCTGGCCTACCTGGCGCTGCTCGACAAATGGAACCGTGTGTACAACCTGACGGCGGTGCGCGACGCCGAGCGCATGGTCAGCCACCACCTGCTGGATTCGCTGGCGACGGTGCCGTACTTTCAGGGGGAGACGGTGCTCGACGTCGGCAGCGGCGGCGGCCTGCCGGGCATCCCGCTGGCGATCGCGCGGCCGGAATTGCAGGTGACGCTGATCGACAGCATCGCCAAGAAGACCGCTTTCCTGCTGCAGGCGAAGGCCGAGCTGGGCCTGAAAAACCTGAATGTCGTCACCGGTCGGGTGGAGGATTTCCTCTCCGAAACCGGGTTCGATATCGTCACCTCGCGCGCGTTTTCAGACCTCAGGGAATTCGTCAACCTGACCCGTCATCTGCTCAAGCCGGGCGGCCGCTGGCTGGCGATGAAGGGCCTGTATCCGAATGAAGAGATCGCACAGCTGCCGGCTGACGTGAAAGTGAGCGCTGACCACGCATTGGTCGTCCTGGGGCTGGAAGCGAGCCGCCATTTGATTGTTCTGGAGCCTGTTGAATGAGCCGAATCCTGGCAATTGCGAACCAAAAAGGCGGCGTCGGCAAGACGACGACTGCGGTGAACCTCGCCGCGAGCCTGGCCGAGCTGGGGCAGCGCGTGCTGCTGGCCGATCTCGACCCGCAGGGCAACGCGACCATGGGCGCCGGCATCCAGAAGCGCACCGCGCTGCCGACCGTGTATCAGATTCTGCTCAATCAGGTGACGGTGCGCGATGCCTGCATGCGCTCCGAGCCGGGTCATTTCGACGTCATTCCGGCCAACCGCGAACTCGCGGGCGCGGAAATCGACCTGGTGAATCTGGAGCAGCGCGACCTGCGGCTGAAAGCGGCGTTGGCGCAGGTGGCCGACGACTACGACTTCATCCTGCTGGATTGCCCGCCGACGCTGAATCTGCTGACCGTCAACGCGTTTGCCGCGACGGAGGCGGTGCTGATCCCGATGCAGTGCGAGTACTACGCGCTGGAGGGCCTGACCGATCTGGTCGCCACCATCAAGAAAGTGAAGCAGCGGCTGAACCCGGACATCCGCATCGAGGGCCTCTTGCGCGTGATGTTCGATCCGCGCAGCACGCTGGCGCAGCAGGTGTCGGATCAGATCAAGCAACATTTCGGCGACAAGGTGTACGACACCGTGATCCCGCGCAACGTTCGGCTGGCCGAGGCGCCCAGCCACGGATTGCCGGTGCTGGCCTACGACCGCCAGTGCAAGGGCGCGAAGGCGTATATGGAACTGGCCGAGGAAACGCTGAAACGTGCCGGCCTCACAGCCAGGGAGAAAACAGATGGCCAAGCTTAAGGGATTGGGGCGCGGACTCGACGCGCTGCTGGGCGGCGAAGACAATGCCGCGCCGCCGCAGGGCGACCTGCGCATGATGCAGGTGGTGCATCTGGCGCCCGGCAAATACCAGCCGCGCACCCAGATGGACAGCGAGTCGCTGCAGGAGCTCGCCGACTCCATCCGCGCGCAGGGGCTGATGCAGCCTATCCTGGCGCGCGAGGTTGCCGGCGGCTACGAGATCATTGCCGGCGAGCGGCGCTGGCGCGCGGCGCAGCTGGCGGGTTTGAGCGAAATCCCCGTGCTGGTGCGCGAAGTCGCCGACGACGCGGTGGCGGCGATGGCGCTGATCGAAAACATCCAGCGCGAGGACCTCAACGCCATCGACGAGGCGCACGGCCTGCAGCGCCTGATCCACGAATTCGGCATGACCCACGACGCCGCGGCGCAGGCGGTCGGCAAGTCGCGCGCGGCGGTGTCCAACCTGCTGCGACTGTTGAATCTATCGCGTCCGGTGCAGGACATGCTGACCGCGGGCCTCATCGAAATGGGCCATGCGCGGGCGCTGCTGCCCCTGCACGCGACCGCGCAGCGCGAACTGGCGCACGAGATCGAAACCCGCGGGCTGTCGGTGCGCGAGGTCGAGCGCCGTGTGGCGCGGCTGAAGGACGCGCCCGCCGCGCCCGCCAGGCAGGCCCAGTCGCGCGACATCATGCGGCTGGAAGAAGCGTTGTCGGACGCGCTGGGCATGACCGCGCACGTGCAAACCAGCAGCAAGGGCGGCGGCAAACTGACGCTGCAATTTGCGAGCGCGGAAGAGCTGCAGGGCCTGCTGCAAAGGCTGGGAATCCAGCTTTAGAGAGGCAATGCGGGCCGGCGATAACGGGCGATTCAACATCACTACATAGTGAAATTCACCATCAAGCTGTTTGATGATTGCATAGACCTCGCTAATTCTTGTATCATCGCCGGCTAATGTTTACCGGCATCCGCCGCATCGGCATTTCTGGCACCCAGCGGGTAGCACTGGCGCAAGCGGGACTGGCGCCGATCGCCGCGTTGACGGGGTGGGTGATTGCCGGAGCCGGCGCGGGACTGGCCGTGCTGTATGGCGTGCTGGTGGCGCTGGCGGTCAGCACGGTGCTGGTCTGGCGCGAACGGCAGTCGATGCGGCATCCCGAATGGGATCAGCATCGTTTGTTCAAGTTGTTCATCCGTGCCGGGATCGAGCGGCTGGTGGTGCTGGTGGGTCTGCTGATCGTGGGCCTCGGCGTGCTGAAGCTCTCGCCCCTGCCGATGTTGCTGGGTCTGGTGCTGGCGCAGTTTGCCTGGCTGGCCGCGGCAACAGGCCGTAAACACTAAACAGCCCGTCCGCTCGACGGGCGCTGCCAAGGTCGGTTTTGAATGGGGTCGCGCGGCGAATCCATCCAAAACCCACTTAATGAATTTGATCACTATGGCTTCGGAATACCATTCCTCTGGCGAGTACATCAAGCACCACCTGCAAAACCTGACCTATGGACAACATGCCGACGGCACCTGGGGCTTTGCCCACGGCGCCGAAGAAGCGGCGGCCATGGGTTTCTGGGCGATCAACGTCGACAGCATGCTGTTCTCGATCGGCCTCGGCGTGCTGTTCCTGTTCCTGTTCCGCATGGCGGCCAAGAAAGCCACCGTCGGCGTGCCGACCGGTCTGCAGAATTTCGTCGAGTGGGTCATCGAATTCATCGACCACTCCGTTCGCGGTTCCTTCTCCCATCAGAATGCAATGGTCGCGCCGCTGGCCCTGACCGTGTTCATGTGGGTGTTCCTGATGAACCTGATGGACCTGCTGCCGGTTGACTGGCTGCCTTTTGCCGCAACCATGGCCGGGGTGCCGTACCTGAAAGTGGTGCCGTCGACCGATCCCAACGTGACCTTCGGCATGTCCTTGTCGATCTTCTTCCTGGTGCTCTACTACAGCGTCAAGATGAAAGGCGCGGGCGGCTTCTTCTCCGAGCTGGCCTTCCAGCCCTTCCCCAAATTCCTGTTCCCGGTCAACCTGCTGCTCGAGGGCGTGGGCCTGATCGCCAAACCGATTTCGCTCGCCCTGCGTCTGTTCGGCAACATGTACGCCGGCGAAATGATCTTCATCCTGATTGCGCTGATGTTCGGCGGCAGCTGGATTCTGGCGCTGTTCGGCGGTGCGCTGCAGTGGGCGTGGGCGGTGTTCCACATCCTCATCATCACGCTGCAGGCCTTTATCTTCATGACGCTGACCATTGTGTATCTGGACATGGCGCATGCCGAGCATCACTGATTTCGCTTTTGATTCACTTTGTTTTCAACTTTGATTTTTACTTTTAGGAGCAACAAATGGAAATGACTCAAGCCGTGCTGTTTATCGCTGGTGCCCTGATGATGGGTCTGGGTGCACTCGGTGCAGCCGTTGGCATCGGCATCCTCGGTGGCCGCTTCCTCGAAGGCGCTGCCCGTCAGCCCGAACTGATCCCCATGCTGCGTACCCAGTTCTTCATCGTGATGGGTCTGGTCGACGCCGTGCCGATGATCGCTGTCGGTCTGGCCATGTACGTTCTGTTCGCCGTTGCCGGTTAATTCGCGGGTTGATACGGAACTTGTCTAACCCCCGTCATTAATAAAAGGTGCGGATATGAATTTCAACGCAACTTTGATCGGCCAGTCCATCACGTTCATCTTCTTCGTGTGGTTCTGCATGAAGTTCGTGTGGCCGCCGATCATGAACGCGCTCGAAACGCGCAAGAAGCAGATCGCCGACGGCCTCGCCGCAGGCGACCGCGGCAAGCACGAGCTGGAGCTGGCCGCCAAAAAGGCTGCCGACAACCTGCGCGACGCCAAGGCCCAGGCGGCTGAAGTGATCGCCCAGGCCGAGAAGCGCGCAGCGCAAATCGTCGAAGAGGCGAAAACGGCTGCCAAGGAAGAAGGCGACCGCCAGCTGGCGGCTGCCCAGGCCAATATCGAGCAGGAAGCCAACCGTGCACGCGAAAGCCTGCGTGAACAGGTTGCCGGGCTGGCCGTGGCTGGTGCAGAAAAGATCCTGCGCCGCGAAGTCAACGCGCAAACCCACGCTGACCTCCTGGGCCAGCTGAAAGCCGAGCTGTAAGCCATGAGCGAACTGTCTACCTTGGCACGGCCCTACGCCGAAGCGGTGTTCCGCATGGCGCAGGGCGAAAACGACCTGGCAGGCTGGTCGTCGCGCATCGCAACGCTTGCGGCCATCGTCTCCGACGCCCAGCTGGCGCGCCTGATCGCCGACCCTGCAGTATCGGCGGATCGCGTGGCCGGCCTGATCATCGAGGTGGCCGGTGCCGACCTCGGCGAGCGCGGCGGCAACTTCGTCAAGGTGCTGGCCGAGAATGATCGTCTGCCGCTGCTGCCTGAAATCGGCACGCAGTTCGAGGCCCTCAAAGCCAATGCCGAAGGCACGCTCGAAGCGACGATCACCAGTGCGCAGCAGCTGACGCAGGCGCAGATCGACGATCTGGTGGCCGGACTGAAGGCCAAGTTCAACCGCGCGGTGAACGTGCAGGTGGCGGTCGATCCCGAACTGATCGGCGGCGCAGTGATTGCCATCGGCGACCAGGTGATAGACGGCTCGGTGAAAGGGCGGCTGCAGCGCATGTCCTTCGCCCTCCAGGCTTAAGGCGCAGCCCAGGCTCATCCAACTGATATTTATCGGAACCTCACGGTTCGGAGAACAAAATGCAATTGAATCCAAGCGAAATCAGCGAACTGATTAAAGCCAAGATCGAAAACCTCGGTGCCTCGAGCGAACTGCGCACCCAGGGCACGATCGTTTCCGTCACCGACGGCATCGTCCGCATTCATGGTCTGTCCGACGTGATGTCGGGTGAGATGATCGAAATGCCGGGCAACACCTTCGGCGTGGCCTTGAACCTCGAGCGCGACTCCGTCGGCGCCGTGATCCTGGGCGACTACGAACACATCACGGAAGGCGACGTTGCCAAGTGCACCGGCCGCATTCTGGAAGTGCCGGTCGGCCGCGGCCTGCTGGGCCGTGTGGTGAACTCGCTGGGCCAGCCGATTGACGGCAAGGGCCCCATCGCTGCCGATAAAACCATGCCAATCGAGCGCATCGCCCCCGGCGTGATCGAGCGTAAATCGGTCGACCAGCCGGTGCAGACCGGCCTGAAGTCGATCGACTCCATGGTGCCGGTCGGCCGCGGCCAGCGCGAGCTGATCATCGGCGACCGCCAGACCGGCAAGACCGCGGTCGCGATCGACGCCATCATCAACCAGAAGGGCACCGGCGTGAAGTGTATCTACGTCGCCATCGGCCAGAAGGCTTCTTCGGTTGCCAACGTGGTGCGCAAGCTGGAAGAGCACGGCGCGATGGACCACACCATCGTCGTCGCCGCAACCGCCGCCGATGCCGCCGCCATGCAGTACATCGCACCGTATTCCGGCTGCACCATGGGCGAATTCTTCCGCGACATCGGTGAAGACGCGCTGATCGTGTACGACGACCTGACCAAGCAGGCCTGGGCCTACCGTCAGGTGTCGCTGCTGCTGCGCCGTCCGCCGGGCCGCGAAGCCTACCCGGGCGACGTGTTCTACCTGCACTCGCGTCTGCTCGAGCGTGCCGCACGCGTCAACGCCGACTACGTCGAGAAGATCACCAACGGCGCCGTCAAGGGCAAGACCGGTTCGCTGACCGCGCTGCCGATCATCGAAACCCAGGCCGGCGACGTGTCCGCCTTCGTGCCGACCAACGTGATCTCGATTACCGACGGCCAGATCTTCCTGGAAACCGACTTGTTCAACGCCGGTATTCGTCCCGCGATCAACGCCGGTCTGTCGGTGTCCCGCGTCGGTGGCGCTGCGCAGACCAAGGTCATCAAGAAGCTCGGCGGCGGTATCCGCCTGGCGCTGGCGCAGTACCGCGAACTCGCGGCCTTCGCCCAGTTCGCCTCCGACCTCGACGAAGCCACCCGCAAGCAGCTTGAGCGCGGCCGTCGCGTGACCGAGCTGATGAAGCAGGCGCAGTATTCGCCGATGTCGGTTTCGCAGATGGCGCTGACCCTGTTTGCCGTCAACAAGGGCTACATGGACGACGTCGAAGTGAACAAGATTCTGCCCTTCGAGTCCGCGCTGCTGGCCTTCATGAAGTCCAAGTACGCCAGCATCCTGGACACCGTCGAGACCAGCGGCAACCTGGATGACGCCACCGAAAAGGCGCTCACCGCCGCGGTGGAAGAGTTCAAGAAAACCGGCGTCTATTAATAGACCGCGCTGATCAGCAGCCGCTGGTTTAAGGAGAAACAATGGCAGCCGGAAAAGAAATTCGGACCAAGATCAAGAGCGTGGAAAACACGCGCAAGATCACCAAGGCCATGGAAATGGTCGCGGCGTCCAAGATGCGGAAGGCGCAGGACCGCATGAAGGCCGCGCGCCCCTACGCTGAAAAGATCGCCAACGTCGCGACCCACATGGCGTATGCGCATACGGAATACAAGCATCCGTTCGTGATCGCGCGCGAGAACGTCAAGCGCGTCGGCGTCATCATCGTCACCTCGGACAAAGGACTGTGCGGCGGCCTCAACACCAACGCCTTCCGCCTGGTGGTGACCCAGATGAAGCAGTGGGAAGCCGCCGGCGTCGGCATCGACGTCACCGCGATCGGCAACAAGGGCCTCGGCTTCATGCAGCGCCTGGGAGCCAACGTGGTCTCGCAGCTGGTCAGCATCGGCGACGCGCCGCACATGGAAAAGCTGATCGGCCCCGTCAAGATCATGCTGGATGCGTACATGGAAGGCCGCATCGACGCGCTGTACATCGTCTACAACCGCTTCATCAACACGATGAAGCAGGAGCCGACGCTGACCCAGCTGCTGCCGCTGGCACAACTTGAAAGCACCGAGGAAGCCAGCCTGAAAACGCACTGGGACTACATCTACGAACCCGATGCCAAGCCGGTCGTCGACGGCATGCTGATGCGCTACATCGAATCGCTGGTGTATCAGGGCGTGGCCGAGAACATCGCGTGCGAGCAGTCGGCGCGGATGGTGGCGATGAAGGCCGCCTCCGACAACGCCAAGGACGTGATCGGCGAACTGAAGCTGGTGTACAACAAGACCCGTCAGGCCGCGATCACGAAGGAACTGTCCGAGATCGTCGCGGGCGCCGCTGCAGTCTGAGCGCGCCCTCCCGGAATGGCTGGCCAACGAATTTAAATTTTTAGGAAATCAACATGAGCAACGGAAAAATTGTTCAGATCATCGGCGCCGTGGTGGACGTGGAGTTTTCGCGTGAGTCCATGCCGAAGGTCTTCGAAGCGCTGAAAATGCAGTCGCCGGAACTGACGATGGAAGTCCAGCAGCAACTGGGCGACGGCGTCGTCCGCGCCATTGCGATGGGCTCCACCGACGGCCTGCGCCGCGGCATGGAAGTGCTCGCCACCGGCAACCCGATCATGGTGCCGGTCGGCCAGGCAACGCTCGGCCGCATCATGAACGTCCTGGGCACGCCCATCGACGAAGCCGGCCCGGTGAACGCCGACACGCACATGCCCATCCACCGCAAGCCGCCGGCATATGCCGACCAGGCCGCGACGGTGGAAATTCTCGAAACCGGCATCAAGGTGATCGACCTGATCATGCCGATCGCCAAGGGCGGCAAGGTCGGCCTGTTCGGCGGCGCCGGCGTGGGCAAGACCGTGACGCTGATGGAACTGATCCGCAACATCGCTGTGGCCCACTCGGGCTTCTCGGTGTTCGCCGGCGTCGGTGAGCGGACCCGCGAAGGCAACGACTTCTATCATGAGATGAAAGAAGGCGGCGTGCTGGACAAGGTCGCACTGGTCTACGGCCAGATGAACGAGCCCCCAGGCAACCGTCTGCGCGTCGCGCTGACCGGCCTGACCATGGCCGAGTACTTCCGTGACGAAGGCCGCGACGTGCTGCTGTTCGTCGACAACATCTACCGCTACACCCTGGCCGGTACCGAAGTGTCCGCGCTGTTGGGCCGGATGCCGTCCGCGGTGGGCTACCAGCCGACGCTGGCCGACGAAATGGGCCGCCTGCAGGAGCGCATCACTTCCACCCGCACCGGCTCGATCACGTCGTTCCAGGCCGTGTACGTGCCGGCGGATGACTTGACCGACCCGTCGCCCGCCACCACCTTCGCCCATCTGGATGCGACCCTGGTGCTGTCCCGGCAGATCGCCGAACTGGGTATCTACCCCGCGGTGGATCCGCTCGACTCGACCTCGCGTATTCTCGATCCGCAGGTTGTCGGCGAGGAGCACTACAACGTCGCCCGTGCGGTTCAGGGCACGCTGCAGAAGTACAAGGAACTGCGCGACATCATTGCGATTCTGGGCATGGACGAACTGTCGCCGGAAGACAAGCTCGCAGTGTCGCGTGCGCGTAAGCTGCAGCGCTTCCTGTCGCAGCCCTTCTTCGTTGCCGAAGTGTTTACCGGCGCGCCGGGCAAGTACGTCACGCTGAAAGAGACCATCGCTGGCTTCAAGGCGATCGTCGACGGCGAGTACGACCACCTGCCGGAACAGGCCTTCTACATGGTAGGCCCCATCGAAGAAGCGGTCGAAAAGGCGAAGACGATTCAGTAACAAGGCGGCCGAGAGCCGTGAGCGGCGAGCCGAGAGGTGCCGCCGCCCGCTCCGCTCTCGGCTCTCCGCTCTCAACTGGAATACACTATGGCCATGACCCTACACGTCGACATCGTCAGCGCTGAAAAATCACTCTACTCCGGCACCGCCGAAGTGGTGATCGCCCCCGGCCAGCGCGGCGAACTCGGCATCTACCCGCGTCACACGCCGCTGTTGACCACGCTGAAGCCCGGTTCGGTGCGCATCAAGGTTCCGAATCAGGCCGAAGAGGAGCTGGTCTACGTATCCGGCGGCATTCTCGAAGTGCAACCGCACGTCGTCACCATCCTGTCCGACTCCGCCATCCGCGGTGCCGACCTCGACGAAGCCAAGGCCCTCGAAGCCATGCGCGCCGCCGAGGAAGCGATGAAGGACAAAGCGGCCAGCATCGACTACGCCCAGGCGCAGGCCGAACTGGCGCAGGCCGTCGCGCAGCTGGCTGCCATCAAGAAGCTGCGCAAGCTGACCTGATACCAAAATGTGCTGCAAACAGAAAAGGGCAACCCCAGGGTTGCCCTTTTCTGTTTGGGCGCCCGCCGGAGGCTTTATACTTGGCGCGCATCTTGCTCAATCGTATTGCCGATGCCATTGACCCTCCATACCGACACGAATGCAATCCAAACTTGAAATCCTGATACTGGCTGCGGGAAAAGGGACCCGGATGCGCTCCGACCTGCCCAAGGTGCTTCACACGCTTGCAGGAAAGCCCCTGCTGGGTCACGTGGTGGATGCCGCGCATGCGCTCGGCGCAGCCCGGACCTGCGTGGTGTATGGCTTTGGCGGCGAGGCCGTGCCGCAGGCGCTGGCTGACGACAGGCTGACGTTTGTGCTTCAGGCCGAACAGCATGGCACCGGGCATGCGGTGAAGCAGGCACTGCCGCAGATGGCAGACGACAGCGTAGCGCTGATCCTGTACGGCGACGTGCCGCTGACCCATGTCTCGACCTTGCAGCCGCTGGTGGCAGCGGCGCAATCCGGAAAGCTGGGGCTGCTGACCGTGAACCTGGCGCATCCGGACGGCTATGGCCGCATCGTGCGCGAGAGCGGGCGCGTTGCGCGCATCGTCGAGCACAAGGACGCGACGCCGGCCGAACGCGCGATCCAGGAAGTCAATACCGGCATCCTCGCGGTGGCGACGCGTCAATTGAAACGCTGGATCGCCGAACTGAAAAACGACAACGCGCAGGGCGAGTATTACCTGACGGACATCATCGCGCTGGCCGTGCGCGACGGCGTAGACGTGGAAACCCACCAGCCGGGATTCGAGTGGGAAGTGCTGGGCGTCAACAGCAAGGCGCAGCTGGCCCAGCTCGAACGCATCCACCAGAATGAAATCGCGCAGGCGCTGCTTGAGGCCGGGGTGACCCTGATGGATCCGGCGCGGCTCGACGTGCGCGGCACGCTGGAATGCGGCCGCGACGTCGTCATCGACGTCAACTGCGTATTTGAAGGACGCGTGGAACTCGGCGACGGTGTGCAAGTGGGCGCCAACTGCGTGCTGCGCAACGTGACCGTGGCCGCGGGCACGCGGATCGACGCCTTCACCCTGATCGACGACGCCGCCATCGGCGAAGCCAACCGGCTCGGGCCGTTTTCGCGCATCCGTCCCGGTACCGTACTGGCCCGCGATGTGCACGTCGGCAACTTCGTCGAGATCAAGAACAGCCAGATCGACGACGGCTCCAAGATCAACCACCTGTCCTACGTCGGCGACACCACCATGGGCAAGCAGGTCAACATCGGCGCCGGGACCATCACCTGCAATTACGACGGCGCCTACAAGCACCGCACGGTGATCGAGGACGAGGTCTTCGTCGGCTCCGACACCCAGCTGGTCGCGCCGGTCACCGTCGGCCGCGGCGCCACACTGGGTGCCGGCACCACGCTGACGAAGGACGCACCCGCCGGCGAACTCACCTTGTCGCGGGCGAAGCAGCTCACGATCAGCGGCTGGAAACGGCCTGTCAAACAGAAAAAGGAAGGCTAAGCATGTGCGGCATTGTCGGCGCGGTTGCGCAACGTAACGTCGTTCCCATCCTGCTCGAGGGGCTGCGCCGACTCGAATACCGCGGCTACGACTCGGCCGGGCTGGTCATCATCGATGGCGGGCTGAAGCGGGTTCGCAGCGTCGGTCGCGTCGCCTCGCTGGCCGAGGAATGCACGGCGCAGCAGGTGAGCGGCAGCCTCGGCATCGCACACACGCGCTGGGCCACCCATGGGGCGCCGTCGGAAGCCAACGCGCATCCGCACGTCAGCGGCAATCTGGCGGTGGTGCACAACGGCATCATCGAAAACCACGAGACCCTGCGTACCCGGCTGAAGGCCGAGGGCTTCGTCTTCACCTCGGAAACCGACACCGAAGTCATCGCGCACCTTATCGACCTGTATTACCGCACGTCGAAAGACCTGCTCGCAGCCACCCGTGCCGCCGTGGCCGAGCTCGAAGGCGCCTATGCGATCGGCGTGGTGAGCGCCGACTCGCCGCATCGGCTGATCTGCGCGCGCAAGGGCAGCCCGCTCCTGATCGGACTGGGCATCGAGGAAAACTTCATCGCGTCCGACGTCTCGGCCTTGCTGCCGGTGACCCAGCGCGTGATGTATCTGGAAGAGGGCGACGTGGCCGACATCGGCCTGCTGACGGTGAAGGTGGTCGACGCGGCGGGCAAGCCGGTCGACCGCAGCGTGCACATTTCCGAACTGTCGGCCGACATGGCCGAGCTCGGCAATTACCGCCACTTCATGCAGAAGGAAATCCACGAGCAGCCGCGCGCGCTGACCGAGACGCTGCTGATCGCCGTGACGCAGGATAGTGTGCAGCCCGAATGGTTCGGCTTCGATGCCATGGAAGTCTTGAGCAAGGTGAACGCCGTCACCTTCCTCGCCTGCGGCACCAGCTACCATGCAGCGAAAGTGGCCACTTACTGGCTGGAGGAGATCGCAGGCATTCCGGCGTATGCCGAAATCGCCAGCGAGTACCGCTACCGCACCACGGTACCCAACCCGGATGCGCTCATCGTCACCATCTCGCAGTCGGGCGAGACCGCCGACACGCTGGCGGCGCTCAACCACGCCAAAACCCTGGGCCAGCTCAAGACGCTGACGATCTGCAACGTGCCGGAGTCGGCGCTCACCCGCGCGTCGCGCCTGAAATTCCTGACCCGTGCCGGGCCGGAAATCGGCGTCGCCTCGACCAAGGCCTTCACCACCCAGTTGGCCGGCCTGTTCCTGCTGACGCTGGTGCTGGCCAAGCTGCGCGGGCGGCTCAGCGCGGAACAGGAGGCCGCGTATCTGGCCGAGCTGCGCAGCCTGCCCAACAAGACGCAGCAGGTGCTGGCGCTGGAGCCGCAGGTCGAAGCCTGGGCGCAGCACTTCGCCAACAAGCACCACGCGCTGTTCCTCGGGCGCGGCGTGCATTACCCGGTCGCGCTAGAAGGCGCGCTGAAGCTGAAGGAAATCTCCTACATCCACGCCGAGGCCTATCCCGCGGGCGAACTCAAGCACGGCCCGCTGGCGCTGGTGGACGAGGACATGCCGGTGGTCACCATCGCCCCCAACGACCAGCTGATCGAAAAGCTGAAGTCGAACCTGCAGGAAGTGCGCGCGCGCGGCGGCGAGCTGTATGTGTTTGCAGACGGCGACGTGCATATCGAGGAATCGGCCTTCGTGCACGTGATCAAGCTGCCCGGCGGCAGCAACGGCGCGCTGTCGCCGATCCTGCACACCGTGCCGCTGCAGCTGCTGTCGTATCACGCCGCCCTGCAAAAGGGCACCGACGTGGACAAGCCGCGCAACCTGGCGAAGTCAGTCACCGTGGAGTAAACCGGCGGCACAAAAAAGCGCGGCATTTGAGCCGCGCTTTTTGCTGGCAAGCTGCGTACTCAGTGCCGCTTGTGGTCTTCTTTCAGCGCCAGGGTGGCGACCTGAACGCGGTTTCTGAGGCCCAACTTTTCCATGATGTTGCGCAGGTGGTTGCGCACGGTGTTTTCCGACAGGGTCATCTGGTAGGCGATGGCCTTGTTCGACAGCCCTTCCTTCACATGGTTGACGATTTCCATTTCGCGCGCGGTCAGCGCGGACAGGGCGCTGTTGTTGAGTTCGCCGCGTGCCATCTTCTGCATGATGTTGAGCGGAAAGCTGCTCTGGCCGTCGCACACGCTGCGGATGGCCGCCAGTACCTGGTCGGGATCGCTGGACTTGATGACATAACCGTCGACGCCGGACGAGATCGCCTCGGAGATTTCCTCGTCGGAATCGGCAATGGTGAGCATGATGACCTTGATGCCGAGATCGCGCAGGTCGGAGACGAGGTCGAGGCCGTCCGCATCGGGCAGCGAGCGGTCGAGCAACGCGGCATCGGCGCGGTTGCCCGCCGCCAGCCAGGCGCGCAGTTCGGCGGCATTGGCCAGCTGCGCCGTGAGCGTCAGGTCCGGCTCCTGCTGGATGTAGCCCGCCACCCCCATGCGCAGCAGGGGATGGTCGTCGATGAGGATGATGTTCAGGGGACTTGGCATGGTAACTTCACTCACTATTTGATCACGCGCATCACGTGGGCAGGCCACGAGGCTTGCGCGGCGCATTCTGGAATATTGAATCATAAACGGGAATGGGCAGCCATTTCAGCATGCGCGCCACCCATGCCATCTGCCACGGTATGACCGTATAGGCGCGGCGCCGTTCAATGCAGCGCGCCACCTTGGACGCTGCCGTGCGGGCGCTCATTCTGAACGGCATCGCATAAGGGTTGACCTGCGTCATCGGCGTGTCGATATAGCCGGGCGCAACCGTGACCACCTTGATGCCGCGCGCTTTCAGTTCGAGCCGCAAGGCTTCGAGATAAACCGTGGCCGCGGCCTTCGATGCCGAATACGCACCGCCGCCCGGCAACCCGCGTACCCCGGCCACGCTGGAAATTGCGCACAGTGCGCCGCCGTTTTCCTGCATGGCGGCGATGAAGGGCTGAAAAGTGTGCACCAGGCCCAGCACATTGGCATCCATGACCGCGCGAAAAACCGGCACGTCGACGGCTTCCTCGGTCAGGGTGCCGACGCTGATGCCTGCCGCCGCAATGACGATGTCGGGCGGGCCGACTTCGTTCAAGAACGCTGTCGCCGCCGCCCGCATGGCCGCGGCGTCTCGCACGTCGGCCTGATACAGCCTCGCATCGAGCCCGGCCGCCGTGCCCTGCAGGCCGTCGAGCCGGCGCCCGGCCAGACCCAGCTGCGCGCCCAGCGCGCCGTAGTGCTGGGCCAGCGCCGCACCCAGGCCGGAACTTGCGCCCGTGATAAAAACCCGTAGCGGTTTATTTAAAACGTCTACGGCTTGATGCAAAACCTTGAGCGGGACGGCTGCCAAGTGCGTTACCTGACGGCCTTTTTGCCGCTGCGTTCGGCGCGCGCCTTGACGATCAGCTGGTCGAGCACCTCGAACAGGCGCGCCGGGCTGCCGGTCATCGACACCGAGGTGGCGTATTTGCCGTCGATGATGAAGGCCGGTACGCCGGTGATCGCGTAGGTGGTGGCCAGCCGCGCGCCCTGGGAGGCCTTGGACTGGGTGGAGAAGGAATCGTAGATGCCTTCGAATTTCTTGCGGTCGACGCCCTGTTTGGCGATCCAGTCGTCCAGTACGGCCGGGTCGTTGAGGTTGGTGTTCTCCACGTGATAGGCGTCAAACACCTTGTGGTGCAGCGTGCCGAGGAGATTCATCTGTTCCAGCGTGTAATAGAGCTTGGCGCCGGGTTGCCAGTCGGGGCGGAACACCGCCGGCACGCGCCGAACCTGGGCGTCCTTGGGCAGGGTCTTCATCCAGGTATTGAGCGCGGGTTCGAGCTGAAAGCAGTGCGGGCAGCGATACCAGAAGAACTCCAGCACTTCGACCTTGCTGCCGGTGGCGACCGGCTGCGGATTCTTCACGCGGGCGTAATCGTGGCCCTCGAAGGCTTCCGGCCCGGCGGCCAGGGCGGACAGGGAAAATACGGCGGCGGCAAAAACAGCCAAAGCGCGGGTGAACATCAAGGCGTCTCCTGTGTAGTGGGAACTTCTTTGACCAGCGTAGCCGGAATATTGTTCTGCGCCAGCAGGCTGCGGGTGCGGTTCACTTCATCCATGCCATCGAAAGGCCCGACGCGCACGCGATGGAGCACGCCCTTGTCGGCCACCTCACCGGTCTGGATGACCGCCTCGACGCCCAGCAAGGCCAGCTGCGCCTTCAGGTTGTCGGCATCGTTGGGATTCTGGAATGCGCCTGCCTGCAGGTAATAGCGCGGCGTGGGTGCCGTGGGTGCAGCCGAGGGCGGCAGTTCGCCCGCGGCGTCACCCGGCAGCACCTTGTAGAAATCGAAGCTGGGTGCGGTTTCCGGTGCGGCCGGCGCCGCATCGCTGGGCGCCGATTCCGGTGGCGTGGACTTGAACGGATTGCTGCCGGTGACCCACAGCGCCACGCCCACGGCGAGGATCGCGCCGACGATCAGGCCGATCAGCACGCCGGTGAAGATGGAGCTGCCGCCCGAGCGGCCGGTGTTGCGGGAAGCGGGTTTTGCCATGGCTACATTTTCTCCGGGGCGGACACGCCGAGCAAGGCGAGTCCGTTGACGATCGCAATGCGGGTGGCGTCGGCCAGCGCCAGCCGGGCGAGTTTCGTCGCCGCATCCCCGACCAGGAATTTTTCGGCGTTGTACCAGGCGTGGAAATCGCCCGCCAGCATCTGCAGGTAATGCACCAGCAGGTGCGGCGCCAGTTCGCGTGCGGCGGTGGCGACGGTTTCCGGATATTCGGCCAGACGCTGCATGAGATCAAGTTCGTGCGGCGAGGTCAGCGGCGCGAGGTCGGCGTGGTCGAGTGCTGCGGCCTGGCCGCCCCATTCCTCGAACACGCGGCAGATGCGTGCGTGCGCGTACTGCACGTAATACACCGGATTGTCGGTGTTTTTGGCGATCGCGAGGTCGACGTCGAAAATATACTCGGTGTCGGCCTTGCGGGAGAGCAGGAAGAAGCGCACCGCGTCCTTGCTGGTCCACTCGATGAGGTCGCGCAGGGTGACGTAGCTGCCGGCGCGCTTGGAGATCTTCACCTCCTCGCCGCCGCGCATCACGCGCACCATCGTGTGCAGCAGGTAGTCGGGATAGCCTTCGGGGATGCCGACATTCGCCGCCTGCAGCCCGGCGCGCACCCGCGCAATGGTGCCGTGGTGGTCGGTGCCCTGGATGTTGATGGCGCGCTCGAAGCCGCGTTCCCACTTGGCGATGTGGTAGGCCACGTCCGGCACGAAATAGGTGTAGGTGCCGTCGGACTTCTTCATCACGCGGTCCTTGTCGTCGCCGTAGTCGGTGGTCCTGAGCCACAGCGCGCCGTCCTGCTCGTAGGTCTTGCCGGCATCGACGAGCTTCTGCACCGCTGCCGCGACGCGTCCGCTGGTGTACAGGCTCGACTCCAGATAGTAGTGGTCGAAGCCCACCGCGAAGGCCTTGAGGTCGAGGTCCTGCTCGTGGCGCAGGTAGGCGACGGCGAACTGGCGGATCGAGTCGAGGTCGTCGATGTCGCCCGTCGCGGTGAACTCGCGGTCGTCCGACTTCACGGTCTTCTTCGCCAGGAAATCGGCCGCAATATCGGCGATGTAGTCGCCGTTGTAGGCGACTTCCGGCCACGCGGCGTCGCCCGGCGCGATGCCCTTCGCACGTGCCTGCACGCTGTTGGCGAGCGTAGCGATCTGCACCCCGGCGTCGTTGTAGTAGAACTCGCGATAAACCTCCCAGCCCTGTGCGGCGTACAGGTTGCAGATCGCGTCGCCGAGCGCCGCCTGGCGGCCGTGCCCCACATGCAGCGGCCCGGTCGGGTTGGCGGAAACGAACTCGACCAGCACCTTGTGGCCACGGCCCGCGTCGCCGCGGCCGAACTGCGCACCGGCCGCACGGATCTGCGGCACCAGGCCGTGCCAGGCGGCGGGCGTGAGGTGGAAATTGATGAAGCCGGCGCCGGCGATTTCCGCCTTGGCGACCAAGGGCGACGCCGGCAACTCGGTCAGGATCCGCTGCGCCAGTTCGCGCGGATTCTTCTTCAGCGGACGCGCCAGCTGCATCGCGGCATTGCTGGAGAAGTCGCCGTGGGCGGGGTTCTTGGGGCGTTCGATTTCGAGGCTGACCGGGGCGTCCGGCGCCACCGTTTCGAGGGCTTCGCCGATCAGGAGCGCGAGTTGTTCTTTGAGCGGATGGGTGTTGGACATGGTTACAAAACGGACAGGAAGACGCGCACGTCTTCGGTGTCGAATGGGCAGCCCGCGATTATAAGCGCCGCGCGCAGGGCATCCAAACGCGAGCGGTAATTGAGCGCCTGCAACTCAAAACACCAGCGGGTCGACGTCGAGCGACCAGCGCGCGACGCGCGGTTTGATTGTTTCCAGTTGCGGACGCCAGTCGCGCACGAAGGCCTGCAGAGCCTGGCGTGAAGCCGACTGGATCAGCAGTTGCGCGCGCTCCAGATTGGCCACGCGCGCCATCGGCGCGGGAGTGGCGCCGAACACGCTGACGTCCGGGCTGTCGGGCGCCAGCGCCGCGGCGCGCTTGAGGAAGGCCAGCGCCGCGTCCATCGCGGTCGCCTCGGCGCGCAGCAGCACCTGGCGGGTGAACGGCGGCAGCTCGAGCTGGCGGCGCTCTGCCAGGAGTTCGCGCGCGTAGCCGGCATAGTCGTGGCGCTGCAGGTAGCGGAACAGCGGATGATCCGGGAAGGCGGTCTGGATCAGCACACGGCCGGGCTTGTCGGCGCGTCCGGCGCGCCCCGCCACCTGCATCAGCTGGGCAAACAGACGTTCGGTGGCGCGGAAGTCGGGGCTGTAGAGCGCGCCGTCGGTGTCGAGGATCAGGGCCAGCGTCATGTTGGGAAAATCATGGCCCTTGGCCAGCATCTGGGTGCCGACCAGGATGTCGATTTCGCCGCCGTGCACCGCCGCGCCGAGTTCGGCCCAGGCGCGCGGGCGCATGGTGTCGCGGTCGATGCGGCGGATGCGCGCGGTGGGCAGCAGGGCGGTGAGCGTTTCCTCCAGCCGCTGCGTGCCCTGGCCGAGCGCCTTCAGATCGGGGTTGCCGCAGCTCGGGCATTCGGGCGGGATGCGCGCCTCGAATCCGCAGTGGTGGCATTTCAATCGGTGCGACCGGGTTGAATGAGGCGTGGCGCGGTGGAACACCAGCCGTGCCGAGCAGCGCGGGCAGGGCGACACCCAGGCGCAACTCGGGCAGTACAGCGCCGGGGCATAGCCGCGGCGGTTGAGGAACACCAGGCCCTGCTCGCCGCGCGCCAGGGTTTCGCTCAGCGCCTGCACGGCCGGGCGGCTGAGGCCGTTGTCCACAGGAAGGTGCTTGAGGTCGACCAGTTCGATGTCCGGCAACTGCGCCTGGCTGATGGCGCGCTGCTTCAGCTCGATCAGCCGGTAGCGCCCGGAGAGCGCCTGCGCATAGCTTTCCAGCGAAGGGGTGGCGGAGCCGAGCACCACCGGCACATTGGACTGCTTGCCGCGCGCAATGGCGACGTCGCGTGCCGAATAGCGCAGGCCGTCCTGCTGCTTGAACGAGGCGTCGTGCTCCTCGTCCACCACGATCAGCCCCAGCCGCGGAAGCGGCGCGAACACCGACAGCCGGGTGCCGAGCAGCACGTCGCAGTCGGGGGCGGCGAGCCAGTTTTCGGCGCGCTCTTTTTCGGCCAGCCCGCTGTGCAGGGTGGCGAAGCGGCGGCCGGGGAAGCGTCGGCGGAAATGCTGTTCCAGCTGCGGGGTCAGCGCGATTTCGGGGATCAGCACCAAGGCCTGTTTGTTCGTTGCCAGCACCGCATCGATCAGGCGCAGGTAGAGCTCGGTCTTGCCGCTGCCGGTGACACCGTGGATCAGCTGCACGCCGAATTGCCCGAGCGTAGGCAGCAGCGATTCGAGCGCGGCCTGCTGGTCGGCGGTGGCCGGGGGTGAGTCGGCGGTCAGTGGCGCGTCGGCTGTTTGAGGGGGAATGCGCGACCACGCGGCCCAGCCCGCCGCCACCAGCGCGGCGGCGTGGCGGCTCTGCTTGTTCGCACGCACGCTTTCGCGCGATTGCGGCGCTGATTGCAGGGCATCGAGCAGGGCGCGCTGCGCCTTGGCACGCGCGCCGGGTTCCGCCACTTGCCCCGATTCGGCCAGCACCAGCCAGGGCGTTTCCGCGACAAAGGGCGTGGCGTTCCGCAGGCGCGGCGGCAGCGTGGCGAGCAGGATCGCGCCCAGCGGATAGTGGTAATAGTCGGCGCAAAACTGCGCCAGCCGAAGGATCTCGGCAGACAGCGCGGGGCGATCGTCCAGCACGCGGATCACGTCGCGCAGCTTGTCGGCCTGGATGGTGCTGTCGGCCGGCGGGCCCAGTGCCACGCCGACCTGGCGGGTGCGACCGAACGGTACCTCGACCAGACTGCCCGGCTGCACCGCGCCGACGCCATCCGGCAGGCGATAGTCGAAAAGCCGGTAGAGCGGCGTATCGAGCGCGACCTGAATGAGGGAGGGCATGTTAGCGGCGAATCTTGATCAGATGTCGGGGAAGATTGGCTAAGTGGCTGTTGGCCAAGGTTTATTCGGTGTTGTCCACGCGGCCTGTGGATAATTGTGTGAGTGAATTGTGTCGACTGCCCCCAATCGCCCGTATTTCGGGGGCCGGGCCCCGCAGGTCAAAAAGCAGGCAAGGTGGCAAATCTATATTAATCAATAACTTATATTCATGGTCTGGCTGTCAAGGGCTTGATACAAAAAAAGTTCCCCTGCGCCAGAAATGTGCATAAGTCAACGCTTCTATTGCCGCAACGACGGGCTTTTGCGCACCATGCCGGTGCGCATGGCCTTGTTATTGCTGGGCTTTATGCCTGCTGGATGCCGGCGATCACCCAGCCGCCCTGGCCGCTGGCCGGTTTGCTGAGGTGCCAGACCTCGTCGAGCGGCACGGCATCCTGGCCGGCGGCTTCGCGCACCTGTCCGGTGAAGCGCACGCTGACGACGTGGCGGTTGCCCTCGTCTGCCGCTTCCAGCACCTCGGCGTCGAGCGTCATCACGTCGGTCGCCTGCGCGGCATCGCCGCGCTCGGCCAGTTGCATGCGGATTTCGGCGAAGACTTCGGGGGTGGTGAAGGCGCGCAGGTCGTCCAGGTTGGCGGCGTCGAACGCGGCCTGCAGGCGGATGAAGTTGAGCTTGGCCTCGCGCGCGAAGGCGTCGGCATCGAACCCGGGCGGGAAGGCGCCTGCGGTACTGCCGCCACCCAGGGCGTCGGGGGCTTGGTCAAACGCGGCCGGCGTGCGCTGCGGCATGCCGGCGTATTGCATGGCAGGGGCCGGCGCATTGCGGCGCATGAAGAAGCGGAACAGCATGAACGCGGCCATCGCCAGCAGCGCCAGCATCAGGACGTTGGCCATGCCCTCGCCCATTCCCGGGTGGGAAAACAACGCGGCCAAGCCCAGGCCGGCAGCCAGGCCGGCAATCGGGCCCATCCAGCTGCGTTTCTGCGGCGCGGTCGCCGGCGTGGCACCGGGCTGCTGGCGCTGCGGCGCGGGAGCGGCATTTTGCCTGGCCGGGGCGCTGCGCTGCATGCCGAAGGACTTGCCGCCGCCGAGACGCCGGGCTTCGGCGTCATCCATGACAAAGGCGAAGCTGACGAAAAGGGCAAACAGGCTGATCAAAAGTCGTTTCATGAGGTTTCCAGATAATTAAAAGTGAAGCCTGGCCGGTCAGGCGTCAGGCAGAAATGGATGCTGCACGCACGGCGCGGCTGCGGCTGTGCACTGCCTCGACCAGCACGCCGACGTTGTCGGGATTGGTGAACTGCGAAATGCCGTGGCCGAGGTTGAACACGTGGCCAGGGTGGTTGCCGTAGCTGTCGATAATGCGCGCCGCTTCGGTGCGGATGCTGTCCGGCGTGCCGTGCAGGGCGCAGGGGTCGAGGTTGCCCTGCAGCGCCACCTGGTCGCCCACCCGGCGGCGCGCCTCGCCGATGTCGAGCGTCCAGTCCAGTCCTATCGCGTCGGCGCCGATGCCGGCCATGGCTTCCAGCCAGTTGCCGCCGCCCTTGGTGAAGATGATGCTGGGGATGCGGCGGCCTTCGCGCTCCTTGATCAGGCCGGCGACGATGCGCTCCATGTAGGCGAGCGAGAATTCCTGGTAGGCGTGCGGGGTGAGGCTGCCGCCCCAGGAGTCAAAAATCATCACGGCCTGCGCGCCGGCCTCGATCTGTGCGTTGAGATAGTCGATCACCGCCCGGGTGTTCACTTCCAGAATGCGGTGCAGCAGGTCGGGGCGGCTGTACAGCATGGTCTTGATGTGGCGGTAGTCATCCGAGCCGCCGCCTTCCACCATGTAGCAGGCCAGCGTGTAGGGGCTGCCGGAAAAGCCGATCAGCGGCACCGAGCCGTCGAGCGCGCGGCGGATCGAACGCACCGCGTCCATCACGTAGCCGAGCTTGTCGGTGGGATCGGGCGCCGAGAGGTCGCGGATTTCCCATTCGTTGCGCAGCGGACGCTCGAAGCGCGGTCCTTCGCCGGCGGAGAAATAGAGGCCGAGGCCCATCGCATCAGGCACGGTGAGGATGTCGGAGAACAGGATCGCGGCGTCGAGCGGATAGCGCGCCAGCGGTTGCAGCGTCACTTCGGTCGCCAGGTCGGGCGTCTTGCACAGGGTCAGAAAGTCGCCGGCGCGGGCGCGGGTGGCGTTGTATTCCGGCAGGTAGCGGCCGGCCTGGCGCATCAGCCAGAGGGGGGTGTATTCAGTGGGCTGGCGCAGCAGCGCGCGCAGGAAGGTATCGTTCTTGAGGGCGGACATGTGGCGGGCCAGGACGCAAAGCCGGCATTTTAGCAGGCTTGGCGTCACCGGCCCTGGTACATCAGTCGGTCAGCTGCGGCGGAAGCTCCACTCCCCGCGTCCGGACGGGCAAGCCAGCACGTCGCGCGGCTTGCGGCCGTCGACCACCAGCGCGGCGTGGCGGCAGCCATCGCGCGCATCGCCGCGCGGCGTGAAGTGGTAATGGTGGCCGTCGTGGCGCCATTCCACCGGTACGCCGGGGCGGCCGAGTTCCAGCGCGTGGCCCATGCAGGCGCGGTCGCGGTCGTCCATGCTGTCGCCGATGGCGTGTCCCACCACGGCGCCGAGCACGCCGCCGACCACCATGCCGACCACACGGTCGTCGCGGCCCGCGACCTGACCGCCGATCACTGCGCCGGTGACGCCGCCGATCACCGCGCCGATCTCGTCGCGGTTGCAGCGGCCCGAGGAAATGCCGTAGTCGTGGACAAAGACCGCACCGCTCTTGCCCTGGTGATGCCTGGCCTGCTTGTCTTTCTTGTAATAGCCGTGGGCGGGCGCATGGCTGGGCGGGTCGGCCAATGCCGGTCCTGCGCCCACCAGTGCGGCCAGGGCCAGCGTGAGGGAAAGCTTCATGGAGTTCTCCTTGATTATCGTGAAGGGGGATCGGGATTTAACGACTCAATGCGGGACAACTGTAGCGGCAGGTCCGCGCGCCTAGCCGGCCTGGTTGAAGCTGGAAGGGCGGCCATAGGCAGAACGGGCCTGGCGGTCGTGCGTTTCCGCCTTGATCGTTCGGCTGGCGAGGTCGAGGGCGCGCTCGATGCGCATGAACTCGCGTGCGTTAATGAAGCCATCTGCGCGGAAATGCTGTTCCATTGCGCGGATTCTGTGCTGTTCGTGCATCAACTCGCGAAACTCGTAACGGCTCAGACGGCCCGCGCGCTTCGCAGCCAGGATGCGTGCAGCCTGTCGATCCTGTCGGGTATCGATTTGCTGGCCATACGCCTGGCTCTGCTGGAAGGCCGGCTTGTAAGCGTGGCCGCCGCGATCCCAGTCGGCCTGCGCGCCGCTTGCCATCAGGCCCAGCGCCAGCATGCCGAGGGTGGTATTTATCAGGGTGCTTTTCATGGTGTGGCTCCTGTTCAGTTGAGGGGTGCCGCTGCTTTGGCTTGCTCAGCGGACACCCGCACTCTAGGAGCGCCATGTAAGCGGGGTGTTTGGGGCAGGTTACGAGGTGTAACGCAATGTAACCACGGCCGGTGCGTCCAGGATTCGGCTTTGTTTGAGTCGCGGGCGCTCAGGCCTGGGCGTCACGCTACGTTAATAGGTTAGAATTTTCGGCTTTTCTAATAAATAACCCGCATCCCTCGAGGAGACCCCGATGCAACTGAACAAACTCGCGGCCACGCTGGCCGCGGTGGGACTGGCTGCGCCCAGCCTGGCCATGGCCACCAACGGCATGATCATGGAAGGCTATGGCCCCATCGCGGCCGCCACGGGCGGCGCCGCGATGGCGCATGACAACGGCACCGCCGCCTTGGCCAACAACCCGGCCACCCTCGGCCTGATGGCAGCCGGCAGCCGGCTCGACGTCATGCTGGGCTTCGTTGGCCCCGATGTCTCGGCGCCGGGAACCATGGGCGCCTCCTCGGCGACTGCCTTCTACATGCCCGCCATCGGCTATGTGAAAAAGCAGGGCAATCTGGCTTACGGCGCGGGGATCTACGGCCAGGGCGGAATGGGCACCGAGTACGCCAATGGCGACATGGCGCAGGTGGGCGTGGGCCGGGTGATCTTCCCGCTGGCCTACAGCGTCAATGACCGCCTCAACGTGGGCGGCAGCGTCGACCTCGTGTGGGCGGGCATGGACCTGATGGTCACGGGTTACAGCATCGACTTCAAGGACGACAGCGACTTCACCGGCGCGGCCAAGGGCTACAGCGCGGCGGCCAAGCTGGGCTTCACCTACAAGCTCAACGATGCGCTCACCCTCGGCGGCGTCTACCAGACCGCCGCCAACCTGCCCGACCTCAAGGGCGACGGCTACAGGGTGGCGGGCTTCGACATGCCCGCCACGCTCGGCCTCGGCCTGGCCTGGCAGGCGAATGACCGCCTGATGATCGCGGCCGACGTCAAGGATGTGATGTGGGGCGGCAGCATGAATACCGTGACCATTTACGACCAGGGTGCGGTCGTTGCGGCGTTCCAGCAGGACTGGGACGACCAGATCGTGCTGGCGCTGGGGCTGGCCTACACGTTCAGCGATGCCTTGACCGGGCGCCTCGGCTGCAATCACGGCAGGAACCCGATTCCGGATCGGTTCGTCAATTACCTGTGGCCGGCGATCGCGGAGGACCACTACACGGTGGGCTTCGGCTACGCGTTCGGCAAGCAGTCCGAACTCAACGTCTCGCTCAGCGTGGTGCAGAAGGCGACCGTGACGGGAACGGGTGCGATGAATACCGGCATGCTGATCGAGCACAGCCAGCTGAACGGGCAACTCATGTACAGCCATACGTTCTGATCGGACAGGCTCATTGCGAAAGGCCGTGCGCAGCTTTGCGCACGGCCTTTTTGCATGCGCGCCTTTCCCGGATTCATCGGCAACGACGTTCAGGGTTCCTGCATGTCCTTGCCCATCTGCTCGATCTTTTCGCCGGTCTGCTCGCGGGCCTCGTCCAGCGCCTTGCCTGCTTCCTGCGCAGGGCCGGGCGGATCCGCGGGATCGTCAAACAGGGCCTTCGCTTCCTCTTTCATGTCCTGAACGGACTGGTCCACCTGTTCACCCGCCCGTTCGACAGGACCCTGCTTGTCGCAGCCGTTCAGGATCAGCAGGCTGGTCAGCACCGCCAGCACGGCGTAAGAGGCGTGCCAAGGGTGGGTGCGCTTGGATCTGGCGGGCAGGCTGAAGGCGATTCCGCTTGCGGCTCCGCTCCATTCGTAGAGCTGCATGTGTTCGTCGTTGAGGTGGTGCGTGGTCTTGCGCATGTGGCTTCTCCAGGAAATCTGTTGTGCCGGCCGTGGCGAAATCACGGCCGGCCGGCTGAGTGCAGACAGCTAGCGTTTGACGAGCAGGTCGTTGCGGACCCCTTTCACGCCCTCGACGCCGAGCGCGATTTTTTCGACCCGGGCAATCTGCTCCGGCGTGTTGACCCAACCCGACAGCTGGACCGCGCCCTCGCGGGTTTCAACGTTCACGGCCAGCCCTTTCACGCCCTCGTCCTTCAGCAGCAGCGTCTTGATCTTGGCGGTGATCCACGCGTCGTCGACGAATTGGCCCGCCTTGATGCGGTCGTTGTTGGCGCTGGCCTTGAGGTACTCGTCGTTGCTCAGGCGGCTGTCGCGGTTGGCGTCGCCTTCGCGGAAGGCTTGTTCCTGGCCGCCCTTGGCGGCGAACTCATCCAGGCTGACCATGCCATCGCCATTGCTGTCGGCGGATTTGAAACTGGGCAAGACCGGCGCAGCCACCACCGAGAGGGTGGCGAGGGTGCCCAGCACGCCGGCAAGGGTCAATTTCAGAATGCGATGTTCAAAGGATTCCATGTCTATCTCCTGTGTCATGAGTGGATTCGAATGCAGATGCACTCAAGCAGGCTATAGCGACGCCCGTGCCAGGCCATTTTTTGATAATCAAATCAGCGAGATACGAAGTTTGCGCGAGCGTGGTGCGCGGGCAATCCGGCTGCGCGCCGGGCAAATTGTCGTCTGTTGGCGACAGGAACCGGCAGGGCCTTGCAGGCCACTGTATTCATTGGACTAATTTGTCCGTTGCCGGCGACAGCCTGGGCCTCATGCGCCAAACGGGCACAAAAAAAAAGGGGAGCCCAGCTCCCCCTCATACGCTGTGGCGGATTCAAACCGTCGGCGGTCGGCGGCCCGTGACCAGCAGCACCAGAAATACCACCAGGCCGACGCCAAACAGGACCTTGGCGATCCAGGTTGCGGTGCCCGCAATGCCGGCAAAACCGAAAATCCCGGCGACGATGGCGACGATCAGAAACGTAATGGCCCATCCAAACATGGTGTTCTCCTTTCGGGGTTGATCAATGCGCCCGCAGGCGGTATCCCCCCTGATGCAGAGGCTGTGCCAACCCAAAAACAGGTGTGGAATCAATCGTCTGGACTGGCGACGTGGGGACAGGCCGCTGTCAGGCAGGAACGGCGTCGCCGTTGCCCGACACTCAGCCCTCGTCGCGATCCTTGAACAGCGCGGGGGTGAGGCCGTGGCGTTGCAGCAGCCGGTACACCTCGGTGCGGTTGCGCCCGGCCAGCCGCGCCACTTCGCTGACCTGGCCGCGGGTGAGCTTCAGCAGCGTGATCAGGTAGTCGCGCTCGAACGCCGTACGTGCTTCGGCCAGCGGCTGGATCTCGGCCGGCTTGTCGCGCAGGGCGCGCGCCACCAGGCTCAGCGGAATGGTGGAGGTGGTGCACAGTGCGCAGCATTGCTCCAGCACGTTGTGCAGCTGGCGGATGTTGCCCGGCCAGTCGGCCGCCGTCAGCATGTCCAGCGCGTCGGGGGCAAAGCCGTGGATGCGGCGGCGGTATTTTTCCGTCAGCGCGGCCAGGAAATGCCGCGCCAGCAGCGGTATGTCCTCGCGCCGCTCGCGCAGCGGCGGCAGCGTCAGGGTGACCACGTTGAGGCGGTAATACAGGTCCTCGCGGAATTCGCCGCTGACGATCGCCTCTTCCAGATTGCGGTGGGTGGCCGACAGGATGCGCACATCGACGGGCCGCGTCTCGGTCGCGCCGACCGGCCGCACCTCGCCTTCCTGCAGCACGCGCAAGAGCTTGACCTGCAGCTGCGGGGGCATGTCGCCGATCTCGTCGAGGAACACGGTGCCGCCCTCAGCGCTCTGGAACAGGCCGGGGTGGTCGCGCCCCGCCCCGGTGAAGGCGCCCTTCACGTGGCCGAACAGTTCCGATTCGAGCAGTTCGGCCGGAATCGCGCTGCAGTTGATCGCGACGAAAGGCTTGGCACGGCGCGGGCTGGCGCGATGAATGGCGCGCGCCAGCAGTTCCTTGCCGGTGCCCGACTCGCCCTGGATCAGGAGCGACGCCTCGCTTTGCGCGGCCAGGCGGGCCTCGGCCAGCAGCGTGTCCATCACCGGGCTGGCGGTGACGATTTCACTGCGCCAGCTGTCGTTGACGGCTTCGGGGCCGCTGGCCGGGAAGCGGGTGGCGCGTTTCAGCAGGTCGATCAGGGTGGCGGCGTCATAGGGCTTGGTCAGGTAGCCGAACAGCCCCTGCTGGGTGGCGGCCACCGCGTCCGGGATGGTGCCGTGCGCAGTCAGCACGATCACCGGCAGCGCCGGGTCGCGCCCATGGATGGCGTGAAACAGCGCCATGCCGTCCATGCCCGGCATCTGCATGTCGGTCAGCACGGCGTCGGGGCGCGCCAGCGCCAGCTGCGCCAGCGCCGCCTCGCCGCTGTCGACCGCTTCGACCCTGAAGCCGTTGGCCTCCAGCCGCAGCGTGATCAGCTCGCGCAGCGCGGCGTCGTCGTCGACCACCAGAATGCACGGTTTTTTCATGGCGTTTTGGCCGGGGTGCTGCGCTGCTGCAGCGATTTTTCCAGCGCCTTGATCTGGTCGAGCTTGTCCTGCAGTTCCTGCGCGCGCGCGGTCTGCTGCTTGAGCTCGATGCGCGCCTTGAGCGAGCGTTTCATCAGTTCGACCAGCGCTTGCGCGCGGGCATCCAGGTCGGTGATTGCGCCCAGGGTTTTCAGGCTGCGTTCGAGCGCGTCCACGCTGTCTTCGCGCTCCAGCAGGGCGGCCAGCTGAAAACGCCGCGCGTCGTCGAGGCGACGCTCGCCTTCCAGTCCGGTCAGCTCGCGGCGCCGCTGCTCGGCAGACAGCGCCGCCACCCGTGCCAGTTCGACCAACTGCGCCGGGGCATCCAATTCGGCCTGGCTGCGGAAGGTCGGATGCTCGGGCGGGGTGGCACAGGCGCCCAGCGTCAGCAACAGCCCGGCAAGGAATACGGATTTGAATGTCGTCATTGCGGCATCGGCCAGGTCAATCGGGCCACGTTAAACGAAAACAGGTCGACCACGGCGGACAGTCGACCACCTCGACGCTGCCGCCCGCAGCCAGCAGCGATTCGCGCACGATCGACAGGCCGAGTCCGCTGCCCTTGACCGCGCTGGCGGGCTGGCGCGCGCCCTGGAAAAACGGCTCGAAGACGCGGCTGCGCTCGGCCTCCGGGATGCCTTCGCCCTGGTCGCACACCCACACCGCGACCGCGCCCTCGGTGGCCTCGCTCTTCACCAGAATGCGCCCGCCCTCGGGACTGAATTTGACCGCATTGGACAACAGGTTGTCGAGCACGGTTTCCAGCTGGCTGCGATCGGCGCGCACGGTGGCGGCGGCCAATTGAGTTTCGACCTGAATGCCATGCGCGTCGAGCGCCAGCCGCTGCCGCGCCAGCACGCCGGCAAGCACGTCGGCCAGCGCGTGCGGCACGGCGGCCGGCAGGGTGGCGTCGCGCATCATGCCGCTGTAGCGGATCAGGTCCTCGATGCGCTTCTGCAGGTCGCGGCTGGCGCTGTCCATGATGCCGACGATGCTGCGCTGGCGCGCGTTGAGGCTGCCCGCCAGCTGGTCGCCCAGCAGCGCCACGCCTTCGCGCAGCGACGCCAGCGGGGTCTTCAGTTCGTGCGACACGTGGCGCAAAAAGCGCAGCTTCTGCTCCTCCAGCGCCTGCAGGCGCTGGCGCAGCCAGTCGATTTCGCGCCCCAGCTCGACGATGTCCTGCGGCCCGCTGATCGCCGGCAGCGGGCCTAGGTCGGCCTGGCCGAGCTGCTGGATCGAGGCCTTGAGCTGCTTGATCGGGCGGTTGATCATCCAGGAAAACACCGCGGCCAGCAGCAGCGTCAGCGGAATCAGCGCCAGCGCCAGCACGATCAGGCGCTGCCGAGTGGCTTGCACGGTCGCTTCCAGCGCCTGCAATTCGCGCTGCACTGCGGCATCGGCCTCGACCAGCAGGGCGTGTGCGGCGCCATGCAGCGCGTCGAACGCGGGGTCGAGCGCGTGGAAGCGCGCGCTGTCGAGAAACGCGCCGGGTTGCAGTTCGCGGTAGAGGGCGCGGCTGCGGGCCTGCAGCGCGGCCAGCGTGGCGCGCGCAGACGCGTCGCCAAGCTGGCCGTCGAGTTGCGTCACTTGGGTTTGCAGTTCGTCGAAGCGCATCCGCAGGGCGGGACCGAATTCAGCGTCCTGCAGCAGATGGTATTGCCCGGCGGCGCGCTGCAGCTGGCTGACCGATTCGGCGATCTGCCGCACATCACGCGTGATGGCGAGGCTGCTGCGGGTGAACTGGCGCTGGGTGTCGGCCACGCCCTGCAGCACGTGCACCGCGTTGATCAGGCCGCTGGCCAGCGGCACGATCAGCACGCCCATGGCGACGATGACCAGGATGGTGAACGAGCGGGGGTAGTAAGGGCTTGAAAGCATCCGGATGAAGGTCGGTGGCAATGCCGCAGCATACCCCGACTGGGTGGGCGCGATGGCGGCGACCGCCATCGCGCATGCGGCGGGCTTACACCAGGTCGAGGTAGGCGAGGATGCCCTTGGCCGCCTCGCGGCCTTCCCACACCGCCGTCACCACCAGGTCGGAGCCGCGCACCATGTCGCCGCCGGCGAAGACCTTGGGGTTGGCGGTCTGGAACGCATGCGGCTGGCCCTTGGCGACCACGCGGCCGCCCTGGTCGATCGCGATGTTGTGGTCGGCAAACCACGGCTGCGGATTGGGGCGGAAACCGAAGGCGACGATGACGCGGTCGGCCGCAATGACTTCCTCCGAGCCCGGCACCACGACAGGCGTGCGGCGGCCGCGCGCATCGGGCGGGCCGAGTTCGGTGGTGACGAGCTTGACGCCTTCGACGCGGCCGTTGCCAACGATCTCCACCGGCTGCCGGTTCCACAGGAATTGCACGCCTTCTTCCCTGGCGTTGCCGACTTCGCGCTTGGAGCCGGGCATGTTCTTCTCGTCGCGGCGATAGGCGCAGGTGACGCTGGCCGCGCCCTGGCGGATGCTGGTGCGGTTGCAGTCCATGGCGGTGTCGCCGCCGCCCAGCACGACAACGCGCAGGCCTTTCATGTCGTGGAAGACCTCGCCGGGCTTGGCCAAGTCGAGGCACTTCCTCACGTTGGAGATCAGGAAGGGCAGCGCTTCCAGCACCCCGGGCAGGTCCTCGCCGGGAAAGCCGCCCTTCATGTAGGTGTAGGTGCCCATGCCCATGAACACGGCGTCGTATTCGTCGAGCAGGCTCTGCATCGACACATCCTTGCCGATGTCGGTGTTGAGGCGGAATTCGACGCCCATGCCTTCGAACACTTCGCGGCGGCGCGTCATCACCGTTTTTTCCATCTTGAACTCGGGGATGCCGAAGGTCAGCAATCCGCCGATCTCGTCGTAGCGGTCATACACCACCGGCTTCACGCCGTTCCTCGCCAGCACATCGGCGCAGCCCAGACCGGCGGGGCCGGCGCCGATCACGGCGACCTTCTTGCCGGTCGGCACCACGTTCGACATGTCGGGGCGCCAGCCGGCCTTGAAGGCCTCTTCGGAAATGTAGCGCTCGATCTGGCCGATGGTCACCGCGCCGAAGCCGCCACCCGCGTCGAAGCCGTCGCTGTTGAGCGTGCACGCGCCTTCGCACAATCTGTCTTGCGGGCAGACGCGGCCGCACACTTCGGGCAGCGAGTTGGTCTGGTGGCTCAATTCCGCGGCCTCGAACAGGCGGCCTTCGGTCACCAGCTTGAGCCAGTTGGGAATGTAGTTGTGCACCGGGCACTTCCATTCGCAATACGGATTGCCGCAGCCGAGGCAGCGGTCGGCCTGCTCCTGCGCCTGCGCCGTATCCATCCTGGCGTAGATTTCGCGGAACTCATGCTTGCGCACCTCCGCGGGGGTTTTCTCGCCGTCGCGCCGGGGCTGCTTCAAAAACTGGAATACGTCACCCATGTCTAGGTCTCAACTCTCATCATTCAATTGTGTGGCCAGTCTTGCGGGTCGCGGTGCTGGTGCAGGCAGGCCAGGACAGCGACCTGGTCTGCGTCAATTTCGTAAAACAAACTCCAGGGGAAGCGCCGCAAGCCAATCCGGCGAGTTCGCCCGTAGGCAATGGCAAACGCCGCAGGCTGGCGGCCCAGTGTGGCGACTGCTGTTTGCACCGCGCGCATGAACTCGTTGCCGAGCCCCGGCGCTTCAAGCTGGTACCACGTGGCGGCAGCTTCGATTTCAGCTTCGGCTTCCGGCTCGATGAGCACCTTCATAGGCGCTGCTCGATCTCCCGCAACACGTCTTCAGCCGGACGCCCCCGATTGGGGTCGGCCTGGTGCGCTTCCATCCTGACTTGCAGCAAACGCTTTTGCGCGTCCGAAAGCGGACGATGCGCCGCCTCTTCCGCAATCGCGTCCCACAGGTCTTCCACCAGTTGCAGCTTTTCGGCGAAAGGCCGCTTTTTCGCTTCTTCCAGCAAGTCGATATCCATGTGAGCTCCTTTCAGATCGTCACTGCTTCACGTGTCTGGCCGGGAAGATCCTCGACCAGGTCTTCTATCGAAATCCGCTTCGGCTTGACCAGCCAGACGCGCGCCAAAGTGGCGTCGAAGTCGGCCAGCAGTGCGCGGGCGCGCGCGCTGCCGGTGAGCGCCAGATGGCGCTCGATCTGTGCCTTGAGGAAGACGCGGAACGGTTCGGTCTGGTCGTTGGCGAGGCGCAGCAGTTCGACCATTTCCTTGTTGGTACTAGCCATGAAGTCGCCTGCCTCGTCGACCACGAAGGCCATGCCGCCGCTCATGCCGGCGCCGAAGTTGAGCCCGGTGTCGCCCAGCACGATGACGGTGCCGCCGGTCATGTATTCGCAGCCGTGGTCGCCGATGCCTTCCACCACCGCCAGCGCGCCGGAGTTGCGCACGCCGAAGCGCTCGCCGCCCATGCCCGCG
>Ga0299912_10000144_pt1 | contig 78038 bp, 69 predicted proteins | sample RVTome_2_FD_207667 | JGI IMG/M metagenome (GOLD analysis project Ga0299912, IMG submission 207667) | Soil microbial communities from uranium-contaminated site in the Upper Colorado River Basin, Wyoming, United States - RVT95D214 (version 2) ... | reverse complement strand
ACCTGGATGATGGGCCGGCCCTGGGCGTCCGCCAGGTGGATGGCGCAGGCCAGGCAGGGGTCGAAGGAGTGGATGGTGCGCAGCACCTCCAGGGGGCGGTTGGGGTCGGCCACCGGATTGCCCACCAGGGAGGCCTCGTAAGGGCCCAGGGCGTCGTTCTGGTTGCGGGGGCCGGCGTTCCAGGTGGAGGGCACCACGCACTGGTAGTTTTTGATCTTGCCGTTGTCGATGACCACCCAGTGGGAGAGGGTCCCCCGGGGCGCCTCGTGGAAGCCGTAGCCCCGGATTTCCCCGGGGGGGAAGGTAAACTGGTTACAGGTCTTGGTATCCCCCTTGGCAATGTTGTCCATGAGAGCCTGCCACTGGACCAGGAGCTCGTCATAGAGCACCGCGGTGCGGACGGCCCGGGCCGCGTGGCGGCCGATGGTGGAGTGGAGGGCCTCCGGCCCCACCTTGGCGTTAGCCAGTTTGCTCACGCTGGCCAGGACCAGTTCCACGTACTTCTTGGTGGGACCGTGGCCCGCGGCGTACATGCACAGGACGTTGGCCAGGGGGCCCACCTGGGCCGGCTGGTCGTTGAAGCTGGGGGATTTGACCCAGGAATACTTGCCCTTGTCCTGGAAGTCGGTGTACTTGGGCTCGGTGCTCTCATCATAGGGATGCCGGGTCCAATCGCCGTCGTACCAGGAGTGTTTGATGCTCTCCTTCACCCCGAAGCGGAAGAGGTCGGAGTTGAAGTCGTTGATGGGCTTGAAGGACTTGAGGTCGGCGTTGGCGATATAGCCCCCGGGCAGGTTGAAGGCCGTGCCCTTGGTGTCCATGGGCATATCGGGCACCGACAGGTAGTTGGTGACGCCGGCGCCGTACCGGGTCCAGTCGGCATACATGGCCCCCACCGCGCAGACGTCCGGGACATAGACGTTCTTGACGAAGGCGCCCACCTCGTCGATGAGGGACTTGATGTAATAGAGCCGCTCCATGTTGAGGGCCGAGGTGTGGTCCATGTTGATGGGGCTAGAGACGCCGCCCACCACCAGGTTGGCGATGTGGGGGGTCTTGCTCCCCAGGATGGAGACGATCATGTTGGCCTTGCGCTGATACTCCAGGGCCTGGAGATAATGGGCCACGGCCAGGAGATTCACTTCCGGTGGGAGCTTCATGGCCGGATGGCCCCAGTAACCGTTGGCGAAAATGCCTAACTGTCCGGAGTTCACCAGGGTCTTGACCTTGTCCTGGACGGCCTTGAGCTGCTGGTGGCTGTTCAGTGGCCAGGAGGAGAGGCTGTCGGCCAGGGCGGCAGCCTTTTTGGGATCGGCCTTCAGGGCGGAGGTGATATCCACCCAGTCCAGGGCCGAGAGGATGTAAAAGTGGACGATATGGTCGTGCACCGCGTGGGCGGCCATGATGAGGTTCCGGATATACTGGGCGTTCAGCGGCACCTCCAGCTTCAGGGCGTTTTCCACGGCCCTCACCGAGGCCAGGGCGTGGACCGTGGTGCACACCCCGCAGATCCGCTGGGTGAAGGTAGGGGCATCCCTGGGGTCCCGCCCCTGGAGAATGACTTCGATACCCCGCCACATCTGACCCGAGGACCAGGCGTTGGTCACTTTGCCGCCATCGATCTCACAATCTATGCGTAAATGCCCTTCGATCCGGGTAATGGGGTCGATGGTAATTCTCTTGGCCATGTTCCGCTCTCCTTAAAGCAAGATTAGGCGTGCTCGATCTTGGGCAGCACGGGGTATCTTTTGACAAAATAGAGGTAGCCCATGAGTTCCAGGGCTATGATGCCCAGCGTGATGAAGATTTCCGGGAGGGCCGGGAAATAGGACCAGCCGGGGCCGGGGTTAAAACCCACGAGAAAGGCGTTGAAGCGATAGAGGGACCCGGCCAGGAGCATGGCCGTGGAGGCCACGAAGAGCCATCGGAGCTGGTCCCGGCTGGCGGGCTGCACCATGAGAATGAAGGCCACCAAGTAACAGAGGTTTTCCAGGATGAACATGAAACTGTTCAAATTCCCCTGGAAGATCAGGCCCATCTGTCCTCGGACCAAAAGATCCAATAACCGGATCACCAGGTAGACGCCGATGATCCAGGCCATGACCCCGCCGACCTTGGCGATCATGGGAGTTTCAAAGGGCCGTTTAAAGGCCAGGGAGGAGAGGATGGATTCAAAGATGGTCACCGCGAAGCCCATGGTTATGGCCGAGAGCAGGAAGAAAAGGGGCAGGAGACCCGTCTGCCAGAGGGGCGAGAGCTTGTGGCCGGCGATGATCATCAGGGTCCCCAGGGAGGACTGGTGCATGGTGGGGAGCAGGATGCCCAGGGCCACGATGACCGGCAGCCACCTCTCCAGACTTTCCCGGGCCTCCCGGGCCTTGGGGTTTTGGTGATGGCCTGCCAGCACGGTGGGGGCCAGCTCGATCCAGAGGATGGCCACGTAGGCGGCGATGCACAGGGCCACTTCCACCAGGACGGAGTTAAAGTTGACGTGCCAGGGCAAAAACAGGTTATAGCCGTTCCAGTAGCGGCCGATGTCCAGGAAAATGGCGAGGCCCGCCAGGGTGTAACCGAACACGCTGGTCAGGATCGCGGAGCGCACCAGGGGATGGTACTCCCAGCGGTTGAAGATATAGACTAATAAGGCCATGGCGTACCCGCCGCAGCCGAGGGCGGTGCCCACCAGGACATCATAGGTGATCCACAGGCCCCAGGGATAGCCGTCGCTCAAGTTGGTCACGGCTCCCAGTCCGAAGAGGTAGCGATAGAGCATCAGGATGACGCCCACCAAGACCAGGGCGGCCAGGACCATAAAGGGCTTGGTTATGACTTTTCCATCTAAAGACTGACTTTCTTCCACCATAGCGGGCTCCATTAATTCAGGGTAAATCCTGTTTGGTGGTATTCTTGTAGACTATGTAGAACAGGGCGCCCAGGACCACATAGGGAGCAATCATACCTTTGTAGAGACTGTGCATGATGGTCTCGGAAGTGGCGGCGGTGGACTCATCCGGCAGGATCGGCAGCCCCAGTTTGTCGCAAGGGACGCCCGCCAGAATGAGGACCTGGCTGCCGCCCCCATCTTTCTCCCCAAAGAGATGCTTTTGGTAAGGCGTGACGATACGGTGGCGCATCTCCCGGGAATCCACCCGGTGCAGGGGATAGGCCGCCATCTTCCCGGGTTCCAGGGCCAGCCGCCTTTTGGCCTCTTCGAGCAGGTGCTGGACGTCCCCGAAAATGGAACCGCCATTGGGGCAGAACTCGCAACAAGCCGGGTAGCTGCCCTGGGCCATCCGGTGGTAACAGAGTTCGCATTTCTGGATTTGGGGGAAGGCCTGGTCCCACTGGAACTTGGGGATGTTGTAGGGACAGGCCACCTGGCAGTACCGGCAGCCGATACAGACGTCTTTGTTATACTTGACGGCTCCGGTTTTCGGGTCCTTGGTGAGGGCTGACACCGGACAGGCGGAGGTGCAGGCCGGATCGACACAGTGCATACAGAAGCGCCGGATGTAGGAGTAGCCGTTGATTTCCCGGTCTTTGACCTGCCCGGTGCCGTTTTTGTATAGCTTGACGATGTTGTAGGTCTTGGCGGAGAGATCCAGGGGATTGTCCCAGACGCTGCCGGGGGTGGAGTACTCCGGAGGCAAGTGGTTGTATTCCTTGCAGGCGGCCATGCAGGCTTTGCAGCCCACGCAGACCGTGGCGTCGTAGAGAATACCCACCGCTTCGGGGAGACGGACTTTGGGCTCCCGGGCCAGCGCCGGTATCGGACTGAGGGTTGACGCCAGCATCAGGCCCCCCCCCGCCGAAACTTTCAAAAAGTCTCTTCTGTTGATTTCCATAGGCTATTCCTTCCCAGCCTCTTCTTCTGAACCTGATTTCTTCTTCCCCAGTTTCATGGCGGTCATCGCGCCCGCGCCCAGGGCCGCGCCAGCCAACCCGGCCAGCACTCCCACCGTAGCCACCGAGGCGCCGTGGCCCGCCGGGGCTTCAATGGGAGCAAAGCTGGTGGGCGGGGTTAAACGCAAGGCGCTGCCCCCGGCGCGAACTTTACCGCCCTCCTCCGTCTTATAGGGAGCGCCCGTGAGGGTGGAATACTCCAGTTTGGCCATGGCCGGTATGGGCGCGGTAAAGCCCACGCCCTTCTCGGAACAGCCGAAGCAGGGAGAGCCGGTGCCCACCGGCCAGCTCCGGGCCCCCACCCCGCCGAACAGAATGGCGGGGCAGTTGTTATAAGTTTCCGGCCCTTTACAACCCAGTTTATAGAGGCACCAACCCCGGCGATGGCCGTCGTCATCGAAGGCCAGGGCAAATCTGCCGGCGTCAAAGTGGGGCCGGCGTTCACAGCCTTCGTGGATGAGCCGGCGATAGGCAAAGAGGGGTCTGCCCTTGTCGTCCAGATCGGGTAATTTCTTGAAGGTCAGGATATACAGGACCGTGGACAGGAAGTTATAGGGGTTGGGAGGGCAACCGGGGATGTTGATGACCTTAAATTTATCCCCCAGGACTTCCTGGGTGGACTTGGCGCCGGTGGGGTTGGGCTCCGTGGCGGGGAGTCCGCCCCAGGAGGCGCAGGAGCCGAGGGCCACCACCGCGGCTGCCGAGGGCGCGGTCTCCCGCAAGATTTCCATGGCCGGCCGGCCGCCGATCTTACAATAGATCCCACCGTCTTTGGTAGGAATGGCGCCCTCGGTCACCAGGATAAACTTGCCCTTATTGTCACTGATGGATTTCTGTTTGGCCTCTTCCGCCAGGGCCCCGGAAGGCGTGCTCAAGGTCTCGTGATAGTCCACCGAGATGAGGTCCAGGATCAGATGCTCCACCGTGGGGTGGGTGGAGCGCAGCAAGGTTTCGGTGCAGCCGGTGCACTCCTGCCCCGAGAGCCAGATTACCGGCGGACGTTTCAGGGCAGCCACGGCTTCGGCAATTTTGACTCCCATGCCCAATGGCAGGCCCATACTCGCGGCGGCCACCGCGCAGAACTTTAAAAAGTCCCGGCGAGTGACCAATCCGAAATGGCTGGGGAGAGTTGGTGAAAGTGCGCGATTTTTTCCCTTCATGCTTCCTCCAGTTTGGATAATGCGGGATGGGGTACGGCTGCCGGTCGTTAGGCGGGATAAAATATATGACCCAAGGTCCTGCGTATAGACACAAGCGCTTTTAAACCATATCTCCGCAAGAAAAGGCAATGGAAAAATGAATTTGTGAAAACTTTCTCATTACACAAAAGCACAATCTATGGGGCTGATTCAGCTTTTCCTTAGGCAGCGATTAGGTCCACTTTTCACAAAATTATCCCCGGAAACGGCGGAATTCTGCAGTGCGCTCAGGAGGTCTCTGTGGGGGGTAACCGCAAGCTCTTGGTCCGTCAGGGGGTTCTGTGGCAAAGGAATGACGCGGAGTGGTTTGATGAACGTCCCTGGTGCCGCCGGCGTTATTAGCCGGCCTTTTACCGGGTTCCTCAGGTAACGCTCCAGGATGGGCTTCCCCCCCCGTGGCCGTGAATAATAGCTTGCTTGCAGATAGCTCGGTTCGCTGTTGCCGCCAAGGGCCTAATGGCTCCAGCTCATCCTCACCCAACCTTAGGGTCTGACGCATAAAAAAAAGCAAGCCCGCGGGACCGTCGCTGACTTGCCTTATTATTTAGGTATTATTGGTGGAGCTGAGGGGAGTTGAACCCCTGACCTCTTGAATGCCATTCAAGCGCTCTTCCAACTGAGCTACAGCCCCAAGCCCAAAATGTAATTAACAAAAGCGCCGGAAGCTGTCAAGTGCCTGGGGATATATTTTTAAATGGGCCAATATATTGATGAATAGAAGGTCTAAAAAATTAATGGCGGGATAGAGACGCCCCTGGAGAAGAGAAAATCCCGAACTGGTGTCAGGTTGCGGGCCAAAACCTTCTGGCTTTACCTTGCCCATTTGCTTTTCCAAAAAATGCGGTAAAAAAAGACGGTTACTTGCCAGGGAAAGAATTAAGTAATAAAGGTAGTCAACTTTTAACCAAAGAGTAACAACAGGATTTTTCAGATAGGGATAAACCCAAATATTCTGCAACATTTGTCCATCAGGAAATCTTTGGTTCGGACTTTCATAACCATCTAATTTATTATTAAATCCACGGACTGGGATACTTTCTAAACGAACCATTCTGCGGCGCCCCCGAGATCCGGTTTCCGGTTCGAAAGAAAAAGATTTCCCCAAATAACCTTTAGTAAGTTAATATCGTGCAGCCGATGGGGTTCCCTGTCCCCTCCCGCCCCAAAGACCTTCAGGCCCTGGCCCAGGCGGTGCGGCAATTATGGGAGCATCAGGACCTCCGGGAAAAATTGGGTCAACAGAGGCGGGACCTGGTCGTGCAAAAATTCCCCCTGGAGCGGATCGCCGCCCGGGTGTAGGCGGTGTATGATTTGATTTGGGAGAGGGTTGGTGGGCATTAACTTGGGGGAAATAAGGGAAAAAGGGGGAAAGGGGAAGAGAGTTTTCCCTTTTCCCCCTTTACCCTTTTAACCCGTTAACCCGAGTTTCATCTCCCAATTTTCCCTTAGAATGCCTGTGTCCATGGAAACTCACTGGCTGCTCCTGCTCATTTCCGGTTTTATCCTCCTCTGGGCCGCGTCTTTGATTTTGGTGCGCCACGGGACCCGGGTGCGCCTGCTTCGGAGCCTGATGGCCCAAGAGAATAACGGGGCTACGGCGGAACCCCAGGCCAAGGATCTCGGCCCGGAAGAGCAGGCGGCCCGGGAGATTATTAGCCAATACCGCCGCCGCTATCTCTTGAAGTTGTGGCCGGCCACCGCTTTCGGCTTCAAGGTGGTGAACGACCTGGCCCTGGAGATGGTCCAGGAGATCGCCCGGGTCTATTATCCCGAAGAGGAAAGGCCGGAACTCCGGGCTTCGCTGCGGGACCTGGTGGACCTTTACAACCGAGTGGGCGCTCGCTTCCAGGCCCTGCTGGAGACCAGGGCCATCCGGCCTTTTCAGGACGTGGAACTGGAGACGGTCCTGCGCTATCATGACTTTTACCGCACCGTCAAGAATCACTGGGGGTATCAATTCATCAAGCGGCATCACCTGGACAAGGCGGCCCGCTGGGGCTGGGCCGCCATAAATTACGCCAACCCCTGGTACTGGGGCCGGAAAGCGGCCTTTGAGGGGAGCAAGGAAATGGCGGCCCGGCTGGCCCTGGCCAAAATCGCGGATATTGTGGGGGAAGAGGCGGTTTTACTGTACAGCCGGCGCGCTGCCGGCGCCAACTAAATTATTACCTGATTTCCTCCAGCGCTATGTTAAATCTTCTGAAAACCAATTTCGGCTTTGATCAATTCCGTCCTTTGCAGGAGGAGATTATCCGCTGCGTGATGTCGCCCAGAGACGCTTTTGTGCTGATGCCCACCGGCGGCGGCAAGTCCCTGTGCTATCAATTGCCGGCGCTGAAGCAGCCGGGATTGACCCTGGTTATTTCCCCTCTAATCTCGCTGATGAAAGACCAGGTGGACGCTCTCCAGGCGAACGGCATTCCGGCGGAATTCATTAACAGCACTTTAACTCGCGGGGAAATCGCCAAAATTCAGACGGAGGCGCTCCTGGGGAAAATAAAAATTCTTTACGCGGCGCCGGAACGCTTGATTATGCCTGAATTTCAGCATTTTTTGCAGAAAACCAAAGTCAGTCTGATAGCCATTGACGAATCCCACTGCATCAGCGAATGGGGGCATGATTTTCGCCCCGATTACCGGAATCTGAAAGTGCTGAGAGATATTTTTCCCGAGGTTCCGGTGATGGCTCTCACCGCCACGGCCACCCAAAAGGTGCGGGAGGATATAATTTGCCAGTTGTCCCTGGATAGAGCGAAAATTTTCATCTCCAGCTTCAACCGCCCCAATCTAGCCTACGCAGTGCTTTCCAAAAAGAATTCTTACGGCCAACTGCTGCAAATATTGCGGGAACACCGGAATGAAGCCGCGATAATTTATGTTTTTTCCAGAAAAGACGCCGAGAATTTGGCCGCGGATTTGCGGGAGGAGGGGTTTAAGGCGCTTCCTTATCACGCCGGGCTGGGAAGCGAGGAGCGCCGAACCAATCAAGAGAAATTCATTCGAGACGAGGCGCAGATTATGGTGGCGACGATCGCTTTCGGGATGGGTATTGACAAGCCGGATGTCCGCCTGGTGATTCACTATCATCTGCCGAAATCCATGGAAGGCTACTACCAGGAAACGGGGCGCGCCGGCCGGGACGGACTTCCGAGCCGGTGCGTGCTTTTTTATTCTTACGGTGATGCAGTTAAACAGCAGTATTTTATCCGGCAGATAGAAGATGAGGCCGAGCGGAAAAACGCGGATCAAAAGCTCGCCCAGATGGTGGAATATTGTGAGCTGGCAACCTGCCGCCGGCATCATCTGCTTTCCTATTTTGGCGAAGATTATCAACCGGAAAAATGCGAGGGATGCGATGTTTGTCTGGCGCCGGCGGGAGAATTTGACGCAACCGAAATCAGCCAAAAAATTATGTCGGCGATTATTCGCACGGGGCAACGGTTTGGGATGAATTATATTATCGACGTGCTGCTCGGGGCCAAGAATCAGAAAATCATGGAACGTGAGCATCATAAATTGTCGCTATACGGTATTGTTGATGATTTTTCCAAGGAAGATTTAAGGCGCATTATCAGTCAATTGCTTGCCAGAAAGCTGATGGAAAAAAGCGGCGGGGAATATCCGGTTCTGGAATTAAGCCCCCGGGGAAATGATTTTTTGAGGAAACGGGAAAAGATTTATTTACCCCAGCTTGAATCCCGCGTCAAATTGTCTCAACCGAGGGATGCGGCTGAAAACGAATATGATAGGGAACTATTCGAGAAACTGCGTCTCTTGCGCAAAACCAGCGCGGATGAGAAAGGGGTGCCGCCGTTTGTCGTCTTCGGCGATCTGGCGCTGCGCCAGATGGCTGCCTATCTGCCGCAAAGCGAGGAGAGCTTCGCAAAAATCAGCGGCGTGGGCCGGGAAAAGCTGAAACAATACGGGAAAATATTTACGGAGGCGATTCAGGCTTACGCCCAGGAAAATGATCTCGGCGAAAAAGATATTCCCGGGAGAAGACGGGCCAGGCCGCTCCGGCTGAATCGATTGGGACCGACCTATCGGGAAACCAAAGGACTGGTTTTGCAGAAAATGCCCATTGAGACCATGGCGAGGGTGAGAGGTCTTACAGCCGGGACCATAACAGCTCATCTGGAAAAGTTGGTCGCGGCGGGAGAAGAAATGGATCTGGACTATTTAAGGCCGCGGGTGGAGAAATTCGCAGAAATAAAAGCCGCGTTTAAAAAAAGCGGAGGCAAAGCTTTGACGCCCGTTCGGGAAATCCTGGGCGAACAATTTTCCTACGAAGAATTAAGAATAGCCAGGCTGTTTATAAAATCGTAGAGGCTGGAGCAGTTATAGGGCGGCCCGTGGCCGCCATAATTTGGGGATGGCGTGCGCGGCACGCCCTATATTGAGAGATGGATGCAAAGCCAACATCAAATCTAAGAGACCGGATAGTAAACGGCCTGGCCCTACTCTGGTACCGCCTGGACCGGCGGCACCGGGAGATCACCCGGCGCAATCTGGAGTTCGCCTATGGGCCGGAACTCAGCCCCGGGGACCGGGAACGCCTGGTGCGGGCAGTCTTCCGACATTTTGTTTTCTTCGGTTGGGAAATCCTGGAGCTACTCCTGAGGCCCCTGTCCCGGATCAGCAAAAAAGTCATCATCCTGGGTGAGGAGCACCTGTCCGGGGCCCTGGCCCAGGGCCGCGGGGCCATCGCCATTGCCGCGCACGCGGGCAACTGGGAATATACGGTTCTGGGCGCCGGCTTGCAGTACTGGCGGGTGGCGGTGGTGGCCCGGGAGCTGGACCACCCCTGGGGCCGGGCCCTGGCCCGTTTCCTCCGGCAGCGGGGCGGCAACTTCATGGTGGGGAAGCAACGGGGCCTGAAGGGTATTTTAGGGCACCTGAAGCAGAACGGGGTGGTGGGCATCGTTATCGATCAGAACACCGCCACTGAAGGGGGGTTGCTGGTGGACTTTTTCGGCAAGCCGGCTCGTACTACCCCAGTGGCCGCCATCCTGGCCAGGCGTTGGGACATCCCGGTGCTGCCGGTCTTTTCCCGGCGTCTGGCCGACGGCAGACACCTGATGGCCGTCTTTCCCCCGCTGCCCATGCGGAAGACCAAAGACCCCGACGCCGATATTCTGGGGCACCTGCGGCTCCAAAACCTGGCCGTGGAAGCCTGGGTGCGGGCCTGCCCGGAACAATGGCTCTGGCTCCACCGCCGCTGGAAAAACCAGTTCCCGGAGATTTATGAATAGCAGTGGTCAGTGGCCAGTAGTCAGGGGCCAGGGGTCAGGGGCCAGGGGCCAGTAGTTCAAAGTTCAAGGTTCAAGGTTCAAAGTTCAAGGTTCAGAGTTAAGAGGCTGCCTAGGAAAAGATGGGGAAAGCCGGTTTTTGACGGAAAACGGAAAACGGAAAACCATAATACAGGTGGAAGGATAATGAGCGAGAAAAATGAGGCGGTGCTGGCGGCACTACGGGAAAAGGTGGCGGACCAGGGGATAAGCCGCTTCTTCGAAACCGAACTGGAGGAGGTGGGCCCGGGGCGGGCCCGGGTGTCCATGACCTGCAAGCCGGAGATGGCCAACATCCTGGGGATGATCCACGGCACCGCGCTATTCGCCTTGATCGACGAGGCCTTTCAGGCCGCGGTCAACGGCCACGGCACTGTGGCCGTGGCCCTGAATATGAACCTCACTTTCCACGCGGCCCCGGGCCTGGGGGAGCGCCTCACCGCCAGCACCCGGGAACTACATTGCGGCCGGCGCACGGCCACTTACTATATCGAGGTCACCGATTCCCGGGGTTCTCTGGTAGCCTCCTGCCAGGCCCTGGCCTACCGCAAGGACCAGCCGCTGCCCTTCGGCGCTTGATGCCAAGTCGCCATCAAACAAGGCGTAATTGTAGGGGCGCACCCGCGTGTGCGCCCTCAATCTAAGGCGGACACATGGGTCCGCCCCTACAAGAAAATAGTCGTTTGTTGGCGACTTGGTCTGAGCCGGGAGCGCCCGGCAAAAAGTGAAGAAAAAAAAAGGGGGCAAGGTGCGGCTGCCCGCCTTCCCCTTGCCCCCAAGGGCTCTCTTTTGCAGTTCTTTTATAACTTTCGGGTCTTTTGCAGTTCGGTGATTTTGGCCCGGAGACGCCGCACCAGTTCCCCATAGGACCCTTCGCTGATCACCCGGCCGAACTGGGAGCGGTAATTGCTCACCAGGCTCACCCCTTCAATGACCACGTCATAGATCATCCAGCCCTGGTCTTTGATAATCATCCGGTAATTCAGGGGGATCCTGTCGTTTTTCCGCAAAACCACGGTGCGCACCTCGGCGTAATCCCCGTCGTCCCGGTCCTCGTGGAGGTATTGCACCTTTTCGTCGTGGTAGTTCTCAATCTTGTCGGCGTATGAGGCCTCCAGGAGCTCGCCGAAGAGGCGCACGAATTCCTGGCGCTGGCCGCCGTTGAGGGAGCCCCAGGAGCGGCCCAGGGACCGCCGGGCCATCTCTTCATAGTCAAAGCGGCGGTCGATGACCTGTTTCATCCGCTCCCGCCGTTGCTTCTTGGCGGCGGGACCTTTCATGGCCGGATCTTTAAGAACGAGAATGACCCCGTCCACCAAGCCTTGAACCCTTTCGGTGGGGGTTTCCGCCCGGGCCCCGGAGACTGCCAGGGCCAGGTTGAAGGTTAATGATAGGGCCAAGGCCCCGATCACTGTAGACCGCATTATCTGCTCCTTTGCTGAATAATTCTAAACCTTGCCGTGGATATATTTGCTGATCAGTTCTTCCCATTCCACCGCGGATTCGGTGTCCCGGATTTTGCCGCCGTTGGGAATGGCTTTGCCGGAACTGCCCGGGGAGAGCTTGACGTATTTGTCGCCGATGATGCCTTTGGTGCGAACGGAGGCGATGGCGTCATCATTAAGCTTGATTCCCGGGTTCATTTTCAGCACCAGCTTGGCCCGGTCTCCGGAGGTTAAGCGGATGGAGTCCACCCGGCCCACTTCCACTCCGGCCACCTCCACCGCGGCCCCGGGCTTCAGTCCCGAGATATTGTCGAAGTCCGCCATCACCCGGTAGCCGCCGCCAAAGATTTCCAGCTTGCCCAGGTGCACCGCCAGGTATGCCAGGCAAGCCAGGCCCAACAACACGAAGACGCCCACCGCCAACTCCAGGTTGCCTCTTTTCATAATGATCTCTATGCCTCCAGAAAATCGACTTCCCCTTTGATAAAACTCTGCACCACCGGGTCCGGATGGTTTTGGATTTCTTCCGGCGTGCCCTGGGCGATGATCCGGCCCCGGTGCAGCATGGCCACATGGTCGGCCACCTGGAAGACTTCCGGAAGATCGTGAGCCACCACCAGCGCGGTGTAGCCGCTGGCCGCATGGGTTTTGTTGATCAGGTGGAAAACGGTGTTGCTCATGGGCGGGTCCAGGCCGGTTACGGGTTCATCAAAGAGGATGATCTCCGGTTCCTGGATCATGGCCCGGGCCAGGGCCACCCTTTTCTTCATGCCCCCGCTCAATTCATCGGGAAATTTGTTACCCACCTCCGGCGCGAGATTCATCTGGTCCAGGCGCTCAAGCACCCGCTCCACGATCTCCGCATCCGACAGCCGGGTCTTCTCCCGGAGGGGAAAGGCGATATTTTCGAAGACGTTCAGGGAATCGAAAAGAGCCCCCCCTTGAAAGAGGACCGCGAACCGCTTTCTGATGTCCTGGAGTTTGCGGCCCTTAAGCCGGGTGATGTCCACGTCGTCGATGAGCACCCGGCCCCGGTCCGGTTTCAGCAACCCGATGATATGCTTGAGCAGGACGCTTTTCCCCACCCCGCTTTTGCCGATGACCACCGTGATTTTGCCCGAGGGCATCTCCAGGTTGATGCCGTCCAGGACCATCTGGCCGTTGAAGGCTTTGTGCAGATCGATGATCTTAATCATGGCTTACATAAAGAAGGAGGTGAGGATGTAATCCCAGGCCAGCACCAGGACCGCGGACAGCACCACCGTCTGGTTGGTGGCCCGGCTCACCCCTTCCGCGCCGTGCTGGGTATGGTAGCCTTTAAAGCTGGCCACCAGGATGATGGTGAGGCCGAAGACCAGGGATTTGACAATGCCGCCGTTAATATCCAGGGGCACCACGCTCTGGACCATGCCCGAGAAATAGGAGCCGGAACTCACCCCCAGGAGCACCACGCCGATGAGGTAGCCCCCCAGGATGCCCACCACGTCGAAGGTGGCGGTGAGCAAGGGGACCGCGATCAACCCCGCCAGGAGCTTGGGCATCACCACGTACTGCATGGGATTGATGGCCATGGTGTCCAGGGCGTCCAACTGCTCGGTGATGCGCATGATGCCGACTTCCGCGGTGACCGCGGAGCCGGCCCGGGCGGAAACCATGAGCGCGGTCAACACCGGTCCCATCTCCCGGATGAGGCTCAGGGCCACGGCCGCGCCCAGCGCGCCCTCGGAGCCGTATTTCCTCAGGGTGTAATAGCCCTGCAGGGCCAGGACCATGCCGGTAAACGCGGCGGTGAGGAGAATGATCAGGGTGGATTTAACCCCGATGAGATTGATCTCCTGGAGGACCCGGCGGGGCCGGAAGGGGGGAACAAAGGCCAGCGCCAAACCTTGCAGGAGGAAGAGCATCATGCTTCCGGCTTCCTGCACCCAGTTAAGCACCCAACGGCCCAAGTGGCGGATAAATGTGATCATAAACGGAGAATAACCACTATACAACCCCGGGGATATCTCAACTGAAGTCTTAGGTCTTGTTCTCCCTCCCCCTTGATGGGGGAGGTCTGGGGGGGTGAACCTTCTGCGGAGGGGTGGGCCTCCGTGCCCGCCACCCACGGCGGCCGAGACGGCCGCCCTACCCCCCCTCCCCCCAACCACCTCCCGCCAGGGGAGGGGGGGTATGAGGACCAATATCTGGTTAGGGTATTCCCGGGATACGATACTAGATGGAATTCCATTTTTATCTAAAATAAAGCCTGCCAAAAAGCAAGAAGAAAGAGGACCCCCAGGGGTGATAAGCAGAGAGGCCGGGGCAGACCCGGAGATGGAAAAATCCGGCCCCGGGACAAAATCATTGACGGTTTCAGTGACACTGATTAAGATTAGCCAGAAGTATCGCATACGCCGGGGTATCCGGACTTAAACCCGGACCAAGGAGGAGGGGGAATGGCGGTAAGGGTAGCCATTAACGGCTTCGGCCGCATCGGCCGATGTCTTACCAGACTGATTGCTGATAAGAAGGAACTGGAACTGGTGGCCGTCAACAGCCGGGCCGACACGGTGCGGGATGTCCATATGCTGCGCTATGATTCGGTGCACGGACGGTTTCCCGGCACAGTGGAAGCCCGGGATGAAACCCTGTACATCAATGGCCGGGAAGTGCATATTACCCGCATTTTGCAACCCCAAAACCTCCCCTGGAAGGAGATGGGGGTGGAGGTAATCTTGGAATCCACCGGCGCGTTCCGGGACCGGCCTTCCAATGAGGGCCATCTGGCCGCGGGGGCAAAGAAGGTGATCATCGGCGCGCCGGGGAAGAAGATCGACGCCACCTTTGTCTATGGGGTGAACCACCTGACGTACGATCCCCAGGTGCACCACATCGTCTCCAACGCCTCCTGCACCACCAACTGCCTGGCCCCGGTGGTGAAGGTCCTCCACGAGAATTTCGGCATCAGGCACGGCTTAATGACTACGGTGCATTCCTACACCATGGACCAGCGGCTGCTGGACGGCTCCCACGAGGATCTGCGCCGGGCCCGGGCCGCGGCCCTGTCCATGGTGCCCACCTCCACGGGCGCGGCCAAGGCGGTGACCGAGGTCATTCCGGAATTAAAGGGGCGCCTGGACGGCCTGTCGGTGCGGGTGCCCACCCCCAACGTCTCCCTGGTGGATTTCGTGGCTGTGTTGGAGAAGAATACCACCAAGGAGGAAGTCAACCAGGCCTTGGCCGCGGCCCAGGAAGGGGCGTTAAAGGGGATTCTGTCCCTGTGCGCCGAGCCCCTGGTATCCATTGATTTCAACGGCAGCACCTTTTCCGCGGTGGTGGACGCGGCTTTAACCAACGTCATGGGGGGAAATCTGGTCAAAGTGATGGCCTGGTATGACAATGAGATGGGGTTCTCCTCGCGCATGCTGGACCTGGCGGCCTTTATCGGCCAGCGCTTGGGTTAACGGGCAGTTAAAGGAGGCACCGGTGAAATTTATCGATGAAGTGGATATCAAAGGCAAGGCCGTGTTCATCCGGGTGGACTTCAATGTGCCCCTGGACCGGAACCGCAACATCACCGACGACACTCGCATCCGCGCGGTGTTGCCCACCATCAACCATTGTCTGGAGGCCAATGCCAAGGTAATCCTGGCCTCGCACCTGGGCCGGCCCCACGGCCAGCGCAGCGAACAGGACTCCCTGGCCCCCGTGGCCCGGCGGCTGGCCTACCGGTTGCACAAGAAAGTAAAATTAGCGCCGGACTGCATCGGGGTCGAGGTGGACAAACTCAAAAAGAAGATGAAGGCCGGGGACGTGCTTCTCCTGGAAAACCTGCGTTTCCATCCCCAGGAGGAGAAGAACGACGCGGAATTCGCCCGGGAGTTGATGAAAGGTATAGATATTTTTGTTGATGACGCCTTTGCCGTGGCCCACCGGGCCCATGCCTCGGTGGAGGCGGTGACCCGTTTCGCTCCCGTCTGCGTGGCCGGCTTCCTGATGCGGGATGAGGTGCACTATTTCCACCAAAGCATGGAAGAACCGGCCCGGCCCCTGGTGGCCATTATCGGCGGGGCCAAGATTTCCAGCAAGCTCACCGCCCTGGTCAATCTCCTGAAACACGTGGATAAAATGATCATCGGCGGGGCCATGGCCAACACCTTCTTAAAGGCCATGGGCTACGAGGTGGGCAAATCCCTGGTGGACGACAGCCTCCTGGGGGAGGCCCAGGAGCTGATGTCCACCGCTCTGGCCAAGAATATCAAGTTTTATCTGCCGGTGGATTGCGTGGTGGCCGACCGCCTGGAAAGGCAGGCGGAAACCAAGATCACCCCGGTGCAGGAGGTGCCCCGGGATTGGGTTATCGTGGATATCGGCCCGGCCACGGTCACGCTGTTCGGGGAGGCCCTCCAGAACGCCAAGACCATCATCTGGAACGGGCCCATGGGGGCCTTCGAGTACGACGCCTTCGCCCGGGGCACCATGGCCATGGTCCACAAGGTGGCGGAATCCTACGCCCTGACCATCGTCGGCGGCGGGGACACGGACGTGGCAGTGCACAAGGCCGGGGAGTTCCAGAAATTCTCCTATGTATCCACCGGCGGCGGCGCCTTCCTGGAGCTCATGGAAGGCAAGAAACTGCCGGGAATCGGGGCCCTGGAAAATTGGGCCAAGAAGCATCGCAATGACTAAACGCCAGCCCCTCATCGCCGGCAACTGGAAGATGCACAAGACGCAAGGCGAAGCCCGGACCCTGGCCCGTGAAATCCGCCAGGGCCTGGACCCCGGGGCCCGGTCGGAAGTGGTGGTGGCCCCGCCTTATACCTCCCTGGCCGCGGTGGCCGGGGAACTCGCCGGCTCAACCATCCGCCTGGCGGCCCAGGATTCCTTCTGGGAACGCCAGGGCGCCTACACCGGGGCCATCTCCCCGGTGATGCTGGCGGACGCGGGCTGCCACTACGTGATTGTGGGCCACTCCGAAAGGAGGCAGCATTTCGGGGACACCAACCAGGCGGTCAACCGCAAGCTCCTGGCGGTCCTGGAGGCCGGGCCCGTTCCCATTCTCTGCATCGGCGAAACCCTAGAAGAACGCCAGGCCGGAGAGACCCTCCAGGTGGTGGCCGAACAGCTGCGGGAAGGCCTCAGCGGGGTGGCAGGAGAGGCCCGGGAGAACCTGGTCATTGCCTACGAACCGGTCTGGGCCATCGGCACCGGCCTCACCGCCACCTCGGAACAGGCCCAGGAGGTGCACGCCTTCATCCGCAGCCTGCTCCGGGAGCTATTCGGCCCGGCTGCTGAAGGCATCCGCATCCTCTACGGCGGCAGCGTCACCCCGGATAACGCCGCGTCTCTCCTCGCCAAACCGGATATCGACGGCGCCCTGGTGGGGGGAGCGTCCCTGAAGGCAGATTCCTTCTTGAAAATTATTGCGGCTAAGGGGTGAGTTAGTAGTCAGCAATCAGGGATCAGTTTTTTTCACTGACCACTGACCACTGACCACTGACCACTATCCCCCCTATCCCCGCCATCCCCAAAAACCCCTTGCATCCGGGGGGTTGGTCTTCTATAATTATTGATTAATATGACCACAATTGCGGTAGTTATTCATGTTCTGGTTTGTCTGGCCCTGATTTTCATCGTGCTCTTGCAGCACGGCAAGGGCGCGGGCATCGGCGCGGCTTTTGGAGGGTCCAGCCAGACGGTCTTCGGCAGCACGGGCGCGGCGCCTTTCTTGGCCAAGCTGACCGCGGCCGCGGCCATCTTGTTCATGGTCACATCTTTGGGTCTGACTTTCCTGGGCCGGCAGAAGGAAGCCTCAGTGATGCAGGGCGCGGGCAAGCCCCCGGCGCAGCAGACGGCTCCCGCGGCCCCCGCCAAACCTGCTCCTCCTCCCCAGAGCCAGAAATGACCTTTCCCTGCCGAAGTGGTGGAACCTGGTAGACACGCCATCTTGAGGGGGTGGTGGGGAATACCCGTGCGGGTTCAAATCCCGCCTTCGGCACCATGTTGATTTAATGAGGCGTAATCTTGAGGGATTACGCCTTTTATTTGCTCTCTGCAAAGATCATTGACTTCACTGCTACGGGCAAATCAGCCGATAAACTAAATGTGACCATCCCTAAGGAGGAAAGATATGAGCAAAAGGATTTCCTGGGGTCTGAGCATTCTGGCGGTCTTCATCCTGGTTGCCCCTCTAGTCGGTTTCGGGCAGGAAAAGGCGCCGGCTCCGCCTCCCAAGGCCGCGGCGCCGGCGCCCCCGGCAGCAAAGGAGCCGGTCCCCGACCCGGAGGCGGTACTCCGCCAAAGTTGCGATTTTCTCAAGAATCAACCACAATTCTCCTTCAAGGCAGAGGTTGCCAACGACCGGGTCTACCACGGCGGCAAGAAGCTGCAGTTCGGCCAGGAAATAGCGGCTTCCTTCCGGCGTCCCGACAAGCTCCGGATAGATGGAGACGGCGACCTGGAAAGCAAACAGCTCATTTTCGACGGCAAGACCCTCACTCTTTATGACAAATATAAGAATCATTATGCCAGCATCGAAGTAGCCGGCGATATTGACGCTGCCCTGGAAAAGGCGTACAAGGATTATGGCCTGAGGGTAGGGCTGGCCGAGTTGGGCAGCACCAGACTCTGTCACCACGCCGGCAAGGACCTGGTCCACGCCCTTTACGTGGGTCTCCACAAGGTCAGGGGGGTTTCTTGCCATCATCTGGCCTTCGACCGGAAAGACATCCATTATCAGGTTTGGATCGAAGCTGGAGAAAAGCCGGTGTTGCGCAAGGTTGTGATCACCCGGAAGAAGCTGACCGGTTCACCCCAATGGACCGCGTATCTCTCCGATTGGAATTTCTCTCCAGCCTTTGCTGACAACCTGTTTGCCTTTGTGCCGCCGGCCGGGGCCCAGAAGATCAAGTTCATGCCGGTGAAAAGCGGCGAAGCTCCGGCCTCCAAGAAGGTGAAGCCGAAGAAGAAGGGAGATAAGTCATGAGGCTCGCACCATACACCCGTCTGCTGGCGTTAGGATTATCGGCTATACTATTGGCGGGCTTTCCCGTCATCACCAAGGAAGCGCAGGCAAGGGGCGGCGGAGGCGGTTTCCATGGGGGCGGTGGCGGCTTCCACGGGGGGGGTGGCGGCCATGGCGGCGAGTTTGGCGGCGGCAGCTTCAGGCCGGAACCGATACACACGGCAGGCCCGCATCCTGGTCCTGGCCCGGGTCCCCATCCTAGTCCTGGCCCGGGCCCGCATCCTGGTCCTGGCCCTGGTCCCCATCCTGGGCCGCCGGGCCCGGGCCCAGGCCCGCATCCATATCCCGGTCCCGGCTGGGGACCTTACTATGGTCCCGGCTGGGGCGGGGTGGCTGCGGGGGCTGCCGTCGGTTTAGCCGTGGGCGCGGTGGTGGGCTCCCTGTCCTCTGCCGCGGCACCCGTGGTGGTGAACAATCAGACTTATTATTATGACCAGGGCAACTACTACCAGCCCTGCTATCAGGGGACCGATTCCGGCTACTGTGTGGTCCCGAACCCTAATCAATAATTTTCGGAGAGCTTCCACAAAATTTTGAAGTTTGTGGAAGCTCTCGGAATTTCAAGGTGTGAGCCGCTGCTTATAGATGGTCTTTTCGCCTGCTATCTAGAGGCTCCATATGGTGAGATATCAAGTAAATACAACATGTTTACACAGACCCCGCCTTCGGCCCCAATCAGGATAAAAAAGGCGCAACTTTCAGGGGTTGCGCCTTTTTCTTTGCGGGTAGATTGCCGATAGTTATAGTTATTCAACAAATAATCATAAATATCGTCAAACCAAGGCCAAAGTGGACTCTGCGGGGACCGTGGGCCAATCCCCTCCATGAGGTAAAAAAGCATGTACCGCGTGACTTTTGAAGACAGGGACACGGTCATTCGCATCAACCGGGAGCTGATGGACCTGGACACGGTGTCCAGGTTCCTGGACCTGGTGAATCTGGCCGCGGTTCTGAAAGATAGTGGATATGCCGATGCCCGGGAGACAATTTTGAGCCGCATGCTCGGTTTTCCCACCGGCGTGAGGTTGATCCGGGACCCGGCCTTCAACAAAGGCACGGCTTTCACGGAAAAGGAGCGGGAGGTTCTGGGCCTCAGGGGCCTGTTGCCGCCCAAGGTCCACACCATGGAAGAACAGGTGCTCCGGGTGCTGGAGAATGTCCGGCGCAAACCCAATGACATCGAGAAGTACGTCTTCATGATTTCCCTCCAGGATCGCAACAAGACGCTCTTCTACCGGATAGTGACGGATTATATCGAAGAGATGATGCCCATTATTTATACCCCCACGGTGGGGCAGGCCTGCCAGGAATACGGCCATATTTTCCGGCGGCCCCGGGGCATCTTTATCTCCACCAAGGACCGGGGCCGGATGCCCGAACTTCTCCGGAACTGGCCGTATAAGGACATCCGCATCATTGTGGTCACCGACGGGGAGCGCATCCTGGGTCTGGGGGACATGGGCGCGGACGGCATGGGTATTCCGGTGGGGAAACTGGCCCTGTACACTGCCTGCGCCGGCATTCACCATGCCCTCAGCCTGCCCATCACCCTGGACGTGGGCACGGAAAACGAGGCCCTGCTGAACGATCCCCTGTATATCGGCTTGAGACAACGGCGGCTGAGGGGCGCGGCCTTCGACGATTTTATGGAGGAGTTCATCGTGGCGGTGGAGGAAGTTTTTCCTCGGGCCATGATTCAATTTGAGGATTTTGCCAATATCCACGCGTTTAGGCTCCTGGAGAGATACCGGGAGCGCATCTGCTGCTTCAATGATGATATCCAGGGCACCGCGGCAGTGACCCTGGCCGGCATTTACTCGGCGTTGCGCCTCACCGGCGGCAGGCTCAGGGAGCAGAAATTCCTCTTCCTGGGGGCCGGCGAGGCCGGGTTGGGCACCGCGGATTTGACGGTCTCCGCGCTCATGGGGGGAGGATTATCGCTCCAGGAAGCCCGGGAGCGCTGCTGGTTCGTGGATTCCCAGGGGCTGGTGGTGAAAAGCCGCAGCGACCTGACCGGGCATAAGCTGGACTACGCCCATGACCACGAGTTCCTCCCCGACTTCCTCACCGCGGTGGAAACCTTGAAGCCTACGGCCATTATCGGGGTCTGCGGCAAGGCCCGGATGTTCACCCGGCCCGTCCTGGAGGCCATGGCCCGGATTAATGCGCGGCCCCTGGTTTTCTCCCTGTCCAACCCCACCTCCAACACCGAGTGCACCGCGGAGGAGGCCTATACCTGGACGGAGGGCCGGGCCATTTACACCAGCGGTAGTCCCTTTGATCCGGTTATTTTCCAGGGGAAGAAGTTCGTGCCCGCCCAGGGGAACAACGTCTATATTTTTCCCGGGGTGGGGCTGGGGGTGTTGGCCTGCCAGGCCCGGCAGGTCACGGATGAGATGTTTTTCGTGGCCGCCAAGACCCTGGCCGCGGCTGTATCAGAAAGCGATCTGGAGCAAGGGAGCCTTTTCCCCCCTCTTCCCAAAATCAGGGAGGTTTCCGCGGACATCGCCGCGGCGGTGGCGGAGGTGGCCTACCAGCGGGGTCTGGCCACCTTGCCTAAGCCCGAGGATCTCCTGGCTTTTATCAAATCCCAGATGTATGAGCCTAAATATCTGAGTTACGTCTAGCCGTCTTGGGGTCGGTTAATCAGCGTGGCTGGGGAAGTTGCTGATTACCCATCAGATCCAGATAGGCCTCTTTCGCGGCCCTGCAGATAGCCAGGGGTGCGGTGCGGCCTTTGCTGTCATATCTCCGGCATTTGATGGGGCTGTAAAAAGAGGCCACCCAGAGCTCTCCGGAAACCCCTAAAAACACATCCAGTTTCAACTCGCAATGATATTTCCGCATCATCTTTTCCACCACTTGCCAGGCGGAGGAGATGTTCGCGGTATAGGAGATGGCCCCCTTTTTCTCCATGATCCAGGCGGCGATGAAATGGTCCAACTCCCGCTCGGAATGACTTGTCCTCACCGTTTCTTCTCCTTAAGAAGAGCCTCAGTGTTTTGGATTATCATATTTTTTCAATTTCTTCTAAATATTCCTGGAATAAATCCACGTCTCCGCTCCTGGCCTTCTGTTTATCTTCGTATGGGGCGCCCAGGCGGCGATAAAATTCATCGCTGATATTTTTAAAAATGCCGGTGAGCATGGCGATGAGCCAGTAGCGCAGGGAGCCGAATTGCAGCCGCACCACCTTCAGAGCCAGGCGGGTGCAAGTGTAATTGAGCAAACCGGCGAAGACGCGGTGAGGATCATCTTTTTTGGCATCCTGAACCAGGCGAAGGGCCAACTCATCGATGAGCCCATCCAGTTCTTTCCTAGAGGCGGCCTGGATATACGGCATGATTTTTCTCCTCTTTTACGGGCCAGGGTTTTCCGGGTTCCGGAGAGGCCGGGTTCAGGAATTCTCTTACCATAATAATTTATCATTAATCTGGACCGGGAGCGCTATTTGGTATCGCCCATAATGCGCCGGAAATAGGCGGGCACAGGTTAAAGGACAGGGGAGGTCCGGAATTATTGACAAGGGCCAAAGACCATCCGGAAACAGAGACCTCAAGGTCAGAACAATAATTTTTCAGGGCTCCGGGGGTGGCGGTGGAAAGCGTTGACTTTCCTGTCGGCTTTGGATAAGGTAGAGAAGTCGACTAATATTTTACCTAATTATTTCGGGGGGTTCAGGGATGGTAGTCACTTGCGAGAAGTGCCATACCAGATTTCTCCTGGACGAGGACCGGATAAAAGGGGCCAGGGTCAAAGCGCGCTGCTCCCGCTGCCAGAATGTCTTCTGGGTGGAGGGGGAAGGGGAACCCCCCGGGGGCGAGGGCGAGGAGCAGGAGGAGATGGCCGGCGCCGGGGCGAGGCCACCGGTACGCCGCCGCCTGGAGGAGGAGATGGAACCCCTCCAGGCCTTGGGGGAACCGGAAGAAGAACCTGAGCCCCCGAAGGCTGCTCCGAGCCCCACCTTGCCCAAGCCCTCCATACTTTTTACCACTCCGGCCAAACGCTCTTCCTGGCGCTGGATCACTACTTTGATTCTATGCCTTCTTGGTGGTTTGCTGGTGGGCGGCGTGGTCATGTGGTTTTGGGGCTACACCTGGGTGGCCCAACATCTCAAATTCAAGGGCAAGCCCCTGGCGCCCTTGGCCAAAGTTACGGAAACCGCCAAGGTAGAGACCCTTTCTCCACCCCCTGCACCTCCGGCGGCAGCCGGGGATTTGCAGGGCCTAGAGATGGTCAACCAGGAAGAGCGCTACCGGGGGCTGGTGAACAAAAAAGGGGGGCAACTCCTGCTTATTCAAGGCAAGGTAAAAAATTCGTCCACCCAACCTCGAGGCCCTATTCAGCTTAAGGCCGTTCTTACCGACCCCCAGCACAAGTCCGTGAGTGAACGGGATTTTTATGCCGGCACCGTTATCTTTGATGATGAGTTGCAGATTCTGGATCCGGAGGAAATCAACCGCTGGCTGGATACCCCCGGAGGCCGGGCCCAGAAGAAGATATTGGAGCCTGGAGAGACCCAGACTTTTATGGTGGTGTTTTTTGGCGCACCCCAGAATCTGTCCGGATATGGGTACAGGATGCAAATCATTAAAGCATCAGGGGCTTCCAGCCAACCTCGCCGGAAATGATTAAGCGTTTATTGGACCGGTTTCGCCGGGACCGGGGCTTGCACCGGGCTACGGTGCGCATTGATTTTTTCCCCGAGGGAAAGGTCAAGCCCTCCATTTTCTGGCACCGCAGCCAGGACCAGGAAAACGACACCGTACCCCTGGTTGTCTACCTCTATGCCCGCATCTTGTTTGAACTGGCGGAGTTGAACGAGGTGCGGGTAGCCCGGGAATTAATGGGCTTTGTGGGCCAGGTTTGCGAGCTGGTGTTGGCTGATGAAGGTTCCACGGTCCGTCTGCGCCTGCCTTTGGGGGAGCTGACCCTCACCGGGGAGTCGTCCACCCCGCCGTTACGCAACTACCAGGCCGAAATATACCAGTTTCAGGACGGCAATTTCCGCCTGGAATTCCAGGGCAGCCTGGGAAAAGAGAGTTTTTACCTGCCCGGCGCCTTTCTGGTGCTGTTGCAATCCTGCCTGGACAATCTGGGAGACGAGCCCTTGAGACACCTGGCCCGGGGCCTGACCAGGTTGCACGAATACTACCGTTACCGCCGGGATTTCTGGGAAGGCGCGGCCCTGACCGCGGGCCCGTTATTCGCCTTGAGCCGAGAAGAGTTGCGGCCGGAAGCCGGACCGGAGGCATGACCAGGGCTGGTGGCGCAGGGGCCAGGGGAATAAGCTGTCAGCCATAAGCTGTCAGCAGTCGGCTCAATGATTAGATAACGGAAGTTTGGCACTGAATCCAGGGCAGCCAAGTTTCAGGTGTTTGTCTTGACTCTCGATTTGAAATAGATGAAAGCTGAGACTGACGGTTAAATTATCCCTCCCTCCATCCCCCCAAAATCCTTCCCCCCGGCCCTTGTAACCCCTTCACCAATGATTAGAATGATAGAAGCTGTTTCAAGACCAATATCTCTTGTCATTCTCAAGGGAGAGAAGGTCTGGTTATGGGTAATTACCGGATTCTTTCCTTCCCTCAGAATGACAAATTCTTTTGACGCCGGGTTTTGAAAAAGCTTGCAGTTAACCTCCAGGCTTCAACCTGCTTTTCCTGGGGGAGAAATTTCTGATGGATGGGAGAGGATAAACCATGCCTGTTTCTCCTGATGGCGATTTTCTGGAATTGCTGGCCATGGCCCGGGGATTCCAGGCGGCCAAGATGCTGATGGCGGCCGTGGACCTGGCGGTCTTTGATTTTCTGGAGGAACCCCGGAGCGCGGTGGAGACCGCGTCCCGGCTCAAGGCCAACGACCGGGCCACGGGCATCTTCCTGAACGGCCTGGCAGCCCAGGGGCTGCTGGTGAAGGAGGCGGATTATTTCCGGAACAGCGAGATCGCCTCCCGCTACCTGGTGCGGGGCAAAGAAGACTACCGGGGCGCGATCATCAAGCACATGGAGAATACCTGGGAGCGGGGCTGGAACGATCTTCTCCACACCGTGCGGGTGGGGCACCCCCGGGACGCGGACCCCCAGAAGTGGGTGGACGCCAAGCCCGAGCGGGACGAAAAGGAGGTCCGGGCCTTCATCTGCGGCATGGACGCCATCGCCCGGGACCTGGCCCCCAAGGTTACCGGGGCCCTGGACCTGAAGAAGGCGCAGCGGCTCCTAGACCTGGGAGGCGGCCCCGCCACCTATGCCATTGCCTTTGCCCGGGCCCACCCCCAGCTTCGGGCCATGGTTTTTGATTTGCCCCAGCCCATACAAATCGCCCGGGAACAGATCGCCAAACACGGCTTAGGCGACCGCGTCGACACCCTGGCGGGTAACTTCCTCCAGGACGACATCGGCGGGGGCTACGATTTCATCTGGGTCTCCCAGATCCTCCACAGCCACGACGAGGAGCAGTGCCACCTGATTATCGGCAAGTGTGTTAAGGCCCTGGAGACAGGGGGCACGCTGGCCATCCATGATTTCTATCTCAACCCGGACGGGGCCAGCCCGCCGGGTCCGGCCATGTTCGGGGTGCACATGCTGGCCGTCACCCCCCGGGGCCGGGCCTACACCTGGGGGGAGGTGGCGGAATGGATGGCGGCCGCGGGCCTCACCACCACGAAGTATTTGCGCTACGATGAAGGGGAAGCCGGCATTTTAACGGCCCAAAAGAAATAGCCGCAAATTAACGTAGTCGCCGCGGCCGTTTATCAGTAGTATTTGTACGCCGGGGGGAGGAGACTGCGCCGCTGGGCCTGGAGTTTTCCTTTTACAAACCTGAAGACCAGGGCCCGGTCATCTCCGCTTCTCTTGAGTTTCTTCAGCAGCCGGTCGTCTTGAAAAAGCTGGAGAAACTGCGCCTGTCCCTCCCGGGTGTGGAGAGACTGGATCTTTTCGCTTACTCCGGAAAAGGGTGGGAGACCGGCAATCCGCTCCAGAAAGAAGCCCTCCAGCACCTGGTGGGGGATGAATCGCCCCGACTCCGGACTCTCTCCTGATTCCCCCGCGCCCTGGCTTCCGGCTGCGTGCAAAAGCTCATCGATAAGGTTGCCGAAATCCAGGTGGCAGGGGCCGTGGTTAAAGAGATAGAAACTGGAAATAAGGCTTTCCCGCTCCCACATGCCAGCCAGTTTTCCCATTACCTGAGCCCGCGCCGGGGAGAGCAGCAGAGGGCCGCGTAAACAGAGATAGTCCCGGAAATGCTCTTTCCCGGCGCTCTCCTCGAATTGGCCCTGATAAACGAGATATTCGGGGAAAAGCACGCAGGGCAAGGGCCGGGCCGGGTAGATGCCGCACAGGTCATCTTCCAGAAAGGGGCAGGGCTTCTTCAGCTTCAAGGCCACCATCCTGATCCAGTCGTCCCGGTCATTGGAGAATAGTCCCAGGGAATAGTGGCGGCGGTAAATTGCCGATACGGACTCCTCCAGGTGCAGGGCCGCGCCCAAAAGATCGACGAGGCTCACCTGCACCTGCAAATCGGGATTCCGGCACCCCGGCCGGGTACAGGCGGGAGGACACTGAAAGTCCGACTCCAAAGAGGCCAGGCGCGCCCGGTGGCGCAGATAGGCAGTGAGCCATTCCCGGGGATCTCCGGCCGGGGAGGAAAGCGCCGGCATTTTTCTCAGGTCTTTCATGGGTCAGATTCTCTGGTACTTGGTCCTGGGCAGAAAGAGATGGCCCCAAGGAGTGTCTTGATATTACCAAATAATGCGGTTGCCGCCAAAGGAGACCGGAAATTTTGGGGAGTCCATGCCCCGGGGATCTTAGGAGGGTTGGGCACAGAAGAGATGGGCTTCCGCTTCCCGGCGGCGGCGCAAACCTGCTTCAGCCGGAGTGCCGGGGTTGCGATACTTCACAAACTGCGCCTTAATCCAGGGCTTATCCCCCCAACGGGCCGGGGAAATACAGACCTTGGTAATGGAGGTAAATTTGGCGCGGCCATAGAAACCTTCCCCCAGATTGTACGCAAAACTGTAGAGCGCTCCCCGTTGATTATCGTTCATCCGCTCCCAGGTGGGAATTTTCGCCAAAGCCGGGCGGCAACGTTCTTCCAAGAACCATTTCAGGTAGGCCTCGGCTTCGGCCCGGGTAATGATATCTCCTCGTTGCACCCGCTTCCCGTGGGGATATCTGGTGGTGCCGTAGCCGATGGTGGGAACCCGCCAGCCCTGCAGGGGATCAGGGTAGGCCGCGGCGCGGCCGTCGGGAAGCTCCCGGCCATAACCTTCAAAGGCCTTGATCAGGTTGAGGCCGCATTGAGGCACCGGAGTAGTCATGGCCATTCTCCTTAAAATGTCGACAGTTGACTGCCTGAATTTCCTAGAGCATGGCCTGCAAGGGGGAAAATTTGAAGCAAGGGAAAGGCAAATGACCTGGTTTTGGAAAGGCTGGGGGTGATGGAATTCGCTAAAAGGACAACAATTCTTTTTCAATAGATACTTGGGGGGAGCATCTCGAGAAGAGAAGGGGAGGGGGCTGGCAGGCGGGGTCTTGACCGGAGCCTATTAATTTCCTTGGCTGGTTTTCTCTTTTCCCTTTTACCCCAATAAATCCCTTAAGGCCTGGTCGATGTCGGGGAAGTGGAACTGGAAGCCCGCGTCCAGCAGTATTTGGGGCAGGACCTTTTGGCCGGTGAGGAGCACTTCCCCGAATTCCCCCAGGACCAGGCGGATCAGAAAAGCCGGCGCGGTGAGGAACGCGGGGCGGCCCAAAACCCGGCTTAGGGCCCGGGTGAGCTCCCGGTTGCGCACCGGCTGGGGGGAGGTGAAGTTCACCGCGCCCGTGATTTCGGGATGGTCTTTGATGAACAAAAAGGCCCGGGCCTGGTCTTCCTGGTGAATCCAGGAAAACCATTGCTCCCCGGAACCCAGTTTCCCCCCCACAAAGCGGCGGAAAGCCCGGACCATCGGCTCCAGCGCGCCCCCGCCTTTGCCCAGGACGAGGCCGAAGCGGGTGATGACCACCCGGATTCTCAAATCCTGGGCCTTTAAAGCCTCAGCCTCCCAGTCCCGGGCGACTCGAGCCAGGAAATCGTCTCCCGGAGGGGATGCTTCGGTGAGGTCCTCGTCACCCCGGGGCCCGTAATAGCCCACGGCCGAGGTGCTGCAGAAGAGTTGGCGGCGATCCCCCGGGGCCAGGGCGGCCACCAGGTTGCGGGTGGTGAGAATGCGGCTGTCCCGGATGGTCTGTTTGGCTTCGGGGCTCCAGCGGGTGAAGACGGAGGCCCCCGCCAGGTTGATGATCCAGTCGTGTTCCGGCACCGCGGCCATCCAGGGGCCTTCTTGGGTGGGATCGCCCGTGAGAAAGCCGATGCGGGGTTCCCCAGGATTGGAGGGAGTCTCCCGGCGGGTGAGGATGGTCACCTCATAGCCTTGACGGGCCAACTTCCGGGAGAGAAACGCGCCCACAAAACCCTGGCCGCCGGTCAGCAAGACTTTCATCAGCATTGCCTCCTGAAATCCCTGGAGGGCAAGGAGTGACCCGGCATCTTCCAGGGCAACTTAACTAAACTTAAGCATCGGCAGATACGGGCGCAAACCTGGGGGGAGATAATATCGGGGCTTCGGAAATTTTCTTGCGTCTCCTTCCCCAAAGTGCGATTTTGCCGAAAAGGACCAAAAAGATGGCGCCAGCTACCCCCAAAAAAGCCAAAATCGTGGTGGGAGGCATTCTGGGGATTATCCTCTTGGCGCTGGCTCCGGGCTGCGGCGGCGGCGGGGAGGCGAAGGCCGACCTGGCCGACCTGGACCGGGTGCTGGAGGCCTCCTGGGGGAGCTACCGGCGGCATTTCATCTCCCCGGAAGGGCGGGTAGTGATCCCGGAAAGGTCCGGGGAGACCATCTCCGAGGCCCAGGCTTACGCCCTGCTCCGGGCGGTGTGGGCCGGGGACAGGGATACTTTTAACCGGGTCTATGCCTGGACCCGGCGGCATCTGTCCCGGGAGCAGGCCCATGGCGACGCCTTGCTGGCCTGGCGCTGGGGCCGGGATAAGGGCGGCCCCTGGCAGGTCCTGGACTGGAACACGGCCACGGACGGGGACCTGGATTACGCCCTGGCCCTGGTCCTGGCCGCACGCCGGGGCTGGCGGCCGCCTCCGGCTCTCCCGGATTATCAGGAGGAGGCCCGCGGGGTCCTAAAGGGTATTTTCAATCTGGAGATAGTGCGGCTGCCTCAAGGTGAGCTCCTGCTTACCCCCGGCAACTGGCATGAGCAGCGCCCTCCTTATCTGGTTAATCCCTCCTATTTTTCCCCGGCTGCGTACCGGCTGTTTGCGCAAATTCCAGCCGACCCCCGTTGGATGGAACTTCGGGACTCGGCCTATGCGCTGCTGGCGCGCCTGGCCCGTGCCCTAGGTCAGCAAAAGGGGGTGGGGCTTTTCCCGGATTGGTGCCAGGTGGACGCTCAGGGCCGGCCAGGACCCTCCCCTGGCCGGGATACCCATTTCGGCTGGGAGGCGGTGCGCCTGCCCTGGCGGCTGGCCCTGGACAGCCTGTGGTTCCGGGAGGAGCGGGCAAAACGCCTGCTGGGGCAGAATTTCCTGCCGTTCTTTAAGAAGGAATGGCAGAACCGGGGAAGATTATTGGCTCAATATAGTTATGGGGGCGCGGCCCTGGTGAACTATGAGAGCCCGGTGCTCTACGCGGGGGTGCTGGCCGGGGCCCTGGCCGCGGAGGACCGGGACTTTGCCCGGCAAATCGCGGAAAAAATACTCACCTTTTACCGGGAGGAAAAGGGGCAGGCGTATTTCGTCTCCCCGGACCATTATTACGCCAACAACTGGGCCTGGCTGGGCCTGGCTCTCTACGCCGGCTGGGTCAAGGCGGAGGATTTTAGGAATTGAGGGAGAGATTGTGGGGGGAGGGGCCATTTAGCTGTCAGCTTTCAGCTTTTCAGATAAAAAGAAAAGGCAAACATCGGCACCTTGGTCGAATCAATTTTAGTGCTAAACCTCACGCATTTATTAAGCTTACTGCTGATAGCTGATTCTCTTGCTCCCTCCCCCAAGCGCTTAGAGAAAATCAAAGCCGTTGTCAAACAGGGTCAGGCAGATTTTCACCACCTCCGGGTCATAAAGAACGCCCCGGTTCTCGGAGACCTCCTGAAGGGCCTTATTGATCCCGTGATTCGGGCGGTAGGGACGGGAGTAGGTCATGGCCTCGATCACGTCCGGCACCGCCAGGATTTTGGCCTCCAGGAGGATTTCCTCTCCCCTGAGTCCGGCCGGATAACCGGAGCCGTCCAGCCTTTCGTGATGCTGGAGCACGATCTGGGGCACCGGCCAGGAGAAATCATGGTTCTGGAGGATAAAATTCCCGGCCTGGGGATGGGTCTTGATAAGAGCGATCTCCGCATCATTCAGGGCGTCCACTTTGTTGAGAATCTCCAGGGGAATGAAGACCTTGCCGATGTCATGCATCATGGCCGCGATGCTCAAAGCCTCGATTTGCTCCGGGGAAAGGCCCATCTCCTGGGCAATGGCGCAAGACAGGTCCGCCACCCGGCGCTGATGTTCCCCCAGATGGGGATCCCGGCTTTCCAGGACCTCCAGTACCCCTTCCAGCAAGTGCCGGAGTTTTTTAAAACTCCGGACTTGTTGCTTCAGCCGCTTCTTCTCCTGGTTATTAGCGGAATGGAGATGGGCCAGGTGCTGGCGCAGGTCCGCCACTTCCATCAAGAGCTGTTCCCTGGTTTTCTCTTCGGCTTTCATTTCCTCTTCCTGGAGTCATGGGCAACGCGTCACAGATAGAGCGTTTAGGGATTTTAAGGCCTGTAAAAATAAACATCGGCTAAAATTTAAAAAACTTGAAGTGAGTATTAAAAAAATTCGGCGCTGAGGCGCTCCATCATAGTTTGGACCCGGTGCAAAAAGGTGTGTTGGGCCAGAACCCGCTCCCGGGCCCTGGCAGCCAGGGCCCGGCGGGCCTCAGGATGCTTTTGGAAATATTCCAGCTTTTCCCGGGCTTCTTCCAGGTCACGATAGGTAGCCACTTCTTCGGGGTCGAAAAATTCCCGGAGGGCCTCTTTGAAGTCGGTGAGCAGAAAGCTGCCCGCGGCCGGCACGTCAAAGACCCGCTGGTTCAGGCCGTCTTTCATCTGCAGACTGGTGACGTTCAGGTTTACCGCCACGCACTGGTAAAACGCCGGGAGCTCCCGGTTATAATTGATGGGGCCCCCATACGCGGCCCGGGGGGACAAAAACTCCTCCCAGGCCCGGTCCCCGTAAACCTGGAGCCCCATCCGGGTCAAAGGGATGACGCGTTCCAGACGGTGCAGTTGGGAGGCCCGCCAGAGCACCGCGGCCTCCAAGTCGATCTGTTCCTGCAAGGATAGCTCCGAAAATTCCCCATAGATGGCCGCCAACTCATCCCTGGCTTTATAAGCCGGACTGGTGATAAAGACCCGGGCCGCGTCTTCGATAACCGCCAGTTTCCCAGGTTCGTCCCGAAACCGGGCCAATTGCTGCTGCACCCTTTGAGTCCAGGTGGAACCCACAAAAGCCGTGTCCATCTCTCCGAATTTCCAGGAGGGCGGGGTGCGGTAAGGCCGGAAAAGCTGGGGGTCCGTGGCCAGGGGGAGATAGGCCAGATGGGAAAAACCCATGGCATCCAGGTCTTTTAGGTAGTGGCGGTCCCAGACGAAGAGGTAAACCCAGGGAGAGACGTTTTGGGGATAGGCCTTGATGATAAAGTCCGGGTTGTCCACGTACCAGACGGCCGCGGGCAGTTCGCTTTCCCGGAGCAGTTCGGTGAGCCGTCCCGCCTTGTCAAAACCGATATGGTTGATGCAGCACAAAAAATCCGGCTGAAACTCCAGCAATCCGGATAAAAACTGGGAAAAGCCGGGAGCGTCCCATTCTTCCCCCACCTGCCATTCCCGCACCTCCAGCCCCAGCTTGCGGCAGGCCCGGACACATTCTTCCTCCAGGAAGAAATGTTGCCGGAAAAACCAGACCCGCCGGGGCGGACCGGGCCTCTTCCGGGAGCGCAGCAACGCGGGAAAACCGGGAGGGTAGTCCATCTGAAGTTGTGCCTGCCTGTTTAATTTATGGTTCTATTTAGCAAATTTCGGGCCAGGTATTGCCAGACCTGTCCCCGTATTTTCCTTATTTCCATGTCAATTACAAGACGAGGGTTGGTTAAATAATTTTAAACAATATTCTAAAAAAGTTAAAATAGTTCTTAATAATTTTCCTAATTCGGTCGATATTTATTTTTTAAGGAGAGAAGGATTAATTCCAGCGCTTCTTCAGAGTTGAATCGGCTTCGAGAAACGGCATGAAGCAGGATGATGGAATGAACCTAAGGCACAAAAAAAGGGGCACTACCGTAATGCGGTGCCGGCCAGGGACAGCGCGTCGTTTGACGTTTTTGGTCCTGGGATTGTGCTGTTTTCTGTTGCTTGCCAAACAGGTTAATGCTGCTTCCGACACCTGGACCGGCGCCTCGAATTCCTCCTACAACGCCACGGGCAACTGGGCGGGCGGCAGTGTGCCAAATGGCACAACGCAAGTGGGAACCTTCCCCAACGGGGCGACCACAACCAACGTGAACCTACCTACCGGCGTGATCTCCGTGGACCGCTTTGAGTTTAATGCTACGGGGCCGTCCTACAACTTTACTATCCCGGTGAGTGGCGATCTGCGCCTATATGGAGGGGGCCTGGTCAATAATTCGCCGGCCACCAACTTTTATTCGGTTAACGGAGCGTCTCCCACTGCTGCATACCTTAGATTTTATAACAGCGCCAGCGCCGGCAGCGGCGCGCAGATCACCACAAATTCATATGGAAGAACCTATTTCAATAACAATGCCAACGCCGGGACTGCCAGTCTTATCCAAAATACGGGCGGTTATGTTTTATTTTACAACAATGCCACTGCCGGACAGGCCACCTTCACCTCGAACGGTGGTCGGGTATATTTTTATAACACTTCAACCGCCAACCAGGCGACGATCACCACCAATTCGGGTGGCTACCTATTTTTTACCGACACCGCTCGGGCCGGTCAGGCAAACCTGGTGACGAACTCGGGCGGCCGGACGTATTTTCAGGCGACTTCAACCGCTGACCAAGCGACGCTGACTACCAATGCCGGCGGTAATTTGTATTTTACAGCCAGCGCCAGCGGCGGCCAGGCCCGGCTGGTGACCAATGCCGGGGGCAACGTCTCCTTCTCCGGGCTAACCTCCGCGGGAACCACGGTGGGTTCCATCGCCGGAGCCGGGAATTATCTGCTTGGCAGCAGGTGGCTGGAAACCGGCTATGACAACACCGACACGGAGGTTGCCGGCGTCATCAGCGGCACGGGGGGCAGTCTCCGGAAAGTGGGCACCGGCACCCTGACCCTATCCGGGGCCAACACCTATACCGGTGGCACGACGGTCACTGCCGGCACCATCAGAGCCACCGGCGGCGCCAACCGCCTGGGCACCGCGGGCGTCACCACCATTGATGCCGGAGCGACGATTGACCTCACGGGCAACAACCAAACTTTCGCCCAGCTTGGCGGCGCGGGCAACCTCAGCAACATCGGCAACCTGACCGTTAGTGCGGGAGCTTTTTCCGGCTTGATTTCCGGGGCAGGTTCCCTCACCAAGACTGGCACGGGCACGCTAACCCTTTCCGGAGCCAACACCTATACCGGCAATACCACGGTCTCCGCCGGTATTCTCAGCGCCACCGGCGGCGACAACCGCCTAAGCACCACGGGCGTCACCACCATCAGTACCGGGGCGACGCTTGATCTTACCGGCAACAACCAGGCCTTTGCCCAGCTCAGCGGCGCGGGCAACCTCAGCAACATCGGCAACCTGACCGTTAGTGCGGGAACTTTTTCCGGCTTGATTTCCGGGGCAGGTTCCCTCACCAAGGCTGGCACTGGCACTCTAACCCTATCCGGAGCCAATACCTATGCGGGGGGCACGACCCTTACCGCCGGCACCCTGGCCACGGGCAGCAACACCGCGTTCGGCACCGGGACTCTTACCCTCAACGGCGGCACGCTGCAAGCCAGCGTCGCGGCCAGGACCCTGAGCAATGCTATTGCAGTGGGCAACGATTTCGCCATCGGCGGCACCCTCGGCCTCACCTTGAGCGGTGGGGTAGACCTGGGCGGCGCCACCCGCACCCTTACCGTTACCAACACCGGCGCCACTACCTTTGCAGGAGTCCTTTCCAACGGCTCCCTCACCAAGGCCGGCACTCGCACTCTCACCCTGTCCGGGGCCAACACTTATACAGACACCACCGTGCTTGCCGGCACTCTAACAGCCACCGGGGGCAGTAACCGCTTGGGTACCACCGGCACGGTCACAATCAACAGCGGGGCAACTGTCAATCTCAGCGGCAACGCTCAGACCTTCGCCACCTTGAATGGCGTGGGCAGCCTTACCAATATCGGCGGCATAAATATCGGTAGCGGCACTTTCTCCGGTGTTATCAGTGGCACCGGCGGGACCCTCGAGAAAGTCGGCGCCGGGACTCTCACCCTGTCCGGGGCCAACACTTATACGGGGGGCACGACCCTCACCGCCGGCACCCTGGCCGCGGGCAGCAACACCGCGTTCGGCACCGGCGCCCTGACCCTCAACGGCGGCACGCTGCAGGCCAGCGGCACCAGGGCCATGACCAACAGCGTTAGTGTGACCAGCGATTTCAGCATTGGCGGTGGGGCCAGCGACAACCTTACTCTGAGCGGCGCAATCAATCTGGGGGGCGCAAGCCGCACCCTCAACGTGAACAGCGCGGGAAGCACCACCCTTTCGGGGGCCATCTCCAACGGCGGTCTCGCCAAAGCCGGCACCGGCTCTCTCACCCTGTCCGGGCCCAATACCTATGCGGGGGGCACGAGCCTTACCGCGGGCACCCTGGCCGCGGGCAACAACACCGCGTTCGGCACCGGGACTCTGACTCTCAACGGCGGCACGCTGCAAGCCAGCGTCGCGGCCAGGACCCTGAGCAATGCTATTGCAGTGGGCAACGATTTTGCCATCGGCGGCACCCTCGGCCTCACCTTGAGCGGTGGGGTAGACCTAGGCGGAGCCACCCGCACCCTTACCGTTACCAATACCGGCGGCACCACCCTCTCCGGGAGCATCACCAACGGCGGTCTTGCCAAAGCCGGCGCCGGAACTCTCACCCTGTCCGGAGCCAATACCTATGCGGGGGGCACGAGCCTTACCGCGGGCACCCTGGCCGCGGGCAGCAACACCGCGTTCGGCACCGGGACTCTGACCCTCAACGGCGGCACGCTGCAAGCCAGCGTCGCGGCCAGGACCCTGAGCAATGCTATTGCAGTGGGCAACGATTTTGCCATCGGCGGCACCCTCGGCCTCACCTTGAGCGGTGGGGTAGACCTGGGCGGCGCCACCCGCACCCTTACCGTTACCAACACCGGCGGCACCACCCTCTCCGGGGGCATCTCCAACGGCGGTCTCGCCAAAGCCGGGACCAGATCTCTCACCCTGTCCGGAGCCAATACCTATGCGGGGGGCACCACCCTCACCGCCGGCACCCTGGCCGCGGGCAGCAATACTGCGTTCGGCACCGGGACTCTAACCCTCAACGGCGGCACGCTGCAAGCCAGCGGCGTGGCCAGGACCCTGAGCAACAACGTGGCGGTGGGCGGTGATTTTGCCATCGGCGGCACCCTCGGCCTGACCTTGAGCGGTGGGGTAGACCTGGGCGGCGCCACCCGCACCATTAATGTTACCAACACCGGCGGCACCACCCTCTCCGGGGGCATCTCCAACGGCGGTCTCGCCAAAGCCGGGACCAGATCTCTCACCCTGTCCGGGCCCAATACCTACACCGGTTCCACCGATGTCTTGGGGGGCATCTTGCGTATCACGAACACTTCGGCAAGTGCTTTGATGACTGCCGGCACCGCGGGCACCCTGCAATTGGATGGTGTTTTTAACGGGGGAGCCAGGACCATAAGCGCCAATAATGGCGGCCTGGTGCAGTTTCTGAATAATGCCGGCGGCGGTCAGGCGACTCTGTTTGCCAATGCGGGGGGGAACGTCTCTTTCTCCGGGCTAACCTCAGCGGGGACCACGGTGGGTTCCATCGCGGGAGCCGGAAATTATCTGCTTGGCAGCAAGTGGTTGGAAACCGGCCATGACAACACCGACACGGAGGTGTCCGGCGTCATCAGCGGCACGGGAGGCAGCCTCCGGAAAGAGGGCGCCGGCATCCTGACCCTGTCTGGGGCCAACACTTATACCGGCGCGACTTCGGTTCAGGGCGGAGAATTACGGCTTACGGGCAGCCTGAACAGTTCCCTCGGCGTTGACTCAGGGACCAGGCTCAGCGGCGCCGGCACCAGCACCGGCAGTCTGACCATGAACCCCGGGGCCATATACTCGGTGGAGATCAACCCGTCTCTCTCAGGCAGCCGCGTCGGTCTGCAAGTCGGCGGCAACGCCACCCTCAATCAGAATTTACTCCAGTATGATTTTCCGGCGGTGCCTACCACGTATGTGCCTCAATACCGGTATGATGTGCTGGTGTATGGCGGCGCAGCCACCGGCACCTTTGTTCTTCCCAATTTTTCCAATGCCTTTTACACGCAGGAACTGCTCCACGATACCGGGAACCGCCGCTATGTCTTGCTGACGGGCTGGAACCCCTTGGTCAGTGTGGTGCAATCCTCCGTCAATCAACAGGCTGTAGCTCAGGCGCTGGATCGGGCCTGGCAGGCCGGGGCCTTATCTGAGGTTATCCAACCCATTCTAATGATGAGCGGTCCCCAGGCAGAGGCGGCTTTTGGGCAACTTGCCGGCAGTGAGTGCGCCGCGCCTATTCGGGGCGTCTTCAACCGCGCCGGCGACTTCAAAGCCGGGGTGCAAGCGCGGCTCCATGGCTTTACGGGGGGGGAGGGCCGGGGCCAGCCTTTGCAGTCATTAGCCAGTCTCAGGTCATGCTTCAGAATGAACACCGCGGATAATTATTTGCTGACCCAAGAACCCCGGTGGCCTGATTGCTTGTTTCCCGGCATCCAGGGTTATGGAGGATGGGAGTTCAACCCAGGCGTAGCAGCCACCTTGGTTGCGGCCGCCCTTACCATGGACGACCATGGGCGTCCTTACCCAGGGAACATGAAACTCGGCGTGGGTGGGGAAGTTGAACGTCAAGACATTCAGGGCTTCTGGGTTACGGCCACCGGACAGGAAGAGCGGCTCAAAGGGGATAATTATTTTGGCCCCGGCGGGGTCAGATTGCGCACCGGTGGCATTCAGGCGGGCTATGACCATCTCTTCGGTAAAGTCCGCCTGGGAGTTTCCGCCAGCTACAGCGACAGCACCGCACACTTTGCCAACAGCCTGGACTATTCCCGCAGCCGCGGCGGCCTCGGGGCCTTCTACGGCCAGTACCAGGGTGGCTGGCGGAACTGGTACGCCAATCTGGGCCTGGGCTACGGGGTCTATACCAACGACCTGAAACGTATCTTAAGTTTTGCGGCTCCTGCTTTAGAGGCCCAAGGGAATTCTCAGACGGACCTTCTCTTGGGCTTCACGGAAGCCGGTTTCGATATGCTCCGGGAAGGACCTCTGACTTTGCAGCCTTTCGCCGGTGTCCTCCTGGCCGAAATCATGACTTCCAGCTTCACCGAAAAAGGGGCCGAACCTTATAACCTGCGGTTTAGCGGGGACACTTACCGCTCCAGGCAGTCCAATGTGGGAGCGCGTCTGATCTTGCGGGACGCGGTGGGCAGCAGATGGCCTTATCGGCTGGAGGTGGAAGCCTCCTGGCGCCATGAATTCGCCAACCGGGATATTCCGGTTAATACCGCGTTCGCAGCCAACCCGGTCTTCGGCTTCACCAGTTTCGGGGCGCCCCGGGCGGCCAATACGCTGCTGTTGGAGAGCGGGGGTAGTTTAAGCCTGGGCAGGGGCGTGCAGATCACCGGCAGAGTGGCCTACAGTTACGACTCCTGCCAATCCGGCGTGGCCGTGTCGGCCGGGCTACAGAAGGCGTGGTAAGGCTTGGGACCGATGCGCGGCAACCTAAAATTCTCTTCCTGATTGCTCTCATAATTAATAAGAAAAATTAAAAGGTTTTGAATTTTATTAGAAAGATATCCAGTCTTAATGCCGATGAGATAAAAACGTCTTTTCCCGGCGGCAGTCCCGAGATCGGGGCTGTAAGGGTGGGAAGAATCCTTTGGTGCCCGCCTGCGGATTATGTTATATATTCTTTAATTGACTATGCTGGAACAGGAATATCCCCACATCTATACGGTGAGCGGGCTCACCCGGGAAATCCGGCAGCGCCTGGAGACCGGCTTCCCCCTGGTGTGGGTCAGCGGTGAAATCTCCAACCTGCGGCAGCCCTCCTCCGGCCATTATTATTTCACCCTCAAGGACGAGGCCGCGCAGTTGCGCACCGTTTTTTTCAAGGGCAACCACCTGCACCTGCGCTTCAAGCCCCAGGAGGGGAGCCAGGTGCTCTGCCGGGGGCGGCTCTCGGTCTATGAACCCCGGGGGGAATACCAGTTGGTGCTGGACTACCTGGAGCCTTTGGGCTGGGGCGCGTTGGCCCAGGCCTTTGAGGCCCTGAAGGCCCGGCTCCAGGACGAGGGGCTCTTCGACCCGGCCAAAAAGAAGCCACTGCCTTTCCTGCCCCGGCGTTTGGCCCTAATCACTTCCCCCACCGGCGCGGTGGTTCGGGACTTCCTGCGCCTCCAGTCCCAGCGCTGCCCCAACCTGGAAGTGCTCATCTATCCGGTGAAGGTCCAGGGCGCGGCCGCGGCCGGGGAGATCGCGGCCGGGTTGGATGATTTAGCCCAGTATCCCGGCCTGGAGGTCATCGTTTTGGCCCGGGGAGGCGGCTCTCTGGAAGACTTGTGGCCTTTCAACGAAGAAATCGTGGCCCGGGCCATCCACCGCTCGCCCATTCCGGTGGTCTCCGCGGTGGGCCACGAAGTGGATTTCACCATTGCCGATTTTGTCGCGGACCTGCGGGCCCCCACCCCCAGCGCCGCGGTGGAACTGGTGGTCCCGGATAAAAACGAACTTAAAAGGCGGCTAAAAAATTTGGGAGCCTCTTTGCGCCTGGGTTGGCAGCGCCGGGTGGACGCGTCCCGGCAACAACTGCTCCTGACCTCCCGGCTACTGCCGGACCTGCGGCGACACCTCACGGACCTGCGCCTTAAGGTGGACGATCAAGCCGAGACTTTGGCCCGGCGTACCCACCGCTCCCTGGAGGGCTGCCGCCAGCAGATGCGCCTCAGCGGCTCCCGCCTCTTTCTCCTCAGCCCCCGGCGGAGCCTGATCCTGGCCCGGCAGCGGCTGGAACAGGCAGGAGAGGCCCTGGGGCAACGCTGGCACCGGGGATTAAAAGAACAACGGCGGCACCTGGATTATCTCCGGAGCCACCTGCAGCAATTGAATCCTTTGGCGATACTGGCGCGGGGCTACGCGGTGGCCACCCTGCTCCCCCAACAGACCATCATCCGGGAGGCGAAGAGCGTGCCCCTGGGCGCCACCGTCAGCGTCCGGGTGGCCCGGGGCCGCCTGGATTGCGAAGTGCAGGAAGTGAGCAGTGAGCAGTGAGCAGATGGAAATGGAAAAGGATAATGTAGCCCCAGGCTTTAGCCTGTGCCACCTCATCTTGTTCCCAAGTTTCACTTGGGAACGACAATGGATGCCAAGCCAAGCTTGGCTGTTATAGCCTTCCCAAGCACCGCTTGGGAACGAGACAAATTACCTATGGCCAAAAAGCAGGCGGAGCAGAGTTTCGAAGCGGCCCTGAAGCGGTTGGAGGAGGTTTTGGGTTCCCTGGAGCATGGGGATTTGGCTCTGGAGGAGTCCCTGGCCGCGTTTGAGGAAGGGGTGCGCTTGGTGAAGTTCTGCCAGCAGAAGCTGGACGAGGTGGAGAAGCGGGTGGAGTTATTGCTCAAGGACGACGCGGGCAAATTTTTCACCCGGCCCTTCCCGGAAGAGGAAGGGGAAGGAAACTGATAAAGATTCACCACAGAGGCACAGAGATCACAGAGGGCCACAGAGAAAAGATTTTTTTAATATTTGGCGCTTTCAGCGCCAAAAATAAAATTCTTTCTCTGTGAATCTCTGTGTCCTCTGTGTCTCTGTGGTAAAATCATTATGGACCTCAAAGCCTATTTAGAAGAGCGCCGGGGCCTGGTGAACCGGACCCTGGAGGGCTATTTGCCCGCGGTGCGGGGCCCCGCGTTTCGGGTGGTGCAGGCCATGCATTACAGTCTCTTTGCCGGGGGGAAGAGGCTCCGGCCCATTCTCTGCCTGGCCGGCGCGGACGCGGTGGGGGGCGACCCCGGGGAGTTCCTGCCCGTGGCCTGCGCCCTGGAGATGATCCACACCTATTCCCTGATCCACGACGATCTGCCGGCCATGGATGACGACGACCTGCGCCGGGGGCAGCCCACCTGCCACAAGAAGTATGACGAAGCCACGGCCATCCTGGCCGGTGACGGCCTGCTCACCGGGGCCTTCCACATCCTGGCGGAGGCCGGGGGCCGCTTTGAGGGCCGGGAAGCCGCGTTGCTGGAGGTCATCCAGCTCATCGCCGGGGCCGCAGGTTACCAGGGCATGGTGGGCGGCCAGATGCTGGATCTCCTGGCCGAAGGCCGGAAGGTTACCTTGAAGGAGTTGGAGACTATCCACCGGCTGAAGACCGGAGCTTTGCTCACCGCGTCGGTGCGCTCCGGAGCCGTGATGGCGGGAGGAAACCGGGGAGAAGTAACTGCACTGACCGCTTATGGGGAGAAATTTGGGTTGGCCTTTCAAGTAACCGATGACCTCCTAGACGTGGAAGGGGAGGCCGCGGAGATGGGCAAGGCCACGGGGATGGACGCGCAGCGCCGCAAGGCCACCTACCCGGGGGTATTGGGACGGGAGGAGGCCAAAGCCTGGGCGCAGCGCCTGGTGGACACGGCCATTGCCGACCTGGAGCCTTTCGGGCCGAAAGCCGAGCCACTTCGAGAAATCGCGCGATACTTATTGGTGCGCCGCTCCTAAATGGAGGAAATCGTCTAATGGATAATCGTCAGGGTCCACGGCCGGGGTCCGGTCCCCGCCGTTTGCTGGACACCATCAACAGTCCCCAGGACTTGAAAAAACTGTCCCCGGAGCTCCTGCCGCCTCTGGCCCAAGAAGTGCGGGAGGTGATTATCTCCTCCGTTTCCAGCACCGGCGGGCACCTGGCCCCCAGCCTGGGCACCGTGGAGCTGACCATCGCCCTCCACTATGTCTTCGATTCGCCCCGGGACAAGATCATCTGGGACGTGGGCCATCAGACCTACACCCACAAGATCCTCACCGGCCGCCTGGACCGCTTCCATACCCTGCGGCAATACGGCGGGCTCAGCGGCTTTCCCAAGCGTAGTGAAAGCCCCCATGACGCGTTCGACACCGGCCACAGCTCCACCTCCATCTCCGCGGCTTTGGGCATGGCCTCGGCCCGCTGCCTGAAGAAGGAATACGGCCGGGTCATCGCGGTCATCGGCGACGGCTCCATGACCGCGGGCCTGGCCTTCGAGGGGCTGAACAACGCCGGGGACCTGAACAAAGACCTCATCGTGGTCCTGAACGATAACGGCATGTCCATCGCTCAAAATGTGGGAGCGCTGTCCTCCTTTTTAAGCCGCAAGCTCACCGCCCCCACCATGGTCTTCCTGAAGAAGCAGGTGGAGCACCTGCTGCGCTCCTTCCCGAGCATCGGCGGGGATCTCCTGGCCTGGGCCAAACGGGGGGAAGAGTCCTTCAAGGCCTTCTTCACCCCGGGCATGCTCTTTGAGGCTCTGAAGTTCAATTACCTGGGGCCGGTGAAGGGCCACCGCCTGGACCACCTCATCGAAACCTTCAAAAATGTGAAGCACTTGAAAGGTCCCATCCTGGTGCACGTGCTCACCACCAAGGGGAAGGGCTATCTGCCCGCGGAAACGGACCCCACCGGGTTCCACGGTTTGGGCCGGTTCGATCCGGATACCGGCGAAGCGAAAAAGAGCGTCAGCGAGGTGCCTTCCTATATGGAGGTCTTCGGGGACACCATGGTGCGCCTGGCCCGGGAGAATCCCAAGATCGTGGCCATCACCGCGGCCATGCCCGACGGCACCGGCCTGGTGGACTTCCGGGATCAGTTCCCGAACCGCTTTTTTGACGTGGGCATCTGCGAACAACACGCGGTGACCTTTGCCGGGGGCCTGGCCGTGGAGGGCCTGCGGCCCGTGGCCGCCATCTATTCCACCTTCCTGCAGCGGGCCTACGACCAGGTGCTCCACGACGTCTGCCTGCAAAACCTGCCGGTGGTCTTCGCCCTGGACCGGGGGGGCATCGTCGGAGAGGACGGGGAGACCCACCAGGGGCTCTTCGACCTTTCTTATCTCCGCCATCTCCCCAACATGGTGGTCATGGCCCCCAAGGACGAAGACGAATTGCGCCATATGCTCTATACCGCAGTGGAGCATCCGGGCCCCATTGCCCTGCGCTATCCCCGGGGCAAGGGCGTGGGCGTGCCCTTTGCCTCCACCCTGCAAAAGATCCCCATCGGCAAAGCCGAGGTCCTGCAAGAAGGGGAAGATCTGCTGATCCTGGCCCTGGGGGCCTCGGTGCACCACGCCCAGGAAGCGGCCCGGGAACTGGAGGAGCGGGGGTTCAAGGCCACAGTGGTGAACGCCCGGTTTGTCAAACCCCTGGATGCGCAACTCATCCTCACCCTGGCCGCCAAATGCGGCCGGGTCCTCACCGTGGAAGAAAACGTGGCCCAGGGGGGCTTTGGCAGCGCCATCCTGGAACTTCTCTCCGACCACGACTTGACCGGCGTGCCGGTGAAACGCCTGGCCATCCCGGACGTCTTCATGGAACACGGCAAGCCGGATATCCTCAGGAAGAAATACGGCCTGGACGCGGAGGGCATCCTCAAAGGCGCGCTGGAAATCCTGGAACAACCCGCCCAACAGAAGAAGGTGGTGTGGGGAAGTTTTAGTTGATAAGGATTTGGGGGAGGGGGCAAGGGCCGCAGGCCCTTACCCCCTCCCCCAAACCCCCACCCCCAAACCCTTATGTTTTTTGGGCCGAGGCAGGCTACGCCTGCGGCGCCGACTGCCCCGGCCCCAGAAAAGTGACTGGGGGAATATGAAGGGCGCACCTTGCGCGCCATTTTTGGTGCGTAAAACGCACCCTACCGGTTGATCTTGTCAATTAATACGGAAAATCGAAAACCGAAAACCGAAAACCGGCCTTCCAAAGAGCGCTTGGATACCCTCCTGGTGGACCGGGGCCTGGCGGAGACCCGGGCCAAGGCCCAGGCCCTCATCCTGGCCGGACGGGTGGAAGTGGCCGGCGCGGCGGTGACCAAGGCTGGCACCCTGGTTTCCGGGGATGCGCCCGTTACCGTAAAGGCCGGTGCGTCCCCCTACGTCAGCCGGGGCGGGGAGAAGCTGGCCGGGGCCCTGGCCCACTTTCAGGTGAATCCTGCGGGTAAGGTGGCCATGGACGTGGGCGCGTCCACCGGGGGTTTCACCGACTGCCTCCTCCAGCAGGGGGTGAGCAAAGTCTACGCGGTGGACGTGGGCTACGGCCAGTTGGACGCGTCCCTGCGCCAGGACCCCCGGGTGGTGGTCCTGGAACGCCGCAATATCCGCTACTTACCCCCGGAAGATGTGCCCGAGCCCGTGGACCTCATCACCCTGGATCTCTCCTTCATCTCCCTCACCCTGGTGCTGCCCAAAGTCCTGGAGTTCCTGCGCCCGGGCGGCGAAATCCTGGCCCTGGTGAAACCCCAATTCGAGGTGGGCAAAGGCCAGGTGGGGAAGGGCGGGGTGGTCCGGGACCTGAAAATGCAGCAGGAAGCGGTGGAAAAGGTGGCCCGGGCCGCCCGCTCCCTGGGGCTGCAAGTGAGTCCCCCGTTCCCCTCCACCCTGAAGGGCCCCAAGGGGAATCAGGAATATTTTCTATACCTTATCGCACCCGGCGGGGGTCGAAAGGATATTGACAAAGGCCAAAGCCGTCTTTAATATTTATGTCAGGAAGATGTCTAAAGAAAGGACAACTGAGTATCTTATACTTCAGAATATCCGTAAAACTAAAGGAGCCTCTTGCAAAAGTCTTTTTAATGGCCGAATCAACGATATTGGTCCAGTTCCCTCCCCCTTGAGGGGGGAGGGGGAAAAGAAGCCAGTAATCGTTAAGCCAAACTTTTGCAAGAGCTTATAAAGGGAAGCCATTTTTTACCCTCACCCTTGATGGGGGAGGGCAGGGTGGGGGTGATTCTCCGGGGGTAGTCCCCCAAAGGTTATCACCCTCCCCCCAATCCCCTCCCATCAAGGGAGGGGGAGTTTCTGAAAATTAATGTCAATCGGGCTGGTAACCGCGGGAATGCCGTGCCAGCCTTTGGAGAGGAGCAAATTTATGGACAACAAGATAAAGACCTTTTTGTTGTTGGGCGGCTTGATGCTCTTTATGATCTTCATGGGAAATCTCATCGGCGGGCGGAGCGGCATGTACATCGCCTTTCTCCTGGCCTCAGGGATGAACTTTTTCGCCTACTGGTTCTCCGACAAGATCGTCCTGAAGATGTACGGGGCCCAGGAAGTGAGCCCCGCCGAAGCCCCTGAACTCCACCGCATGGTGGAGGATTTGGCCCGGGAGGCGGGCATCCCCAAGCCCAAAGTGTACATCATCCCCGATGATTCCCCCAACGCCTTTGCCACCGGCCGCAACCCGGAGCACGCGGCTGTGGCCGCCACCCAGGGGATCATGCGCATCCTCACCCCCGAGGAACTGAAAGGGGTGCTGGCCCATGAGATCGGCCACGTGCGCAACCGGGATATTTTGATTTCCACCATTGCCGCTACCATGGCCGGGGCCATCATGATCCTGGCGAACATGGTCAAGTGGGGCGCGATTTTCGGGATAGGCCGGGATGACGACGAAGGCGGGGGCATCATGGGGGCCATCGTTCTGGCCATTGTCGCGCCCATTGCCGCCATGCTCATCCAGATGGCCATCTCCCGCTCCCGGGAGTATCTGGCGGACGAGACCGGCGCCCGCCTGGCCCACAATCCCCAATCCCTGGCCTCCGCCCTGGGGAAGCTGGCCCGGGGAGTGGAGCACAACCCCATGAACGCGTCCCCGGCCACCGCGCACATGTTCATCGTCAACCCCCTGACCGGGAGCAGCCTTCTCAACCTCTTCAGCACCCACCCGCCCCTGGAGGAGCGGATCGCCCGCCTCCGGGCCATGCGCAGCTATTGAGGAGTTTGTGGGGGGGCCAAGGGACTAAACGCGGGCGAGGACGCCCGCCCTACGGGTCCATCCCCCCACACCCCCCTCCCCAACCCGCATATTTTTAAAAAATCACACCGATAAGGGAGGTCTGGATTGAAGAGACTGACTGTGATAAGCAGGCTTTTAGGCCTGATTATCCCCATCTGTTTGATTTTTCTGGTCTCCATGGCTTGGGGAGAGGATTTATTATCCCAGGGCCTGGCCGCGCAAAAGGCCGGGAAAAACGCGGCAGCCGTGGAGCTTCTGGGGAAATATGTCAAAGACCATCCGGACGCGGCCGCGGCCCGGCGGGGATTGGCACTGGCTCTGAGCGCCCTGGGACGCAAGACCGAGGCCCTGGCGGCCTTGGAGCCGGCCCTGGCCAGCAGCCCCAAGGACACCTTACTGCTCCTGACCAAAGGGAAAATCCTGGGGGAACTGGAGCGGCGCCCGGAGGCCGTGGCCGTGTTTTTCCAGGTCCTCGCCTTAGACCCCAAAAACGTGGAGGCCTTGAAGGAACGGGGGGATAATCTCGCCCAGGAAGGCCGCTTTGATGAAGCCCTGCAAGACTATGACCGGGCCGGGGCCCTGGCCCCCAAAGACCCCTGGCTCTTCCAGAAGCGGGGCATGGCCAAGTTCTGCCAAGGCAAATATCCGGAAGCAGTGGCGGACTTAGGCACGGCCATCAAGTTGGCCCCGGACAGCCCCCTGTTTTATTTCTGCCGGGGCCAGATTTACCTGCTCCACCTGCACCAGCAGGATAAGGCCGTGGCTGATTTTCAAAAGGGGTGCAGCCTGGGCCACCCCCTTTGCTGCCGGGAATTGGAGAAAATGGGGATTAAGCCGAATTATAATTAATAAGACCTCTGAAAATTGTCCGGTATCACCCGGAAATAACTCACAATACCCTCCCCCTTGATGGGGGAGGGTTAGGGTGGGGGTGATAAAATCTCGAGTTCCTGGGAATTTCCCCCTCCCCCGAACCCCCACCCACCAGGGGAGGGGGTATAAGAGCCAGACATTTTAAAAATTACGTTCACTTTTGCAGAGTTCTCATTCCTTCTAGGGCAGGGTAAAGGGCAATCGTTTTGCCGCTTTGGGGGAAAAGTAATTTTTGCTTAGCGTCGGGCGGCGGACAACTATATAATTGACCTTAGAAGCATGAGCGACAAAAATCGGAGGTGCGCATGTATATAAATAAATGGCTTAAAGGTTTGTTGGTCCTGGTAAGCTTGGCGGCTCTCGGCGCCTGGGCTTTACCGAACGACGCCTGGGCCCGGGCCGGCGGCGGCGGCTCCATGGGCAGCCGGGGCTCCAGGTCCGCGTCTCCCCCGAAAGCTTACACACCACCCAGCACCTCGAGGCCGACCCAACCCTCTCCGGGGGTCACTCCGTCCCAGCCCATGACCCCGCCCCCGTCGCAGCCCAGTTCCTTCATGCGGAGTTTCGGTGGCGGCTTGTTAGGCGGCCTAGCCGGGGGACTCCTCTTCTCCAGCTTATTCGGAGGCCCCAGTGCTCATGGGGGCTTGGGCGGCGGCGGTGGCGGGGGGATCGGCCTCTTTGATATCCTGCTCCTGGCTGGCATAGCCTATTTGATTTACTGGTACATCAAGAAGAAGCGGCAGGAAGCCGCGGCGGTTGAGGCTCCCTTCCAGAGCTCTTCACAGACCGTGCAGATGCCCTACCAGCCCACATTTCCGCCGGTCTATGACCTGCCCCAGGCCGAGGAGAGGAGAGACCTGGACCTGGAACAGGGCCTGGGGTACGTCCGGCAGATGGACTCCAGTTTCGATGAGGCCCGGTTCCAGGATCTGTGCATGGACGTATTCTTCAAGGTTCAAGGGGCCTGGGCCAACCGGGATATGTACAGCGTAAAGAATCTCCTCACCGAGGAGATGACCCGGATGCTCCAGGCGGACGCGGAGAGACTGAAAGCCGACCACCAGATCAACCGCCTGGAAAATATCGCGGTCCGGTCCGTGGACCTCACCGAGGCCTGGCAGGAATCGGGTCAGGACTTTCTCACCGTGAGGATTTACGCCAACCTGCTGGACTACACCGTGGACGAAACCTCCGGCCAGGTGGTCTCCGGCAGCAAGACCGAACCGGTGAAATTCGAGGAATACTGGACCTTCACCCGCCAGGTGGGGAACAACCCCTGGCAATTGTCGGCGATTCAGCAACCCGCGTAGGAAAAAAGATTAACCACAAAGACACAGAGAACACAAAGAACACAAAGAAGAATTTTTGGGCCTTGGGTTTTACCCAAGGCCCAACTTTATTTCATTTGTGAATCTTTGTGTCTTAGTGTCTTTGTGGTGACTCTTAATCCACAATCCTGCCCGGATGCGTATACACATTCAAGCGGGTGCCCCGGACGAAGCCCGCCAGGGTGAGGTTCATTTCCTGGGCCAGGGTCAGGGCCATGGAGGTGGGCGCGGAGACCGCGGCCAGGATGGGGATGCCGGCCCGCACGGTTTTTAAAGCCATTTCGAAGCTGATGCGGCCGCTTAACAGGGCCACCATCCGGGTCAGGTCCCGGCGCTCCAGCAAGGCCCGGCCGATGACTTTATCCATGGCGTTGTGGCGGCCGATGTCTTCGGCCAGGATAAAGACCTGGCCGTCCGGCGAAGCCAGGGCCACCCCGTGGGTGCCGCCGGTTTCCTTAAAGACGGCCTGGGCCGCGGCCATCCGTTCCATCAGGGCCGCGAGAGTTGGACAATCCAGGGTCAGGTCGCTGCTCACCGGGGGCGTCTTCCGGCAGATTTCCGCCACCGCTTCTTTGGCGCAGAGGCTGCAACTGGAATAGGCCACCTCCAGGTGCCGCCTGCCGGTGCGGGCCTGGGCCGCGTCGCTTAAGACGATGTCCACCACGTTGGGGGGGAGCAAAGGATCGGTGCCCGTGCCGCAAAAATGCAGGGTAATGATATCCGCGATGTCCCGGACAATGCCTTCGGTGAACAAAAAGCCCAGGGCCAGTTCTTTTTCCCAGCCCGGGAGGCGCATCAAGACCTGGAAAGGCTCTCCGGCCAGGCGGATCTCCAGAGGCTCTTCCACGGCCACCTGGTCCGTCTGCTCGGTCATTTCGCCCTGGCGGTAGCGCCTAACGGGGAATTCCTGGGTAGGCTCAGTCATGGGGTTTACCACAAAGACACAAAGGGCACAAAGGGCACAAAGAAAAGAATTTTAATATCTTGGCGCTGAAAGCGCCAAATTTAGAAAAACCTTTGTGTCTTTGTGGTGAATTTTTTCATACTGGTTCTTTGCAGACCTGAGAGTTGGCGGTCCGGACCTCGCCCCAACCCAGCTTGGCCCTGAGGATTTCAAAGTGGCTGCGCCGGGGGGATTTGATGAGCCTCAAGTGGTGGGGCGCGCACTTGATCTCCAAACGGTCATCGGCTTCCAGGGCCTGCCCCACCTGGCCGTCCACGGTGAGATAGACATCCTCGGCCTTCTTGTCCAGGGTCACGGCCACGGTCACCGTCTCCGGCAGGATGATGGGCCGGTTGCTCAGGGTGTGAGGGCAGATGGGCAGCAGGATGACGTGGCGCAGGGTGGGATAAACAATGGGCCCCCCCGCGGACAGGGTATAGGCGGTGGAGCCGGTGGGGGTGGAAATGATGAGGCCGTCGGCCCGATAGGTGGTGAGGTATTCCCCGTCGATCCAGGTGGTCAGCTCCACGATGCGGGCCAGCGCGCCTTTGTTGATCACCGCGTCGTTGAGGACGTTCTCCTCCCAGAAGGCTTGGCCCTGGCGAAAGATGGTGGCGTGGAGCATCATGCGCTCTTCCACTTCGTACTGCCCGGCCAAGATCTGCTCCAGGACGGGATAGAGTTCGCTTAAGGAAACCTCTGTGAGAAACCCCAGGCCCCCCACGTTGACCCCCAGGATGGGGATGCCTTTCTGGCCGTAGCGGCGGGCCACGCTCAACAGGGTGCCGTCCCCGCCCATGAGTACGATGAACTCGATCTCCGGGGGTAGAGGCAACGCCTGGGAATCGGGTTGGTTCACCAGATGGGAAGCCTCCAGGCCCCGGGCCTTAAACCAGACCTTCAAGGCCTGACCGGCCTCCCAGGCGTCGGGTTGCTGCTTTTTGCTGATAATGGCCAGAGTCTTCAACGTGGCCCTCCCGCAGTTGACAATTATCATAATCTTGGGTATTTATCAAAAGGTTTGGGGGAGAGAGCAAGAGAGGAAAAGATTCACCACCAAGACACAAAGGCACAAAGAATCACAAAGTGTTCTCTTGGTGTATCTTGGTGTCTTTGTGCCTTGGTGGTGAGTTCTTTATATCTTTCCCTTAGACAAAAATCCCTGTTAAGGAGCACCAAGACGTTGCAACTAGCCCGCCGTATTCGCCAGATTCCTCCCTCCGCCACCCTGGCCCTGAACGCCAAGGCCAACCAGTTGAAGGCCCAGGGAGTAGACATCGTCAATTTTGGGGTGGGTGAGCCGGATTTCGACACCCCGGAGAACATCAGAGAAGCAGGCATCCGGGCCATTAAGGAAGGTTTCACCCGCTACACCCCGGTGGGAGGCACCCCGGAACTGAAAGAGGCCATTATCCGCCGCTTCCAGGAGGACTACGGCCTTAGCTTTAAGCCGGGGGAGATTTTGGTCTCCTGCGGAGGGAAACACGGGCTCTACAATCTCTTCCAGGTGATCTTCGACGCGGGGGATGAGGTCATCATCCCCGCGCCCTTCTGGGTGTCTTACCCCCCCATGGTGATGCTGGCGGACGCCACCCCGGTGCTGGCGCCCACCCGTCAGGAAAACGGCTTCAAGCTCACCGCGCAGGAACTCCGGGAGCGGATCACCCCCAAGACCAAGGCCCTGGTCTTGAACAGCCCCTCCAACCCCACGGGCATGGTGTACAGCCGCAAGGAACTGGAGGCCCTGGGGGAAGTAGTGCTGGAGAAGGGGCTCTATGTGGTCTCCGACGACATCTATGACAAGATACTCTTCGACGGCGAAAAGTTCATCAACATCGCCATGCTCTCCCCGGAGCTGAAGGCCCGCACTTTCATCCTGAACGGGGTGTCCAAGACCTACGCCATGACCGGCTGGCGCATCGGCTACCTGGTCGGCCCCCAGGAAGGAATCGCGGCGGCCACTAATTTGCAGAGCCAGTCCACCTCCAACCCCACCTCCATCTCCCAGAAGGCGGCGGTGGAGGCCTTGAGCGGCCCCCAGACCGCGGTGGCGGCCATGGTCAAGGAATTCGCCTGGCGGCGGGACGACATCCTGCGCCGGACCCTGGAGATCCCCGGTGTCACTTGCCCCAAGCCCGGCGGAGCATTTTACCTCTTTCCGAATTTTTCGGCCTACTATGGCAAGTTGAAACCCGCGCCGGGGCAGTCCCATTCCCAGGCACTGGCGGACTACCTTCTGACGGAAGCCAGGTTGGCCGCGGTGCCGGGCAACGAGTTCGGGGAGGACAACTGCCTCCGGTTTTCCTATGCCACTTCCCGGGAGCGCATCGCCACGGGATTGGCCAGGATTAAGGAGGCCTTGGAGAAATTGGGGAAATGAGGCGGTAAAAGCATTTTCTGGTAGGGGCGCACCCATGTGTGCGCCCAAAGAGGGCGGAGACACGGGTCCGCCCCTACTGCATAATGTTTTTCAAGGGAAAAAGAGTATAAGGGCAAAAAAAAGCGCGGCCTCTCTTCTGGGGGCCGCGCTGTCCGTTCCGGGCCGCTATCTAGCGGCCGGCGGCGTTGCGTTTGGAAGCCTTCAGAGGATTGATTTTGCCGTTGCCGTTGTCCTTCTTTTCCTTTTTCACGTGGGTGGCCAGATTGCAGTGTCCCTGCCGCCACTTGGCCTTGGGATCAGGGAAGGAGCCGCAGAAGCTGGACTCTTCCCACTTGAGGATGCGATCGCAACCCTCACAGGATTCCACGATGCTGTGGCACTTGCCGCCGTTAAACGAACAGCCTTTCTTGCTCATGAAGGTGCAATCAACTCCCGGTTTTACGCTTGCGCAGTGCATGGCCGTAATCCCCCTACCTTTTAATAATTCGCTTTTATTAAATCGGATATAACTCTTTTTTATATAAAAAATATAATATAATTGTCAAGGGATTTTTCGAAAATTCCTTCTAATACTGAGTAGCAGTTAAAAAGGGGCGAACACCAGGTTCGCCCATAAAAAAATATACCTTTGATAACAAATCAGAATCAATTTTGCAGATTTCTCTAATTGCCGGCGGGACTGCCGGCAAAGTCTTTGATGAGCAGATAAAAGCCGCCCGTGACCAGAAAGACCAGCCCCGCGCTGAGCAGGAAGCTGATTTCATAACCCAGCACGCCGATGGCTCCCCCCATAAAGGCCGAACTGAGCATCATCCCCAGGTAGATACTGGTGTTATAGCCGCCCATGGCCAGGCCCCGGGCCTCCGGGGGCGCCACCTCGGCGATGAGGGCCCCCAGGGGGGTGAAGGCCAGGCCCATGGTCACCCCCAGGGCCGCGGCGGTGAGGATGAATTGGAGGAGGTTCCGGCAAAATCCGAAGAGCGCCAAGCAGAGGCCGAAGGTGATAAACCCCATTGCCGCGAGTTTACCCCGGCTCCGGACCCGGTCGCTGAGCCGGCCGAAGGGGAGGCGGGAGAGAGCGTTAAAAACGGCCTGGACGGTGAACACCAGCCCGATTTCCCCCATGCTTAGGCCGTAGTCGTGGGTGAGGAGGGGGGAAAAGGTGACGAACATGCCCTGGCCGAAACAGCCCCCCAGGGTCAGCAGCCAGCAGCCCAGGAGGGGGCGGTTCCGGAGAAGGTCCCGGTTGAGCCGGGAGGGTTGGGGATTCCGGGGCCGCTCGCTCAGATGGGAGGCGTTTCCCGGCAGAAAGAGAACCACCACCCAAATTAGGAAAAAAATAAAAATCCCGGCAATGAGAAAGAGGGGCCTAAACCCCAGCCATTGGGCCACAAATCCCCCGAGAGCCGGCCCCAGGCTCATACCGCTGTAAATCGCGGTGGTGTACCACCCGTAGGAGCGCCCCAGGTGGGTGGCGGGGGAAAAATCCGCCACGTAGGACATCAGGGTGGGGCCGATGGCCGCCAGGCCGGTGCCGAAGAGCAGATAGACGCCCACCAATTGCCAGGGGGTGGTGCTGACGCAAAGAAGAAAGGAGGTGCCCATAGAGATCACCAGACCGGAGGTGATCAGGAGTTTCCGCCCCCAGCGGTCGGAGAGAATCCCCAGGGGAAAGGAGAGCAGCCCGGACATGAGCAAGAACGCGGCATTGATGATCCCCACCTCCAGGGGGCCGGCCCCCAGGGAGCGGGCAAAGAGGGGCACCACCGGAATGCGCATGTAGGAGCCCACGTAGCTGGCAAAGGCGATGGAACAGCAGATGGCCAGGAGGGCGCCGTAGGAATGGGCCGCGGTCTTTATCCGGAGAGGGTTCATGGGTTTAAGTGCTAATTATAGCAGCGCTGCCCGGAAAGCATAGCCCGGGGAAAAAGCTATCAGCTATCAGCAGTCAGCTTAATAAACAAATGCTGGGAATTTGGCGCAAAAACTATTTCATCTAAATTTGTAGCGGCTTTTTTTCCAAAAGCTGAAAGCTGAAAGCTGACGGCTGACAGCTAAAGTACCCCTGTCCCTTACCGGGATTAATGCTTATAATAACTTTATGAGCATTACCGCGGCCTTGCTGGAGCCCGGGGCGTATCCGGAGCCCACCACCCGGGTGGAGTTGGTGCAGACCCACATCTCCTGGGTCTTTCTCACCGACGATTTCGCCTATAAGGTGAAGAAGCCGGTGGACCTGGGGTTTTTGAATTTCACCACCTTAAGAAGGCGGCATTTTTACCTGCACCAGGAACTGGTCCTTAACCGCCGCCTCTGTCCGGAGATCTACCTGGAGGTGCTGCCCATCGTGGCCCAAAAGCAAGGGGTGCGCCTGGGGGGCGGGGGCCAGCCGGTGGACTACGCCCTGAAGATGGTGCGGATGCCCCAGGCGCGCATGATGGACGAAGTCGCGGACCGGGGTGAACTGCGCCGGGAGCACCTGGACCGGATCATTGAGAGGTTGGCGCCGTTTTACGAGGCTGCCGCCACCGGGCCCCGGATCAACAAATTCGGGGAGCCCGGCATCATCCACTTCAACCATCAGGAGAATTTTTCCCGCACCGCGGCCCTGGTGGGGGAGATGCTCTCCCCGGAGATTTTCGCCGGGATCCAGGCCTTTTCCTGGGGTTTCTTGAAGCAGCGCCGCGGGCTCTTTCTCCGCCGGATTAAGGAGGGCCGCATCCGGGACTGCCACGGGGACCTGCACATGAAGAACATCTGCCTGGCGGACGGGGTTTATATCTATGATTGCATTGAATTTAATCCCCGCTTCCGCTATGGTGACGTAGCCGCGGACATCGACTTTCTGGCCATGGACCTGGATTTTCATGGGTATAGGGAGTTGAGCCGCTATTTCGTGGACGGCTTCGCCCGGGCCTCCGGGGACCGGGAATTAGTGGAGATCCTGGATTTTTATAAGTGTTACCGGGCCTACGTCCGGGGGAAAATCAACGCCTTTTCCGCGAGGGACCCGGAGCAGACCCCGGAGGCCCGGGAGCAGGCCGGGGAGTTGGCCCGGGCCTACTTCGCCCTGGCCGGGGAATACGCCGCGGCAGGGGCGCGGTGCGCGCTTAATGATGAACCACAAAGACACCAAGAGCACAGAGAGGCACAAAGAAAAAACCATATTTATGCCTTGGCTTTGCCAAGGCATAAATAGATTTTCTCTGTGAATCTCTGTGTTCTCTGTGTTCTCTGTGCCTCTGTGGTAAAAAGGCTTTTGAATTATGAAAAAAATAGTAGTCGTTTTCGGGTTGATGGGCACAGGCAAAACCACCCTGGCCGCGGCCCTGGGCCAGGCCCAGGGCTGGCCGGTGCTGCACAGCGACGCAGTACGAAAGACCCTGGCGGGGCTCACCCCCACCACCCCTACGCCCACCGAGTTCGGCAAGGGGATTTATGACGAGGACTTCTCCCGGCGCACCTATGCGGAGATGCGCGGCCAGGCCGGGGCGCACCTTAAAGCAGGCCGGAGCGTCATCCTGGACGGGTCCTATAAGCGGGCCGGGGAGCGAGACCTGGTGCAGCAACTGGCGCAAGAAAACGGGGCCGCGGCGATTTTTCTTTTCTGCGCCTGCCCCCTGGAGGCAGTCAAGGAGCGGCTGGGCATCCGGGCCCAAGACCCCAAGTCCATCTCCGACGGCCGGGAGGAGATTCTGGAGGCCCAGGCCCAAGATTTCGACCCCGTGGACTTCTCCGCCCCGGATTTTTGGGGGGTGAACACCAACCGGGAGATGCCGGATATCCTGGAGAAGGTGAAATATCTGCTTGAGCGGATGAATTAGGAAAGGATTTTAACATGAAAACATCTGATATCTTAAGGACACTTTATAAAGTTAGTGATTTTGTATTTTGGCAGAAAGATAGATCACTCGTATTGAGTCCAAGTTTTCAAAGACGTCCAGTTTGGAAACAAGGAGCCAAATCATATTTTATAGACACTATAGACCGAGGATTACCAATACCAATTATATTTCTCCGAGAGCAAAAGACAGATTTAGCTACATTAAAGCCAAAACGAGAGGTTGTTGATGGTCAGCAGAGGATACGTACGGTATTAAGCTATATAGATCCAGATTTATTAGATGACTTCAAAACAGAGAGAGATTCATTCATAGTTAAACCAATACATAATAAGGACCTAGGTGGGAAATCTTTTTTGGAATTGCCTATTGAAATTCAACAACGAATTATGGACTATCAATTTAGCGTTCATGTATTACCCTCAAGCGTCGATGATAGAGAGATTCTTCATATTTTTGCTCGAATGAATGCTACAGGTTATAATCTTAATGACCAAGAACTGAGAAATGCCTGGTATTTTGGAGAATTTAAGACATCAATGTATGAACTTGCTTCCGAGCAACTTCCAAGATGGAGAGAATGGAAAATATTTACTGAATATAACATTGCTCGAATGGAAGAAGTTGAGCTTACAAGTGAGTTTGCTATTATGATATTGAAAGGAATATCTGGAAAAAATAAAAGAACTATAAATAAGATTTATGAAGATAAAGATTCTGTATTTGTTGAGCAATCTGAAGTAGAGAATAGATTTAGAATTATTATGGACTCCATTGATGATAAACTTGGAAATGAAATTAGGCATTCTGCTTTTAGAAAGAAGACACTTTTTTATAGCTTGGTTGCATTTTTCTATGATAATCAATTTGGTTTAAAATCAACTTTAGAACCAATGTCAAGAAAACCTATATCAAATGAAAAATTATCTCAAGTAAAACTGGCAGGAGAAAGAATTCAATCAAAAACTGCGCCTGTAAAAGTTATGGAGGCAGTTGCTAGAAGAACTACTCATCCAGGCTCAAGACTTACTGTTTTAAGATATCTAAAAGGTGAGATTTAAATTGGCTAGAGCAGCAACCTCTCTTGTTAATAAATTTATTGGCCATCTCAATTACTTGGAAAAAACACGTTCAAAGATGGAGTATCTTTTTTCTAGAAATCATATTGTTAGACGTGATATTGAGCAGGTATATGCTGGATTATATATGGAAGCCATTACTTCATTAGAAACATTTATTGAAAATTTATTTCTCGGGTTTTTGGTTGGACAACTTATACATAAATCTAACGAAGTTGTACATAGGGTATCATTTAAATCATACTTGATTGCCCGTAAAGTGGTTTATGGAGGAAATCAATATGTAGACTGGTTTCCATACTATAGAACAGAGAAACGAGCAGCTGCTTTTTTTCGAAATGGATATCCATTTACTTACTTAGATAACATGGACAAACAACAAATCGAGAAAATACTCTATATCAGAAATGCTATTGCACATAAAAGTAATTATTCATTAAATAAGTTTGAAAAGGAAATTATAGGGTCCTCAATATTAATGCCAAGGGAAAGAACACCTTCAGGATACTTGAGAAGTGTATTTAGAACGGCCCCAAATCAAACAAGGTATGAAGAGTTAATAATAGAAATGTCTATCATTTCAAGAAAACTATGTTGAAGGTTAGGGATATGCAACCTGAAGAAGTAGTGAAACGGGTAAAGCAAAAGGCCAAGTCGAATTTCATAACCGGCCTCAACTGAGCGGAGTCCGTCTTTGAGGCGGTCCTGTATCAAGTGGAAACGGGCCTACACCTGGAGACCATGCGTCTCATGACTGGCTTTGGCGTGGGGATGGGTCACTTCGGGGACACCTGCGGCGCCCTGGTGGGAGGCATCGCGGCTCTGGGCGCGGTTTACGGCCGCTGGCAGACTCCCCGCAGCCCCCAGTCCGGCAGGGAGCAGATGCTGGGTACTCCCGGCCTATACCGCGTGTTCAACCGCCTGCCCCACGAATCTCAGGAGCGCTTTGGCAACACCCAATGCCGGGTGTTGACCGCGGTCTGGCAAAAGAACTGGCTCTGCCGGGAGCACCTCAAATTTTGCGGCTACCTGGTGATCAACATGGCGGGGCTGGCCGCGGAGATGGCCGTGCCTAAATATCTGGCCCGTTGGGGGTCTGCCCCTTTTGCGGCCAATTACCCCTGACAAACCTACCAATTATTCTTGACAAGCCTAATTATTTAGGATACAAAATAAACCAACTGGTCGGTATATTATATGCCAGAGGATTCATGATGGGCGCCAAGGGAAACCGGACCCGGCAAAATATCATAGAGAAATCCATGCAGTGCTTCTCGGTGAAGGGGTACTTCAATACCTCCATCGCCGATATCGTCAAGGCCACCGGTCTCACCAAGGGCGGGCTCTACGGCCACTTTCGCAACAAGCAGGATATCTGGTATGCGGTCTATGATGAATGCGCCCGAATTTGGAAGAGCATCGTTTTCCAGGGCGTCCGGGAGATGGCCGACCCTCTGGCCCGGATCGACCGGGTCATCGACAACAGCCTGAAACATTACCTGGGGGGAGGGGTTTTTGAGGGAGGGTGTTTTCTGCTCAATTCCCTGGTGGACCTCTCCGGCCAGTCCCCCACCATGAGCAACCACGTCCTGAAAGGCTTCCAGAGTTTTTCCGCCCGGCTGCAGGCGTGGCTGGAAGAAGCGGCAGAGAAAGGCTTCCTAAGGGAGGGGCTGAACCTCCGGGAAATCGCCAATTTTCTGGTGATCTCCCTGAACGGGGCCGCGCCCCTGTACGCCGCGAGCAAAGATTCCGCGATTTGGCGGCAAACCGCGGCCCAACTGCACTTTTACCTCAATAGCTTGAGAAACCCGCCAGTGGCGGCTAAACCTTAATAAATATCCTTATCTTCTCTAACCATAAAGATTAAGGAGAGTGCGTTATGAGCGATGCCAACGTTTTGGTGGAAAAAAGGGAGCATATCGGCTTTATTACCCTGAACCGCCCCCAGGCCATGAACACCTTCAACGTCCCCTTGGCCCGGGAGCTGAACGACGCGCTTCTAGACATGGAGAAGGACCCGGCCGTCAGGGTGGTGGTGATCGATGCCAACGGCAAACATTTCTCCACCGGGATTTCCCTGGACGAATTCAAAGGTAAAACCAACAAGGAGTACCGGGAATTCATCCACCTGATGGATGAGCACAATCACACCATCGCCCGGATGAAGAAGCCGGTGATCGCCTCGGTGAAAGGCTATGCCCTGGCCAACGGCGCGGGCCTGTCCTTTGCCTGCGACCTGACGGTGGCCGCGGAAGACGCCAAGTTCGGGACCACGGCCATCAACGTGGGCCTCATTTGCCTGGGGCCCTTGTCCCCCCTGGCCCGGAACGTGGGCCGGAAAAAGGCCATGGAGATGATTCTCCTGGGAGAAATTATCACCGCGGCCGAGGCCCAGAGGCTGGGGCTGGTCAACAAGGTGGTGCCCCCGGAGCAACTGGAGGAAGCCACCCTGGAGTTGGCGAACAAACTGGCGGCCAAGAGCCCCCTGGCCCTGCAGATGGGCAAGGCCGGAGTCTATGGAGCCCAGGATATGCCTTACCACGAGGGTCTGGACATGCTGGGCGATATGTTTGCGGCCCTGTGCAGCACGGAAGACGCGGAGGAAGGGGTTAAGGCCTTTCTGGAGAAGAGAAAACCGGAGTGGAAGGAACGCTAACCGCCCTGAAGATTGATGAAAAGAGCCGGTGGTGGGGTTCCGAAACCGTTTTAGGTGGCAAACGATGAGCGTGGAAGAGGTAATGAAAAGTCATGGCTTCAATCTCGCCGCGAGCTGCGCAGGGAAAGCCTCATTTACCAAATGGATCAAATACCAAGGCAAGCGCGCCTATATCAGCGTCAATGACGCCAGCGGGGAAAGCTTCCCCACCACCTTGGAGGAGCCGGTGCGGGTAGGAATCTATGACCTCAGGTCCGGGAACGAAGTGGCGCCTTTTCAGGAAATCGGCTCCCTCAGCGCTTATCTGGCCTCCCTGGAGGAGTGATTAATTTTCCGGCCTCTGAAAGACTTGCCTGGCCGCTGGTTGGCGCGGCAGCTTTACTATGATATGTAAAACCAGGGTTTGAGGTTTTGCAATAGCCTGTAGGTTCTAGAAGCTATTTCCGAACCGGTCGATTCTGTCACCCTCGAAGCGAAGGGTCTATTTCTTGGAAATAACTAGATTCTTCCCGGCGCGCAGAATGACTTGAGGTTTTGAAATAGCTTTTAGTATGATTAGCCATCATACTATTCATGAAGCACAAAACTGGTGCATTTCAAGGCGGCCAGCATCCCCGCGTCCAGCCGCGGAATCCCAGGGGGGATGCTGAAGAGAGGCGCTGCCGCGGGAAGGCTCCCAGGGAAAGGAAAACGGCATGCAACCGGAGGAAGTGGTGGCCCGGGTCAAAGATAAGGCCCAGGATCTGTTCAAGAACGGCCTTAACTGTGCGGAGACCGTCTTGGAGGCGGTCCTCTCCCAGGTGGAAACAGGCTTGCCTGTGGAAACGATGTGCGTGATGACGGGTTTTGGGGCTGGTGTGGGCTACTTCGGGGAAACATGCGGGGCCCTGGTGGGGGCCATGGCGGCCTTGGGAGCGGTGTACGGCCGCCGGGGGGTTCCTCCCAGCCTGAAGGCCGGCAGAGAGCAGATGCTGGGAAATCCCGGCCTTTACCGCCTGTTCAACCGGCTGCCCAATGAATTCCAGAAGCGCTACGGCAGCACCCAATGCCGCGTGTTAACGGGCCCCTGGAGCGGGAACTGGCTCTGCCAGGATCACCTCCAGTTCTGCCTCAACATGGTGAGCAACATGGCGGGACTGGCCGTGGAGATGGCCGTGCCCCAGGACCTGGCCCGCTGGGGGTCCCAACCTTTCGGGGAAAACGTCGGGGGAATGGAGTAAATGGCGGTAAAGAAACGGCAGCGCATCCTGAGCGGCATGCGCCCCACCGGTAAGATGCACCTGGGAAATTATTACGGCGCGCTGTACAACTGGCTGCGCCTCCAGGAAGAATACGAATGCCACTATTTCGTGGCCGACTGGCACGCGCTGACCACGGAGTATGAATCTCCCCAGGACATTGCCGGCTTTATTCCGGAGATGGTCATGGATTGGCTGAGCGTGGGCCTGGACCCGGCCAAGAGCACCATCTTCGTGCAGTCGGCGATTCCCGAGCACGCCGAGCTTTATCTCATCTTCGGCATGTTCACGCCGGTGCCCTGGCTGGAGCGGAACCCCACCTACAAGGACCAGATTCAGGAACTGGCCCACAAGGACCTGGCCACTTACGGCTTTTTGGGCTACCCGGTGCTCCAGGCCGCGGACATCCTGATGTACAAGGCCGATGGCGTCCCCGTGGGGGTGGACCAGGTCCCCCACGTGGAGATGACCCGAGAGATCGCCCGGCGCTTCAACCACCTCTACCGCCCCATCTTCCCGGAGCCGGAGGCCCTGCTCACGGAGATCCCCAAGCTCACCGGCACCGACGGCCGCAAGATGAGCAAGAGCTACAACAACTGCATTTTCTTGAGCGACCCCCCGGAAGTGATGGCCCAAAAGGTGCGGCAGATGACCACCGACACCCAGCGGCCTTATAAAAAAGACCCCGGAGAACCTGACCGCTGCCTGGCTTTTCCCTTCCACCGCCTGAATCTGCCGGAAGCACGCCTGGAGGAAATTACCGGGGAGTGCCGGGCCGCCAACCTGGGATGCGTGGATTGTAAAAAGCTGCTGGCCGAGGCCCTGCTGGCAAACCTGGCCCCCATTCACGAAAAGCGGCGCTACTTCGAGGCCCACCCGGATGAGGTGACGGACATCCTGCACCAGGGGAATAAAAAGGCCAGGGAGGAAGCCCGGCGCACCCTAGCGGAAGTCCGGGACGCGGTGGGGTTTAATCAGGATATTCAATTACCTTAGCTCGTGAAAATATCTCACGCAAAGACGCGAAGGCGCAAAGACGCAAATACCATCACAACCGTGGCTTTAGAGCGATTGCAGAAATTTCTTTCCCGGTCCGGGGTGGCCTCCAGGCGGGCCGCGGAGGAAATGATCCTGGCCGGGCGGGTGGCGGTGAACGGCCGGGTGGTCCGGGAGTTGGGGGTAAAGATCGACCCGGACCGGGACGCGGTCCGGGTGGACGGCCGCCGGGTGCGCCCCGAACCCCTGGTGACGGTGATGCTGCACAAGCCGTATGGCTATATCTCCACCACCAAAGACCCCCAGGGGCGGCGGGTGGTCACGGATTTATTGGGGGAGAAAGGCCCTCGCCTCTATCCCGTGGGCCGGCTGGATTACGACGCCACCGGCTTGCTGCTCCTCACCAATGACGGGGAATTGGCCCAATGCCTGACGCACCCCCGCTACCAGGTGCCCCGCACTTACCGGGTGACCGTGGCCGGGGAAGTGAACCGGGAGACCTTGCGGCTGCTGGCCGGGGGGGTGATGGTGGAGGATCGGCCGGTTGCCGCCGGAGTCCAGGTGCGAAAGAGAGAGGCGGAGAAAACCGTGCTGGAATTGACGGTTTGGGAAGGGCGCCATCACCTGATTAAAAACCTCTGCGCCCAGGTGGGGCACCCGGTGTTGAAATTGAAGCGCATTGCTTATGGACCCCTCTCCCTGGGGAGGATACCCCGGGGCGCGCACCGGCTCCTCACCCCGGAGGAGGTGGCGGCGTTAAAGGCAGGGATGAGCCGGAAATGACTCCTGAGAATAGACCCACCATTTATGAACCGGGGGAACCTGAGAGGGTCTGGGGATTCCAGCGGGAACCCCTCCCGGATTATGCGCCTCCCAAACCCCGGCTGCGCCTGCACGTGGTCCTCTTCCTGGCCACCGTGGCCACCACCGTCATCGCCGGGGCCATGCAGCAGGGGGTGAATCCTTTCACCAATCCCGGCGCTCTATATAAAGGGATTCCCTTCTCCTTTACTCTCCTCCTGATCCTGGGAACCCATGAAATGGGTCACTACCTGGTCTCCCGGCGGCATAACCTGAACGTTACCCTGCCATACTTCATTCCGGCCCCGCCATTTCCTTTTATTGTCGGCACCTTAGGGGCCTTTATCCGCATCCGCTCCCCCATTCAAGACAAGAGAGCCTTGCTGGACGTAGGTTGCGCCGGCCCCTTAACCGGGGTGGTGGTGGCCATTCCCGTGATCCTGGTGGGGTTGAAGCTGTCCACGGTAAAGATAATCCCCGGGGGGGGCGGCGAAGGTCTGGCCCTGGGGGAGCCCTTGCTGTTCCAGATCCTGAGTTGGGTGGTCTTAGGCCCCTTGACGCCGGACCAGAACGTTATCCTGCACCCGGTGGCCTTTGCGGGGTGGATCGGGCTGCTGGTCACTGCGCTCAACCTCATCCCCGTGGGGCAGTTGGATGGGGGCCACGTCGCCTATGCCCTGTTTCCCAGCCGTCATCGCCTGATCTCTATGATCTGCCTCTCGTTCCTGGTGGCCAGCGGCCTGTTGTTCTGGCCGGGGTGGCTCTTCTGGGCCTTGCTCCTTTATCTCCTGGGTCTGAAACATCCCCCCCCCGCTTACGACTGGGTGCCCCTGGACCGGCGGCGCAAGATCCTGGGGCTGATCACCTTCCTGGTCTTCATCCTCACCTTTACGCCTGCGCCCTTCAAGGTGGGGTAGCGATGGCGGCCCTGGAAGTTGTATGATCTCTAAGGAGGAGCAACAATAGCTTATTCGGCGGGCTAAGAAGATCGGTACGGGTGGGCTCAAAGCATGTATAAATTCTGTCCCCAGTGCAGCGGCCCTTTGGCCCAACGCCTGCTGAAACCCGGGGAACCGCCGCGCCTGGTGTGCACGGAGTGCGGCTTTATCTTCTATATCGACCCCAAACTGGCGGCCATTGCCCTGGTGCCTCTGGATGGCGGCCTGGTTCTGGTGCGCCGCTCCATCGATCCGGGCTACGGCCTCTGGGTGGTGCCCGGAGGCTTTGTGGACGCGGGGGAACCCCTGGAGGAGGCGGTGGTCCGGGAGACCCTGGAAGAGACGCATCTGCAGGTGAGGGTCGCCCGGCTGTTCAACGTCTATTCTTATAAGAACCACCTCACGGTGGTGGCGGCCTATGTCACCCAATATGTGGCCGGGGACCTGACCGCGGGGGATGAGACCCTGGAGGCCCGGGTCTTCAAACCGGCAGAAATCCCCTGGGACGCCATCGCGTTCACCTCCACCCGGGACGCTCTCAAGGAATATTTGCAGTTATTTTGAGGAAGAGGGGGCTGGGGGGAGGACAGGGTACCGGTGGGGCGGGCCTCCGTGCCCTCCTTTAGACCCTGGCCCCCCACCATGGAATGTGGGAACCTAAGGATGGAAGATAATAAGCAACAACCTTGGCCGGGCCTGCCGGGACAACCTGCCCCAGGAGGGCAGGAACAACCCCCGGAAGCCCCTAAGAAATATTGCGTCCATTGCGAGTCGGAAACCGCGACCTGGGCTTATTGCGACCAGTGCGGCAAGCTCTTCTGGGGCCGGATCGCCTGGGACCTGGGTTGCGGCGGGGTGTGCGCCTGGCTGGGGGTGGGCATGATCCTGAAGGCTGGGACGGAGTTCTACGAAATAATTCTCGCGGTTTTGATCGGCGCCGGGGGCCTATGGGTGATGTCCCGGATTATCCGGCAATTGGGAAAAGCTTACGTGTTCTGGAGAAACCGGTAGAGACCTTAGAAGCAAAAAAGCCTTGTCATACTCCTGAAGGGAAGTGGTTGATGATGGAACTGCGGGAGCAATTGCGGAAATTATTGCAGGAGAAATCCTTCCGGTACAGCCCCGATATTCCTTTCAAACTGGCCTCCGGGAGGGAGAGCCCCTATTACGTGGACGCCCGGCCCGTGACCCACAACGCCCGGGGTCTGGCCCTCATCGGCGAGATTGTCTTTGAGATGGTGAAAGACCTGGAGATCCAGGCCATGGGCGGCCTGACCCTGGGCGCGGACCCCATCGCCCACGCGGTGGCCCTCACCAGTTATCTAAAAGGAAAACCCATCAACGCCTTTGCCGTGCGTAAAAAAGCCAAGGAGCACGGCACCGGCGGGCTGCTGGTGGGGGACGTCAAACCCGGGGACCGGGTGGTGATCGTGGAGGACGTAATCACCACCGGGGGCTCCACCCTGAAGGCGGTGGCCGCGGCCCGGGACTTCGGGCTGGAAGTGGTCCAGGTCCTCATTCTGGTGGACCGGGAAGAAGGGGGCCGGGAGGCGGTGGCCCAAGAGGTCCCCCAGGTGGAGGCGGTGTTCACCATCTCGGACTTGCGCTAGGGTCAGGCTAATATCACCGGGGGTAAACCCTACCCACTTATGATTTGCAAATCGCAGCTGCTATTCGCCCCGCGCAGACGATAAGCGTCGATCCTGGCAAGTGATATTGCCGGGCCATTAGGCCGCGAAAAAGGCAGGGCCGTGGCGACCCTGCCTGGTTGGTCCCATGGGCTAAGTAAGGTTAACCCTTTCTCAGTCTCCTCCAGCCAGCCAATCCCAGAAGCCCGGAGCCCAAGAGCAACAGGCTCCCCGGCAGGGGCACCGGTTGATAGCGCAGGGTATCCAGGGTGTAGGAGTAGGGATCGGCCCCTGGAGCCAGGGCTATGGTTACTTCGGAGAAAGCCTCACTGGAAGTAAAGCCTATGAATTGCCCAGCAGTATATCCGGGAAAGGGGTTATAGTAGCTGTTAGCAACACCCTCCAGGTTGGTTGTGGCCTGATATGCGGGATTTGCTGTTGAAGAAGTAGACACATCGATACCAAAGGCCCGGATAAGGGTTGGAAAAACAAATCTTATTGTATCAACTGGATAAAAAAACCCATCTAATGTTTGCCCCAACCCGTTGGGCTCGGTAGAGGGAAGGTATGTAGTGGTTACCATAGCATTGCCATTAATAGCAAAGCCTGCAGGATAGGTAATTGTGGCATAATATTCGATGCCCTGGTTGTCGGCGGTGCCATAGGGAAAGCTGGTCCCATGGGCATATGAGTCCCAATCTTGCACTAAAGCCGACGGCACTGCCTCCTCAAAAGCACTGCGGCTGGAATATTCTATGATAGTGGCCTGGGCCTGAGCGTTGGCGAGTAATATAACCAGAAAAAAGGCGAAGATTGAAACCCGGCGAAAAATCGATTTGACCTTCTGCATGGCATTTATCCTCCTCATTTACTTCATTGCTTATCGTTCGACGCTCCCACCTTGTGGATGTCTGGTCATCACCTCAGTGGCGGTGGTGCTTCCGGTGGCCGTGTGCGCAGTGGCGGGGGCGGTTCCGGTGGCCGGATGGGCGGCTCCAATGGCGTTGGTGGCGGCTGCACCACGAGCAGAGGCATGTAAACGGGGGCGTTCAGGTTCCCCGAGAACACATTGGCTTGTCCCTGGCTCCCGAGAACCGTGTCAAGTCCTGGCTGCCCGCCGCTGATGCCTGCGCCCCCCAGGGTTCCTATCGGTGTACCCACGCCGCCGCTCTCGCGGCTGATGAGGCCGACGGCCATCTGGTTCAAAAACAGCCGCCGATCCTCGACACTCACCGCAAAGTGGATAGTGGGGGGCAAATGGTCGTTTACCCTGGTACCCTGCCAGTCCTCTAAGCAGACAGAGCCCTGGATCTCAGGGTAATTGCTCTTAACGCAAGTCCTGCCCTTAAAATTTAGGAATTCTGAGCAGTTGGGATAAAGGCGGATACCCACCTCGGTGCCGCGGATCCCCATGATGGCGGTGTGAGTCTTGACGACGAAATTCGGCTCTGCCGACTTGTAGATCTTATTGACCACCAAGTGGGCCAGGCCCCGGAAGAGTTGGAGCACCACATTGCGTTTATTCTGAGCCGAGTCGAACATGTACGCTTCGATGCTCACCCGGCTTCCCGGGGATATGGTCAGGGTAGAATTATCAATGAAGGTGATTTGGGCCTTTGACAGGGACTTGGTCCGGAGCACATCACCCGGTTGAACCCCGTCACCGAGCTTGACGGTATTAGCCGGGAGTTGCCCGCCTTTCATAAGGTCGACCTGACCTTCCACCTGGGTGAGGCGGCCCACCACGTCGGCCCGGGCGCGGGTTAGCGGCCCCACCTTGAAGGTAAGAATCATCAACACCGCCAACATGAAAGCGAACTTTCGCATAATCGGGGTCCTGCTACGCCTTGGGTCCCTGCTATCCCCCTAGGTCCTGCGACCATGAGGGCTCGGCAGGTGCTGAGCCTTGCAACTTAATGGGCCAGCAGAGGGCCTGCAAAAAAAACCGGATTGCCCAGCTTGGGCAACCCGGCTATCTCCGTCTTTTAAGAGACCCGTAGCTTTCCGCCGCCACCTCGCGGTGGGTTTGGCTTTTTCCAAGGGTTCATATTATTTTTAGAATAAATTTCACTGTCAAGCTTTTTATTTTATCTTTTGCCTATTTTTTTCAGGCTAACAAGAAAACATAACTGATAATTATAAAGAACCACTATTTGAGTTTTGTTAATTATAACTTATCATAATTATTTTAATCGATACTTTAAGAATATTATATCCACGATTAATAAAGTAATAGAAGCGTTTTGGATTAGATATCGAAGTTAAACCAGCACCATTACTCTTCAATATGCTGTTGGGCTCCGGTTGGTGAGGCTGGTTAAATGAAGGATGAGTAAGCGTTAAGGCAGATAACCTGATAGACTAATCCAGGAGGGGGAAGGGGTGATCCTGCCATTTTTAGTGAACACGTGAGGGGCCGTGAGCCGGTGGCCCAAGAGGTCCCTCGGGTGGAGGCGGTGTTTACCATATCGGACTTGCGCTAGGGTGATCATGTCTTTAACTATCGGTATTCTCCGTTAATGAGCTTGTCTTAGAGTGGCGAACATGGCCATCACCCGGGCCGCGGCGCCGCTGGCCTGGCAGACGGTTTCGGAAATGTCCTTGGGCCCCTGGCTGGTCCCGGCCAGAAAGATACCCGGGGTGGCGGATTCCAGGGGGTGGAGGATGGGATGACGGGACCGGTAAAAACCGCTGCCGTCCCTTTCCGGGGGACCATCTTGGAAAGGCAGCGCTTCTGAGGGGGCCTGGAGTCCCACCGCCAACACGGCCAGGTCCACGGTCAGTTCCCGGCGCCCTCCCTTGAGCAGGTCTTCGTAGCAGACTACCGCCCGGCCCGCCCCGTCTTCCCGAATCAACCCCGGCAGACCTTTGATAAAGCGGACCCCTGCCTTTTGGGCCCGGCGGTAAAGCTCTTCAAAGCCTTTGCCCGAGGTGCGGATATCATTGTAGAAGATGGTCACCTCGGCCCCGGGGTGGTACTCCAGGGCAATCATGGCCTCTTTGATGGAGGCGGTGCAGCAATACCCCGAACAGTAGGGCAAAAACCGGCGGTCCCGGGACCCTACGCACTGGATGAAAGCCAGGCTCTCGACTTCCTGGCCCTGGACCGTAATCAGGGCCCCCTGGGTGGGCCCGGTGGCGCAGATAATGCGTTCATACTCCAGGTTGGTGATCACCGACGGGATGCGGCCATAGCCGTATTCGCTTTTAATGGAGGGGTCAAAGGGCCGGGCGCCGGTGGCCAGGACGATGGCCCCCACCTCCAAGCAACGGGCACGGGGCACGTCTTCCAGGTTGATGGCCTTACGATCGCAAGCCTCGGCGCACATCCGGCAGTCGATGCAATACTCCCTCTCAATGGTGGACCGCAAAGGCACGGATTGTTCGAAGATGATGCGAATGCATTTCCGGGGCTTGAGCCCCAGGTTCCAGCGGCTGGGGACAATTACCGGACAGACTTCGGCGCAAGCGCCGCAGCCGACGCACTTGCTCATGTCCACATAGCGGGGCTTCAAGGTCACATCGGCGCGGAAACTACCGGCCTGGCCGGAGATCTTGTCGATCTGGGCATAAGTCAGGAGCTCGATGTGGTCGTGGGTGGAAACTTCCACCAGCTTGGGCCCCAAAATGCAGATGGAGCAATCCAGGGTGGGGAAAGTCTTGTCCAACTGGGCCATGGTGCCGCCGATGCTCAGGGAGGAGTCAACCAGGTACACTTTAAAACCGGCATGGGCCAGGTCCAGGGCCGCCTGGCAGCCGCCCACGCCGCCGCCGATGACCAGCACCGCCTGGTGCAAAGGGAGAGTTGCCTGGGGGGGCCGCGTTGGTGCTTCCAGGGCCAGCAGGATTGCTCCCACAGCCTCCTCCGGCCCGGCGCAGCCCAGCAAATCGATGACTTGCGGTTCTTTCATAAGATGCCTAAACAGGCCGGCATGGCGCGCGGTATTGCAGGCCGCCAGGAGCCAGGGCCCCGGTTTCTGCGCCAAGGTGGACGCTTCTCTGAGCCCGGCGGGCGTGCACATGGGAGGGGTTAGGTGAGCTTGCCAACCCGCGTCAACCAGCTCCCGGGCCACCTCTTGCAGATCGAAGGGAACCTCCGGGCAACTGCAAATCAGCAGTTTCATCATTCTTTCCCCTCTTCCGCCCGATTCAATTGTCCGGCCATCTCCTGCACCACCCTTTGAAATGCCTTCCCCTCGGTGGCGGAGATCCACTCCAGGCGCAAGCGGGCCGGGTCAATGCCCTTTTTCTCCAGTTTTGGTTTCAGTTTATCGATACGGGCCTGGGCCTTGAGATTGCCGGAAATGTAATGGCAATCCCCCGGCGGGTGGCAACCGGACACCAGCACCTGGCCGGCGCTCAGTTCGAAGGCCCGGAGAATGAACTTGGGATGGATGCGGCCGGCGCACATGGTGCGGATGATGCGGATCACCGGCGAGTATTGCATTCTGGAGACCCCGGCAAAGTCCGCGCCGGCATAAGAGCACCAGTTGCAGCAGAAGACCAGGATCTTCTTCTCCGGCTCCACCGCCAGGGCCGCGTCGATCTGGCTAAAAATCATCTCATCGGTGAACCCCCGGGCAATGACCGCGCCGCTGGGGCAGGCCCCGGCGCAGGCCCCGCAGCCTTTGCAGGCCGCTTCAATGATCCGGGCTTTCTTCTCCTTGTCCTCGCCCACCATCTGCACCGCCTGATAGCAGCATTCCTGAAGACAGGTGCCGCAGCCCACGCACTTTTCCTGGTCCACGGTGCAGATGACGCTGTCCAGGGTGATGGCCTCATGGGCAAAGAGCCCCAGGACCTTGGCGGCCGCGCCGCTGGCTTGGGCCAAAGTCTCGGCCAGATCCTTGGGACCCTGGCAGGCCCCGGCCAGAAAGACGCCGTCCAGCACCGTCTCCAGGGGCCGGAGCTTGGAGTGGGCTTCCAGGAAAAAGCCGTCATTGCCCGTGGGCAGCTTCAATACTTCCTTCAAAGGCAGGCCGTTTCCCGGGGCCATGCCCACGGCCAGCACCACCAGATCAAGGCGGTCTTCGGTTTCCACCCCCATAAGTTCGTTTTGGGCGCTAAGGACCAGCCTGCCGTCCGCAGCATTGCTGATGCCGGTCACCTCTCCCCGGATAAAGAGAATGCCTGCTTCCCGGGCCCGGGTATAAAGCTCTTCCCAGTCCTTTTTGGTGGTGCGCATATCCCGGTAATAAAGGCGCAGGCGCGCCTCGGGGAACCGGGCTTTGAGTTCCAATGCCTGCTTCAGGGCGGTGGGGCAGCAGACCCGGGAGCAATAGCGATTCCCCTCTTCCTCCCGGGAGCCCACGCAAAGGACAAAGGCCAAGTCTTTGGGTTCGATCTCGGAACCGGAGAGAAGCAACTTGCCGGCAGTCGGTCCATAAGGATCGAGTAGCCTCTCCAGGGCCACCGAGGTGAGGACGTTATCCAGGGCTGCCCAGGATTCGTAGCGGCTGCCCCGGGGCTCGAAGGGGAGAAAGCCTGTGGCCACCACCATGGCCCCCACGCTAAGAGTCTCGTGGGTTTCCCACGCGGCTAAATCTATCGCTTGCCGGGGACAGGCTTGGACGCACAGACCGCAGCCGTCGCAGTGTTCCCGGTCCACCACGTACCGGGCCGGAAAGGCTCGGGGGGAGGGCAGGTAAATGGCCTTTCTGAGTTGCAAACCCTCCTCCATCTCCCCGGGCACCGCCACCGGGCAGGCCTGGGCGCATTGGCCGCACAGGTCGCAGCCATCTTGCACCATCTCCGGAGCCCGGCGCAAGGTTACTTGAAAATTCCCCACATAGCCGGAAACCTCCGTTACCTCGCTGGCGGTTAAGACCCGGATTCCGGGATGGAGCATCACCGCCGCCATCATGGGGTTAATCAGACTCAGGGCGGTTTCACCGTGGGGAAAGGTGCGGTGCAGTTTGTTGGCCATACCGCCCAGGATGGGCCGGCGCTCCACCAGGACCACCGGAAAACCCGCGTCGGCAATATCCAGGACGGCTCGCAAACCTGCGGGGCCGCCGCCCATTACCAGGGCCTGCCGCGTCACCGGCACCCGGCGTTCCGGCAAGGGTTGGGCGAACCGCACCTTGGCCAGCCCCATTTTTATCAATTCCAGGGCCTTGGCCTGGGCTGCCTGGGGCTCCTTAAGGTGCACCCAGGAGCACTGCTCCCGGATGTTGACCATTTCCAGGAGATAGGGATTCAGGCCGGATTCCACCAGCAGCCGGCGGAAAGTGGCTTCATGCAGCTTGGGGGAGCAGGCCGCCACCAGCAGCCGGTTCAGCTTATGTTTCCGGATATCCTTCTTGATTTCCAACTGCCCGGCTTCAGAGCAGGTATAAAGATGATGGCGGCAGACCGCCACGCCGGGAAGCTTCTTCCCCAGGGCCGCCAACGCTTCGGGGTCGAGGACGCCCGCAATGTTCAGGCCGCAATGGCAGATATAAATTCCGAGGCGGATATCTTCAGTCATTTTCAGAGCTATCAGCTATCGGCATTATTTATAGATTTAATGGCAATTAATTTGCCTGAGCCTGGCAAAAACTTTTTAAAGTCCCCCTTTTCTAAAGGGGGATTTAGGGGGATTTTAAGGGCTTATAAAAATCCCCCCTGAGACCCCCCTTTAGAAAAGAGGGGTAAAAAAATAGTTTTTATTGGGGACGCTTTCCTTTAAAGGAAATCATCTTAACTAACGAAGCGTCACCTAGCGGTTTTCCGGGGTCAGCTTCCCAACTTTAATCATTACCCACCAACTTGGTTAAAGCCTCTGCCCAGGCCTGGGAAAACTTGCCGGGCATGGCAATCACTTCCCTTCTGATCAGGGTGATGGCGCCTTCGTCGCAGATGTTGCGGCAAACGCCGCAGTAGCTGCACCTTTCCACCTTGAGGAAGACCCGTTCACCCTCCCGCTTGATGGCCTTGACGGGACAGAGGTCCATGCATTTGACGCAATCCGGCGGGCACTTCCGGTAGTCAATAATTACTTCTCCGGAAAACTGGGGATTGACCTCAATGGACTCATAGCGGCAGACCCCCAGGCACTGGGTGCACCGCAGGCAAAGATCGGGTTGGGGCAGGGTCTGGAGCCCGGTCTCATCCAGGACGATAGCCTGGCGCGGACAGGCCTCCAGGCATTTGTGGCAATGTTTGGGACACTCCTCCAGGGAATTGGCTACCAGTTGCAACTGCTGGCGGCACCAGTGGAGTTCGCCTTCCGGGAGCGGCGGGCAGGCCTCCGGACACTTGCTTTTGTCCATCTGGATTTTGGGCAGGAAGGGGGCCAGCCCCTGATGTTCGGTCAGGATGGCCTTGGTCTGCCCGTTATAGGTCAAAGTGAGAGCCCCCAGGGGGCAGAAATGGGCGCAGACCTCGCAAAGTACGCAGCGCCGGGGGTCGATGTCGATTTCCAGGCCGGTCTCGCCGGGAATGATGGTCACCGCCTGCCTGGGGCAGACCAGGGAGCAGATGTCGCATTTGATGCAGGCCTGCTTATCCAGGCGCAGCTGTACCCGGTCCAGGTACATCTGGAGAGTCAATTCCAGGCAGTCGGCTCTTTCCCGTTTTTTCACCTGGGGAAACATGTGCACCCTAAATCTCGCAAAACCGCGAGTATTTCCGCCAACGGAGACTTCCCGGGGCCAGGGAAGTTATTTTCCCGTTCCCTTGGTTTCCAGGCGGCGGTGAAGTTCCTGAGCGGAGTACTTAAGTTGCCGGCGGCGCAGTCTGGCTTTCAGGTCAGGAAACTCGGTCACCAAAAAGTCGAATTTGTTGCACGGCTTGAGATCCGGACATTGGTAACACTGGTCCAGCCCCCGGTCCATGGCGCAAAGGCGAATGGGGCAATCCTCATGGCCCCGGCCCCCCTTGCAACCCGGACACTCCGAATGGGTCCGGAACCAATCCAGGCCCTTATGCAGTTCCGGTAAGCTAAAGCACTCTTCGCCGGGGAAACAATGGATCCACCAGTTGGCCCGGAAGCGGCTCAGATATCCCTGGAGTCGGGCAACCGTGTCCAGAAAGCCGCGATCGCCCAACTGGCAATCGTCACATAAGCCGCAAAAGCTTGCTCTTAACATGTCTTTTCTCCTAGCGGTTACTATCCGGAGGCCTGCCGGCAAGCCCTCGGGGTCGCTAAGGTATTTGGGGATTCCCCATCACTAAGACAAGGCCGTACTAATCTGGGCCTCCAGTTCCGCATCGGTATAGCGGGTCAAGGTTATCGCGTCTGCCGGACACTCCGCCACGCAGGTCCCGCAACCCCGGCACAGTTCCTCCTGCACCATGGGGGAGGTGTCAGGCTTTACTTTCACTGCGCCATAGGGACAGACCTCCAGGCAGGCCAGACAGCGGCGGCACCTGTGTCTGTCAATTTGGGCAGTGATTTCTCCCCTCGCCAACTCCGTCTGGAACAAAATGGCGGCGGCGCGGACGGCCGCGGCCTGGGCCTGGGCTACGGTTTCCCCCAGGCTCTTGGGATAGTGGGCCAGGCCGCAGAGAAAAATGCCGTCCGTGGCAGTCTCCACCGGGCGCAGCTTCTGGTGGGCTTCGAGAAAGAAGCCCTCCAGGGTCAAGGGAATGCACAACTGCTTGGACAGGTGCGCATTATCCGCGGGCGGCTCGATGCCCGCGCTCAGGATAACCAGGTCCGCGGTCAGGGTTATTTCCTCTTGCAGGAGTTCGTCCCACACCCACACGGATAAGGGGCGCCGCTTGGCCGCAGTCAGCCGGGGCGGCCTTTCCGGGTCGAAGGGGAGGAACTTCACCCCTTGCTCTTTAGCTTCCCGGTAATAATCCTCCCGGAACCCATAGGCCCGGATATCCCGGTAAAGGATGGTAATGTCCAGCCAGGGGAAACGTTTCTTGAGCACCAGGCTGTTTTTGATGGCTTCGCTGCAACAAAGACGGCTGCAATAGGGATGTCCAGGCTCCCGGGAACCGACGCACTGCACCATCACCAGCCGGCGGGCTTCCTCTAAGGAGGAGTCCTGGTCATTGATCAGGGTCTCCAGTTCCAGTTGGGTGAGAACGCGAGGGTCTTGGCCGTAAAGATAGAGCCCCTGGGGGCGAAATTCCCGACCGCCCACGGCCACCAGTACGACGCCATGCTCCAGGAGGCGCTCCTGAGGGCGGACTTCACCTTCTCTCCGGATTTGGCTGCGGAAACAGCCCACGGAACCTTCACAGCTCACCAGTTCCGCGGAGGTGAGGACCTCGATGTTCGGATGGCCATAGACTCTGGCCTCTATTTCGTGCAGGAATAACGAGGGGTCCAGTCCCTCCAGGGTAAAGTGCAGGCTCCGGGCAACTCCTCCCAAACGGTGGGCACGCTCGATTAAATAGGTGTGAAAGCCTTGGTCCGCCAAGCAAACCGCGGCGCTCATGCCGGCCACTCCTCCCCCCAGCACCAGGGCCCGGGGGATAACCGGCAGGGTTTTGGCAGTCAGGGGTTGTAAAACCCGGGCCCGGAGCACCGCCATGGTGACCAGTTGCAGAGACTTCTTCTGGGCCGCGGCCGGTTCCTCCTGGTGGACCCAGGCGCACTGTTCCCTGATATTGGCCAGGGTGAAGTAACCGGGGTTCAGTCCCGCGGCGGCCACCACCTCCCGGAAAATGGGTTCATGGGTCCGGGGCGTGCACGCGGCCACCACCACCCGGTTCAGGCCTAACTTGCGAATGGTCTCAGCCATATGTTGGGTGGATTCCACCGCGCAGGTGAATAGGTCGTCCTCCACGTGCGCCACCCCGGGGAGCTTCCGGACCTCGGCTCCCAGTTTCGGCAAATCAATGGTTCTGGCGATGTTGGTGCCGCAATGGCAGAGAAACACCCCAATCTTCAGGGAAGCGTCAGGCAATGCTTCCGGCAGTTTTCGCCTGGGCGCGAAGACCCGGCGGCTGGTGGTCAATAACTGGGCGGCAGCCTGGGCCGCGGCGCCCGCGGAAGTGACGGACTGGGTGATGTCCATGGGCTCCTGCGCGGCGCCGCAGGTCAACACCCCCGGCCGCAGCGTTAACACCGGATTCCCGGAGCCGGAGCGGATGAAGCCATGCGCATTGAGAGGGATTCCCAAGACCCTGGACCAATGGGCCAGATGGGGAGAAGGCCGCAACCCCACCGCCAACACCGCCAGATCAAAAGGGGCCGCGGCAGGTTGGCCCCCAGGGTCCGTATAGCGGACCCGGACCCCGCCCTGGGGCAGGGGTTCGATCCCGGTCACCCGGGAGCGCACCAGCCCCACCCCCTTTTCCTCCGCCTGGTTGAGATAGGCCTCGTAGCCCTTGCCCTGGGCCCGGAGATCCAGGTAAAAAATCACGCTCTCCGTCTTCCCGGCGCTCAGTTCCCGGGCCACCAGGGCTTGCTTGAGGCTGGCGAGGCAGCACAGAGACGAGCAGTAAGCCGCGCCCTGGCGCAAATCCCGGGAACCGGCGCATTGGATGAAGGCGATGCTTCCGGGTTCGGTTAAGTCCGAGGGCCGGAGCAACCGGCCCTGGTGCGGCCCGCCGGCGCTCAACAGACGCTCAAACTGGACACTGGTGACCACGTCGGCCAGTCCGGCCCCGGGAAAATCCAAGCCTACTCCCGCGCTGGCGCCGGTGGCCATGATCACGGCCCCGACGTGCAAAATCCGGTTTTGCGGCGTCTGCTTAAAATCAATGGCCCCGGCCGGGCAGACCTGGAGGCAGGCCTCGCATTTTTTGCCCTTAAACACACGGCAGGCCTCGGGGGAGATGACCGCGGCCTGGGGAATGGCCTGGGGAAAGGGCACATGGATGGCCTTGGTCCGGCTAAGGCCCAGATTATGGGGGTCCGGCATCTTGACGGGGCAGACCAGGGCGCATTCCCCGCAGCCGGTGCACCTCTCGTTCACGTAGCGGGGCCGGGCGCTGAGCATTACCCGAAAGTCTCCGGCTTCGCCCTGGATCTGCATCAGCCGGGTCAGGGTGAAAATTTCGATCTGGGGGTGACGGGAGATCTCCAGCATCCTGGGAGAAAGAATGCACATGGCGCAGTCGTTGGTGGGGAAGGTCTTGTCCAACTGGGCCATCGCCCCGCCGATGGAAGGCCCCGCCTCCACCAGCGTCACCGGCAGCCCCAACGCAGCCGCGTCCAACGCCGCCTGCTGCCCGGCCACGCCCCCCCCCACCACCAGCACCCTGGAACTGGCCACCAGTTCCAGGGGAAGGACCAAAGCCTGGTGCGATTCTGGTTCCATATGCTGCTTAAAGTTGGTGTTTGCCAACAATTTAGCCACTAAGCAACCTCTGATTAATCTCTGGGCTATTGCACGGTGCCTACCTTTGTAGCCCGGGAATATATGTATCCCAATGTGTTAAGGTCTTTCTTATGTAAAGGTTACCAATGTCTGTGATTCGAGGAATTACTTGGCTGAATTCCCTCCCATCGGCAGGTTTAGTTTCCATATCGATTTTGGCGTCAAGAACACTATCGGCGACCGATTCAGAACTTCCAAGTATTGATATAAACCATTCAAACTCGCCTATATCACAGAAATACACGTGCTCAGTATTTGTAAGCTTTTCTTTTAAGGCGTCTACGACGATGGGACGAAGAAGTGTGTCGGATAAATAAAATGTCTCATAGTGTACAATAAGTTTGATTGTGGTTCTTGTAGCATCAGGATAGGCCTGAGTGGTAGAGTCTAACTGCAGAACGCCTTCCTTAAACTTTTCAAGATAATTTAATATTGATTCTATGTCCGGGTAGAGGCGCCGCATCATAAGACCCGCGATTGAAGATTTTAATTCAATGACAAGACGGTAGTGATGAGTATAAATAAACCAATCAGCATATTTCCCTGATTTAGGCGCAGGAACGCGAGCAAAGCTTTTCTTGGTAAGACAATGATGGAGCAACTTTTCTACATAACGTTCGAAGTACTCCCCGAACACGTTGACAAATGCCTGAGAATCTCTACTGCGGTAGTAATCGCGGATAATCCAGAATGGGCCGTCGGCGATTTTCTTGGCGAACATATATGTGTTGACCCCAATTAGACGGTCAAATGAAGTACGCACGATCGGTTTTATGTAGAAATGATTCTCGAATAGTGGCGATTGACGAAACTCATTGTAGTCACCTGTGTAGAGATCAGCTACTTGAATCACATTTCGCACGGTCAGGGCAGGATGAGCTTTCATCGCGCTTCCATTAGAAGTCAGGTAGGAGAGATCACTTTGTGTTATAGCGATCGAAAAAAGTGCAAGGAGAATGGTTCGAAATGAACGTAGATCAAACCCGCTGACCTGCTTGCATACACCTTCTAACTCCACTTGTGATCCGATTTCGGAAGGAATCACCTCCAAAAGCTCGACTTGACGATTGAACTCTTCACGAATCCGGTGGCGTTCTTGGTACCAGAATTGCTTTTGGCTTAAACCAAGTAATATCTTAAGTATTTTCTCATTTTTTACTAGCCTTTTATACTCCTTTCCTGAGCGATTATTATCCAATGATAGAAAGAAGTTGCATAACCCAACCAGATCACCAATAGATGGCTCTAATCTCTGAAAGTCATTCGATTCTCGGATAGCCAAATACGCTAGGTCAGATAGGTTCCACGCAGTGACTGTTACTTTACCTCTTTGACAAAGAGGCCCTTCATAACGTATAACAGGTATGTTCTTAAACGGCTTGTTTTCGTTGAACATCCCGCGAATTTCATTCGCAATAAGCAGTAAAAGTTGATCAAGCTTGATTCTACGAAGGTAGCGGAACATTTCACCGCCCATCTTTGCTACTCCTCGTTAAAATGATTAATTCTTATAAAAATAGGGTGATTTGATCTAATCATTTATAATAATTTTCCGATTAACCTCATTTTTCCTAAAATACACTGATAATTGTATAAGTTCTTTCAGTTTGGTTAAGTTGCCTACTATTTCTATAATTTTTTTAAGGCTCACCCATTTCCTTTATTAAGAGGGACAGGATTTCCTGGGGATCAGTATTTTCTGAAGGATCGGCAAGAATTCGGTTTATCAGCTGGCGGCGCAGTTCCTGGATCAATCCTTCTCCTTTTTCCAGCAATTCCGCTCTGGCAGCGCTGATCAGCCCGTCCCGGATGGCGATCTGGCGCAGGCCCTGAATAATATCCAGGAAGCGCACGTCTTGGGGGCATTGGAAGGAGCAGCGGGCGCAGCGGGCGCAGAACCACAGGGCCGGAGAGGAAAGAAGCTGTTGCCTGAGGCCGTAAAGGATTTGCCGGATAATCAGGCTGGGGCTGAATTCCGCCTCGATGGCGCTCACCGGGCAGCTAGCGGTGCAGGCCCCGCAGGAAAAGCAGCGCAGGAGGTGCTGGCAGCCCGGCTCCCGGGCCACTTCCTCTTTGAACAGGAGATCCACGTCTTCCAGGCGAAGTTTCTCATCCATAGCAGCAAATCCAATGATCGCGAAATTCACGCAACGTTAAGACCATACCTTTCATTATCAATAGCGGCAATTCCTTCCCAAGTACATTATTTCATAATTATAGTAATGGGTTCATCCGCCTCCCCCCTCACCCTATCCCTCTCCCCCCCGCCGGGGGGAGAGGGAGAAAATGTCTGATTAAGTCATGCAGAGAGTCCAGGATTGCGCTCTGTGTGCCCATTCCTCATTCAAATGCGAGATTCTTCACTCCGCTGCGCTCCGTTCAGAATGACATACATATGTTGGCGTCTTTCTTTGCGCCTTCGCGTCTTTGCGTGAGACCTATCTTTTCAAACCGGAGCCCGGCCTTCAGGTTAAAGTAATAGCCCCGGTGGGGCAATGATCCCCGCATTTGTTGCATTTTTCCGCGGCTTGAATCAGGCGGGTGCAAAGCTCCTGGTGGAGCACCTTAACCGTGCCGTTGACCACCTTAAAGACCACCGTATCGCCGGGGCGGGGCCCCCGGCCCAGGCGGGCCTCGGCGCAGTTGCCCAGGTGATATTCGCACATGGTCACGCAAATGCCGCAGCCGTTGCATTTTCCCCCGTCCACGCTCATGGCCGGAGCCCCGGCGGCAACAGGCCCCAGCAGCTCCTGGAGGGCTTCGATAAAGCCGGCAAAATCCGGCTCATGGAGAACCGGACATTCCTCGGGGGCCACTTCCCCCTTGATCAGATGGGCCGCAAACTCCCGGCAGGTCAAACCGCACTGGCCGCAATCGGTGCCGGGCAAAAACTCCAGGAGTTCCTCTATCGCCGCCATTAATCCAGCCCCAC
>Ga0299912_10000143_pt1 | contig 78238 bp, 81 predicted proteins | sample RVTome_2_FD_207667 | JGI IMG/M metagenome (GOLD analysis project Ga0299912, IMG submission 207667) | Soil microbial communities from uranium-contaminated site in the Upper Colorado River Basin, Wyoming, United States - RVT95D214 (version 2) ... | reverse complement strand
GGAAGGCGCAGCCAAGAACATCTGATGAGTCGGTCCTGTCCCCGATTGCTGCTGGCAGCGCTCCGGGGCGGGGCCGGCAAGACCACCTTGACCCTGGGGCTCCTGGCCGCCTGGCGGGACCAGGGGCAAAGACTGGTCCCTTTTAAAAAGGGACCGGACTATATCGACCCCGCCTGGCACGCCCTGGCTGCCGGATGCCCCAGCCATAATCTGGACCCCTTCCTCATGGAGGGGGACCAGATTTTGGCTTTGGTGAGCCGGTATGCCGCCCAGGCCGACGCCCTCCTGATTGAAGGCAATCGGGGGCTGTACGACGGCCTGGATGCCCAGGGAACGTATAGTACGGCAGAACTGGCCAAATTCCTGTCCACCCCGGTCATCCTGGTGGTGGACTGCACCATGCGCACCCGCACCACCGCGGCCCTGGTCTTGGGTTGCCAGCACTTCGATCCTGAGGTGCCCATCCAGGGGGTAATCCTTAACCAGATCGCCCGCCCCCGCCACGAAGACCTCATCCGCAACGCCATCGAGCATTATTGCGGCATCCCGGTCTTGGGGGCCATCCCCCGCCTCAAGTGCGCGGTCTTTCCGGAACGCCACATGGGCCTGGTGCCGCCCCAGGAGCACGCCACGGCCCTCAAGGCGGTGAACACCGCCAGGGACCTGGCCCAACGCTACCTGGACCTGGAGGGCCTCTGGCAGGTGGCCTGCCAGGCTCCGCCCCTACTCCCCACGGATATTCCTGAGCCCCTCCCGTTCACGGGTGAACCCGTGACTATCGGCGTTATCCGGGATTCGGCCTTCCAGTTTTATTATCCCGAGAACCTGGAAGCCTTAGAGCAGCAAGGCGCGAGATTGGTGGAGATCAACGCCCTGGAGGACCCCCTCCTCCCCCCGCAACTGGACGGGCTCTATATCGGCGGGGGCTTCCCGGAGACCCATGCCCGGCAGCTCTCCGAAAACCTGAGCTTCCGCCATGCCGTCAAAGCCGCGGCCCAGGCGGGACTCCCCATTTATGCGGAGTGCGGCGGCCTCATGTATCTGGGGGAGGCCATCCACACTCAGGGGAAAAAGTTCCCCATGGTGGGCCTTTTCCCGTATGAATTCATCATGGGCAAACGCCCCCAAGGCCACGGCTACACCATCCTGGAAGTGGCCCTGGATAACCCTTTTTTCCCGAAGGGCACCATCCTCAAGGGCCATGAATTCCATTATTCCCGGATCCAGCCGGACCCGGGGCCCCAGGAGAACCTTGTCTTAAAGGTGACCCGGGGCGCGGGTCTGGGAGGCCAGCGGGAAGGCCTGGTCTATCAAAACGTCCTGGCCACCTATACCCATCTCCATGCCCTGGGGTCTCCCGAATGGGCCCCAGGCTTTGTGCGCCGGGCCCGGGAATGCCGCCGGAACTCCAAGCCCTCCGGAGAAAGTCCCCGGCGACAGAGCTATGATATCCCTGAAGCCGCTGGTTTGGGGAGGGGAGTGGTTTCCCCTTAACCCCTGCTTTTTCAGTCTCTCCTCCTCCAGCTTTCCTCACTCCCACGGAAACAAATGCCCTCCTGATGCTCCTGGCCCCTAAAAGGTCCCTTGACCGGAAGAACCGGGCAGCATAAAATGGTCAATAATCCACCCGGGGCCTCGCCGCGGGCAGGGCTGGGGCATCCAACCGCAGCCGCGGGCTTGGGGAGCGGCCCTAAATATTGTGCACCCGTTGCGGCTGGATGATACTAATAAAGGAGGGAAAGGTTAATGGCTTGGCGGGTTGAAGTTGATACTGACAAGTGCAACGGCGACGAAGAGTGCGTCAACGTTTGCCCCACCGGCGTCTTTGAGATGCAGGACGAAAAATCGGTCCCGGTCAATGAAGACGAGTGCCTGGGCTGCGAGAGCTGCATAGAGGTCTGTCCCACCGGCGCGATTACCGTGACCGAGGTTTGAGTAACGATTACTTGCAAAAAAATCAGCCTGGTTCCAGGGCGGTTTTTTTATGGGTTGAATAAAATGGGGACAGACGCTATAGCGTCTATCCCCATTTATTTTAGCGTCTTGGCGCCTTGGCGTCTTTGCGTGAGGATTTTTCAAGTCCCACAGGTCATCTCTTCCCGGCAAGACTGGCATTGCTTCCGGGGCTCCAACTCCTCGGGGGTGGCGGGCCTCACCGCCACCACCCGCACCGCGTAATGGAGATCGCGGCCAGCCAGGGGATGATTCATATCCAAAATCACTTTATCCCCGTTAACCTCTTTGATGGTCAAAGGATATTCCGGCGGGAAGGGCAGGTTCCCGGGCAGCACTTTCTGGCCGGGCTGCAAATCCATTTCCGGAGGAAAGGACTTGCGGCTCCACTCCTGGACGTTCTCCGGATCATAAGATCCAAAGGCCTCGGCCGCGGGCACTACGAACTCCACCGCGTCCTGCTCCTTCAGCCCCCAGAGACGCCGCTCCAGCGCCGGCAGGAGTTCGCCGCAGCCAGCCACGAAGGTGAGAATGTCCGTCTCCCCGTCCGACCCCCGGAGCCATTCCCCGGAATCCAACCGCAGGCGGTATGCCAGTTCCACATAATGATCCTGGGCAATAATTGCCATCTGTTTCTCCTGTGATAGTATGTTATAATTGTTACTGAAGGCCGTCGGCCTGTCAAGCAACCATGGACATGATTCGCAAGGCCCTAATCCGGGAAGTTCCGGAAATCCGCCGCCTGCTGGCGGAATTTTCCCAAAACGGTGATCTGCTGCCCAGGACTATGGCTGATCTCTATAGCCAGGTGCGGGATTATTTTGTTTACCGGGAGGACGAAGGTCCCCTCATCGGGCTGGCCGCGATGCATGTCACCTGGGAGAACCTGGGGGAGATCCGCTCCCTGGCCGTGGCCCCGGAGTACCGGCACCGGGGCATCGGCTCCCGCCTGGTGCAGAACTGCCTGGCCGAAGCCCGCACTTTGGGGCTGAAGCAGGTCTTCCTGCTGACCCTGCGCCCTGATTTCTTTGCCCGCTTCGGCTTCGCGGAGGTTTCCCGGGAGGAGCTTCTGCCCATCGTCTGGGCCGACTGCGTGAATTGCGTCAAATTCCCGGACTGCGACGAAATCCCCATGATTCTGGACTTGAGCACCTAGACCGGGAAATTGGATTTATTAATAATTCATTATTGACTTAAACTAGAGGCGGGCAAACGTGCGACGATTCCCTTGCCCTTACTTAAAAGCAGACATAGAATTAACTGAGGAACGCGAGCATCATATTTGTGAAAGACATCCAGAATTATCGGCCCACCTGCATACCTGCCTGGCAGAGACTCTGGCTGACCCAGACCAGGTGAGGCGTAGTTCCCGTTTTGCCAATGCCCGATTATTCTCTCGAAATTTTGAAAATCTGTGGGACCAGAACATATTGGTAGTGATAATTATCTCTCAGATATCACCATTACGTCATTGGGTCGTCACTTCTTATTTAACTCGGAGGCTGTCATCAGGAGAATTGGAATGGACGCGAAGCTAACTTTTAAATACGACCGGGGGTCGGACATACTTTACATTGACAAGCGCCCCCCATACCCGGAGCAGGTCTCGGAAGAACTGGGGGATGATGTTATCGCCCGTCTCAATCCTTTGACCAGCGAAGTGGAAAATCTGGAAGTTCTCTTTTTCTCCACCCGTCTGTTGCGGACCGACCTGATTGAATTGCCGGTAACGGCAACCTTGCGCCTCATGGGCTGAATTCTATTATTGGGTGTCCCAACCCCTTATCCCAATTATGAAAACAGTGGGTCCTCCAAGAAATAAACGAGCTGAGGTGCATCGTATGCCTTCTTGGATTTACTGTGGAACGGCGGAACAGGTGAATGCTGCTAATACACAAGACTTACTCCGAAATCATCAGGCTATATGGTGTCCCCCACCTAGGGTCCGTCCGTGGCCTCAGCGTTACCCGAAAGCTGGGGAGGTGCTATGGCTGGTTTGGCGTGAAAACCATAGAGCCCCTATCCTTGTGCTTGGCTGAGGAACAATCTGGGCTGCGCCACGGCAACTTTTCGGCACCACGGTCCTCTGGACCGACCCAGACCATCGTGGAATGCGTGATGCTGCGATGCATTTAGGCTACGGAGGAGGCAACGCGATGTCTTTTTTGCGTTTAGAGAACATTTGTCTTTCGCCTATCGGTGGAGTGCCTCCTATCCAGGACCTTATTGGTATCCAGGACCGCTTCAATGTTGCAAACGCGGTTCAGTTAGCCATAATTCAACAGACTCCCCGTAAATGACTTCTGCATAACCATATGATCGATTTAATTCTGAAAAAAATCTTCGGCAGTAAAAACGAGCGGGAGCTGAAGCGCCTGGCCCCCCTGGTGGACCGCATCACCGCCCTGGAGCCCGAACTGCGCCGGCTCTCCGATGTCGAGTTGCAGCAATATACCCCCCGCTTTAAAGAGCGTCTCTCCCAGGGGGAGGACCTGGAGGACCTGCTGCCCGAGGCCTTTGCCGTGGCCCGGGAGGCCTCCGCCCGGGTTTTGGGGATGCGTCCCTTTGACGTCCAGATCATCGGCGGCCTGGTTCTCCATCAGGGCAAAATCGCGGAAATGAAGACCGGGGAAGGCAAAACCCTGGTGGCGGTCATGCCCGCGTATCTGAACGCTTTGAGCGGTGAGGGGGTGCACATCGTCACCGTCAACGACTACCTGGCCCGCCGGGACACCCGCTGGATGGGGGGCGTTTACCAGTTCCTGGGCCTCACCGTGGACACCATCGTCCACGGCCTGGACGACGACCAGCGCCGCCGGGCCTACCATGCTGACATCACCTACGGCACCAACAACGAGTTCGGCTTCGACTACCTCCGGGACAACATGAAATTCTCCCTGGAGGATTACGTGCAGCGGGACTTTAATTACGCCATCGTGGACGAAGTGGACTCCATCCTCGTGGATGAGGCCCGCACCCCCCTGATCATTTCCGGCCCCGCGGAGGAATCCACCCAGCTCTACTACATTCTCAACCGCCTGGCAAACCAACTCAAAGCGGAGCAGGATTACACCATCGACGAAAAGGCCCGCTCGGTGCTCATCACCGAGGACGGCGTGGCCCACGCCGAGAAGTTGCTGAACCTGGACAACCTCTATGACCCCCGGAACATCGAAGTTCTCCACCACCTGCAAGCGGCCCTGAAGGCCCAAAACCTCTTCAAGCGGGACGTGGACTACATCGTCAAAGAGGGCCAGGTGATCATCGTGGACGAGTTCACCGGCCGCCTCATGCCCGGACGGCGCTACTCCGACGGCCTCCACCAGGCCCTGGAGGCCAAGGAAGGTGTGAAGATCGAAAACGAGAACCAGACCCTGGCCACCATCACCTTCCAGAATTACTTCCGCATGTATAATAAGCTGGCGGGCATGACCGGCACCGCGGACACGGAAGCCGAGGAATTTAAAAAGATCTACAACCTGGAAGTGATGATCATTCCCACTCACAAGACGATGATCCGCACCGATTTTCCGGACGTCATCTACAAGACTAAGGACGAAAAATTCCAGGCAGTAGTGGAAGAGATTAGAGACTGCCACCAGCAGGGGCAGCCGGTGCTGGTGGGCACCACCTCCATCGAAAATTCGGAGACCTTGAGCCGCCTCCTCAAACGGGAAGGCATCAAACACGAAGTGCTGAACGCCAAGCACCATGAGAAAGAGGCGGAAATCATAGCCAAGGCCGGGCAGATGGGCATGCTTACCATCGCCACCAACATGGCGGGCCGGGGCACGGACATCGTCCTCGGGGAAGGGGTGGTGGAGCGGAACGGCCTCCACATCCTGGGCACCGAACGCCACGAGTCCCGGCGCATCGACAACCAACTTAGGGGCCGCTCCGGACGCCAGGGCGATCCCGGCACCTCCCGCTTCTACATGTCGCTGGAAGATGATCTCCTGCGCATCTTCGGCTCCGACCGCATCAAGGGCCTCATGGGCCACCTGGGCATGGGGGACGGCGAGCCCATCGAACACCGCCTGGTCTCCAACGCCATCGAAAAGGCGCAAAAACGGGTGGAGGGCCACAACTTCGATATTCGCAAGCACCTCCTGGAATACGACAACGTCATGAACAAGCAGCGGGAGGTGATCTACGCCCAGCGCCGCCAGATCCTCTCCGGGGAGAACCTGAAGGAGGACATCCTGGATATGGCCGGGGAACTGGTGGAAGACCTGGTGGAGGAATACACCGGCCACCGCATCCCTGAAGAATGGGACTTGAAAGGCCTGGATGACGCCTTTTACCGCCAGTTCGGCTTCCGGGTGCCCCTGGAAGAAGAGATGGACGGGGACTTGCAGGAATTTCTGGAGGAGCAGGTCAACCAGCGCTTTGCGGCCCGGGAAGAGGAGATCGGCCCGGAACTCTTTGCGCACCTGCAGCAGATGGTGATGCTCCAGGTGGTGGACAACCACTGGAAGGACCACCTACTCTCCATGGACCACCTCCGGGACGGCATCGGTCTGAGGGGCTACGCCCAGGTGGACCCGTTGCGGGAATACCAGCGGGAAGGCTATGACGCCTTCATGGACCTGATCCACCGCATCAAGGCGGACAGCGTGGGCACCATCTTCCACCTCCAGGTGCGGCCCCACCAGGAAACGCCGGTGGAAGAGGAAAGACGCCGGGCCCAACAACTCTCCTTCAGCCACGGCGACGGCACCGCGCCTGAACCCCAGGAGCGCCAGCAGAAAAAGGTGGGCCGCAACGACCCCTGCCCCTGCGGCAGCGGTAAAAAATATAAGAAGTGCCATGGGAAATAAAAAAACTTAACCACAGAGGCACAAAGAGCACAGAGAGATATTTTTTGCCTTGGCGGTTTTGCCGCCAAGGCAAAATTTTTTCTCTGTGGCCCTTTGTGTCCTCTGTGTCTTTGTGGTAAATTTTTATTTTTTAAAGAGGCTGACATGATCATTCCTGGATTTCGGTTTGCCGCCGGCGCGGCTGGAATTAAGAAAGTCGGGGTTCTGGACCTGGCTTTAATCGTCGCGGACGCGCCCGCCGCGGCCGCGGGGGTCTTCACCCGCAACCGGGTTAAAGCCGCGCCGGTGCTGCTGTGCAAAAAGCGTCTCCGGGGGGGAAAGGCCCAGGCTATCCTGGTGAACGCGGGGAACGCCAACGCCTGCACCGGGGAGCCGGGTCTAAACGCAGCCCGGGAGACCAGCGGCCAGGCGGCGGCATTGCTGGGGATACCCCCGGGCCTGGTGCTTCCCGCGTCCACCGGGGTCATCGGCCAGCCGCTCCCGGTGGGCAAAATTCAGGCCGCTTTGCCCGAGCTGGCGGCCCGCCTCTCCCCTTCCGGCCTGCCGGAGGCGGCCCGGGCCATCATGACCACCGACACCCGGCCCAAGACCGCGACTTTTCACGGGAAAATCGCCGGGAAGGAGTTTACCCTGGCCGGAATCGCCAAGGGCGCGGGCATGATCCACCCGGATCTGGCAACTCTCCTGGTTTTCCTCTTCACCGACGCGGCAGCGGAGCCCAAGGTATTGAAAACCCTCCTGCGCCAGGCCCTCCCCGTCAGTTTCAACCGCATCACCGTGGACGGGGACACCTCCACCAACGACACCATTTTGCTTCTTGCCAGCGGCAAGGCGGGAAATCCGGTGATTGCAGAAGCCGGGCCGGAGATGGCGGCCCTGGGAGAGGCCTTAAGCCGGGTGATGGGGGACCTGGCCCGGCAGGTGGTGGCCGACGGCGAAGGGGCCCGGCATTTCTTCCGGGTGCTGGTCCAGGGCGCGGCCAGTCCCAAAGAGGCCCGGAACGCGGCCATGACCGTGGCCCTCTCCCCCCTGGTGAAGACGGCCATGGCCGGGGAAGACGTCAACTGGGGGCGCATCATGGCCGCGCTGGGGCGCTCCGGGGCTAAGTTTGCTCCGGAGCGGGTTGCCATTGCCTTCGGGGACCATAAAGTGGCTGAAAAAGGCCTGGGCCTGGGTGCAACCGCGGAAGCAAAAGCCCAGCAAGTCATCAAGTCCGGCAACTTTACCCTGACCATCAACCTGAACGCCGGGGCTTTCACCGACTACTACGACACCTGCGACTACACCGAGGACTATATCCGCATCAACGCCGATTACCGTAGTTGAAAAGATTTTCACCACAGGGGCACAGAGGACCTAGAGAATAAAATTGCCTTGGCGGCTTGCCGCCAAGGCAATTAAGAATTTTCTCTGTGTATCTCTGTGCTCTTTGTGTCTCCGTGGTGAATCTCTTAAAGCTGCACCTATCTCACCGGCCGCCGCACCCACCATTTGGTCAGTTCCACCACCGGCAGCAGGGTCAGGGCCAGGCCCGTAGCCAGCAGCCAGTCCTGCCAGCGCAAGGGGGTGGTGTGGAAGAGCGCCGCCAGGGGGTCCCATTCGATGACCGCCACCATCATGGCCAAAGAGATGAGCACCGAGACGATGAGGAAGCGGTTCTTGAAAACCCCTATTTTAAACAGCGATAGGTAGTCGGAGCGGCAGTTGAAGGCGTTCACCATCTCCGCCAGGACCAGGGTGATGAAGACCATGGTCTGGGCTTTGATGAGAATTTGTTCCGGTTCGCCCAGGCCCCAAGGGTTCAGATAATAATAGTAGGCAAAGAGGGGGGTGAGAATCAAAGTGAGATGAATGGAGATGACCGCCAGCAGCCCGTTCACCGTGGGGGTGAAGACCCCTTGTTTAGGCGGCCGGGGCGGGCGGGACATGATGTCCGGGGCCTTGGGGTCCACCCCCAGGGCCAGGGCCGGCAGGCCGTCGGTGGTGAGATTGACCCAGAGAATCTGCAGGGCGATGAGGGGCAGGGGCATGCCGATGAAAAAAGCCCCGGTGAGGACGAAGATCTCCGCCAGGTTGCAGCTCAGTAAAAAAACCAGGTATTTTTTGATGTTGTCGAAGATGGCCCGGCCTTCCTCCACCGCGGCCACCAGGGTGGCGAAGTTGTCGTCCGCCAGGATCATGGCCGCGGTCTCCTTGGTGACCTCGGTGCCGGTGAGGCCCATGGCCACGCCGATATCCGCCCGTTTCAAGGCCGGGGCGTCATTCACCCCGTCTCCGGTCATGGCAACCACTTCCCCCTGCCCTTTCAAAAGGTCCACCAGCCGGAGCTTGTGCTCCGGGGCCACCCGGGCGAAGACGCTGACGCCCTGAAGGGCCTGCAAAAGCCCGGCGTCATCCAGGTTGTTGACTTCCCTACCGGTGAGCACGGCCCGGTCCTGAGAATCCTCAGGAATCAGGCCCACTTCCCGGGCGATGGCCCGGGCGGTGTCCGGATGGTCCCCGGTGACCATGATGACCCGGATACCGGCCGCATGGCATTGCCTGACCGCGCCCCGGGCCTCATCCCGGGGGGGATCGATGAGACCCGCCAGACCCACCCAGACCAGGTCCTCATCGGGGTCGGCCCCTGGATCGGGGACCGCATTTAGGGGCCGGTAGGCCAGGCCCAGAACCCTTAAAGCGTCATGGGCCATGCGGGCCGCCTGCCCGATGATCTCCTCCCGGTCCGTCTCCGTCAGGGGCCCCTCGCCCTCGGGAGTCAGCATCCGGCGGCAGCGGGGCAAGAGACTTTCCGGGGCCCCCTTGACGCACATCAGGAAGCCCTGGGGAGATTCGTGGATGGTGCTCATCTGCTTGGTTTCGGAAGAAAAGGGAATTTCCGCCACCCGGGGAAAGCGGGCCGCCATTTCCAGGGGGTCCAACCCCGCTTTGCGTCCCAGAACCAGGAGGGCCCCTTCGGTGGGGTCCCCCCGCACCGCCCAGGTCCCCTCCTGCTCCTCCAGCCGGGCATCATTGCATAACACGGCCACCCGAGCCGCCATTTCCAGAACCCGGTCCTCCCCGGGATTGACTTCTAGGCCCGCGGCCTGGAATCTTCCCAGGGGTTCGTAACCGGAGCCGCTTATCTCCATTTCCCGGCCGGCCAGAAACAGACGCCGGGCCGTCATTTCATTCCTGGTGAGGGTGCCGGTCTTGTCGGTGCAGATGACGGTGGTGGAGCCCATGGTCTCCACCGCGGGGAGCCTCTTGACAATGGCGTTACGCCGGGCCATGCGGGTGGTGCCGATGGCCAGGGCGCCGGTGACCACCGCGGGCAGAGATTCGGGCACCGCGGCCACCGCCAGGCTGATGCCCCAGATGAGCATCTCCAGCCAGGAGTGGCCCCGAAACACGCCCAAAAGCGACGCGCCCACGGCCACGGACAGGCAGATGAGGCTCAGGACCCGGCCGATGACGTGCATGCGTCTTTCGAGAGGGGTATGCTCTTCTTCCACCTCCGCCAGCATCCGGGCGATCTGGCCGAACTGGGTGTCCATGCCGGTGGCGGTGACCACGGCCCGGCCCCGGCCGTAAGTGATCACCGTGCCGCCAAAGACCATGCACTTCTGGTCGGCGATGGGGGTGTCTTCCTGGGGCACGGGGTCGGTCTCTTTGGTAACCGCGGTGGACTCGCCGGTGAGCAAGGCCTCATCGGCCTGGAGGTTAATTTGCTCCAGCAAGCGGGCGTCCGCGGCCACCCGGTCCCCGGTATGCAAGATCAGCAAGTCCCCGGGCGCCACTTCCCGGGCCGGAATCTCCTGCTCCCGACCGTCCCGAATGACCGTGGCCCCGGGCGCGGCCAACTTGCGCAAGGCCGCGGCCGCCTGCTCCGCCCGGTACTCCTGGACGAAGCCCAGGATGGCGCAGGCCAGGACAATGGCCAGGATGACGTAGGCGTCCAGGTGCTCTCCCAGCAGAAAGGAGACCACGGTGGCCACGATGAGGATGGCGATGAGTAAATTCCCGAACTGCCGGAGGAAAATCCGGAAAGGGGAGATTTTCTTGGCCGCGGCCAGCTCATTGGGACCGTAACGCTCCAGGCGCTCCCGGGCCTCAGAGGCGCTCAAACCCTCCGCGCCGGTTTGCAAAAGCTCCAGGACCTGCTGGAGGTCCAGGGTATGAAAAGGTGTTTTATCCACTGCCATATCTAAAGCCTCAGTATTGCAGCATGCCGGCCGGGAAACCGGGGTTTTCAACCGCGGCCTGCCGGCGGCCTGCAAATAAGCGATAATCCGCCGCAGTCGAATTCCTGTATTTTAACCGGGACTACCGGGGCGGCCAAGGAAAACCGGAGGTCTGAACTTGCATCTCCAGCAATAAATCCTTAATATCTTTCCATCTAGCGGTAATTTAACGACTTGTGCTCCGCAATTGACTGGAGAAGGAGGGGTAATGGATTTTAAATCAGCCGCCGCCCAATTAAAGGACGCCTTGCGTCTGCGCACCGAACCCCTGGGGGTCGCCTTCCTGAAGGACCTGGCCGCGTTGCCCAAGAGCAAGCGGCCCTCCCAGGTCTTCGGGAAAAGGGTGACCATTTGCCAGGGGGTCACCATGGCCCGGGTTTACGGTTGGTCCGTGGGCCTGGCCCGGGAAGACCTGGTCTGCATCCCGGGCATGCTGGCCTTCGGGTTCACTCCGGCCACGGACCCCATCCTGGAATTGGCCCAACTCTTCTGCGAGGTGGGATTCAACCGGGAAATGGGCCCGGCCCTGAAAGAGGTGGAGAGCCTGCCCCGTTTCAAGCCGGAAGAAATAGCCGCGGTTTATCTCTCCCCCCTGGAGCGCCTGGGCCTGGAGCCGGAGGTGGTGGCCGTCTGGGGCAACCCGGCCCAGATGATGCGGCTCATCCAGGCGGCCAATTTCAGTCTGGGGGAACGGGTCACCGGCGATTTCAGCGGCAAGGTGGAATGCGCCTCCTATCTTATCGCCCCCTATCGGACCGGCAAGGTCACCGTGTCCATCCCCGGCATGGGGGACCGGATTTTCTCCATGACCCAGGACGATGAACTGGTGGTCAGCTTCCCGGCTCCCCTCCTGGGCGCGGTGCTCGACGGCCTCCGGGAAGCGGGCCGGAAAATCGGGGCCCGGTATCCCGTCACCGTGTACCAGAATTTTACCCCGGCCTTTCCCCCGCCCTACGAAGAGCGGGCCAAAAAGTGGGGCATAGCCTAGAGAAGGAGAGTTTGGGTAAAAGGCACGGCAATCCTGATTTCCACCGCCCTCCACCGGCAAAGGAGTCTCACCATGTCTGCGCAGCCCGCCATCTCCTTCCGACCCATTGCTTTGAGAGTCCTGGAGGAGCGCTACCTGCGGCGGGACCCCCAGGGGCGGGTGCTGGAAACCCCGGAGGAGCTGTTCCGGCGCGTGGCCCGGGGCGTGGCCGCGGCTGAGGGCCGCTATGGAGGCGCGGCCGCGGTGGGCCGCCAGACTGAGGCCTTTTATGAGGCCTTAACCTCCCTGAAATTTCTCCCCAATACCCCCACGTTAACGAACGCCGGTATCCCGGAAGGGCAACTGGCCGCTTGCTTCGTCATTCCCATAGACGACGACATGCGGAGCATCCTGGAAGGGGTGCGGGACATGGCCCTCATCCACCAGACCGGCGGCGGCACCGGCTTCAGCTTCACCCACCTGCGGCCCCGGGGGGACCAGGTGCGCTCCACCGGCCGGGTGGCCACCGGTCCGGTGGGTTTTATGCGCATCTATGACGTGACCACGGAAGTGGTGAAACAGGGGGGCCGCCGCCGGGGAGCCAATATGGGCATCCTCAATGTGGACCACCCGGACATCCTGGAGTTCATCAAGGCCAAGGCCGAGTTAGGCCTACTCAGCAATTTCAACCTGTCGGTGGCGGTCACAGACGCCTTCATGGACAAGGTGGAGACCGGGGAAACCTACCCCCTCATCAACCCCCGCACCGGCCAAGAGGTGGGGCGGCGGCAAGCCCGGGAGGTCTTTGAACTCATCTGCCGTTATGCCCTGGAGACCGGAGACCCCGGCCTGATCTTTCTGGACGCCGTCAACCGGGCCAACCCCACCCCGGAACTGGGCCCCATGGAGGCCACCAACCCCTGTGGAGAACAGCCCCTGCTCCCCTACGAGTCCTGTAACCTGGGGTCCATCAATCTGGCCCGGCTGGTGGGTAGTGGCGGCCTGGATTGGGAAGAACTGGACCGCCTCACCCGCCTGGGGGTCACTTTCCTGGACGACGTCATCGACCAGAGCCATTATCCCCTGCCCCAGATCACCACTATCACCAGGGCCAATCGTAAAATCGGCCTGGGGGTCATGGGCCTGGCGGACATGTTCATCCAGTTGGGAATTTCTTACGATTCCCCGGAGGCCCTGAAGCTGGCCGAAGAAATCATGGCCCGCATCCAGGCCACGGCCGTGGCCCAAAGCGAGGCCCTGGCCCGGGAACGGGGACCCTTCCCCAACTTTCACCACAGCCGCTGGAGCCAGGAAGGCCAGCCCCCCCGGCGCCACGCCACGGTCACCACCGTGGCCCCCACCGGCACCATCAGCATCATTGCCGGCGCCTCCAGCGGCATCGAGCCCCTCTTCGCGGTGGCCTACCGCCGCCGGGCCCTGGAAGGGGAGGAGTTCCACGAAGTCCACCCCCTGTTCCTGCAAAAGTTGCGGGAAATGGGCCTGAATGAGGAAGAATGGCTGCCCCGGGTCCTGGCCGCGGGACGGGTGCGGCCCCTGGCCGGGCTCCCGGAGGAACTGCGCCGCCTCTTTCCCACCACCTTTGAGGTGAGCGTGGACTACCAGGTGAAGATGCAGGCCGCGTTTCAACGGCACGTGGAAAACGCGGTCTCCAAGACCATCAATCTGGCCCCGGAAGCCACCGTGGAGGAGGTGGGCCGGGCCTTCCAGCTGGCCCACCAATTGGGCCTGAAAGGCATCACCGTCTACCGCTACGGCTCCAAACCCGGACAAGTCCTCAGCCTCCCGCCCCAGGCCGAAGCCCTGACCCTGGCCCACGAATTCGCGGAAGAATGCCGCCCCTGCTCGGTGTAGGAGAAAAAGATTGGGGGAGGGGGCCAGGGAAACCACAGGCGGGACGCCTGTGGCTACCGGCCCCTGCCCCCTCCCCCAACTCCTTATATCTTTCTGGTCCGGGGAAGGCGGGGCCTTTGGCCCCCCCTTCCCCGGACCCTTAAAGGGGTTGGGAGGGAAGTTTGAGGGGAGAGGGGGGAACCCTGTACAAAAAATTCCCCTGCCCCTCCCTTAAATTGCAGACCACCGGGCTACTGGCCCGGTGGGCCGATGGGAGCGCCCTTCGGGGGGTTCGTGGGAGAATGAGTTTTGGTGACAGGCCTCTTTCCTGACACGCTTTCCTTTCCTGAGATCCGGGGTTTCTTTAGTTTTTCCCTTACCTGCTTCTTCTTCTTTTTCTGGTCCGGGAGGGAAGGTTTATCGACCTGCCGGGGGCTGTCGGCAAAACGGCCCCCGGTTAGCGGCTGCCCCTGCCCCCACAAGGCCCCCGGCCAGACCAGAACCACCGCCAGCATCAAGGCCGCCAGCCCCTTTATTCCCGCGCGTTCCATAGTTTTACCCTTTACGGACATTGCCGATCCTTAGATCACCTTATGCAGGGGATACTCCACGATGCCCTGGGCCCCGGCCCGGATGAGGCGGGGAATGAGGAGGCGCACCTCGGACTGGTTCACCACCACCTCCACGGAAAACCAGTCCGTCTCGTATAGAGAGGCGATGGTGGGAGCCAGCAGACTGGGCAGCAGGGCCACGATCTCCTTCAATTGCTTCTCCGGGATATTCATCTTCAGGCCCACCATCCTTTCCGCCCGGAGGGCCCCCAGGAGAAGCACCGCGAGATTCTCCATCTTCTCCCGTTTTACGGGATCTTTTTCCCAGACCTGGGGATTGGCGATGAACTGGGTATTGCTCTGAAAAAGTTCGTGAATGATTTTGAGCCCGTGGGCCCTGATGGTGCTGCCGGTTTCCGTCACCTCCACCACCGCGTCCACCAGCCCCGCGGCCACCTTGGCTTCCGTGGCCCCCCAGGAAAATTCCACGGTCACCGGGATCTGCCGCTGCTCGAAAAAGCGGCGGGTGTAATTCACCAGTTCCGTGGCGATCTTTTTGCCGGCCAGGTCCCTGAGGTTGCGGATCTCGGAGTCCGCGGGCACCGCCACCACCCAGCGCACCGGGGTCTGGCTGGACTTGGAGTACATGAGATCGGCCACCACCACCACCTGGGAGTCATTTTCCATGATCCAGTCCCGGCCGGTGAGGCCGCAATCCAGGGTGCCGTTGTCCACGTAGCGGCTCATCTCCTGGGCCCGGCACATGGAGCAGGTGATCTCCGGGTCGTCAATATCCGGAAAATAACTCCGGCCATTAACCTTGATGTGCCAGCCGGAGCGGCGAAAAAGTTCCAGAGTGGCCTTTTCCAGGCTGCCCTTGGGAAGGCCCAGTCGTAATTGATTATCCACCCCGATATACCTCCTGGGGATCAAAGATTGGGGAACCCACCACCTCCCAGCCCTCCCCGGCCCGGCGGCGGTAAAAGCAGGTGCGATAGCCGGTGTGACACGCGGCTCCCCCCACCTGCTCCACCTTCAGGAGCACCGTGTCCTGATCGCAATCAAGATAGACGTCCTTGACCCGCTGCACGTGGCCCGAAGTCTCCCCTTTGCGCCACACCTTCCCCCGGGTGCGGCTGTAGTAATGGGCCTCTCCGGTCTTCAGGGTCAGGTCCCAGGCCTCGGAGTCCATAAAGGCCAGCATCAATACCTCCCCCGAAGCCGCGTCCTGGACAACGGCGGGTATCAGGCCCCCCATTTTGGCGAAGTCAATCGTTTCTTTTTGGCTCATACCCTAAAAAATTACCCTTTTTCGTTTAAATCTGCAAGGTTGGATGCTAAATTTTAAAGAGGGCTCAGGGAGGGAAAATGGGCATCGTCATCCCCTACAGCGATCTGGCGCGGCAGCACCAACTCAACGTCTTGGAGCACAAGCGCCGGGAATACCGGGAACGGGAAGACTACCTGGCGCGCCTCAGAAAATTGCTCTTTAAGATCGAAGGCCAGATGCGCCAGGCGGAGATTCTGCAACTCCAGGTCTTCCGGGACCTGGCCGAAAACCTCAAACTCCCCCTAACGTTTCCTGACCTGGGGGACCGGGTGGGCCTCCAGGAATTGTTCGCCACCCACCCCCTGCTGGGTATCCTCAAGGAATTCCTGGCCGCGCGTCTGAATGCGGAGGAATGCCTCCAGAAGGTCACGGAGTTGCGCCAGAAACCGACCGCCCCCCAGGAGGAATAAAAAAAACTGGCCGGGTGGGGGAGGAACCCGGCCAGTCGGTGAAAGGAGAAAATGGTATATGATCTTTGATTAAGGGGGGGATGTGGGTACCTTAATTAGAGTCATATACTCGATACATTATAGATGCAGCAATCGTGCCAAACTATGCTATTTCATAAATAACAACTATTTCACTAAGTTATCCAGCCGACAAACCTGAAGCCAACTCTCCTCAGTTCAATAATTTTTACCACAGAGGAGCGCAATCCTTTCTTCCATGGATTAACCTATCCATACTATTGCTGCTACCAGGTTAAAAATAATGTCGCCAAAAAAAATTGGCCGGGTGGGGGAAGTACCCGGCCAATCGGTGAAAGGAGAAAATGGTATATGATCTTTGTTTAAGGGGGGGATATGGGTACCTTAATTATGGTCATATACTTGACAATGGATAATGCAGTAAGTATGCCAAAAGTTAGCTGTATAAAATCATCAGGATTACAATGACTTAATCTTATCCGGATTCTGTCTTGGCAATTTTCGGTTCAAAAATTTTAACGGAAATACCGTAAAAAACCAGTAATTGCAATTTCTGCCAAAGATATTGTACGGGCAGGGCCCAGGATCGCCTCCCGTGAATGCTTAAAAAAAATTGGTCCTCATCCCCCCTCTCCCTCACCGGCTCAAGAGCAGATGCCCCCCGTTTAGGACTTCTCCCCGGAACCCCGGCAGGATCAGCAAAGTGGCGTATTCCTCCAGCACCATGGCCGGGCCGGCCAAGGCATCCCCGGGTTTAAGCTCCCTGCGGTCATAAAAGGGGAAAGTGGCGGGGCCCTCCGGCAGCCACACCCTCCCTTGCCGGGGCAGGGAGACCCGGGAAGAAGACCGTTCCTCCAGCCGGGGCAACTCTGCGGTATCGGCCGGGGCCAGAAAATGCAGGCGTAAACTCACGGCTTCCACTTCCCGGTCCGGAAAATCATGGCCATAAAGACGCCGGTGCCGGGCGTGGAAGGAGGCCAGAAACTCCGGCAGGCAAGGCACGCTGAGGGTGTCGCTCTGGCCCCGGTAGCGCAACTCCAGCTCCCCGGCCACGGTCAGGCCCTTGAGCGGCCACCCCTCCCGGCCCATCTCCCCCAGCCCTTCTTTTCTCAGAGCCTGGAATTCCTGTTCCAGTCTTTCCCAGGTCAGCCGGGGCCCGGAAAGCAGGAGGCTCCTGGTCCGGTCCCGGCGCAGGCCCGCCAGGGCCATGCCTAAGGCCGAGAGCACCCCGGCCTGGGCGGGCACCAGGATGCGCTTGAGATCCAGTTCCAGGGCCAGTTCGCAGACCTGGAGGCCCGCGGCCCCGCCGAAACAGCACAGGGTGAATTCCCGGGGATCAAAGCCCCGCTCCAGGCTCACCGCGGCTAAGGCCTTGGCCATGTGGCTGTTGGCCACCCGGATGATGCCCAGGGCCAGCTCTGCCGGGTCCACCCCGAATACCGACCCCAGCCGGGCCATACCCCTCTCCGTGGCCCCGGGGTCCAGGGGCATGCGCCCCCCCAGGAAATATTCCGGCCTCAGCCGCCCCAGGAACAGGTGGGCGTCCGTTACCGTAATCTCCTCCCCCCGGCCGTAGCAGACCGGCCCGGGATCGGCTCCCGCGCTCCGGGGCCCCACCCTCAGGGCCCCTCCCCGGTCCTTGAAGGCGATGGAGCCGCCCCCTGCGCCCACGGTATGGATGTCCATCACCGGGATGCCCAGGGGATAACCCCCCAGCAGATATTCCCGGGTAAAGGGAATCTCCCCGGCCAGCAGGGTCACGTCCGTGGAAGTCCCCCCCATATCCACGGTGATGAGATTCTTAAACCCCAAGGACTGCCCCAATCGCCAGGCCCCATAAACGCCCCCCGCGGGCCCCGACAAGATGGTCTGGAGGCCCCAGGCCGCGGCCTGGGACCCGGGGAGAAAACCGCCGTGGGACTGCTGGATGAAAAGGGAGGTCCCGGGAAGCCGCTGCTCCCAGTCCGCCAGGTACCTTTCCATGACCGGCCCCAGGTAGGCGTTCAGCACCGTGGCCGCGGTGCGCTCATACTCCCTGATTTCCGGGAGGATGCGGCATGAAAGGGAAAGGGGCACCCCCAAATCTCCCAACGCCCCGGCCAGACGCTCCTCGTGCTCCGGGTGGGCGTAAGAGTGGAGCAGGCAGACGGCCAGGGCCTCCGGGGCCACGTCCCGGACCCAGTTTCTTACCCGGGTGATTTCCTCCGGGGTCAGGGGGGTGATGCTGCGGCCGTCAGCCCCCAGGCGTTCCTGAACCCCCAGGACCCGCTTCCGGGGAAGAAGCTCCGGCGGCTTTTCCACCCTCAGGTTGAAGAGTTCCGCACGGGTCTGGCGGCCGATAAACAGGACGTCCTCAAACCCGGCGGTGGTGAGCAAGGCCACCCGGGCCCCTTGCCGCTCCAGAAAGGCATTGGTGCCCCGGGTGGTGCCGTGGACCACCTCCACCCCGGCCAGTCCCCCGGGGCACAACTCCTTAACCCCCTCCAGGATCGCTTCCAGGGGATCGGCAGGAGTGGAGGGCGCCTTATGCACCCTGCCCTCCCCTGCCCCCAGGAGTACGAAATCGGTGAAAGTGCCGCCGCTGTCAATGCCCAGGCGCATGATGGTGATGAGAGAGAGGATTGGGGGAGGGGGCTAAGGGCCGTGGGCCCTTACCCCCTCCCCCAATCCCTTATTAGTTTTTATTTTTTTGCAGCAGCCCCTATTATACTTGCAACTCAGTTGAATCTGCATTATTTTCCCTGATATGAGCGATCTCTGTGATTTCCCCCAATTGCTGGCCCGGCAGGGGGTGAAGCCCACGGCCCTGCGCCTGGCGGTCCTGGAGGTCTTGGGGGCCGCGCCCCGGGCTATGCGGGCTCAGGAAATTCTGGAAGCCATCCGGGCTCAACGTCGGGTCAACAAAGTTACCGTTTACCGCATTCTGGACGATTTTACCCGCCGGGGCCTTCTACGGCGTCTGGCTATTGAGGAGCGGGCCTCCCACTATGAGCTGGCCTGTGATCATAACCCGCCCCACCCCCATTTCCAGTGCCATCACTGCGGCCAGGTGCAGTGCCTGGAGCCCGCGCCCCTGGCCCGCATGTGGACGGAACTCCAGGGGCCCCTGGGCAATCGCGCCGACCGCATCGATATCCGGGTGGCAGGGGTCTGCCATAAGTGCCGGGAGATAAGCTGAGAAAGGCAACCGAGTTGCGGAGAATATTGTTTTCGGTTTTCTGTTTCCTGTTCTCTGTGGTCTTGGGCCTGGCCGTGAGCCACGCCGAGGCCGCCGACAAGATCCCGGTGGTGGCCTCCATCGTGCCCCTGGCCGACTTCTGCCGCCGGTTGGGGGGAGAGCGGGTGGCGGTGCAGGTGCTCATCCCTCCCGGGGCCAGCCCCCACGTCTTTGAGCCGCCCCCTTCGGTGGTCGCCAGGGCCGGGAAGGCCCGGCTCTTCGTCTATATCGGCGCGGGCCTGGAGCCCTGGGCCGAAAAGCTCCTGCGTTCCCGGGGCACGGAAAACCTGGAGGTGGTGGAGGCCGCTCAGGGCCTTCCCTTGATTAATGAGGCGGGGGAACACCACCACGGTGAGGAAACAGCGGAGAAACCACGGAGCCATCAACCCGGCGCGGTGGCAGAAAAGGCCCACCGCGACCACGCGGGGCACAGCCATGCAGCCGGCAATCCCCACGTCTGGCTGGACCCGGTGCTGGCCCAGGACATCTGCCGCCGTATCAGCGCGGCCTTGATCCGCCTGGACCCCGGCCACCGGCAGGAATATGAAGCCCGCCGGGACCGCTATCTCCAGGAACTGGCGGACTTAAATCAGGAGATTGCCAGGCGGGTCTCTTCCTTCCGTATCCGGGAGTTCGTCTGTTTTCACCCCTCCTTCAGCTATTTCGCCCGGCGCTATGGCCTCAGGGAAGCAGGAGTAATCGAACTCTCCCCGGGGCGGGAGCCCACCCCCCGCCATCTCCAGAAGATCGTGGCGGCCATCAAGGCACGCGGCATCCGGGTGGTCTTCGCCGAACCCCAGCTAAGTCCCCGGATTGCGGCCGTGATCGCCCGGGAAGCCGGGGCGAAAGTCCTGCTAATAGACCCGGTGGGGGGCAGGCCCCCTTATGGGGATGATTACCTCGGGTTGATGCGCTACAACCTCTCCATCCTGGCAGAGGCCATGCAATGAGGGTCTGAGAGTGCCTGATTTAGCCGTGGACATCCGGGACCTGTGGTTCTTCTATAACGGCGTGCCCGCTCTGGAAGAGGTCAACCTGGAGATTGAGACCGGGAAATTCGTGGGTGTCCTGGGTCCCAACGGCGCGGGCAAGAGCACGCTGCTCAAGGTGGTCCTGGGCCTGATAATTCCGGCCCGGGGCTCGGTCCGGGTCTTTGGGGAACTCCCCCAAAAGCTGCGCCACCGGGGGGAGGTGTTGGGGTATCTGCCCCAGAGGCCCCTGGGAAATCCCCATTTCCCGGTGTCGGTGCTGGACGTGGTGCTCATGGGCCGTTACGGCCGGGTGGGGCTCCTGCGGCGGCCCGGGCCCCGGGACCGGGAAATCGCCCGGCAGAACCTGGAGCGGGTGGGTATCCCCCATCTGGCCGGGAGGGCCATCGGCGAGATCTCCGGAGGCGAACAGCAGCGGGTCTTCATCGCCCGGGCCCTGGGCGTGGAGCCCCGGCTCCTGGTCTTGGACGAGCCCACGGTCTCCCTGGACGCCTGCGCCCAGGACGACGTTTACGAAATGGTGAACCGGGTTAAGGAGGAGCTAAACCTCACGGTGCTCATGGTCTCCCACGACATCGGCGGCGTGGCCCGCCACGTGGACGACATCGTCTGCATCAACCGCAGAATCCATGTGCATCAGGCACCCCCCATCGGCCGCCTGGGGCTTGAGAGCGCGTTCGGCTGCAGCGTGGAGTACCTCTTCCACGGGGAGATTCCCCACCGGGTGGTGAAGACGCACGATGACTGAGTTTCTGGAAATGGGCTTCCTGCAAAGGGCCTTGCTGGCCGGGATCATGGTCAGCCTGCTGTGCGGGGTCCTGTCGGTCTTCGTGGTGCTGCGGCGCATGGCCTTCATCGGCGTGGGCATCTCCCATTCCGCGTTCGGGGGCGTGGCCCTGGGTTTTCTCCTGGCCGTGGATCCGCTGTGGACCGGCATCGGCTTTGCCGTGCTGGTGGCCTTGGCCATCGAGTGGGTTCAGACCCACAGCCGGGTGGAGGAGGATACCGCCATCGGCATCTTTTTCGCGGCCTCCATGGCCCTGGGGCTGGTTTTTCTGCACCTGTCCCGCACTTACAACGTGGACGTCTTCGGGGTTCTCTTCGGCAACATCCTGGCCATCGGCGAAAAGCAATTGGTGGAAATATTATTGGTCACCGCCGGGGTCCTGGCCGTCACCCTGGCCTTTTACAAAGAATTGGTCTTTTTGAGCTTTGACGAAGAGATGGCCTGGGTCAGCGGCGTGCCGGTGCGGGCCTTGCGCTATCTCTTTCTGGTGATGCTGGCCCTGGTGGTCATCATCTCCATCTACCTGGTGGGCATCGTCCTGGTTTCGGCCCTGCTGGTGATCCCCGGAGCCACCGCCCAGAACCTGAGCGGCCATATCCGCAGTATGATAGGCATCTCCGCGGTGGTGGCCGTGAGCGGCGCGGTGGGGGGGCTTATGCTCTCTTACTTTTTGGACTTTCCCTCCGGGGCCACCATCGTCCTCGTGCTGGCCCTGCTCTATCTCCTGACCACTACCGGCCTTTGGGTGCGTTCCCCTAAGGGAAAATCGTGAATGATCCCATTCCTTCCGTCTCCCTATTGTCAACGCCAGTCCCAGTGATTAGTTTTCCATAAAATCTTAGTCTCATTTTTCGGGAAGGTGAAAGGAATTGCAACTAACCTGCAGGCCGACCAGGCCCTTTTCTTGCCCGGATAGATGCGCAGGGTTTAAAAGGAGGCAGCCCGTGAAATACCGGATACTGGCAACCGTAATGGGATTCTTCTTGCTACTCATTTTGGGGTGCGGGGGCGAAAGCGCCCCGGAGAAGGCCAAGGCCACCCTGGTTGACCCCCAGGGCCAGAAGGTGGGTGAGGCTCAACTTATAGAGACCCCCCAGGGGGTCAAGATCACCCTCCAGGTGGAAAACCTGCCCCCGGGAGTGCATGCCTTACATATCCATGATAAGGGTTTGTGTGAGCCCCCCGGTTTTCAGACCGCGGGGGGCCATTTCAATCCCTTCGGCAAACAGCACGGCCTGAAAAATCCCCAGGGGCCCCACGCAGGGGACCTCCCCAATCTGGTGGTGGGCGCGGACGGCAAGGAGGATTATGAGACCATCAACACCCTGGTGACCCTGAAACCGGGAAAAAATTCCCTGTTCCAGCCCGGGGGCACCTCCCTGGTGATCCACGAGGGGCCTGATGATTATCTGACGGACCCCGCCGGCCACGCCGGGGCCCGCATCGCCTGCGGGGTGATTACCAAACAGTAAAAGTTGGCGGGGGCTCTTTTTCATCCTTGCCTGGTATCAGCCTTCCAGGCATCCATGCGCACCGGACGGCTTACGCCTCCAATGAGGTGTTAAGCCGGGCCACGCCCTGTCTGCCCGTCATAAAGGCAGAGAGAGCCGTTCAGAGCTTTGATTTCCCTGGGTCGACAGGCCTGCCAAGGCCTGCCACCTTGAGGCCGAGGCGCGGCGGTGCGGTTATCTATTTAAATCATGGAAAAGCAACCCTCAATACCCCGGGAAACCGCCACTACTGTCCGCCAGGCCATCAAGGAGCTTCTCCTGGAGCAACCCCGCTCCACCCTCGAAATCTCCCAGCTCCTTTCACTCTCCGAAAAAGAGGTCCTGGGCCACCTGAGCCATATCGCCCGGGCGCCGGGCCCAGGCCTCATCTTTCATATCAATCCGGCAACCTGCAAACACTGCGGCTTTACCTTTAAAAAACGGGAACGCCTCACCACCCCCTCCCGCTGCCCCCTCTGCCGCCATGAGTCCATCCGCCGCCCGCGCTTTGCTCTGGTACGCCAGAAATAATTAACCACAGAGACACAAAGGCACAGAGGGGCACAAAGGATAAAAAAATTGATGTCCGGCGGTAACCGCCGGACATCAATTTATTATTCTCTGTGTTTCTTTGTGTTCTCTGTGTCTTTGTGGTGAATCTTTTCACTCCACCGTCACGCTCTTGGCCAGGTTCCGGGGTTGGTCCACGTCGGTGCCCCGGAGGTCGGCGATATGGTAGGCCAGCAGTTGCAGGGGGACCACCAGGACAATGGGGGATAGTTCCAGGGGTACGGAGGGCACGGTAATGGTGCTTTCCACCCGTTCCCGGACCTGGTAGTTGTCGGCTTCGGTGAGCGCGATGATACGGCCGCCCCGGGCCGCCACTTCCTCGATATTGCCCTGGACCTTCTCCAGGACCGGACTTCGGGAGGCCAGCACCACCACCGGCATCTTTTCGTCGATCAAAGCGATGGGACCGTGTTTCATCTCCCCCGCGGCGTAGCCTTCCGCGTGAATATAGGAGATTTCCTTGAGTTTCAGGGCCCCTTCCAGGGCGATGGGGTAATGCAGGCCCCGGCCCAGGTAGAGAAAATTATGGGCGCTCATATAGCGCCGGGCAAGCTCCCGGATATCGTGGTCTTGGTCCAGGGTCTCCTGCACCCAGGTGGGCAATTTCAGCAACTCGGTGAGGCGCTCCCGGATTTGGGCCCGGTTGAGCTTCCCCAGACGGCTGGCCAGGAACAAGGCGATGAGGTAGAGGGCCACCAATTGGGTGGTGAAGGCCTTGGTGGAGGCCACCCCTATTTCCGGACCCGCATGGGTGTAGAAGACGCTGCCCGCGTCCCGGGCGATGCTGGAGCCCACCGCGTTGACGATGGCCAGGGTCTTGGCCCCCAATTCCTTGCCCGCGGTGAGGCCGGCCCGGGTGTCCGCGGTCTCCCCGGATTGGGAGATGGGAATGAGAAGGGTCTTCTCATCCACCAGGGGTTGGCGGTAACGGAACTCGGAGCCCAGTTCCACTTCCACGGGCAGGCGGCAGAGACTCTCGATGAGCGTTTTCCCCACCATGGCGGCGTGAAAGGAAGTGCCGCAGGCCACCAGGAATATTTTTCTGAGATCTTTAATCTCCTGGGGGGTGAGATGAACTTCCTCCAGGAGCACTTCCCCCTTATCCGGGTCGATGCGGCCCCGGAAGGTGTCAATCAGGGCCCGGGGCTGCTCAAAAATCTCCTTTTGCATGAAGTGCTTGTAGCCCGCCTTTTCCGCCATGGCCGGGCTCCAGTTGATAAGGTTCACTTGGCGCTCGCACTTCTGCCCCTCCCGGTCCAGGATAAGATATTCTCCATCCCGCACCACCACCAGATCGTGGTCTTCCAGGAAGATCACCCGGCGGGTGTAGGGGAGGATGGCCGGGATATCCGAAGCCAGAAAATATTCTTCCTCTCCCAGCCCCAGGATCAGGGGGCTCTCTTTGCGCGCGGCCACCAGCATGCGGGGTTCCTGGGCGTTGACCATCACCAGGGCATAGGACCCCTTGATTTCCTTCAGGGTCAAGCGAATGGCCTCCAGGTACTCCAGCCCCTCCTGCATGTGCTTGACAATGAGATGGGAAACGATTTCCGTGTCCGTCTCCGAGGCGAAGCGGTGGCCCTCTTTTATCAACTGCTCCTTGATTTCCAGATAATTTTCAATGATGCCGTTGTGGACCACCGCAATCTCCCCCACCTGGTGGGGATGGGCGTTGGCCTCGGAGGGACGGCCGTGGGTGGCCCAGCGGGTGTGGCCAATGCCCACCTGGCCGGGGAGAGGCTCGCTGCTCACTAGATTCTCCAATTCCTTTAGCTTCCCCAAACTGCGGCGGATAGCCAGGCCGTTTTCCCCGATGATCGCCATGCCCGCGGAATCATAACCACGGTATTCCAGGCGCTTGAGCCCGTCCAGAATGATGGGCATGGCCTCCTGGGGCCCTAAGTAACCGATAATGCCACACATATTTACCTCGATTAGTGATGCGTTATTTGGGGTAGGGGGCTAAGGGCCAGTAACACAGGCGTCTCGCCTGCGGCCTCTAGCCCCCCACCCCAATCCCTTACAAGTTTTTATCGGTCATGGAAGGCAGGGGCTTAAGCCCCGGACTTCCATTACCGGAATACGGGGGTTGGGGGGGGGGGTGGGGGGGGGAAGGGCCAGAAGGGCAGGCGTCCCCGCCTGCCATCATCTCCCTGGCCCTCCCCCAAAATCTTCACTTCTTAACAATAATCCGCCGCTCCAGGTTCACCTGGCGGGCCCGGGCAATACCCAGTTTGCCGGGGGGCACGTCCTTGGTGATGGTGGAGCCCGCGCCCACGTAAGCCCCTTTGCCGATGGTCACCGGGGCCACCAACGCGGTATTGCTGCCGATGAAGGCACCCTCTTCGATTATGGTGGGGTGTTTCTTCTCCCCGTCATAGTTGCAAGTGATGGTGCCCGCGCCCACGTTGGTCTTGGCCCCCACCTCCGCGTCCCCCAGATAGGTGAGGTGCCCGGCCTTGACCCCTTCGTGGAGCACGGATTTCTTCACCTCCACGAAGTTGCCCACGTGCACCCCTTGCCGCAGGTCGCTCAAGGGCCGAAGATGGGCAAAGGGGCCGATATCCACCCCGGCCCCGAGGCGGCTCTGGGTGACGACGCAGCCCATCTTTACCAAAACGTCATTTGCCAGCACGGAATCCACAATTTTGACGGAAGGCTCGATGACGCAATTCTCTCCGATTACCGTTTTGCCCTGGAGATAGACGTTGGGGTAAATGACGGTGTCCCGGCCAATGGTCACCAGGGACTCAATATACGCGGCCTCCGGGTCGATGAGAGTGACGCCCTGGTCCATGTGCCGGGCATTTATTTTCCGCTGCACCGTTTGGGTGGCCGCGGCCAGTTCGGCCCGGCTGTTGATGCCCAGGAGGTCCTCCCGGTTCGGGTCGATGAGGGCCTCCACCCCCCGGCCCTGCTCCCGGGCGATGTGAATCAGGTCGGTGAGATAGATTTCCCCGGTGACCGGGCTCTTGGGAATTTGGTCCAAGGCCTGCCTGAGAAAGGGGGTGTCGAAGCAATAAGCCCCGGTGTTGATCTCCCGGATGGCCAGAATTTCCGGGCGGTCCACTGAATCTTTGGATTGGAGCACCGCGGTCACCCGGCCGCGGTTGTCCCGCACCACCCGGCCGTAGTGGAGGCCATCCGGCAAGACCACGGTCTGAATGGTCACCGCGGCCCGGTGGTTTTTATGCATCTGGTGGAGTGCGTCGATGCTCTCCCGGGAGATCAAAGGCGCGTCGCCGCACAAAACCAGGACCTCCTTGGCTTCCTGGGGCACGGCGCTCATGGCCACCTGCACCGCGTGGCCGGTGCCCTGCTGGGGCTCCTGGACCACGAAGCGCACCGGATAATCTTTCAGGGCCTCTTTAACCTTCTCCGCCTGATAGCCCACCACCACCAGGATATCAGCAATGCCCAGACCCGTCAGGGTGTCCAGGAGATAGGCGATCATGGGCCGCCCCAGGATCTGGTGCAGCACTTTGGGGTGGCTGGACTTCATGCGGGTCCCCTGGCCCGCGGCCAGGATAACGGCGGTGATCTTCTCGTTTAACATCTCCATCCCTTAATTTTATGCACTCTTTATGCCAGAAATTATCATTGTTAAACTTAACAATTATTTAATCTGTTTTCAAAAAACCCTGAACCAACCTATTAAAGCTTGTAGAGTTCAGATTCTATTCTTTCCTCGCAATCAATTCATGATAGGCAAAAGTTCCCCTTAAACCTTGGTAGAATGGGTAGCCAAAAATTATCCCAAATATAAGCCCGGACAAAGCCTCCCCCTTCACAATGCCAATGATTATTACAGCTATGGGCAAAGTGAATAATATAATGGCGCAAGTTCTGCTTTTTTTATATATTCCGAAACTTATTCCTAAAAACAGACCAGATGTTATCAAAGATATTATTAAATTTCTATTTGATATGTCCATCCTGAATAAGGGATCTAATGCATTAAAAGCACCAAATATAACGCCCACAATCCACGCTATTTTGATTTTATTATTGGCTTTTTGTATATCTGTGAGCGGTTCTTTTTGTGGTATTGACTTTTTACAATGCGGACACCATTCACCGTAGCCTCCGTCTTCAACAATAGCTCTATAGACATCCCATTTGCCACAGGTAGAACATTGCTTTAACCCGGCTTCTTTTTTTCTCTTGATTTCTTCATCTGATTCTGGCGAAACAACCTCCCCTTGAGGCTGGGCTTCAGGAGGCTCTATCTTTTTTACTTCAACTGCCTGAGGAGGAGAGACTTGAACATCTTTCGCCAACCATTCACCGCAATGCTTACATTTAATCGCCTCATCCTGTATTTCCTCGGCACAGAAAGGGCATTTTTTCATTATGTCTTTCCCCTTAAAACGCCTACTTTTCACTATCTTCCTTTTGTATCTTAATCATTTTCAAAAAAAACATCTTTTTCAATCAATTTTTTCTGAAGTCGGTCATTAATTGCATTTAAAATACCAAATGAATAGTAAAAATGCTGTTCTTTTATATCCACCGAAGGATAACAGCGTAAGTATTTACCAGGATGAACTAAATTTCTTATTTCATGAATTATCCTGGCATCATCACCTATTTCTCCTTTTTCTGGGCTGTCATATTTATTTGTTCTTTGGAGTTTTACAGGAAGCCAATTTAACTCCCGTGCCACATCTAAAAGATCAGATAAACTCCAATTAATCGGAGCTGTTGGTTTTCCTCTTCTCTTTGGAAACTTTTTCAATGTATTGATTTCTTCTGAATATAGCGCAACTATTATTAATAAGGTTGCTTCAAGGACGGACCCAAGCATGACACAGCCTGCAAAATATGCTTTTGCCTCATAACATTTTTTAGCTTCATCAATATAGAAGTTTTGTATCTTCAAAAGTGTTTCAAGACGTTGAGTTTTACTCATCCCGTGACCCTTTCTTTTAATTAGGAAATTGGCACGGCCCCTCTCGTCGCAACGTAATCGGCTTGTAAGGTCGGTTAGCTATTCAGAACGCCTGAACCTGCAATCCATTTCACCTCCGGTGGTCCCATTTCTATCGGATTGTTGTGGTTCGGCTCGAAGTTCTCAAGGTTTGCTTTAATAAATTGAAATAGTTTTTCGTCATCGTTCTTCCGCTGAAGTTCAGATTTGTTCTGGTAGTCATCCACTGTTTCCCACGGTACAATGATGCGTATCCTTTTTGATCGTTTACTTGGGCGGGAAGGGTCTGTACCAAGTTTCCATGACACTACTGCCTCATAATGATCTTCGTTATCACGAACCCTTAAGTCAGCATCGGGTTTAAACAACGTACGAATTAAATCCGACCAATGGTCTTGTAATTTCCGATCCATGAGTCCTTCCTCCTTCAATATATCTAAGGGTTCCCAAGCGCAGCTTGGGAACCAGTCCCATACAATCACCCCATCACTGCATAATGCACTGCCCGAGGATTATCCATTCGCTTGGAAGCATCCAGAATTTCTAACCCCACGATGTTACCGTCCTTGTCATAGTCAATTATCACCCCGGGCTTGTCTTCATCGCTTTCTTCAATGGGCGAATTGCTGAAAAGAATGCGAATTACATCAACTTTGGGATCGTAAGTTATCTTCATCTCTTCCACTAAAAGGTCGTCCAAAAATCATTCCCATTCGCCGCGCATTTTTCCTTGATATGCCAGACCTTCCCCTTTTTTCCAAATACCGCAGGTATTTTTCACCAATTGCCGGTAGTTCTCTTGCCGCTTATCCTTCTTTAGCAGACGAATCCCTTGCCGGATAGCCTCAGCCAGCGAAATCTGGTGAACTTTGCTATACACGTCAAGCCACAGCTTATCCTCATCAGAAATGCTAATATCTATGCGCTTGGCAGACATATCATTTCATTAGGAGCGAGTGAAGCGACCGAAGAATCTCCAAAAACGAGATTCTTCACTCCGCTTCGCTCCGTTCAGAATGACACCTTAAAAGACTTTCGCAAAGTCTCAACAGGATATTCTCAACATGATATTCGATTGTTAATAAAATACTATGATTTTGTAAAAATGAAAAGGCAAGCCCGTAAACCAGGCTTGCCTTTTTGTTTTATGGGTTGAACGTCGGTGGCGCGTTACCGGCCGGCCACCTTCATGCGCATCATAGAGCGGCGTAGGGCAGTCTCGGCCCGGGTCCAATCGACGTCCGCGGTCTTGCCCGCGGCTATGCGCTTTTCGGCCCGTTCCCGGGCCCGCCTGGCCCGCTCCACGTCGATCTCCCGGCCCACTTCCGCGGCTTCGGCCACGATGGTCACCTTGGCGCCGGTGACTTCGGCGAAGCCGCCAGAGACCGCCAGGTACTCGGTCTTGCCGCCGGCTTTGTAATACATCTCGCCGATGTCCAGGGCGCTCAGGAAGGGGATGTGGCCCACCAGGACGCCGAACTGGCCCTCCACGCCCGGGCACACCACCACATCAGCCTCAGTGGAGAGCACCATGCGGTCGGGAGTAACCACCTCCAACAGGAGTTGTTTTTCTGCCATGGGCTTTTATCCCTCCTGCCTTAGGCCGCGGCCAGCCGTTCGGCCTTGGCCACCGCTTCTTCGATGCCGCCCACCATGTAGAAGGCCTGTTCCGGCAGGTCGTCGTGCTTGCCTTCGATGATTTCTTTAAAGCCCCGCACGGTGTCCGGCACGGAGACGAACTTGCCCTCCTGGCCGGTGAACGTGGACGCCACGAAGAAGGGCTGGGACAGGAAGCGCTGCATCTTCCGGGCCCGGGCCACGGTAAGCTTGTCTTCGTCGGAGAGTTCGTCGATGCCCAGAATGGCGATGATATCCTGCAGGTCCCTATACTTTTGCAGGATCTGCTGGACGTTCCGGGCCACATAGTAATGCTCCTCACCCAACACCTGGGGGTCCAGGATGCGGGAGGTGGAATCCAACGGGTCCACGGCCGGGTAAATGCCCAGCTCAGTAAGCGCCCGGGAGAGTACCACGGTGCCGTCCAGGTGGGCGAAGGTGGCGGCCGGGGCCGGGTCTGTGAGGTCGTCCGCGGGCACGTAGATGCACTGTACCGAGGTGACCGAACCCTTCTTGGTGGAGGTGATGCGTTCCTGCAGTTCACCCAGGTCGGTGCCCAAGGTGGGCTGGTAACCTACGGCGGAGGGCATGCGGCCCAGGAGGGCCGACACTTCGGAACCCGCCTGGGTGAAACGGAAGATGTTGTCGATGAAGAGCAGGGTGTCCTGACCCTCTTCGTCCCGGAAGTATTCCGCCGCGGTGAGGGCGGAAAGGGCCACCCGGGCCCGGGCCCCGGGGGGCTCGGTCATCTGCCCGTAGATCAAGGCGGCCTTGGGCAGCACGCCGGAGTGTTTCATTTCCAGGTAGAGGTCGTTGCCTTCCCGGGTGCGCTCCCCCACGCCGGCAAACACTGAGATGCCGCCGTGGTGCATGGCGATGTTGTGGATCATTTCCATCATGACCACGGTCTTGCCCACCCCGGCGCCGCCGAACATGCCCATCTTGCCGCCCCGGGGGAAGGGGACCAGCAGGTCGATAACCTTGACCCCGGTCTCCAGCACCTTAACGGTGGTGTCCTGGTCCACGAAGGGGGGCGCGGGGCGGTGAATGGGGTAATAGGTCTTGGCATTCACCGGACCCAAGCCGTCCACCGGGCGGCCCACCACGTTGAGCACCCGGCCCAGGGCCTCATGGCCCACCGGCACCATGATGGGGTTGCCGGTGTCTTTCACGGGCATGCCCCGGACCAGGCCGTCGGTGGTGTCCATGGCGATGGTGCGCACCATGTTGTTCCCCAGGTGCGCGGCCACTTCCACCACCAGGTTGTCCGCGGTGTCGTCGATGGCCGGGTTGCTGATCAACAGGGCGTTTTTAATGGCCGGCAGTTTACCTTCCTCAAATTCCACGTCCACTACCGGACCGATAACGCGGGCTACTTTCCCCATATTCATATGCTGTAAATCCTCCTCATTCGGACGGTTAGCCCTTCAGGGCTTCAGCCCCGCCCACGATATCCATCAATTCTTTGGTAATGGCCGCTTGCCGGGCCTTGTTCATCACCAGGGTAAGCTGGGTGATCATTTCTTTGCAGTTGCTCTGGGCGTTGTCCATGGCGGTCATCCGGGCCGCGTGCTCGCTGGCGGAATTCTCCAGGAAGCCATGGTACACCAGCACGTTGATATACTTGGGCAACAGGTATTCCAGGAACTGCTCCATGGGCGGCTCAAAGAGATACTCCATGGTGGGTCCCGCTTCCGCTTCCGCCTCGGCCGGCTGGATGGGCAGGAGCTGCACCAGCCGCGGCCGCTGGATCGCCATATTGACGAAATTGGCATGGATCAAATGTACTTCCTGGACCCCGCCGGTCAAAAAAGCGCTCATGAGTTCCCGGGCCACCGTCACCGCGTTGGTAAAGTCGAACTTATTCCAGACGTCCACGTATTGGGCCAGCATTTCCCGTTTGCGGCGGCGGAAGAAGTCCCGGCCTTTGCGGCCCACGCAGATGAGGGAAACCTCGATGCCCGCGGCCTCTTTCTCCCGCATGAACTTCACCGCGGTATTGATCAGGTTGACGTTGAAGCTGCCGCACAGACCCCGGTCAGCAGTCATCAACACCAAGCCCACCCTGGTCACCGGCTCCGCTTTCTGGAAGAAGGGGTGGATCTCGGGCTCCACCCGGCCGGCCATATTGCCCAACATCATGCTGAAGGCCTGGGCATAGGGCCGGAAGCCTTCCATGCGCTGCTGGGCCCCTCGCAGTTTAGCGGCGGCGACCATGTTCATGGCCTTGGTGATCTGCTGGGTCTTCTTGACCGCCCCGATCTTGCGTCTGATATCTCGTAGGGTCGCCATGCTTATCCCCCGGAATTAAGACGCGCTGACAACAGGCTGGAATACGGTGTCAAATTCATCCAGAACAGCCTTCATCCTGGTATCGAGTTCAGGAGTGAACTCTTTCCGCTCCTTGATATCAGCCAGAACGTCGGAATATTTCGACTCCATGAAGCTGTAGAGCTGCTGTTCGTAAGACGCCAGCACGTCCAGCGGATGCTTGTCCAGGAAGCCCCGGGTGCCGGCAAAGATGATGGACACCTGTTTCTCCATGGGCAGCGGCTGATACTGGGGCTGCTTCAGGACTTCCACCAGCCGGGCTCCCCGGCTGAGCTGCTGCTGGGTGGCTTTATCCAGCTCGGAGCCGAACTGGGCGAACGCGGCCAGCTCCCGGTACTGGGCCATATCCAACCGCAGCATGCCGGCCACCTGCTTCATGGCCTTCACCTGGGCGGCGCCGCCCACCCGGGAAACCGACAGACCCACGTTGATGGCAGGCCGGACCCCGGAGAAGAACATACCCGGTTCCAGGTACACCTGGCCGTCGGTGATGGAAATGACGTTGGTGGGAATGTAGGCCGACACGTCGCCCTGCTGGGTCTCGATGATGGGCAGGGCCGTCAGAGAGCCGCCGCCCAACTCGTCGTTCAGCTTGGCGGCCCGCTCCAGCAAGCGGGAGTGGTTGTAGAAGATATCACCCGGATAGGCCTCACGTCCCGGAGGCCGGCGCAGCAACAGGGAGATCTGCCGGTAGGCCTGGGCCTGTTTGGTGAGGTCGTCGTAAATGATCAGGGCGTGGCGTCCGTTATCCCGGTAATATTCCCCCATGGCGCAGCCGGCGAAGGCGGCGACGTATTGCAGGGGAGCGGGTTCGGAAGCCGAGGCATTGACCACGATGGTGTGCTTCATGGCCCCGTGGCGCTCCAAGGCATCCACCACCTGGGCCACGGTTGATTTTTTCTGGCCGATGGCCACGTAAATGCAAAGGACGCCAGAGTCCTTCTGATTGATGATGGCGTCGACGCAGAGCGCGGTCTTGCCGATCTGGCGGTCGCCGATGATCAGTTCCCGCTGGCCGCGGCCCACGGGGGTCATGGCGTCGATGGCCTTATAACCAGTGTACATGGGCTCATTCACCGGCTGGCGCTCGATGACGCCAGGAGCCTTCATCTCGATGCGGCGAAATTCCTTGGCTTCGATGGGGCCTTTGCCGTCTATGGGATTGCCCACCGGGTCGATGACCCGGCCGAGGACCGCGTCCCCTACGGGCACCTGGGCGATGCGGCCGGTGCGCTTGACGATGTCCCCTTCCTTGATGTGGGTATCCTCACCCAGGATGGCCACACCGACGTTGTCCTCTTCCAGGTTGAGGGCCATGCCAAAGATGCCCCCGGGGAACTCCAGAAGCTCCATGGCCATGCACTTTTCCACCCCGTGGACCCGGGCGATGCCGTCACCCACGGACAGGACGGTGCCGGTCTCGGCCACTTCCACTTTCTTCTCATAATCCCGGATTTGGGAGCGAATAATTTGGCTGATTTCTTCGGCTCTGATTTCCATTTATAAGACCTCGCCTTTTATTAATGATTCCCTTAAGGAAAGGAGCTGCGTGCGCACGCTGCCGTCCAGCACCAAGTCTCCCACCCGGGCCAGGATTCCGCCCATGATACTGGGGTCTTCCTCTACGTCCATCACCACGGTGGTGCCGGTGAGTTTCTCCAGGGTTTTCCGCAACCGATCCTGGGTGCCTTCATCCAGGGGGATCGCGGCCTTCACCCGGGCCCGGCTGACCTTTTCCAGTTCATCCACCAGTTGCTGATAGGCCTGGGAGACCCCTGCCACGACCCCCAACCGGTGCTTGTCGAACAGCAGTTTCAGCAGATTGCCCAGCAGAGGGGACACCTGCAAAAGCTTGATTATGCGGAGGAGCAGTTTCCGGCGGTCCTCCCGGCCATAAACGGGGTTGAGCAGGGCGTCCTTTAGTTCCGGCTCCCGCTCCAGGAGAAGGGCGAAGCCTTGGAGCCCTTCCCCGTAGGCCTTGTAATTGCCGTCTTCCTTGCCTAGGGTGAGCAAGGCCTTGGCATAGCGTCGGGGTACGGTCATGTCAATCAATGGGCTTGCACCACCTTCTTCAAATATTCCTCCACCAACTTTTGCTGGTCGGCGTAGGTGACTTTCTTGGTAAGGAGGTCTTCGGCCAATTGGGTGGCCAGGTCGGCGATTTCCTTCGTCAGATCCTGGACCGCCTTCTTGGTTTCCTGGTCAATGGTCATGGCCGCCATTTCTTTGATGCGGGCCGCCACCATTTCCGCCTTTTCCACGATCTTGGCCTTCTCCAGCTCGCCTTCGGCAATGTACTGCTGGATGATCTTGTCCCTTTCCGCGGCGACCTGGGCCAGCTTGGCTTCCGCTTCCGCCAGCTCTTTGGCGGCCTCGGCTTTCTGGGCTTCCAGATCTTCCAGGGATTGGGCGATATCCTGGGAACGTTGGGCGAAGAAATTCTTGGCGGGTTTGGCCACCAGCTTGACCAAGATGGCGGCAAAGACCACGAAGTTGACCGTGCGTAAGATGAGGTCAGTAATCTTGGCGGAATCGATGCCGCCGTGTTCGCCGCCGCTACTGGCTGCCGCCACCCCGGCCAGAACCAACAGCGCGCCGCTCCCCAGGGCCCCCAGTCCCGCAATTCTGGTCAACCGGTTCATGAGAGCTCCCTCCCCAAAATCTTGGAGGCCATACCCTGGGCAAAGGACTGAGCCTGGCCTTTCAAGGACTTTCGGGCCTTGTCCATGTCTGCCTTGATCTTTTTCTCCACCCGGGTCCATTCCGCGTCCACCTCCTGCTTCACCTTCTCCAGCAGGGAGGCTTCGGCCTGGGACCCCTCCTGGCGCAGGGCGTCTTTTTCGCCCAAACCCTGGCGCCGGGCCGTGGCCAGGTTTTCCTGGATTTCCCCGGCAATACCCTGGCTCTGCTCGGCCAGCGCGGCCAGCGCCTCGGCATCGGCCAGCAACCGGGCTTGGCGATCTTTGAGGCTTTTGCGGATGGGCCGGAACAGGACCAGGTTCAAAAGATAGACCAAAACCAAGACATTGATGATTTGTGCGATTAGGGTCCAGTCAAGATCAATCATCCTGGGCTGCCACCTTGTGATTTATTTATGAAATCAAAAGCTTTGCGGGTTTAGCGGGATCATGGTCCATGTGTAACTTTTCACGAATTCAACTTTTAACCTATTTTTACCCCACTGTCAAAAAATTTTTTCAAAAAAATTTACCCCCCGAAAAGGAAGCGGCGCATGCGGATATTCAGGAGAAATCCCACCCCTAAAAGGGTGCTGATCAAAGAGGAACCCCCGTAACTAAAAAAAGGCAAGGGAATGCCCACCACCGGCAGCAAGCCGGTGACCATTCCCAGGTTGATGAAGAACTGCCAGAAGATTAGGGAGACCACCCCCAGGGCCAGGAGATGGCCGAAATTCTCCTTGCAGTCCCGGGCCACCTGCAGGCCCCAGAGTGTCAGTCCGGTGAAGAGCAGCAGCAGAACCACGGAGCCGATAAAACCCCACTCCTCGGCAAAGACCGAAAACACAAAATCCGTGTGTTGCTCCGGGAGAAACTGGAGCTGGCTCTGGGTGCCGTGCATGAAACCCTTGCCCCAGAACTGGCCGGAGCCCACCGCGATCTTGGACTGGATGATGTGGTAACCGGCCCCCAGGGGGTCCTGCTCGGGATGAAGAAAGGTCAGGACCCGCTGGCGCTGGTAGTCCTTGAGGAAATGCCAGATCACCGGAGAGAGGAGCACCAGGGAAAGGGTACTCCACAACAGGGTGCGCCAGTTGACGCCCACAAAGAGGACCATGGACCCGGCCACCAACAGCACCACAATGCCGGAGCCCAAATCCGGCTGTCTGACGATGAGCAGGACCGGGAGCAGCACCAGCGCCAGAGGCCCCAGCAGATCCTTGAGGCGCAGGGGCGCAGACGGCAGGCGGCGGCTGAAGTAGCGGGCCAGAACCAGGACGATGGCGATTTTGGTGAGTTCCGCGGGCTGAAAGGACATGGGCCCCAAAGGCAGCCAACGCCGGGAACCGGAGACCATCTTGCCGCCGAACATCACCGCCAGCAGCAACACCACGCTGATCAGATAGAGAGGAAAGGCCATTTTCTCCAGGTAGCGGTAGTCATAGAGAATCGTCAGGCCCATGAGGGCCAGCCCCACCCCCAGCCAATAGATCTGCTTGAGATAGATGGGGGTGGCGCCCGGAGGGATGCGGTTGTAGCCGGCGCTGTAGAGATTGACGATGCCCATGGCGGCAATGATCACCACCAGCCCCAGGAGCAGCCAATCAAAGTTTTGTAATAATCGGCGGTCGAACATTTAAGGACGGTTTTCTGTTTTCGGTTTTCTGTAAAATTAAAGAAGATACCCGTTTAGGCTTCCACCCTATGGCTCAGGGCCTCTTTCAGGGTCTGCTGGTCCGTGTACTTGATGTCCCCGCCCATGGGCAGGCCATAGGCGATGCGGGTCACTTTCACTCCCAGGGGCTTCAACTCCTGCCCCAGGTAAGTGGTGGTGGCCTCCCCCTCCAGGCTGGGGTTCAGGGCCAGGATCACCTCCTGAATTCCCTCCCCCCGGACCCGCTCCAGGAGTTCCCGGATCCGCAGATCATCCGGCCCCACTCCCTCCAGGGGCGAAAGCAGACCTCCCAGGACATGATATTGGCCCTTAAACCATCTCACCTTCTCCAGGGCCAGCAGGTCACCGGGGTCCGCCACCACCAGGAGCTGCCCGGTGCGGCGGTCCGGATCGGCGCACAAGGGGCAGAGGTCCGCGTCCGCAAACGCGTAACAGCGCCGGCAGAGCCGAATCTTCTCCTTCAATTCCAGCAGCGCCTGGGCCAGCTCCCCCACTTCCCCCCGGGAAGTCCTCAGCAGATACATGGCCATCCGGGACGCGGTCTTCTCCCCCACCCCGGGCCATTTGCTGAGCGCGGCGATGACGCGTCGCAGGGCCGCGGGATATGCACCTTTAGACATAGCCTTCCTTTTAAGTGGTCAGTGGTCAGTGGTCAGTGGTCAGTAAAAGAAATATCCAAATGCTGGGCTTTTTGTCTTGGATTTCTAAGCTTAAATAGAATTGCCGTTTTTGAAAAAATGTTGAAACCGACTGACTCCTGACCTCTGCTTTTAAACTGGCCACTGGTCACTAACCACTGGCCACTGCTCTTAAAACAACCCGGGTATCTGCATACCCCCGGTCAACTTCGCCATTTCCTGGGCCATCATTTCCCGGGCCCGGTTCAGGGCTTCGTTCACTGCGGCCAGGATTAAATCCTGGAGCATGTCCACGTCCTCGGGGTTAGCCACCTCCGGATCGATGCGCAGGCTCACCAGTTCCAGGCGGCCGTTGACCACGGCCTCCACCATGCCGCCGCCGGCTTGGGCGCTCACCGTGCGGTTGCCCACCTCCGCCTGCATTTCCGCCATCTTGGATTGCAGTTTCTGGGCCTGTTTCATTAAGCCCGCCAGGTCTTTCACTGGGGTTCCTCCTTCCCGGAAGGGCCCACCCATCGGCCCCCGAAAATCTCCAAAGCCTGTTGTTTGAGGGTTTCCAGATCCACCGGCTTTTTGGGGGGAGCCGGGCTTTTTCCGGCCTTTTTCACGTCCTGGGCTTTGATTTCCAGGGAATACTGGGGCCCGAAAAAGGCCCGGGCCAACTCCTGCAAGCGGTCCTCGTGACTCGGGCCCGCGGCGTTCCAGGACCGCCCCGCCTCCACCTGCAGGCGGTGGTCGGCCAGGCCCAGGAGGCGGCACTTGGAGAGCTTGCCGTACAGGGGGGCATCTTCGCTCTCCTGGACATAATGCAAAAATTCCTGCCACCTCAACTCCAGATCCGCTTCGGCCCCGGAGACCGGCGTGGTTGCGGTTGGGGCCGACGGCGTCTCCGAGGCTTCAGGCGCGACGGTTCCGGCCACCGGAGTCGTCGGGGATTCCGGCGCCGCGGCTGTCGCCGCGGGTGGGGTTGCCGCCCTCCGCGGAGACGGGCCAGCCCCCAGGCGCTTTTCCAGGTCCTCCAGCCGGGCCACCCAGGCGCTCACCGGCAGTACCGGCTCCAGGTGGATCAGCCTGAGAAGGAGCACTTCCAGGGCCAGGCGGGGCTGGGGAGCCCGCTTCAGTTCTTCTTCCCCCTGCAAGAGGATGCTGAGGAGGTTCTGGAGATGGGCCGGAGAGGCCTGCCGGGCCAGTTGGGCGATCTCCTCCCACTCCTGGTCGGCCACCGCCACCAGATGCCGGGCCTCGGGGTGCAGCCCGGCCAGAAGCAGGTGCCGGGCGTACCAGACCAGGTCCTGGTAAAAGCGCTGCAAGTCGTGGCCCTGGTTGTAGAGGTCATCGATCAACTCCAGCATGGCCGGACCCTGGCGCTGGATAATGGCCTGCAAAGCCTTGAGCAGCGCGCCCCGCTCCGTCACCCCCAGGATGCGGGCGATCTCCGCCCCGGAAACCTTCTCGCCGCCAAAGGTCACTACCTGGTCCAGGAATCCCTGGGCGTCCCGGAGGCTTCCTTCCGCCTCCCGGGCCAAAAGATTCAGCCCCTCCGGGTTAATCTGCCAGCCTTCCTGGCTGGCCAGCTTCTCCAGTTGCCCCTGGATCAGGGAGGTGGGAATGCGCCGGAAATCGTAGCGCTGGCAGCGGGAGAGGATGGTGGCCGGCACTTTATGGGGCTCGGTGGTGGCCAGGACAAAGACCGCGTGGGCCGGAGGCTCCTCCAGGGTTTTGAGCAGGGCGTTGAAGGCCTCCTTGGTGAGCATGTGGACTTCGTCGATGATATAAACTTTATATTGGCCGTGGGTGGGCAGATACTTGATCTTCTCCCGGAGGTCCCGGACCTCGTCGATGCCCCGGTTGGAGGCGCCGTCGATTTCCAGGACATCCATAGACGAACCGCCGGTAATCTCCCGGCAGGCCACGCATTGATTGCAAGGGTGGGGGGTGGGCCCTTCCTGGCAGTTCAGGGCCTTGGCCAGGATGCGGGCCACCGAGGTCTTCCCTACCCCCCTGGGGCCGCTGAACAAGAAAGCATGGGCGATGCGGCCCTGGGAGATGGCGTTTTGCAGGGTGCGGGTGATGGGCTCCTGGCCCACCACCTCCTCAAAGTTTTGGGGACGCCATTTCCGGGCCAGGACTTGGTAGCTCATAACGGTTTTCAGTTTTCGGTTTTCGGTTTTCGGTTAAAGAACAGAAAAATCTCAATATGCCATAAAGTTAAAATCATTTTAAAATCTTAGGATGGGTTAACTTCTTTAGATTAATAATCTTTTACCGAAAACTGAAAACCGAAAACCGAAAACTGTATTTAAAATGGCGGAGAGAGAGGGATTCGAACCCTCGGAGCACTTATTAGGCGCTCACACGATTTCCAATCGTGCCCCTTCAGCCTCTCGGGCATCTCTCCGGGTCGCTGACTTTCTCTAAGCACAGGCTGGAAGCCTGTGCCACCACTTTTTCCTCTCGTTCCCAAGCTCTGCTTGGGAACGCTAATTTTTCGTCCAAGCTCTGCTTGGACACCTTCTATTGTATACCCGGCTTTAAACTGCTTAACCAGCAAATTTGACAGGCACCAAAATGGCGGGCCAAGCCCGCCCCACATCGCTGTCCAATGAAAACTAAGCGGCGGGCGAGGACGCCCGCCCTACGCCCCTGGCCCCTGACCCCTATTTCTCCGGCTTGGGTACCAGGATCTCGTAATCCTTCTTCTTCTCTTCCGGAAGCTCGTTGTATTCTTCTTCGGTGATGATGCAGTCCAGGGGCAGGGAGCCCATGTCCTCCCGGTAGGTGTTCGTCTCCCCCAGGTAAATTTCGCAATTTCTATTGATATAAGTGAGTCCCATACTGACCTCCGGCTTTTTCCAGTCTTTTTAACTGACAACTGGCAACTTTCTTCAATGGCGGAGGGGGTGGGATTCGAACCCACGTGGGAGTGATTAGCCCCCAAGTCGATTTCGAGTCGACCCCGTTACGGCCTCTTCGGTACCCCTCCTTAAAGACGGTTTTCGGTTTTCTGTTTACTGTTTTCTGTAAGGATGGGGATTCCCCGACCTTAAAGAGGGCGGCAGGACGCCACCCCCAAAATATTCATCTCCGGGCTTTAAAAAATTCCTGCAGCAGCTCCCGGCACTCCGCTTCCCGGACGCCGCCCGTCACCTCCAGATGGTGGTTCAGGCGGGGGTCTTCCGGGAGGCGAAACAGGGAGACGCAGGCTCCCCCCTTGGGGTCGGGAGCGCCGAAGACCAGGCGCCCCACCCGGGCCTGGATGAGAGCCCCCAGGCACATGAGGCACGGTTCAATGGTAACATAAAGAGTGGTGCCCGGCAACCGGTAATTCCCCAGCCGGGCCGCGGCGGACCTAAGGGCCAGGACCTCGGCGTGGGCCGTGGGGTCGTTCAAGCCGATGGGCCGGTTATAGGCCCGGGCCAATACCTCCCCCTCCCCCACCAGCACCGCGCCCACGGGCACCTCCCCCGCGGCCAGAGCCTCCCGGGCTTGTTCCAGGGCTTCGCCCATGTAATGGTAATCCATCTTCATATGGTAAAGGGATTATGGGGGGGAGTGGCATTAAATTGGGGAAAAAGGGGAAGGGGGAAATAAACTCTAATAATCCGAGGCTCTTGCAAAAGTCTGGTCTAACGAGTACTGGCTTCTTTTCCCCCTCCCCACGGGGGGAGGGGGTTAGGGGGAGGGGTCTGTTATTGGGAACTATTGGATAACCCTAAACTAAATTTACTCACCCCCACCCTAACCCTCCCCCCTCAAGGGGGAGGGAACCGGACCAATATCGTTGATTCGGTCATTGAAAAGACTTTTGCAAGAGGCTCATCTGTTTCGCCTTTTTCCCCTTTTTTCCTTTTCCCCGTTTAACCTTTTCACCCCTCAAGCAAATCCCCGTGGCCCCTCTCTCAAGTTTTCTTCTGGATAGACCTCAGAGCCCGGCCCTCGTATTCTGTCAGCAGTTCCAGGGCCCGTTCCTGCTTCTCCAGGAGGGCCCGGCACTTCTCCCGGCACTTCTCCCGGCGCTCCTCCGGGAGGCCGTTGCTGAGCAGGCTTCGCAAAGTTTCCCGCTGCTCCTGGTGCTCTTTAGCCAGGAGGCGTACCCGCAGAATGAGAAGTTGTGCCAAAAGCGGAGCATCGGTCCACTTTAGGTAATTCAAGGCCCCGGGGAAATCGTCCTCCTCCAGGGCCTCCAGGACCAGATGGCGATAGTAGCCCGCGGGGAGCCACCCCGCGTCGGCCACCGGCCCGGCGAGCAAGCTCCGCCCGGCCCGCACCAGGAGGTTGATACCCAGCATTGGTTAAGCCTTTTGGGCCTGGATGCCCGCGTCCACCATGTTATGCAAGATCTCCCGCAATTCCGGCAGGTCCTGGGTGAGTTCTTCAATGCGGCGTTTCACCTGGCGGTAATCGTCTTCCCGGCCGTCTTGGGCCCGCGCCAGGGTATCGCGCAGAGACTCGGCCAGGCGCCGGTCCAGGCGCCAGAGGCCCGCGGCCGCGCCCAGCAATTCCAGCACGCCGGTGGTGACGTGGTGGCCGGTGACCTCCTGGATGGCCACTTCCGCCACCCAGCCGGCCATGCCGCCAGCCAGCGCGCCGGTGAGAGAGAGTTCTTTTCTGGCCATAATTCCTCCTTAAATTTTCACCACCAAGACACAGAGACACAAAGTAACACAAAGAAAAGATATATTTATGCCTTGGCTTTGCCAAGGCATAAATAAATAATTCTCTGTGCCCCTTTGTGTCTTTGTGTCTTGGTGGTTAAATCTTTTCTTGCCCCAGCTTTTCCGCCAGGCGCTCCGTTTCGGAAAGCATGCGGCCGATGTGCCGGTCCTTTTCCGCCAGGCGGCGTTTCAGGGTGCGGTTTTCGGACTTCAGGCGGCCGGCCTCGGAGTGGCCCAGCCAACCCCGGACCTTGATGGCCCCCAGGGTCAGGCCCACTCCCAGTATGGCCCCCACGGTTGCCCCTAAAAAGAAATCCAGTGTTTTTATCTCCATTTTTAATCGGTTTTCAGTTTTCAGTTTTCGGTTTTCAGTAAAAGCTTTATGCCAAAACGTGCTTAAAATATTAGCATTTGCCTTGTCCTCTGTCAATTTGCCCCCGGGTTTGGAAAGGCCCTTGTCAAGGCGGGGCTTCTCGTGCCACAATAAGCCACCTGCCAGAGGATTGATAAAATATCCACAGAGACACAGTGACACAGAATACCTAAATTCTGCTGGCTTGTCGTTTTTTGCCGAAAACCGAAAACTGAAAACCGAAAACCATCTTCTCGGAGGCTCCGCCCTATGAGCGACATCAAGGCCATGTACCGCACGGTGATGGCGGACCATTTCCCCCCGGAAATGACCATCACCTTCGGAGACCAAAAGCTCGTCTACCGCAAACGCACCTGGAAGCTCCCCGATTCCAAGGGCGAAGTCATCGAGATGGGGCTGAGGTACGGGGAAAATCCCGGCCAGGAGGCGGCCCTCTATGAGTTGGTGGGGGGGAACCTGACCCTGGGAGGTTGCCATTTCCTGGAGGCGGGCTGGGCCCTGACCAGCTCCATCGACGAGGCGGCCATGCTCCAGGCCGGCAAGCACCCCGGCAAAACCAATCTCACGGACGTGGACAATGGCCTGAATATCCTCAAGTTCCTCCAGAAAAAGCCCGCGGCCGTGATCCTGAAGCACAACAACCCCTGCGGCGCGGCCTGGGCCGACAGCCTGGCGGACGCCTACGATAAGGCCAACCTGGCGGACCGCATTGCCGCGTTCGGCGGGGCCGCGGTCTTTAACCGGGCCCTGGATAAGGCCACCGCAGAGCTGGTGGCCCAGAATTACCTGGAAGTGGTGGCCGCGCCGGAATTCGAGGCCGGCACCCTGGATATTTTGAAAAAAGCGAAAGACCTGCGCATCATCCGCATCTCCCGCTTCGACCGCCTGCAGCATCTGGTGCACAACCGCTTCCTAGAATTTAAAAGCCTCATCGACGGCGGCCTCATTGTGCAGCAGTCCCCCTTGAACGCCATCCTCAAGAAAGAAAACTTCAAAACCGCGGCGGCCTTGCATCAGGGCAAGGAATACCGCTGCCGCCGGGAACCTTCGGAGAGGGAATACGAAGACCTTCTCTTCGGCTGGTGGGTGGAACAGGGCGTGACCTCCAACTCCGTGCTCTACGTCAAGGACGGGGTCACCGTGGGTATCGGCACCGGGGAACAGGACCGGGTGGGGGTGGCAGAGATCGCCATCTATAAAGCTTATACCAAGTACGCGGACACCCTCTGCTTTAAGCGCTTCGGCATACCTTATAAAAACCTGGAACTGGAGATCCTTCAGGCCAAACGGGACGCGTCCGACAAAGTGGAAATCGATCTGGCCACCCGGGAGGCCAAAGGCGGTCTCATCGGCGCGGCCATGATCTCCGACGCCTTCTTCCCCTTCCGGGACGGCGTGGATGTGGGCATCAGGGAAGGCGTCAGCGCCATCGCCCACGCCGGGGGCTCAGTCCGGGACTACGAAGTCATCGAGGCCTGCAACGAAGCCGAACCCCCCGTAGCTATGGTCTTCACCGGCCAGAGAGCTTTTAAGCATTGAGGATGTGGGGGGAGGGGGTAAGGGCCAATGGCCCTTACCCCCCTCCCCCAAATTTCTTAAGCCAAGCCGTATTCCTTCTGACGCCACTCTTTCAGGGCAATAACCAGATCGTAGGTGAGGCGGTTCCGGGAGCGGATCTTTCCCAGGGTGACTTCCGGTTTGTTGTCGCCGTGGAAGTCGGAGCCGCCGGTGACCAAAAGGCCCAGTTCCCGGGCCAGCTTCAGATAGAGGGCTTCCTGCTCCGGGGTATGTTCGGCGTAAAAGACCTCGATGCCGGCCAGGCCCAGGGTCTGGAGTTCCAGGAGCACTTCCTTCAGGGCCCCGGCGCTTCCCAGCCCCAGGGTGAAGGGGTGGGCCAGGACCGGGATACCCCCGTCCTCCCGGATCATTTCCAGGGCCTCGGCGGGGGGAAAGCGAAACTTTTCCACATAGGCCTTGCCGCCGTTTTTGAGATAAAAATCAAAGGCCTGCTGGATGCTGGTGACGTAACCGGACTCCAGCAGGGCCCGGGCGATGTGGGGGCGGCCCACCTGGCCGCCGCCGGAGAGGCGCTCCACCTGCTCCATGGTGATGGAGATTCCCAAAGCGTTCAGTTTGGCCACGATCTTGGGGTTCCGCTCCTTCCGGGCCTGCTTGAGCACGGCCAGGCGCTCTTCCAGCCTGCCGCTGTGATAATCGAGGAAATAGCCCAGGATGTGCATGGAGTCGTCGGTGTACCGGGCGCTGATCTCCACCCCGGGGATGACTTCCACTCCCAACTCTCGGCCCGCGGCCACGGCCTCGGCCAGGCCGTCCGTGGTGTCGTGGTCGGTCAAGGCCATGGCCCGGAGGCCCGCGTCTTTGGCCAGGCGCACCACCTCCGCCGGGCTATAAGAGCCGTCCGACGCGGTGGAGTGCGCGTGGAGGTCGATGAGGTTCATGGGTATAATCGCAAAAAAATAAGGCTCCGCAAATCCAAAAAGTCTGCCATCTATTCTCTGATCTGCACAGCGCTTATTTGTTTTGACTTAAATCCTGCTCTTAATAAAATTAATGAGAATATAAGAAAAATACAGATCACTCCAATAATTAAAATGATTCCTTGATCAACTCTGCCGTCCATCCGGCGCGGTAGCAATCCTGTAGATAAATCGGCAGTCCTAATCATTAAAATAATTAATATTAAACCAACTGCACCAAATAATCCCCCCAGCCAGGTTGCCAGGCCTCTAAAAAATCTGAGGTGAGGGCGAGAAGCCCTCAGAAGAAGGCAAAACGATGGAATTGTCAACAAATGGACTGATAATTTTATGTTTATTAATATTGCGGGCATGACCCACAAGATTAATACTAACAATAATCCTGTCATACTATAATTAGATAAATATAAATTCGGTCGTAAAAAACTAAAAGCTCTTTCATTATAGTAGCAAATGCCACATAAAATTGTTATAACTAGCAACTGTGTTAGTATAATAGTCTTATTTATTGTGGACCCCCCCCTAATATCTATTATACCTAAAGAAGACTCAAACAATGGCGGTGTCAATATAAAGCTATATTTATAACCCTCTTTCGAAATATCCACTATTTTTCCACTACTTATACCAACAACGTTAGAGCTCCATGGCGGGAACAATACTGTAATTATAACAAGGAATATCCATACGTAGATCAATTTTAATTTATCTCTTTGAACACCCATGCTGTTCTCCTATTATAATGATGTTATGCGATGGCATAGCTTACCCAAGTCAAGAACAATCTTCCTGATCTCTCTCCCGGGAGTCAACCAGGAATACGCTACCACTCGTTCCCAACCTCCTGCTTGGGAGCGAGAAAATCCCCTATTTAAAAGACTGCACGCAGCCGGACCAGAAAAAGAGGACTTTATCTGAGACCGCGCCCAGCAATTGCAGCTTCTCTTCTTTGGAAATCGTTTGAATAAAAAGATTATCCAATAAATAGCTCACGGTGTTGGGACAGGACATGACCAGGGGGTCGGAGATGTCTTCTTTAAATTTGGCGCCGTACTCGTTAAACCGGCCCCGGCTGAGATCATGAAATTTAGCGGCCACGGCCTGAATCTCCGCCGCATCGGTAAGGTTATGGTCTTGCATGATGATCTTATTAATCAGGTGGTCCTCAATATCATCATAAAAGCCGTGGATCACTTCTATGGCCTTCTCCTTTTCCGGTTTGGCCAGGGAATAGGTATCGGCAATGACAAACATGGCGAAGACCAGGGCCTCCACGATGTCAATGGGCCTTTCGCCAAAGCCTTTATCCGCCAACACCCGGCTGATATCGCTGACCATGCCGAAAGTAAGTGATTTCATCTTCTCCCGGTCTGGTTTGGCATGGGTGGCCTTTAGCTCAGTTACCATTTTCTTCATGACTGTATAGGACAAATTAATAAATTCAGTCACGTATTATTAATGGGGGAGCGAAGGAGTTTTCCCCCTCACCCTAACCCTCTCCCCCATTGGGGGAGAGGGAATAAAGATGGAACTCTTTTTATGCTCCCGGTAGCAATACTTGTTGGAATTGGTATCTCCCTCTCCCCCCGTGGGGGGTGTTTGGACCGGGGAGAGGGGTGGGGTGAGGGGGGCGCATCCTCCGTTATCCTCTGATTAATTCTATCATCTCCCGAACCGCCCGCTCGATCCCCACCAGGATGGCCCGGGCCATGATGCTGTGGCCGATGGAAAATTCCTCGAACTCCGGCCGGCCCCGGAAGGGCTTGATGTTGGTGTAATTCAGGCCGTGGCCGCATTTCACCCTGAGGCCCAGGCTCAGAGCGTGCCGGGCCGCGGTGAACAGTTCCTCAAACAGCCGCTGGGCTTCTTTCTCTGATTCGGCCTCCGCATAGGTGCCGGTGTGCAGCTCCACCCAGTTGGCCCCCACCTCCAGGGCCGCGTCCAACTGTTTGGGCGCCGGGTCCACGAAGAGGCTCACCTTCAAGCCCCCTTCCTTGAGCTTGTGGATATAGTCCCGGAGAAACGCGGCAAAGCCCGCCACTTCCAGGCCCCCTTCGGTGGTGAGTTCCTGGCGCTTCTCCGGCACCAGGGTCACCAGGTCCGGCTTCACTTCCGTGGCGATCTCCAGCATCTCCGGGGTGGCGGCCATCTCCAGGTTGAGGCGGGTCTGCACCGTCTGGCGGAGCAGCAGCAAGTCCCGGTCCTGGATGTGGCGCCGGTCTTCCCGGAGGTGCACAATGATGCCGTCCGCGCCGGCCAGCTCCGCCAGGGCCGCGGCCGCCACCGGATCGGGCTCCGTACCCAAACGGGCCTGGCGCAAAGTAGCTACATGATCGACGTTCACTTCCAGCTTCGCCACGGAGGTACTCCTTGTTGGGCGATGTTGTTGGGGGAGGGAGCGTATTTAAGTAGCCAGTTGTCAGTGATCAGTGACCAGTTGGTTTTTTCTGGCTACTGACCACTATCTTCCCCCCGCTTTCCCCTCAAATCTCTTCTATCCCGGGATGCAGCAAGCGCAACAATTCCCTGGTCTTGGCATCCATCCGGGTTTCTTCATCCGGGGTGTCGTGGTCGTAGTCCAGTAGATGTAATATACCGTGAATCAGGAAAAAATCGAAGAGTTCTTCGGTAGTCCAGCCGGTTTCCCGGGCCTGGCGGGCGCAGGTTTCCAGGGAAATCACCACTTCCCCCAGGAGAGGAGGAGGGCCTCCGGGGACGGGGGAGGGGTGAAAGGGGAAGGCAATGACGTTGGTGGGGCCCCGGCGCCCGAAGGTTTGCCGGTTGAGGCGGGCCATGGGCCGGTCGTTGAGCAGGGTGAGGCTGAGTTCCGCCTCACTCCATCCCAAGGCGTTTAAGATCCTCCCGGCTTTTCTCCTGATTTTCGCCGGACTTATGGATACCTTTCTTTGCCGGTTGCTTATCCAGATCCTCATGGGATTTTTTCTTCTCCACGGGCAGGGGGTAATGGATGCGCTGGTGGAAGATGCCGCTCAGGATCTTGTTAAAGCTCTTGGCGATGAGGTGCAGGTCTCGCAAGGTAAGTTCGCAGGTATCCAACTGGCCGTCCGCGAAGACGTTGTTGACCATCTTCTGGACCATGCCCTGGATGCGGGCCGGCGTGGGGTCCGTCAGGGTTTTGGACGCGGCCTCCACCTGGTCCGCCAACAGCACCAGCCCGGCCTCCCGGGTCTGGGGCCGGGGTCCGGGATAGCGGTAGTCATCCACGTTGACTTGCTGGGATTGGCCCGCCTGGGCCTTGGCCTTGTGGTAAAAATAGCTGATGAAGCTGCTGCCGTGGTGCTGCTGGATAATATCCACGATGCGGTCGCTCAGCTTATGTTTCCGGGCCAGGTCCACTCCGTCCTTCACGTGGGAGATGAGAATCAGGGCGCTCATGGAGGGGGCCAGTTTTTCGTGTTTATTTTCCCCGCCCAACTGATTTTCCACAAAGTAGGGGGGTTTTTTGACCTTGCCGATGTCATGGTAATAAGCGGCGGCCTTGGCCTCCAGGGCGTTGGCGCCGATGGCTTCCGCCGCGGCCTCCACCATCTGGCCCACCACCAGGGAGTGGTGGTAAGTCCCCGGGGCCACCAGCATCAGTTCCCGGAGAATGGGCTGATCCAGGTTCAGGAGTTCCAGGAGGCGGATGTTGCTGGAGTAATGAAACGCGGTCTCGATGATGGGGGTCAGGCCCAGGGCCAGGATGCCGGTGAGGAGGCCGCCGCTCAGGGCAAAGGCCTGGGCGATGAGCAGGTCCCGGGCGGTGAACGGGAATTCCATCAGTTTAAAGGCGCTGACCATGGCCAGGTTGATCACGCTGATGGCCAGGCCGGCTTTGATCAGGGTGCTGCGCTGGCGGCAATTTTTCACTCCCCAGACTCCGGTTAGCCCGGCGCTCACCAGGTAAAGGAATAAGGGAAAAGACTTCTCCAGGAGCAGCGCGGTCAAGGTGGCGCTGAGGAGAGCCATGCCCACCCCGGTCTCCATGCCCAGAAAGATGGCGGCAAAGATGGGGGCCAGCCCCAGGGGCAGTAAATAGACCAGGTTCTGGCCCACCTCCGGGCTGATGCGGGAGATGGTATCCCCTAAAGCCAGCAAGGCCTTGTGGAGTAAAAGACTGGCCAGGAGCAGGAAGGCAAGGAATAACAGGTCCCGGAACCGGGAGGTAAATTGCCTGAGGGATACCCGGGCTATCTGGTAAGTTACTCCCAAAAGCAGGGCAAGGCTGAGAAACGTTCCCAGAAAACTCATCACCCGGCGGCTCTGAGGATAGATGCGGCTTTGGGCCTGGAGCTTGGCCAGGTGCAGAGGGGTGAGGCGCTCCCCTTCCCGGATCAGCATCTCCCCCCTTTTGACCTGGAAATAAGCGGGCCGCAGTTCTTTCAAACAGGCCTGTTGCCGCTCCTGGGTTTCGGCCCAATTGGGGAAGACATTGGGAACCAGCAGGTATTGGGCCAGATCACATACCAGCCAGCGTTCTGCGGGAGAGAAATCCGCGGCCATTTCCCGGCAGTACCCGGCCACGGGCTTACGCGCGTTCTCCAGGTCCACGAAGGGGAAGGGAGGCCGCTCCAGCATTTCCTTCCGGGCGGCAAGGCGCCGCACCAGGATCTCTTTCGGCTCCGGCATCAGAAGATTGCGGCTGCTGATCACCCCCTGCCGTAAAAACTGGGCCAACACCTGGTTGACCAGGGCCTCCAGTTCCGGAGAAAACTCGGACTTGGCCAGGAGTTGAAAGGTGGAGGTGGGAATGGTGGTCCCCAGAAGGTTGTCGAAATCATGCTTCTGCTCCATCAATGCCTTATAAATAACAGAAGGCCGGAGCCTGGCATTTTTCTGGTTGTCGTTCTGCCCTCCCCTCGACCCCGGAGGCTGGGAGAGTTCCTGCTGCTTGCGGCGCATGAATTCCAGGGCCTGGTGCAGGCGTCCCTGGACCTTGGTTGCGGACTGTTCATCCAGATCGAAAACCGGCGGCACCTGAGCCAGCAGCTCCCGCTGCCTCTGGGCGGTGATCTCCACGTCCTCCACCAGAAAGGTGCCGATGGCCTTAATGTCTTCCTGGGCAATATCCCCCACCTGGTATTGCCGGAGCGGCCGGTTGGTGCGAGGGGTGAGGATGAGGGTGATGGCGAGACTCAAGCTCACGAGCAAGAGAAGCTTGTAAATTCTTCCATTTTTCTCGGAAGAGAGGGACTTGCGGGAAAGGGAGCGGGGCAACAGGGAAGCCCAGGAACGGCTCTGTCCGAAAATATGTCTAACTTTCCCGGGGTTCTCTTTTTCAGGCATTGACGGGGTCCCTGTCGGCCGGGGTGCGACGCGTGCGGCGGGTCTCGTAGGCCCGGATGATATCCTGGACCAGGGGATGGCGCACCACATCCCGCTCGGTGAAGTGGACGAAGGCAATGCCCTCCACGTTGGCCAGCAAGTCCCGGGCCTCCACCAATCCGGAGAGGGCCCCAGGGGGCAGATCGATCTGGGTCACGTCCCCGGTGATTACCGCCTTGGCGCCGAACCCCAGGCGGGTCAAAAACATCATCATCTGCTCGGAAGTGGTATTCTGGGCTTCATCCAGAATGACGAAGGAGTCGTTCAAAGTGCGGCCCCGCATGAAGGCCAAAGGCGCCACCTCGATTGCTCCCCGCTGCACCATGCGGGAGGCCTTTTCAAAATCCATCATATCATGGAGGGCGTCATAAAGGGGCCGCAAATAGGGGTTGACCTTTTCATAAAGATCGCCGGGGAGGAATCCCAGCTTTTCCCCGGCCTCCACCGCGGGGCGGGCCAGGACGATGCGGATGAACTCCTGGTTCATCAACGCGGCCACGGCCATGGCCATGGCCAGGTAGGTCTTGCCGGTGCCCGCGGGGCCGATGCCGAAGACGATGTCATGGCTGCGCATAGCCTCCAGGTAACGCTTCTGATTAAGGCTCTTGGGGGAGATGCGCCGCTTCATGGCGGAGATATACACGGTGTCCAGGAAGATGTCCTTAACCGAGGCGTTCTCCTTTTCCTGGATGATCCTGATGGCGTACTGGACGTCCTGGGGATGGACCGGATAACCGGCTTGGAGGAGGTCATAAAGCTCGCTAAGGACCCGCCGGGCTAACTCCCGCTCCCGCTCCGGGCCGGCCAGGGTGATCTGGTTGCCCCGGACCTGGAGCTTGACCCCCAGGCTGCGGCTGATAATGCGGAGATGCTGGCCCTGCTCGCCGAACAGGGCCTGGGCCAGAGAATTGTCCTCAAAGTTGAGCTGGGTCTGAGGCATGTCCACAGGTTTGGGTTTTAAGGATTTCACGGATTTGCCGGCCCGATCCCCATGATCTGGCCCCGAATGCGCCGCTGCCGGGGACGGTTGTCGAAGTCCAGAAGGACGATCTGTTGCCACCTGCCCAACAGGAGGCGTCCGTCCTCTATGGGGATGTTTAAGGATGGTTTCAGGAAAGCGGCCCGCACGTGGGAGTAGCCGTTGCCGTCCCCCCAACGGGCGTCGTGGTCATAGTGCAGGTCCCGGGGGAAGAGGCGCTCGATCGCGGCTTTGAGGTCATTGAGCGCACCGGATTCGTACTCAATGGTGCTTAAAGCCGCGGTGGACCCGGAAATGAAAAGATTGAGCAGGCCCTCGCTCACAGAACTCTCCCGCACCTTGGCGGCCACCAAACCGGTGAGATCCAGGATATCGGTCTCCCCGGTGGTGTTCATTTCCAGGGAAAAGGTTTCCAAGGAAAACATTTTCTGAGTTGCTATTTTAACAGAAACTGCTTTTCCCCACATATCTCTCTGAAAACCACTAAAATGTCAACTAAATAAGCGGCGCCACCCGGGTCCCAACCGCGTGGGCTGCAGGCGCCGGGCTGCTCCCTTAACGTTTTGTCCCCTATCTTATCATAAATCATGGTACACGTAGCTCTAAATATATCCAGGCGCAGGAGCCGGCAGCCGTAAAATCAGGGTCAGCGTTTCCTCTGCACCAAATTAAGAAGCCCGGTGATTGACTGCGTCCCCTGGCCCCGGCCCCCAGGCCGGTTTTGATAACCCCTCCCGGCAGCCGGAGGGGCCCTGATTTAGGCTTGACTATATTTCGGGAATAATCTAAAAATCTTAAGTTTTAAGAACAATCTCCAGCGAACTATCTCCGGCTTCTGCCGGAGACTCTCCAGGCCTTGAAAATGTCCTTATCCGACCGCATTCTGAGCCAGCGACGGGAAAAGCTGGCGGAACTCCGCCGACTGGGGATCGAACCCTTTTCTAACCGCTTCCAACCCAGCCACAGTATCGCCGCGGTCCGGAGACAATACGACTCCTTGAGCGGACCGGAGCTGGAGGGGCTGAACCAAACCTTCCTGTTGGCCGGCCGCCTGATGCTCCTCCGGGAGTTCGGCAAGGCCAGCTTCTGCCATCTCCAGGACGGCAGCGGCGCCCGGGTCCAGGTTTACGTGCAGCGGCAGGTGGTGGGGGAAGAGGCCTTCGCCTTGTTTAAAAAGCTGGACCTGGGGGACATTGTGGGCTTTGAGGGGACGCTCTTTCGCACCCGCACCCAGGAGCTCACCCTGGCGGTCAAGAAACTGGTGCTGCTCACCAAGTCCCTGAAACCCCTCCCGGAGAAGTACCACGGCCTCACGGACGTGGAGACCCGCTACCGCCAACGCTATCTGGACCTGATGGTCAATCCCCAGGTGCGGGAGGTCTTTGAGCAGCGGACGGCCGTTATTCGCCTGGTGCGCCAATTTCTGGAGGGCCGGGGCTTTCTGGAGGTGGAGACCCCCATGATGCAGCCCCTTCCCGGGGGGGCCACGGCCCGGCCCTTCGTCACCCATCACCAGGCCCTGGATATGACCCTGTACTTACGCATCGCCCCGGAACTTTACCTGAAGCGCCTGGTGGTGGGGGGCTTGGACCGGGTTTACGAGATCAACCGCAATTTTCGGAACGAGGGCCTGTCCATCCAGCATAATCCCGAATTCACCATGCTGGAGTTCTACCAGGCCTATGCCACTTACGAAGACCTGATGCTCCTGACGGAGGAACTCATCGCGCATGTGGCCCGGAACCTGTTGGGAGACCTGCATATTTCCTATCAAGGCCAAGAGATCGATCTCACCCCCCCCTGGCGGCGCCTGGATCTCCGGGAATCCCTCACGGAGGTGGGGGGCATTCCCCGGGAGGTGGTCCGGGACCGGGAGGCCCTGGTGGCCCTGGCCCTGAAGGAAGGAATCACCCTCCGCCCCGGGGAGGGTTACGGCCGGGCCCTCACCAAGCTCTTCGACCTCCTGGTGGAGGTCCGTCTCCAGCAGCCCGCCTTTGTGGTGGGCTATCCCCTGGAGACCTCACCCCTGTCCCGGAAAAGCGATACGGACCCGGAGGTGGTGGACCGCTTCGAGCTGTTCATCGCCGGCCGGGAGATAGCCAACGCCTTTTCCGAGCTCAACGATCCGGATGACCAGCGGCAGCGCTTCGAGAAACAGGTGGCCGCCCGCCTGGCCGGGGACGAGGAGGAACCGCCCGAGGTGGATGAAGATTATCTTTTGGCCCTGGAGCACGGCATGCCCCCCACCGCGGGAGAAGGCATCGGCATTGACCGTCTGGTGATGCTTCTCACCGATTCCCCTTCCATCCGGGATGTGATTCTCTTCCCCCAATTGCGGCCAGAAAGGTGAGGTTCTTGGGTTTTTTTGAGACTTTTGTGGCTCTCCGCTATCTCCGGGGGGTCAAGCGCCAAAAAGGCTTCATTTCCCTGAGCACCCTGATCTCCGTGGCCGGAGTGGCGGTGGGGGTCATGGCCCTCATCGTGGTCATCGGGGTGATGACCGGCTTCACCCAGGAGTTGAAGAAAAAAATCCTCAGCGTCAACGCCCACATCATCGTCTTAAAGCAGGGAGCTGCCTTGACGGACTATCGCCCGGTGGCGGCCCAGATCAAGACCGTCCCCGGAGTAGTATCCGCCGAACCCTTCATCTATACGCAGGTGATGTTTTCCGCGCCAGGGAATATTTCCGGGGGCGTCATCCGAGGTTTGGATGAGAAAATCATCCGCCAAGGCGGCCCCCCGGGCCTGGAAGTGCAGAAAGGGCGCTTTGCGGACCTAGGCGAGAGCGCGCCGGGGGAACCGCCCCGGATAGCCATCGGTAACGAACTTTCCCGGAACCTGAACCTGTCTTTGGGAGACTACCTCAACATTATCTCCCCCCTGGGCACCCTCACCCCCATGGGCCGCATGCCCCGGATGAAACCCTTCCGGGTGAGCGCCATTTTCCACTCCGGCATGTATGAGTTCGACTCCAGCCTGGTGTTCACCAGCATCCCCGGGCTCCAGGAATTTCTGGGGCTGGGGGACCGGGTCACGGGCCTGGAGGTGGAAACCCAGGACATCTACGCGGCCGACGGGATAGGGGAGGCCATTCAACGGCAACTGGGCCCGGGCTTTGTTACCCGCAACTGGATGCAGATGAACCGCAACCTCTTCGCGGCCCTGAAGCTGGAAAAGATCACCATGTTCGTGATCCTCACCCTCATCGTTCTGGTGGCCGCGTTCGGCATTGCCAGCACCCTGTTCATGATGGTCATGAAGAAGACCAAGGACATCGCCATTCTCAAGTCCATGGGGGCCACCCGCCAGAGCATCATGCAGATTTTCATCCTCAAGGGCCTGGCCATCGGCTTGATCGGCACTACCATCGGCATGGGCCTGGGTCTGATACTCTGCGGCCTCCTGAAACGCTATGAGTTCATCAAGTTGCCCCGGGATATTTACCCCATTTCCACCTTACCGGTGCAGGTCCAGAGTCTGGACTTGCTAACCATCGTGGCTGCGGCCCTGGCCATCAGCTTCCTGGCCACCCTCTATCCCTCCTGGCAGGCGGCCCGGCTGGACCCGGTGGAGGCCATCCGCTATGAATAGAGAGATGATTCTGGGGGGGTATTGAACAATAAAATTTCTAATGAGGAAGCTGCATTGACGCCCCCTGGGGAAAGTGGTATGGTAATCGGACCCTCTGAGGAAAAGCCGGTAAAAATCCAGATTCGGGGACTGAGCAAGACCTTCCGGACCAACGGCAACCTGGTGGAAGTGCTCCAGGGGGTGGATTTGGATATCTTCCCGGGAGAGACCCTGGCCGTGGTAGGGGCCTCCGGGGTGGGTAAATCCACCCTGCTCCATATCCTGGGAACCCTGGAGCGGCCCTCTGAGGGAGAGGTGCTCTGGGACGGAGAAGAGGTATTCGCCCTGGATGACCGGCGCCTGGCGGCCTTCCGGAATCGCAAGGTGGGTTTTGTCTTTCAATTTCACCATTTGCTGCCGGAGTTCAACGCCCTGGAGAATGTCATGATACCCGGGCTCATCGCCCGCCTGCCCCATTCCTTAATCCGGGAGCGGGCCGAGACCATTTTGGTCAGTGTGGGTCTTAAGGAACGCCTGTTACATCGGGTCTCCACCCTCTCCGGGGGCGAGCAGCAGCGGGTGGCGGTGGCCCGGGCCCTGGTACTGGACCCGGAGGTGCTTCTGGCGGATGAGCCCACCGGTAATCTGGACCCCAAGAGCGGGGCCCAGTTGCAGGGGCTGTTGCTCAACCTTAACCGGGAGCGGGGCCTCACTTCCGTCATCGTCACTCATAATATGGAGTTGGCCCGGGCCTTGGATCGCCGGGTTACCCTGATGGACGGCAAAGCGGTAATTTTACAGGGAGAATAAGGTGTTGAAACGCCTGCTAACTCTAGTCCTTCTGGTGCTGGCCTGGTCCTGGCCGGCCCTGGCTCAGGAACAGGAAATAGTCTTCAAAAAAGTGGCGATCCTGCCTTTTACCGTGGTTAGCAAGACGCCCCAGGAGTTTTTGGGGGAAAAGGTCCGCCAGGAGATGCAGGACCGCCTGAAGACTGAGGGTTTCGCCCTGGTGCCCCCGGGGGATTTGCACCGGGAACTGGCCAAGCTCAAGGAACCGCTGAACGACGCCCTGGCCCAGGAGATCGGCCGCAGTGTGGGAGCTGACCAGGTTATTCTGGGCCAATTGCTCATCGTTGGTGAGGCTCTTTCCCTGGAAGCCCGGCTTCTCGACCTCTCCGGACGGGTCCCGGCGGCTACCTTTAAGTTTCAAGGCACAGGCCTGAAAGCCCTCCCCGGTCTCAGCCGCCAGCTGGCCCAAGAAGCAAGCCTCAAGATCTTGGGCAAAGAGCGGATCGTGCGCATCATGGTCAAAGGGAACCGCCGCATTGAGAAAGACGCCATTCTGGGGGTCATGCAGACTCGAGAAGGAGAAATCATCTCCCCTTCCCGCCTCCGGGATGATCTAAAGGCCGTCTATAAGATGGGTTATTTCACGGATGTGAAGTTCGACGTGGGCGATACCCCGGAGGGCAGAGTCCTTACCCTGCTGGTGCAGGAGAAACCGGCCATTAAAGAGATTCTTGTCAAGGGCAACAACAAGATAAAACGGGACACAATACTGGAGGTCACCGACCTTAAACCCTTCACGGTGGCCTCGGAAGCCTCTATCCGGGAAAACATCAATAAGATCATCAACCTTTATCGGGATAAGGGGTTCTACCAGGCCCAGGTCACCCACAGCCTGACCCCTGTCAGCAATACGGAAGTGAACCTGGTGTTGCAGGTGGACGAAGGCGGGAAATTAGCCATCAAGGAAATCCACTTTGAGGGAAACCATGCGGTCAAAGGCAAAGAACTACTCAAGGTCTTGGAGACCAAGGAAAAAAACATCCTTTCGATAATCACCGGGGCCGGGAAACTGAGCAAAGATACCCTGGAGCGGGACCTGGAAAAAATCGCGGCATATTATTTCAACCATGGGTACATCAAGGCCAAGGTGGGGGAACCCAAGATCGATATTAAGGGAAAGTGGATCTATGTCACCATCCCGGTGCAGGAAGGCCCCCAGTATAAAGTGGGCAAGGTCGATTTTCAGGGGGAACTTTTAGAAGATAAAGATAAGCTCCTGGCGCGCATCGAGCTGCCCAAGGAAAAGGTTTACAGCCGGGAAGTGGTCCAGAAAGATTTGACCACTCTCTCCGATTTTTATGCGGACTCCGGGTTTGCCAATGCCGACGTCACTCCTCTGATCAAGGAGAATGATGAAGGGCTGATGGTGGATGTGCTCTTTGATATCCAAAAAGGGAAGAAGGTCTATTTTGACCGCATTGATATCGCCGGTAACGTCAAGACCCGGGACAAGGTGATCCGGCGGGAGTTGCGGGTTTACGAACAAGATATGTTCTCCGCCACCAACCTCAAGGAAAGCATCAAGAACCTGAGGCGCCTGGAGTACTTTGAAGACGTGAACTTCAGCACCAGCCCGGGGAGCGCTCCTGACCGGATGAATCTTAAGATTACCGTAAAAGAGAGACCTACCGGTACTTTCGGACTCGGCGCGGGTTACAGCACCCAGGATCGTGTGGTGGGCATGGTGGAAATCAGTCAGAACAACCTCTTTGGCCGGGGGCAGCAACTGAAAGCCCAGGGAATCATGGGCGCCATTTCCCACCGGTTTCGGCTGAGTTTCACCGAACCGTATCTGTTCGACCGGCCTTTGGCTGCTGGTGCTGACCTCTTTAACTGGGAGCGGGAATATAACGAATATACCCGCGTAAGCAAGGGTGGGGTGGTCCGCCTGAGCCACCCCTTGCGCTGGAAATATACCCGTCTCTATGGCGTTTATCGTTTTGAAAATGTCAATCTTAACAACCTGCAGCCCTACGCCTCGCCGGTATTGGTGGAGGCGTCCCACATCCATAATACCAGCGCCACGTCCATGACCTTGCGCCGGGATTCCCGGGATGCCCAGTTCGCCCCCACCACCGGCTCGGATAATAGCATCAACGTGGAGATGGCCGGCCTGGGAGGAGACACCGCGTTCATGCGGTATATCTTGGAATCAGGATGGTACTTTCCTCTGTTTTGGAAAACCGTGGGGGTCATTCACGGGCGCGTCGGCTATATGCAGAAACTCTCCTGGGGGGCCATGCCCGCTTACGAGAAGTTTTATCTGGGGGGCATTGACTCTATCCGGGGGTTTAAATATGCTGATATCAGTCCCCGGGATCCGATAACGCAAGAGCGTATCGGGGGGGATAAATTCCTCCAACTCAACCTGGAGTACCGCTTTCCTCTGATTAAAAAGCTGGGAGTGATGGGCACCGTCTTTTTCGACGCCGGTAATGTTTATGGAAACCACCAGACCTATTTTAGCGAAATTCGCACCTCGGCGGGAGTCGGTTTCCGGTGGTTCTCGCCCATGGGTCCTTTAAGGGTGGAATGGGGCTACAACCTGGCACCCAAGTCCTGGGAGAAACACAGCGCCTGGGAATTCACCGTGGGCAGCCAGTTCTGATCACGGATGCTGAAGGCGGGTCCTTGGGAATATATTAAGGAAGTGCAGCTCTTTAGAGAATCACCTGCTGGAGGTGATTATTTCTGCAAATCTCGGGAGGTCGTAAATGGCTAAATTAGGTATGGGGGTCATGTTAACCCTGGTTTTGGTTCTCAGCCCACTGGGGGCGGGGGCCGCGGATTTTAAGGCAGGCGTAGTGGACAGCAGTGACATTCTGGGGAAATCCTCGGAGGGTAAAAAGCTTCAGGATAGCCTGACCCGCAAACGGGATGAGCTGGGCAAAGACCTGCAAAGACAGGAGCAGGAAATAGGGCGCATGGTGGAAGACTTCCGGAAACAGGCCGGCGTTATGAAGGATGCAGCCAAAAAACAGCGCCAGGAAGAACTCAATAAGCGAGCCAGTGACTTTCAACGCAAAGTGGCGGACGCGGACAAACAATTGGCCCAATTGGAGCAGAAGGAAATGCAACCCCTGCTCGAGAAACTGAAAAAGGCGGTGGAGGCCGTGGCCCAGGAAAACAAACTGGATATGGTTATGGACAAGCGCGGTTCCGGGCTGCTATTCATTACTCCTTCTCTGGACATTACGGAAAAAGTGCGCAGCCGCTTCGGCCATTAACGCCCGCCGTGGAACGCACCCTTGGCGAACTGGCGGTCCTTCTGGGGGGAAAGCTTCAGGGTCCGGCCGACCTGGTAATTCAGGGCATTGCTTCCATTGAGCTCGCAACTCCCCGGGATATCACCTTCATCACCCAGAAGCGTTACGCCCGGCTGGCGGCCCAGAGCCGGGCTGCGGCCTTCATCGTCGGGCAGGATCAGGCCCATCTGCCTCGACCTGCGATTATCGTGCCCCATCCCTACCTGGCCTATGCCCAGGCAGCCGGTCTCTTCGCCCCTCCCCTAAAGCGCTGGCCCGGCGTCAGCCCCCTGGCCTTTCTGGGCCAGGAGGTGGAGATGGGCCAGGAGGTCTCCATTGCCCCCCTGGTCTGCATCAGCGATGGGGTGCGTCTGGGGGACCGGGTGACCATCATGCCCGGCTGCGTCCTGGGGGATCAGGTGCAAATCGGCGCCGACACCCTCCTTTACCCCAATGTCACCATCCTGGAACGGTGCACCCTGGGGCAGCGGGTCATTATCCACAGCGGCACGGTGATCGGCTCTGACGGTTTCGGATTTGTGCCGGGTAAGGAGGGCCACCGGAAGATCCCCCAACTGGGCACCGTGGTTATTGAGGACGACGTGGAGATCGGGGCCAACTGCACCATTGACCGGGGAGCCCTGGGGGAGACCCGGGTGGGGCGGGGGGTAAAGATGGACAACCTGGTGCACCTGGCCCACAACGTCACGGTGGGGGAACACTCCCTCCTGGTGGCCCAGGTGGGGGTAGCAGGCTCCACTAAACTGGGGAAAGGGGTGGCCCTGGGGGGCCAGGTGGGCCTGGGGGGCCATATTGAGTTAGGAGACGGCGTCCAGGTGGGAGCCCAGTCCGGGGTGCCCCACTCCGTGCCCCCGGGCCAGACGGTTACCGGCTCCCCGGCCCGGCCCCATCAGGAATGGATGCGGATCATGGGCCATCTCCCGAAATTGCCGGAAATCTACCGGAGGTTAAAGGAATTGGAGAAAAGACTTACGGAACTGGCCGCCAAACCCCCGGAGGAGCACCAAGAATGAGCCAGCCCCAATCCCTGCATGTGGAAGAGATTCACCGCATCCTGCCCCACCGCTACCCTTTTCTGCTGGTGGACCGCATCCTCTCCCTGGAGCTGGGAAAACGGATTGTCGGGGTGAAAAATATCACCATTAACGAACCCTTTTTCCAGGGCCATTTCCCCGGGCGGCCCATTATGCCGGGGGTGCTCATCATCGAGGCCCTGGCCCAGGTGGGTGGAATCCTGGCGTTGCTTTCCACCCCGGAACATCTGGGCAACCCCTCGGTCTTTCTCCTGGGCATCGATAAGGTGCGGTTCCGCAAGCCGGTGGTCCCTGGAGATCAGCTGGTGCTGGAACTGGAGGCCCTGCGGGGCGGCAAAAAATTCTGGAAACTGCAGGGCAAAGCCCTGGTCAACCAGATCCTGGTGACCGAAGCGGAGCTCATGGCCGCGGTGGGCCAGGAGGAAGAATGACGGCGCCCCAGATTCATCCCACCGCCATCGTGGACGCGAACGCCCGTCTAGGCCCGGGGGTGACGGTGGGTCCTTTCGCCATCATTGAGGGCCGGGTGGTCATCGGCCCGGAGACCCGAATCAGTTCCCACGTGGTAATCAAGGATTTCACCACCATCGGCGCCCGGTGCCGCATCTTCCAGTTCGCGGTGTTGGGAGAAATCCCCCAGGATTTGAAGTTTAAAGGGGAGGAATCCCGGCTGGTCATCGGCGATGACAACACTATCCGGGAATTTGCCACCATGCACCGGGGCACCGCAGGGGGCGGCGGCGTCACCGCCATCGGCAACGGCAACCTCTTTATGGCTTACACCCATGTGGCCCATGACTGCCAGGTAGGGCACGGGGTCATCATGTCCAACGCCGCCACTTTGGGGGGCCATATCCTGGTGGAAGACTATGCCATTCTCGGGGGTCTGTCCGCGGTGCACCAGTTCGGGCGCATCGGCACCCACGCCTTTATCGGGGGCTGCTCCGCGGTCCACCGGGATGTGCCGCCCTATACCATAGCCGTGGGCAACCGGGCCAAACTGGTGGGCCTGAATCTGGTGGGTCTGAAGCGCCACGGCTTTAGCGACGCCACCCTCCAGGGCCTGAAACGGGCCTATGAGCTGCTTTTCCTGTCGGAGCACAACCTGAAGGAGGCCATGGCCCGGGTCAGCCAAGAATTTCCCGAGGTCCCGGAAATCAAACATCTGCTCCACTTTCTGAAAACCTCCGAACGGGGGCTGCTGCCGGCGGATGTCCGAGAAAATCGGCTTAATCGCGGGTAGGGGTCAGTTCCCCCTCCTCTTTGCCCAGGCCGCCCGCAATCAGGGTTTCCAGGTCATCGCCGTGGCCCACCGGGGCGAGACCGACCCCGCGCTGGCGTCTTTGGCGGCCCGGCTCCACTGGGTCTACGTGGGCCAACTGGGCAAGATCATCCGCATCTTTAAAAGCGAGGGAGTGCAGCGGGCCGTGCTGGCCGGGGGCATCACCCGGGGCCGCCTCTTTACCCAGTTCCGCCCGGACCTTAGAGCCCTCAACCTTATCCGCCGGGTGGGCGGGGGCCAGGATGACCGCCTGCTCCGGGCCGTGGCCGCGGAACTGGAGGAGGAGGGCATCCGGATCGCCCCTTCCACCCTCTTTCTGGAGGAACTCCTGGCCCCCCCGGGCCGGTTGAGCCGCCGCTCCCCCACCCCTGAGGAACTTCAGGACATCGAATTCGGTTATCAAGTGGCCAAAGAGATCGGCCGCCTGGATATCGGCCAATGCGTGGTGGTGCGGCGCCGGGTGGTGGTGGCCCTGGAGGCCGTGGAGGGGACGGATGAGGCCATCCGCCGGGGCGGCCGCCTGGCCGGACCGGGAACCGTGGTGGTCAAGGTGAGCAAGCCCCAACAGGACTTGCGGTTTGACGTGCCCGCGGTGGGCCTGGAGACCATCCAGGCCCTGGTGGAGGTGAAGGCCGGGGCCCTGGCCGTGGACGCGGGCAAATGCTTGATGTTTAACCGGGAAGAGATGCTTCAGGAGGCTGACCGGGCGGGCATCGCCGTCTGGGGGGTCTGATACGGTTTTTGATTTTCTGTTAATTTAAGGATGAATATGCAGATGATAACGGACTTGGAGATCATCTTTAGACTGGTCCTGGCTTCCCTCCTGGGAGGGTGCGTGGGCCTGGAGAGGGAGGTGCACGGCCGCCCCGCGGGTGTGCGCACCTATCTCCTCCTCTCTTTGGGCTCCGCCTTGATCATGATTATTTCCGAATACCTCTTCCATAAATATCGGGGCGGGGTTCCGGGCATCTCCCTGCAGGTGGACCCGGGACGCATTGCCGCCCAGGCCATCACCGGCATCGGTTTCCTGGGGGCCGGGGTGATCATCCGCAATAAAGACACCATCCGGGGCTTGACCACCGCGGCCTGCGTCTGGGTGGTCTGCGCCGTGGGCCTGACCATCGGCTCGGGCTTCTATCTCTATGGCTGCGTAGTCACCGGCATCACCATGGTTTCCCTCCTGGGGATCAAGAAGATGGAGAAGAGATTGAAGCGGGATTGGTATCAGGAGATGGCGGTGGCCTCCCAGGACGTGCCCGGGCAGATGGAGCGTATCCAGGACATCATTGATCGATACGGCTTCCAGGTCATCAGTTCCGGGTTGAGCAAGGACCTGGAAAAGAAGGAGATAACCTTCACCTTCCTGTTGCGGCAGCGTTCCGTACAACCCCGAAGCCAGGCCTGGCAAGAGGTCTTTGCCCTGGAGGGCATCAGGCGCGTGGATTGGAAATAGAGAAAAAAGTTAGGGGGGAGGCGGCCTTAGGCCGCCTCCCCCCTTTTGCCTGCGCCCGCCCCGGCGGGGGCGGGAAAGGTGAGAGGCCTCTCGGCCTCTCACCGGCAAAGTTATTCCTGCCTGCCGTTACTTCACAATCACGGGCGTCGAGGAAAATACTCCCACAGGATTGGCCGAGGGATTAATATCCTGATAATCACGGGGTTGGTAGTTCCCGGGACCGCCGCCGCTATCCGTGGTGACACTGTTCTGGTTCTGGGGCACCTCCACCGTGGCATAGCAGGTGTTAAGGCAGCTAGTGGGTAACGACTGGTCGCCGGTCGTACAACTGGAGTTGTATGTGACGCTTACCACATCCACATGGACTAACCCCTGGACATAGACCGCGGGCACCGTGTAAGACATGCAGGCCTGGGCCTGGGAGACCCCGGGGATGAGCCTGGAAGCCAGCTTTAACCAGGAATCCTGGGGCAGGGCCGAGGTCACCGGGGTGACGGAATAGGCCGCCACGGTCACCGGCCACTTGCCGTTATACTTTTTGGTATACGCGCTGTTGAACCGGGTGTTCAGGTAGTTGAAATTGTTTTTGATATTGCTCCCCCAGAGATATTCGCTGATGGGATAGACCTTCTGGCCCACCTTTACCTGGGGATACTGGAGTCCTGACCCTGGGAGTGGAGGCGGACCCTTGATATACTGTTGTAGTTTGCTCAGATTGGTGCGCTCCGATTCCAGGGGCATGATAAAGGTGGCCCGGGTGGTGTCCAGGTTGCTGCCCCCCTTATCCTTCCAGGTGTATGTCTGGGGGTCAGTGGCATAGGCCGGCGTGGGCGCGAACTTGTCCAGGATGCGCTGCAAGCCGTTGGAGACATACGGCGATTGCCCGGCGACCCAACCAGTGGGCACCGCAAAGGGAAGATCCAGGGCGCTGGTGCCGGAGGGGGGCAGCCAGGCGACGGTGGTGGCCGAGACACTCTTTTGGGAGCCAACGCCCAGGGAGTTCCCGAAATAGGTGGTCACCTGGGGATTGTCCCCGCCGGTGCGGCGCACCGTCACCTGCACGGCGTTCGTATTAATAGGGTTGGTGGAACAGCCGCTGCCGGTGAATGTCCGGGTACTCGAGTCATAATTGCCAATGACCACATCACTCGCGGTAACCACGATGGGGCTGGCGTCCCCGAAGGAGCGGTTCTGGGCCGCGCAATTGATGGCCGCGGTGGTCGCACCGGTACAATTCACCACGGCCGTATAATTAGCATTAGCAGGGTCCTGGGGTGCGACCAACTGCTTGGCCGCGGCCAGGGCCGCGCCGTCCGCCACGTTCTGCAGTTCATTCTTCACCACATAAAGCTGGCCCAGGTCGATGCCCATGGCCAGGAAGCCCACAAATGCCATAAGCCCCAGGGCTATTATGGGAGTAATCGACCCTCGTTCTCCTGGGGGGCGGAAAAGAAGTCCGAACTTTTTCATCAACGCATCCTCCTTTTACCTGCTCGCGGCCTAGGGCCGGTAATGGGTTAGCTTATTAAACTCAAGGCGGGGCAGTAGTCCATTCCGCCGCCAAGGTGGTCTTCGCGTCCAGGTTGATGGTACTGGCAGCCGGCGTCCCCGGAAACAGCTTCTGGACCTTGGGGAGAAGCATCAAATTTACCGGAATACCGTTGAGCTGTATGGTCAGGCGGTTCGGAGCAACCGACGTGTCCACGTTATAAGTAAAATTTCCCCCCAGGGTCAGGGTGATGGGCAGGCCCGCCGCGTTTTTTATCCCATAGGTGGTCAGATAAGGCTGGACCACGTCTGTCATGACTTGGGCCTTAGTTTTGTCGTAGCGGCCGTAATTCGACGAGCCCGGGCTGGCCGATATTGCCCTGGCTGCATACCGGGCCCCTTCCCTGGTGGCGTTGGTCAGGACCTGTTTTTCCCAAAAAAGCGTGCCCAGGTCCAGAACTCCGGCCACTATCAACAGCAAGAGGGGCAAGGCGATGGCCATCTCGGTGGCCACGGCGCCCCTTTCTCTCCTTGACCTCAGTAACGGTTTGCTTGCCGCCATAAACGACCCCGTCAATCTAAAAAGGCAATACCAAGGGTATGGGCGTCTTCCCCCCTGCCGCGCGGACCTGTTTGGGTCACCCACCTCCACCCCTGCCCCACCAAAAAGGAAAAGGCCCGAGTCAAATTCGAGCCCAAGGAAAACAGAATGCCTTTCGCATTTCGGCAATCCCGCTACCCTGGCCCGGTGGCTGTAGGTCGGAGACTTTGCGTCCTACCCTTTCGAAGTAGTTTGCCCTTGTCGATGCCTCGAGAAAAAATAAACTATTTTATCTTCGTATCGGCATCCTCCAATGAATCTTTAAAATTCCGCATTTCGCGCCTTTTCTTGCCGGTCATTGCCACCGGGGAACCCCGGGGCCCGGAAAAACGCAACCATGCCACAACTGCCTGTAATGGATTAACTTACGAATATTCTTGAAAGATTCGGAGGGGATATTCTTGGCTCAGCCTGGCCGCCAGCAGGTAATGGGTATCCCAGGCTTTTTCCACCGTATCCGTGGCCACGATGAATTCGGGCCGGGACCAACTCCGGGGCAGATAGAAAAAATTGGCCGCAAAGACGGCGGTCTCAAACGCGTTTTCCCCCTTGCGGATGGTGGAGACCACGAACCGCCGGCGGGTGGGAACGTTCTTGACTTTATTAAATAAACCTTTCATCAGCCGCAAAACCCGGCCCTGGGGCCTATTGCTCCTGGCTCTTGGACTTCTTCTTATTATTATTGTTGCTGCTTTTCTTTTTCCCCGAAACCGAGACCGCGGACCCCATGGCCACTTTGGGAGGCCGATGCAGTTTGGATTTTCCCCTGGCAACCGCATTCCTACCGGTGCGCTTTTTAGGGAACCAGAGTTTCTCCTCCAGGGGCGGCAGCTTGGCAATGGGCGTGCCGCTTAACTCAAATCCCTTCTCAATCAAGGGGCGCAAATCCGCCCATTTCTGCTTGCTGCCCATCAGGGAGACGATGATGGCCCGGTCCCCATTGCGAAACATGCCCACATAGGTGTGTTTGGAAGCCCGGGTGTAGCCGGTCTTGCCCGCCACCGCCATGGGGGTGGTAAAGAGAAAACGGTTGTGATTGCGCAACTCCCGGTCACTCTTCATATGATGATATTTGGTGCCCATGATCTTGACCAGTTCCGGGTATTCCATGGCCCTACGGAAGAGCAAAGCCAGGTCCTGGGCGGTGGAGTACTGGTTGTCCGCGGGCAGGCCATTGGCAGTGGCCAGGGTGGTGCGATAAGCTCCCCATTGCCGCACCTGCCGGGTGAGGTCCCGGGCAAAGGCTTCTTCGCTGCCACTCACCCGCTCCGCCAGGGCCCGGGCCGCGTCATTGGCGGAATTGAGCAGGAGAGCATAGAGCAGCTCTTCCACGGTATAGACCTCCCCGGGCTTAATACCGATCTTGGAGGGGGGAGCCATGGCCGCCTGGGCGCTGACGGGAACTCTATCCTCCACCTTCAGGCGCTCCAGAACGTACATGGCGGTCATCACTTTGAGGGTGCTGGCGGGTGGGAAAAAGAGTTGGGGGTTATAGGACAGCAGAATCTCGCCGGTCTTGGCGTCCATGATGACAAAGGAGCGGGCCGTGAGGTCCGGGCCATCTTCCGCCCTGGCCGCCGGAATCGGCGCCAGGAGCAGCAGAGCCAGCGCCCCGGCCCACAACTGGTGCTTAAGGCTTAATCTCAATGTATTACCCTGTTTCTCGATTTAAGCCTGGGCGCCGGGAGCTCCTCAGGCCGACTCCTTAATATTAAGCAAAATCGCGGCGATTAGCAAACCAGAAATAGCCAGGACTGCAAAAGGGTTGGGGGGGAGGGGGTTTGGGGGAGGGGGATAACTTGGCGCGGTTCCCAGAAATTTCACCCCCACCCCAGCCCTCCCACACACCAAGGGGGAGGGAGCAAAGGGTTAAAAACTTAGTTAAGATAATCCTGGAGAGGGGCACTAAGAGCCTGCTTTAACCCGCTCCTTGAATTTCCTGGAGATATTCCGGGGGCGCCAGGAAACCGGCAAAACGGCGCAATTCCTTGCCCTCCGGGGAGATAATGAGGGTAGTGGGGGCGCCGGTTACGCCCAGTTTTTGCACCAGGTCCATGTGCCCGCGACCCTCCAGGCGCACCGGGATGAAGCGCTCAGTTACATTCTCCACCACCGCCTTGTCGGCATGGGTTTCCCGGTCCAGCCGCTGGCAGTGGGGACAGCCTTCCAGATAAAGCTCCAACAACAAGGGGCGCCCGGCCTTCTTGGCCTCTTCCAGGGCCTCCTCCCAATTTCCGCGCCACTGAATGGTGGCCGCCATATTCTCTCCTTTGCGTGGCGATTTCTTGGTTCCTCTTATCTTAAGCATCTTCTCCGGGAAATAAAGGGGCGAAAATCGGGGGAGGGGCAAAATCCAGTAACCTGGGGCATTCAAGAGAAAGCGGCCTTAACTCCAGACCAGGGGCAAATTCCCCGGGGCCTGGACTTCAGGCAGCATAATTTTTGCGAATAAATTTGGGAAGTTCCCTCAGGTCCCTAATCCGGGGGACGGGGGCGGAAGACAAGGAATCCCCGCGGTCAATGAGAATCACGGGCATGCCAATGGCCTGGGGGCCGGGGATGTCCGCTTCCGGGTCATTGCCCACGTACAGGGCCTGGGAGGGTTCGATTCTCATGGCCCGGAGGGCGTGGGCATAGATCTGGGGGTCGGGTTTGCGGACAAAAAAGCGGGAGGAAAGGACAATGGTGTCAAAAAACGGGTTTAGGCCCAACATGCGGATTTCCGGCTCGCTGAACACCCACTGGGCGTCGGACACGATCCCCAATTGATAGTTCCCGCTCAACTCCTCCAGAACCGGCAGACTGTCTTCAAAAAGCCCGAAACGTTTCCGGGTGAGGGAGCGGAAGAGGCGGGCCAGCCACATCACCAGGGCCCGCTCCGGGTGCTTCCGCCACCCTTCCACCAGGATCTCTTCGAAGACCTGAAAGACGTCGATCTCTCCGAAGGGCCCCGGATAGGCCAACATTTTCTCCGCGGTCTTCTCCTGGTATTTGGCGGCCAGTTCCTCCGGGCTGTAATAGATCTCGTAATAGCTCAAAAACTGGCTCAAGGTACCGTAGGTGGAGAAATCCCATTCATCCGTCCAGATGTCCACCAGGGTGCCGTAAAGGTCAAACAGAATCGCCTGCATCTCTTTCCGCCTCTTTAAGCCGGGGGCCGGGACCTCAATCCTCTTCCCGGGTCTTACACCTTGTATTCCCTACCTTTTTTATCGGGAGATGATATGATAAAGTAAAACTTTTTTTCGGGGCTTTGGTGCTTTATCCCTTATTCTTCCTGCTTTTGGCCGCCTTGTTCTATCAAGTTCTGGCCCTCATCTGCCTGGGGCGCTTCTTCAGCCAGCCCCGAAGCCCCGGCCCCGCCCCGCCCCTGCCCGGGATCACCGTCTTCAAACCCTTAAAAGGCCTGGGGGAGACCACCCGGGAATGCCTGGAGAGTTTTCTCACCCAGGACTATCATCCCTATCAGGTGGTCTTCGGGGTCAAGGACCCCGGTGATCCCCATCTGTCCCTTCTCCAGGAATTGCAGCTTGCCTTTCCCCAGCGGCAGATGGAAATCGTCATCTGCCCGGCCAACCTGGGCCTGAACCCCAAAGTGAGCACCCTGCGGCAATTGGAGCCCCACGCCCTTTACGACCTCCTGGTGATCGCCGATGCCGACGTGAAGGTGGGGCCTACTTTTCTCTCCCAGGTGGCGGCCGGGCTTCAGGAACCGGGGGTGGGCCTAGTCTCCTGTCCCTACCGGGCCGGGCCGGCAAAAAGTTTGGGCGCGGGGTTGGAGGCCCTCACCATCGCGGCTGATTTTATCCCCTCGGTGGCCACGGCCTTTTATGTGGAGGGCATCCGTTTTGCCTTGGGGGCCGCCATGGGCCTTTCCCGGCAGGCCTTGGCCGGGATAGGGGGATTTGCGGTCCTGGCCGACTTTCTGGCGGATGACTACCAACTGGGCTGGCGGGTGGCCCAGGCGGGCTACCGGGTGCGGCTCCTCCCCTACGTGGTGGAGACCCTGGACCCCCAAATGGGGTTCAAGGACTACCTGAAGCACCAACTCCGCTGGGCCCGAACTTACCGGGTCTGCCGCCCCACGGGCTACCTGGCCTACGGCGTCAGCCACGCCCTGGTTTACAGCGCCGCCCTTTACCTGGCCTCGGGATGCGCTCCCTGGGCCCTGGGCCTGCTGGGGGCCACCGTCGCCATCCGGGTGGTGTTGGCCTGCTTTTCCGAGCACCGGGCTCTCCAGGGGAGCCTGCCGTGGTCTTTCTTCTTGCTGCTGCCCCTGAAAGACTTTTTGTCCTGGGGCCTCTGGCTGCTGAGCTTCCTGGGCAGCCGGGTCACCTGGCAAGAGGCCCGTTTCCGGGTCACGGGGGAGGGGAAATTGGTGCCGGAATGAGGCTGCCATTGTATAATTCCTTGATTATTTAAAACGGCCATCTTCCCGAATTCCCCTGTACTTAATAAAACCCTGAGGCAAAGGATTCCCCTATGGATATCAAAATCCTGGAGCAGTTATTGGCGGAGGTGCAAGGCGGCCGCGTCTCGGTGGCGGAGGCCCTGGAGCGCCTGCGCGTCCTCCCCTTTGAGAACCTGGGCTTCGCCCGGGTGGACCATCACCGCCAGTTGCGCCAGGGCTTCCCGGAGGTGGTCTTTGCCGCGGGTAAAAGCGTCTCCCAAATCCGGGGCATCCTGGCGGCCCTGGAGCCCAACACCGTAAATATTTTAGTAACCCGGCTGGCCCCGGAGAAGGCCGCGGCGTTGCTCCCCGAGTTCCCCGGGGGGCTCTACCACCCAGATTCCCAGGTGCTCACCCTCACCCGGGGGGAGATTCCCGCTAGGGGGCGGGGGGTGATCGTGGTCATGTCCGCGGGCACCGCCGACATTCCGGTGGCCGAAGAGGCCCTCCTCACCGCCCAGATCATGGGCCACCAGGTGGAGGCCCTGTACGACGTGGGCGTGGCCGGCTTGCACCGTCTGCTGGCCCACCAGGAACTTCTTACCCGGGCCACCTGCTTCATCGTGGTGGCGGGCATGGACGGGGCCCTTCCCAGCGTGGTGGGGGGGCTGGTGGACCGGCCGGTGATCGCGGTGCCCACCAGCGTGGGCTACGGCGCCTCCTTCGGGGGGCTGGCCGCGCTCCTCACCATGCTCAATTCCTGCGCCACCGGCGTGGCCGTGGTGAACATCGACAACGGCTTCGGAGCCGGCTGCCTGGCCGCCTTGATTAACCGGAAGGATTGATGTGGGGGGAGGGCCGGGGGGAAGATAGTGGTCAGTGGCCAGTGATCAGTAGCCAGGAAAAACCAACTGATCACTGACAACTGGCCACTGGCTACTTAAATACGCCCCCTCCCCCGCCCATCATCCCCAAAGGAGTCCTCATGAACATTCTCGCCTTCAACAGCAGTCCCCGGGACAATCAGACCAGCAAGACCGAGCTTATCCTGGAAAAATTCCTGGAAGGGACACGCCAGGCCGGCGCGGCCACGGAAACCGTTTATCTCCGCCAGCACCGGATCAAGCAGTGTCTGGGTTGCTTCGGCTGTTGGTTGCATAATAAGGGGCAGTGCGTGCAGCAGGATGATATGACCGGGGAATTGTTCGGGCGCTTCCTGGAGGCCGACCTGGCGGTGCTGGCCACCCCTTTGTATCACTTCAACATGAACGCCCGCTTGAAATCCTTTATTGAGCGCACCCTGCCCATGCTGGAGCCCATCTTCACCGATAGGGGGGAGCGGACCCGCCATCCTTTCCGGGTGGCCAAGGTGCCCCGGATCGTGGCCCTGAGCGTTTGCGCCTTCCCGGAGACTTACAATTTCCAGGCCCTGTCCCTGAATATGCGCATGCTTTACGGCAACAACCTGGTGGCGGAAATCTACCGCCATTCTTCTGAGTTCCTCACCGTGCCCCCCTTGCAGCCCCAGGTGGAAAAGGTGCTGGCCGCGGTAGTTCAGGCCGGCTCTGAGGTGGTGCGCCAGGGTCAGGTGAGCCTGGACACCATGAAGGCCCTCACCCAGGACCTGGCGCCCCGGGAGACCCTGATCCACCTGGCCAACCAGTTCTGGCGGGAGGAAATGGAGAAATTGGACCCCGGCGCCCCCTCCACGGTGGATGATGATTCCATCGACAAATGGGCCTGAGGCCGCACGGGGATAACGGCAGCGTTTAAGAATAGGGACGCAATCTCATTAACTTATCAATATTCTTTTAATTTTTTTTAACCGAAAACTAAAAACCGAAAACTGCATTAAATGGCGGGTTTTTCTTTTTTGGCTTCCAGCAGGCTGCGGTAGTGTTCCTGGTCCCGGCGAGCCTGGAACAATTCGGCTTCCAGGCGGGCCAGTTCCCCTGGGGGCGCATTTTTCAACGCCTCCTCCAACTCCTCCACCTTCCGGGTCAGACGGTAGAGTTCCTGGGCCAGGAAGCGGATGGTGGTCACTTTGGCCCCTCGCTCAGGGTGAAACCCCCAGTTCCACGGCCAAAGGCCGCTCCGGGCTCAACACCAGGGGCAGGACAAAGTAGAAATTATTCCCTCCGGGGGTGGGTTCATACCCCACTTCGCCCCCGTGGGTCTCGATGACGTTGCGGACAAAATAGAGGCCCCGCCCGGTGCCCACCTCGCCGTCAATATTGCTCCCCCGGTAACCTTCGTCAAAAATATGGGACCGATCCTCCGGGCGGATGTGGGGGCCGGTGGTGAACATGTTGAACTTGAGGCCGTCCTTGCCGGGGCCGAAGTAATCCTTGATCTCATCCCGGCCGTAGGCCACATATTTGCGCCCCTCCTGGTTGCGGCGGGTGTACTTCACCGCGTTGGAAAAGAGGTTGGCGTAAACCTGGGCTATCAGGCCTTTGTCCACCGACAGGGACAGGTCCTCGTCGGGCATGACCCCCATGCTGTCGTCGACGTCGACGCGGCGCTCCTTGAGCTTGGGAAGGAAGAGCTGCAGTTGGGGCTGGATGATCTCGCTCTGCACCCGGCAGGTGCGCCTCCTCAGCACCAGGTGCCCCTTCTGGAAATGGGAGGGCCTAAACAGGGACTCCAGAAAGAGGCTGACCCCTTTGTAATGCTGCTCCAGGGTCTGGTAATCCACCTCCATCTCCTGGACCAGGGCCCGGAACTTCTCCTGGGCCTTCGGCAGTTCCTGGCACTCCTCCACCCGAATTTCGCAGAGGCATTCCATCTCTTTCAAGGTATTGATCTTCTGGCGCAGATGCCGGAGGTAAAGGCTGAGGCTGATATTGGGGATGATGACGTTGTGTTCGATATCGGCCACCAGGCTGTTGATGAAGCGGATGCGCTGAATGTTCTGCCAGGCGATGATCTTCACGTGGAGGTTATAGCCCGCGCGATTGGCGAATTTCTCGAAGAAAAACCGGTCCTTTTCCGAGAGCTGCTCCTCGGGAAAGAGTTCCAGCAAACCGATTACCTGGTCCTTGGCATAAAAGGGAAGGCGGTCCACCAGGAGCTGATTGCCCCGGATGGGCACCACCCAGGCATTCTCCGCGGAGTAGGCCTGGCTGGAGAGCTTGATATGAGGCGGGGCCTTGGGCTTTTCCTGGAGCAGCCCCTGGAGGCTGTCGCACACCAGTTCCAGGGAGTTTTCCTGGGAGATGAGATAAAGTCGGGAGTCCAGGTCGAAGAATTCTTTGATGACGCTGACGCAGATGCGGTAAAAGTTGTCCAGGGTTTCATATTCCTGGGCCAGGTCAAAGAAGGTCTTTAGGAAGTCGTCCTTCAAGGTGCCGAAGTTATACTCCAGGAAGGTCTGCCGCTTTTCCTTCACCCGGGTGGCGACGATTTCCAGGTCCAGCGGCAATGTCATTTCGGCCTCCTTAAGAGTTTAAGCCAAGGAAAGACTATAATGCTTCCTGCGCCCTCGGTTCAGCGGCAAGTAGCCGTCTCAACCCTATTTTCGGCTGGCCGCCGGTATATCTTGATTCCCACTTCATAAAGATCCCGCCCCTGGCAATCATTGATAACTATGGTGGGCAGATCCTCCACCTCCAGGCGATGCACGGCTTCCGGTCCCAACTCCGGGAAGGCCACCACCTGGGCCTTTCTAATGCAACGGGAAATCAAGGCCCCCGCTCCCCCCGTGGCTCCCAGGTACACGGCTTGATATTGCTGGAGTGCGGCAATGACCTCCGGGCTGCGTTTGCCTTTGCCGATCATGGCCTTCAGCCCCAGTTGCAGCATGGTGGGGGTATAGGAGTCCATGCGATAACTGGTGGTGGGGCCCGCGGCGCCGATGACCCGGCCGGGCCGGGCGGGGCTGGGACCCACATAATAAAGAATCTGCCCTGCAAAGTCCACCGGCAAGTCTTGCCCCGCGGCCAGCAAATCCATCAGGCGCTTGTGGGCCGCGTCCCGGGCGGTATAGATGACCCCGCTCACCAGCACCCGGTCGCCGATCTGAAGGGGCAGCACGTCCGCAGCCGTCAGGGGAGGCGTCAGGTTCACGGTTTTAGACATGTTTCACCTTTATAAGATCGCTTCTTTATGGCGGGAGGCGTGGCACTGGATATTCACCGCCACCGGCAGGGAGGCGATATGGCAGGGCTGCATGAGAACGTGCACCGCCAGGGCGGTGATCCTCCCTCCCAGGCCCTGGGGGCCGATGCCCAGATCATTGACCTCCTGGAGGAGCGCCTTTTCCAGGGCCGCCAGTTCCGGCTTAGGATTGGGGCTGCCCACCTCCCGGAGCAGGGCCTTCTTGGCCAGCAGCGCGGCCCGCTCAAAGGTGCCGCCGATCCCCACCCCCACGATGATGGGGGGGCAGGGGTTGGCCCCTGCTTCCCGGACCGTGGTCACCACCCGGTCGATGATCCCGTCCACCCCTTCTGCGGGCTTCAGCATAAAGACGCGGCTCATGTTCTCGCTGCCGCCGCCCTTGGGGACCACGGTGATTTTCAGGCGGTCCCCGGGAACGATCTCGGTGTGGATCACCGCGGGGGTGTTGTCCCCGGTATTGGCCCGGGTCAGGGGGTGGCACAGGGATTTGCGGAGGAAACCCTCCCCGTAGCCCTGGCGCACTCCTTCCTGAATGGCCTGCTCAAAATCCCCGCCGGTGATCTGCACCTCCTGGCCCAGTTCCACGAAGACCACCGCCAGACCGCAGTCCTGGCAGAGGGGGATTTGCTCCTGGCAGGCAATGCGGGCGTTTTCCAGGAGCTGCCGGAAGATTTCCCGGCCGCTGGGGGACTCTTCTTCTCTCTCCCCCCGTTTCAGCGCGGCCAGGAGGTCTTCTCCCAAATCATAATTGGCGGCAATGGCCGCTTCCTTTACTGCCCGGGTAATCTCCTCCGCCTCGATTTGCCGCATTTAAAATCACTCTTCCATATCGCTTTTGAAAAATTGTTGGCTGGATGACGAGGAAGTGGAGGTCTTTTCCTGGGGCCGGTTATCCTCAGGATAGAAAGTCTCTTCGGTCCCCGCGGCTTCTTCATCATCATTCTTGATGGCTTCTTCTATGCCCTTTTTAGCCAGCACCGTGCCGGGACCCCCAAAATCCTCCACCGCCTGGTTCTTCAAGGCTTCCCGCATGTAGGCGATAAAAATCGGGGCCGCGGCCTGGGAGCCGGTCTCTTTGCCGCCCAGGCTGCGTTCATCATCCATGCCCACCCAGGTGCCGGTGATCAGGGAGGGGGTAAAACCGAGGAACCAGGCGTCCCTGGTCTTGTTGGTGGTGCCGGTCTTGCCGCCCATGGGGCGCCGCAGAACCTGGACCCGGGTGCCGGTGCCCCGCTGCACCACGCCCAGGAGCAGTTGGGTCATGGTGTTGGCCGTCTGGGGATTGATCACCAGGCGCCGCTGGAGGTGGGATTCCAAGAGCACCCGGCCGTCCCGGTCCTCAACGCGGTCGATGAATTCTGGTTCCACCAGGTAGCCCTGGTTGGGGAAGACCGAATAAGCCCGGGTGAGTTCCAGGAGGGTGACCTCCGAGGCCCCCAGGGCGGAGGCGTAGTTGGGGAAGATGGGGGAGGCGATGCCCAGGGTCTGGGCCATCTTCAGAGTGGCGGGCACGCCGATGGCCATCATCAGCCGCACCGTGGGCACGTTGCGGGAGCGGGCCAGGGCGGTGGCCAGAGAAATGGGGCCTTCGAAGGTATGGTCATAATTCTGGGGGGCCCATTCCTGGCCCCGGCGACCCCCCGGGAGAGAGATGGGCACGTCCTGGAGCACGGAATCCGGGCGGAAACCCTTATCAATGGCCGCCGCGTAAATAATGGGTTTGAACGCGGAGCCGGGCTGCCTCCGGGCCTGGATGGCCCGGTTGAAGGTGCTGTCCCCGAAATCCTTGCCCCCCAGCATGGCCCGGACCTTGCCGGTTTTCAGCTCCATGGAGATGAGAGCCGCCTGCACCATGGGCGCGGGCACCAGGTGGGCCGTCCATCTGCCCAGGCGGCGATCCTGCTTGCCCAGGCGCACCTGGACCACGTCCCCGGGCCTCAAGGACGCCATCAGGGCCGTGGCCCGTTTCGAGGCGTCGCTTTCCCCTTCGATCACCCCCGTCTGCTCCCCCATCCGAAAGGAGAGGCCGGAGCTGCGACGATCCCTATGGACAATCAAGACCGTGGCCAATTGCCCTTTCCGGGGGGGATACTTGCGGTAGAAACGCACCTGGCGCTCTTGGAAGGCGGTCAAGGCCTTGCCCCGGAGGTGGCGCAGGGGCCCCCGGTAGCCGTTCCGCTGGATCAGGCCGGCGATCCCTTGATTGACGGCCTCCTGGGCGGTATGATGCAGGCTCACATCCGCGGTGGTATAGACCTTCAGGCCCAGGTTGAAGACCTGGTCCCGGCCGAAGCGGTTTTCCAGCAAGGCCCGCACGTGCTCGTTGAAATAGCCGCATTCCTTGATCCAATCCGGCCGCCAGGGCTTCAACTTCAGCGGCTGCCGGAGAGCCGCAGCCTCCGCCTCTTTGCTGATGAACCCCACCTCCGCCATGCGCCGCAGGACGTAAGCCTGCCGCTCCTTGGACCGCTGGGGATTGAGATAGGGGGAATAGCGGCTGGGGGCCTTGGGAATCCCGGCCAGCAGGGCGGATTCCGCCAACGAGAGGTCTTCCACGTGCTTGGAGAAAAACTCCTGGGCCGCGGCCTCCACCCCGTAAGCCCCATGCCCCAGAAAGATATGATTCAAGTAAAGGTTTAAGATCTCTTCCTTGGTGAGGTAGTTGTCGATGCGGTAGGCCAGCACCGCCTCCCGGATCTTGCGGGCGAAGCTCTTCTCCGAGGTGAGCATGATCCGTTTCACCACCTGCTGGGTGATGGTGCTCCCCCCCTGGACCACCTCGCCGGCCTCCAGGTTGCGGATAAAGGCCCGGATGATGCCGGTGACGTCCACCCCGGGATGCTCAAAGAAGCGGGCGTCTTCCGCGGCCACAAAGGCCAGGATAAGGTGCCGGGGCAGGCGGCTGTAAGGCACCTCGATGCGCTTTTCCGCGAAAAATTCACCGATGAGGCGGCCGTCCCGGGCGAAGATCTGGGTGACCACCGGGGGCCGGAATTCCTTGATGGAGGTGAAATCCGGCAGGTCCCGGATGAAGTGGTAGTAGATATAGCCCCCCACCGCCGCGCCCGCCAGCAGGCCGGTGAAGACCAGGCCATAGAGCGTCCAGGTGAAGCGCCGGGCCCATCGCCGCCGCTGATGATATTTTTCCAACCGGTCCGGGCTGGTTTTAAAGAGCCTCATATTCTCGTGTTTACCTTAAATTAAGGGATGTGGCCCCGCCGCGGTGCCGGCGCTGCCTTTCTCCACTTAAAAATATAATTATACGCTATTTTTCGCCATCGGCAAAATTATCGAGAAGCTTTATCCCCCGTCACCTCAGGCTGAAGGCCCCGGGGAGCAGACTGGCAATGGACGCTTCCTCCAGGCCGTCTTCTCCTGGAAAAATCATTACCGCGTCCGGCCCGAACTCGAAGATCACCTGGCGGCAGGCGCCGCAGGGGGGGCAGGGACCCGGTTGCTCGCCCACCACCGCCAGGGCCCGGACGCGCATTTCCGGGCCTTCTTGAGCCACCGCGGTGAAAATCGCGGCGCGCTCCGCGCACACCGTCAGGCCATAGGAGGCGTTCTCCACGTTGACCCCGGTGAAAATGTTCCCCTTTTCCGTCAACACCGCGGCCCCCACCCGGAATTTGGAATAAGGGGCATAGGCCAGGCTCACCGCCTGCCCCGCGGCCTCCACAAGTTGAGAACGTTCAGTAGGTGAAAGATTTGTTGGATGCATGGTTTTTCAGGAAGGGGTTAAATTGAATACCGCCGGGTTATCTCTTTCAGAAACATGGCCCCTTTTTCCGAGCTCAATTGCCGGTCCAGGGTGCGGTATTGGATGGCCTCCGCCACGTGGGCCAGGGCCAGGTCGGCCTCCCCTTCCAGGTCGGCGATGGTCCGGGCGATCTTGAGGATGCGGGAATAGGCCCGGGCCGAAAGCCCGAAGCGCTCCACCGCGGTCTCCAGCAGGCGGCGGGTCTCCGGCCCCAGGGTGCAACACTCTTTGATCATCCTGGGCGTCAGGTGGGCGTTGGCAAAGATCCGGCTGCCGGCAAACCGCTTTTCCTGGCTGCGCCTGGCTTTCAGAACTTGGGCCTTCATCTCCTTATTACCCGTGCCGCCTAAGTCCTCGGATAAATCCCGGAAAGGCACCGCGGCCACCTGTATCTGAATGTCGATGCGGTCCAGCAGGGGCCCGGAGATGCGGGAGCGGTAGTGCCTGATTTGCTGGGGGGTGCAGGCGCAAACCCGGCGGGCGTCACCATGCAAACCGCAGAAACAGGGGTTCATGGCCGCCACCAGCATAAACCGGGCCGGATAAGTGATGGAAGTGGCCGCCCGGGAGATGGTCACCGCCCCATCTTCCAAAGGCTGGCGCAGAACCTCCAGGGTGGAGCGCTTGAACTCCGGGAGTTCGTCCAAAAAAAGAACGCCGTTGTGAGCCAGGCTGACTTCACCCGGCCGGGGAATATTGCCGCCGCCGATGAGGCCGGCGTCGGAAATGGTGTGATGGGGGGAGCGGTAGGGGCGCTGCTGCAAGAGCCCCTGCCCCGGCTGCAGCAGACCCACCACGCTGTAGATCTTGGAGGTCTCCAGGGCCTCCTCAAAGCTCAATCGCGGCAGGATGCCGGGAAGACGCTGGGCCAACATGGTCTTCCCCGAACCCGGCGCGCCGATCATCAAGATATTATGGCCCCCCGCGGCGGCCAGGAGCAAGGCGCGCTTGACGGGTTCCTGGCCTTTCACCTCCCGGAAATCCAACTCCCACTCCGATTCCGGGCTAAAAACCTGGTGCGCGGCAGGGGCGAGGGGAGAAAGCTGCTCCCGCCCCTCCAGAAATTCCACCAGTTGGGCCAGATTATCCAGGGGGTAAATCTCGATGTCCTGAACCACCCCGGCCTCCCCGGCGTTTTCCCGGGGAATAATCAGGGCCAGACCCGCCTGCCGGGTGGCCAGGGCCATGGAGAGCACCCCCCGGGTGGGCTTCAAACGGCCGTCCAGGGACAACTCCCCAAATACCAAAAACTTTTCCAGAGACTCCTGGGCCACCACCCCCTGGGCGGCTAGAATGCCGATGGCCGCGGGCAAGTCGAAACCAGTGCCCTCTTTGCGCACGTCCGCGGGCGCGAGATTGATGGTGATGCGATTGCCGGGGAACTTGTAGCCGGAATTTCTCAGAGCCGCCCGCACCCGGTCCTTGCTCTCCCGGACCGCCACCTCCGGCAGCCCCACGGTGGTGAACGCGGAGAGCCCCGGGGCCAGGTCCACCTCCACCTCCACCAGGAAGGCGTCCACCCCCCGCAAGGCCCCGCTTTTCACCCGGGCC